>Ga0228535_1001049_pt1 | contig 53190 bp, 48 predicted proteins | sample SJ1metagenome_FD_168457 | JGI IMG/M metagenome (GOLD analysis project Ga0228535, IMG submission 168457) | Enriched culture of PCE-dechlorinating microbial communities from Ithaca, New York, USA - SJ1 | ecosystem: Engineered > Modeled > Simulated communities (microbial... > Unclassified | place... | reverse complement strand
AACTCGCCCTTTCCAGTGGCGATATCAAGCACGCGCGCCCCCGGTTGCAAAGGCAGAAGTGTGATCAGCTGTTCAAGTTTCTTGAGACTCATCGGATTGCAGAGAATGTGCTCCCGATGCGTGATGTAAAAAAACTTCCACATGTCCATGTATATACCTCCTTTATCAATGACGGCCGAACGCGTGAAGCTAAGCGGTGGCTTGAGTATGTTTTTAATACTGAGTTTCCTTAATAACAAGTTAACGATTCCACTGTTTCAACGTCAGCTTTGGGAAAAACCGCCCTGCTTTTTTTTGATACTCCACATATTCTTCTTTGAAAATCTGAATCATCATTTTTTCTTCATACCTTACAACATAATGCCATATCGGATATAAACATACTGCCCAAAGAATGAAAAGATAACTATTAAGATATAGAGCTAATCCAAAGTTGAAAACGGATAAAAAAGACGCATATAATGGATGTCGAACATATTTGAACGCTCCAGATGTACAGAGATGATTTCCTCTTGCGGATGCAGGCAAAGATTTAATGCTCCAGATAATTAAGACAACGGTGATGAAACTCATCACGAAAAAAACTGCATTTAAGATGAATTGATTATCTGATATTTTCAGGAAATCAATCTGTTTATTTACCCCCATAGCAATAACTAATAGTATTAGACTCATCAACAGTCCAATAGGGCCGCTGCCAAAGATCTTTGCAAATTTTGTAATATTTATTTCCCTATTTATCATTCTCCGAGACCTTATGGAAAGCTAACGGGCGAAGCTGAGCGGTGGCATGAGCCTGCGGGAACGCGCCCATAAGGGGGACGCCCTTAAGTATTTAAGTTATTGCTTTTATTCCTTCGCTGCAAACTATTTTAAGGCAAACCGCTCTGAGATACTTAATTACTTAAGGGCGTCCCCCTTATGGGCCGATATGTGCCCTGAGAAGTTTGTAACGGGACTGCTTCATTTCCAGTAGGCCCTGTGGGGTGCGAGCAGTTCGTCTTCCAGTTCCGGAACGGGTCCCACTACCCTGATAGGCTTCTGCCCTGCCGTGAAGACAGTGCGACAAGGCAGGTTCATCGTGGGGTTTCTCTTGTCGGCGCCAGTCAGTTTCTTCGCTGTGATTTCCTCAACGCCATAGACCACGTTTCCGATGTTGGCCCAATAGATGTTTCCGGCGCACATGGCACATGGTTCGACATTCGTCACAAGAGTACATTTCCACAAGTAGTCGGGGTCGTACTTAACAAATGCCTGCCGTGCGATCACTGTTTCGGCATGGTCCATCAAACTCACATTTCCCTGCTTTATCAGCACCGTCTCGCCATCCGGCGCCACAAGCACTGCGCCAAAGGGTGGGTGACCAGATTTCACCGCTTCCTTGGCGGCCTCATTGGCAGTCCTCAGATGTTTGATGACCTGCTGATGATTGAGGGAAAAATCCCTCAGATCCGAAGAGAGCTTCCGGTCCCCAGATCCCATCCCGGCGCAGGCGCTCATGGTCAAAAGCAGGAACGCGAGCGAAACTCTAATTGCAATGTTCTTCATTTTAATTCTCTCCTTTCGTTTATTATTTCATGGGGCAGATGAAGCTAACCATCTAATCCAATTGATATTTAACCTCTTCTTCTTTGACGGCCCAACAAAAGCTCATCCGGAGCAGCCCGACGGGACGCGATCGGCTGCGCAGTGGCCGTGGGGTCAGGTCTTGAATTATCACTTTTTCTTCGTTCTCTTTATCGCTTTGCTAAGCATTGTGTAATGCATCCCAAGATAAATATATTCTATTATCAGCACTCTAAAATTATGCTCCTTCTTTACTATAGAACTTCTTCCAGTTAAAACATAGAAACTGATATTTCAAGACCTGACCCCATTGTTTCTCCAACGGAAAAATCACCCGGAGCGCAGCGATCGGGTGTATTGATTTTGTTATGATCAGTATTTGAATCTTACTTATGCTCTTTAATGCTCTCCCATGGTATTTTAATTTCCTGTAGCTCTGTGCCGTCCGCATTTCCAATCCATAGCGAACGTACGAACTTAGAAGAATCAATAGGTGTCTCACTCTCAAAAAACACCTTAGAACCATCTGATGAGATGGCTAAATTAGTAACACGGACTCCTCGCTGAATCCAATTCAACCTCTTTATTATTCCATTTTTATAAATAAAAAGATCATGGTCAGGATGCTGCAGATGTGAACCGCACATAAAAACGATTTTGTCGTTCCGCGAAATGCGCGGTCCTGGAATCCACCATCCACCTGTGCTTATTTTATTGAGGGTGCTACTCTTATTATCCGCAATATAAACGCCTGCACCCTCTTCTGCCTTGTCAGAATGAAAGACGAATCTTTTCCCGTCTGAAAAATAGAAAGGATCAGACATGAGAAATGATGCAATATTTGTTAGTTTGCTTTCCATCCCTGTTTTAATGTCAATTTCAAATACATCCCACCGTATCGGTGCCTTAGTAACCCTACCCAATGCATGGGATCGTTTAAATATTATTCGGCTCCCGTCTGGAGAGAATGATGGCCCCTCATTGGTTTGTATATTTAAATTATCTTTAGAATCTTTTCTATTATTTCCAGTGCTGAAGGTCAGCTGACGAACATCACTGCAATCTGCATTCATCACGTAAACATTGCGACCACCGTCCTTATTAGATACGAAAACTACTTGCTTTTTGTCACGTGAGAATCGTGGGATGAGGGGATAATCCGCACCATTCATGGTTAATGGTTTATAAAGTCTATGACTTGGTATCTCATATATAAATATGTTTTTTGTTTGGAAGTTTCTCTGATCGTATCGGGAAAAAAGTAGTTTATCATTTCCGTCAAGAAATTGGAGAAACTGATAAGAATATTTTGGTTCGCTTTGATCAGAAGGACTGTAGCCTTTATCAGAAATACCATCACAACCATTTGTAAAGAAAATGATTGCCATAATAAAGATAAGGACTAATTTGTCGCGATGACTTTTCATTTGCGTCTTTTCCATTTCATAACGACAAAATCAGCCGCAGCTGTAAGACGTCGGCTGGATTGCCTTGTTAGCAGACCCTGCTCTTATCATAGGCGTGAGTCGACTCCGAACCGCTGCCCAAACGCTAACGAAAACTCTCGCACCGTATCACACGCCCATTCCGCGCAGCCCGCGCCCAAGCAGTGGCCGTGGGGTCAGGTCTTGAATTATCACTTTTTCTTCGTTCTCTTTATCGCTTTGCTAAGCATTGTGTAATGCATCCCAAGATAAATATATTCTATTATCAGCACTCTAAAATTATGCTCCTTCTTTACTATAGAACTTCTTCCAGTTAAAACATAGAAACTGATATTTCAAGACCTGACCCCATTGTTTATCTTTCTATTAATACTATTCGTGTTATTCATAAAAATATTTCCTTCAACCAAATAATTTCACATAACCCAACGAAAAGCTGAGCCGGAGTGGCACTGCGATACGCTCCGGATGTTCAGAAGCGGTGCCGCCTCTTTTCTCATCTGGCTCGTCATGGACATACCCGAGAAGACGCGTTAGCCGACTGGAAATGTGCTATACACCCTTCTTGAATGCATAAATCGCCCACCCCATCGTTTCCCGTCCCCACTTCAGATACGCTGTCTTACTCTTCCGCACTCGCGTGAGCACGGTTTCCACATCAGGATCATCCCGATGATCACTCGCCCAGGTTTCCGCAGCATACCACTGTAATCCTTCATATCTGTCCCAGTCATCCTGGCTGCTTACGATTGTGTAGACCGCCTCCAATCCTTGCTCTCGTCCGGCCTCTGCATTCTGATAATGTGTTCCTAAGTCGTCCCGTTTCATTCCGATCTCTTCTAAGTACTCTCTTTCCGGTTCATGCCGCCAGTACGGCTCTCCCACAACAATCCAGCTTTCCGGGGCTGCCATCTTCGCAAGCGCATTCAGCGTCCCCCGGTGTCCGCCGTAAATCCAGCTCGCACCGATGCAGGCTACCAGATCAAAGCTCTCCAAGGTCTCCGGGACATACTTGGCCCCGTCCATTTCCAGGAAATGGAGTTGGGCATTGGGAACTCGTTCCTGATGCTTTTTGCGGACATCGGCAATGCAGTAGGGAGAGAAATCAACTCCTGTTCCTGTCATTTGCCGGTATCGCTCTGCAAGCCTGATGATAAACTCGCCCTTTCCAGTGGCGATATCAAGCACGCGCGCCCCCGGTTGCAAAGGCAGAAGTGTGATCAGCTGTTCAAGTTTCTTGAGACTCATCGGATTGCAGAGAATGTGCTCCCGATGCGTGATGTTAAAAAACTTCCACATGTCCATGTGTATCCCTCCTTTATCAATGCCCATACGGAACGCCCTTAAGTATTTAAGTGCCCATACGGGACGCCCTTAAGTATTTAAGTTATTGCTTTTATTCCTTCGCTGCAAACTATTTTAAGGCAAACCGCTCTGAGATACTTAATTACTTAAGGGCGTCCCCCGTACCGTCTTCCGAGCATGGTTTTGAAATAGGGCATTGTTCCTATTATTACGATCTTTCGCTGTCCCCTGGAGCAGCAATGTTATGCATTACCTATTCTTCAGATACCACTCGATCTCTTTCCTGTATTTTGCCACGTAACTGCAGCTGGGCTCCTCACCGCACTTTCGACATTTCAGGTCGTATATAGAATTGAGGGCTTGGCATCGAGGGCAGGTGTAGTTCTTCCTAATTTCTTTGAGCCATTGTTTATACCCAACTGACTTAATTCGTTCAAGATTGACCCAGAGTTCGATCCGATGAGGCATTGCAGATTGAAACTGTTTCAGGTCATTGCAAGGATACTCTTCACATTCGCTGCAAAAGTCGATGCCCCGTTCAGCTGCACAAGCGAACATCTTGCATTTCTCGCAATAGGGCAACCTCTTGTCCGACCGACATCCATAGCACTTACTCTCTTCTACTGACCAATTTCGTTGAGCCGCAAGTCTTTTGAGTCCTTCAATATCCTCAGTAGTGGAAATAAACCATGAGCACGCTTCACAGTAAAGGCCGCAGACAGCAACAAAATTTTTTTCTGATTCTCTACGGTGATTTGTTGCTTCTTGCATGATGCCTCTTAATCTCATTTACAAATGAATGGTATATTCTTAGTTGCATAACGGAGTCGCGTCCGAACTGCTGGCCGAAGGCCAGTCCGTTCCAGTCGCTTGTTCGTCCGCCGCAGGCAGGTAAGCAAGCGACCTTCAGAGGCGGCTCCGGCTCTAGCGACGGGTTATGTCTTTTCTTTAACAATAGAACCCACAATCATACCAATTAGGCTGAACTCAATAATCCCAAACAATGCCCATCTCGCAACCAGTGATAATGGTAATGGATAGAGAACATACTGATTGATATCAACTATGATAGCAATAAAACCCCCAAAGCAAAAGCCGAATAATGTTCCTCTTTTAATACTCTTCTCTGAAACAAATAGCGAATAAATTAATGTGAATAGAAATGATGTTGCGAGGGTTGCCAGTAAAGATATCCATGCTTTTGAGGAAAAATCCACCCGTCTCAGTAATTCAACTTGTTTATTGGCTGTGCCAAGGATGACCAAATGAACGAGCCCATTATAAAGAATTGAGAAAATATATGAGAGTATTACTGCGATGAATAACCTGATTTTGTTTATTCTCACTTGTATTATTCCCCCGCTAGACATAACATGAAAAATCAGCGGCGCGTTAGCGTCCGCTGGATTGGCTTGTTATAATTTTTTTATCATTAATACATTATCATCGCATTCTGATACTCCGAATTCTTTTTCTTGTTCCTTTTTGCTCAAAATATTCATACGCATAAATCCAGCTTTTTTGTATGCCGCTATTGCTCGCTCGTTTCTTGCTGAAGGAGTTATTATAAAATTGGCAATACCGTATTCGTCATGTATATAATTGCAAATAGCTTTTAAAGCGTCGCTTCCATATCCGTGCCCACAATATGTTTCCGCTTTCATCCATATATCTAAAACTACCCTGTCTTTTTCTTTATCAAGAAGATCATACCCAATTGTTCCTACGGCCTCATTACTTACAGTTATTATGAAATTCCTCCCTTTACCGTTACCAGAATCATTAAAAAAGGAGGGGGTATAGTCCATGCAAAATTCTTCAAATGAAGGTATCGGGTGGTCTGGGTAATGGGGAAATCCCATCATTGAAGAAGTCAAGTCTGATTTACAAAGCCAACTATAAATTTTTTCCCGATCTAATTCTTGAGCAGGTATTAAGGTAATTATTTTTCCAGTGATTTTCATTTTATTTTATCTTATAACGGAACGATCAACGGCGGCTAAAAGCCGTCCGCTGGATTGGCGGGTTGGGCGGTTCCCTTCATTCTGCTTCTTGTTTTGGCCCTACCTTCTCCACCATCTTGTATATGATATCCCGGCAGATTCCGGGGAAGTCTGGATTGCTCGCATCCCAAAGCAGATCCTTGACCTTGCGGTCGTTTAGAATCACATTCTCCAAAAAGTAATAAAACTCCTCATCCCATTTATCATAAAACACATTGCCATAGTCATCTTTATAAACAGTTTTTTCGTGCTTTCTGCGTAGCGTTTCAATGTGCTGTTCTGCTATTTCCTTAATCCGTTCTTCCAACGCTGGTTTATTATTTTCGAAATTATTTTGAATCCATACTTTCATGTTTTTATCTACTTCGGCACCTTGAGCACGGGTCATTACATGAGCAAGGTTTGATCTGTTATCTGCCGCACTTGGATGGTTCTGCTTGATTGCCAGTGAATACCACTTCCAAGCTTCCGAATAATTCTTCGCCACACCTTTGCCAGTTGCGTACATTGTTCCGAGTTCATTCTGGGCATTAGCGTCTCCATGTTCGGCCAAGGATTTTATACTTATAAACTCATCTGCACTATCATTTTTGCTAAGGCAGCTCTTTAAATTATCCCATAGACTCATTTTGATTTTTATCTCCTTACTATATCAGTGCCCAACGACAACATCAGCCGGAGCGAAGCGATCGGCTGTATGTACTGGTTGGCTTTTTAATTCCACTGAGATATATGCTCAATATTCTCGTAAATTTTAGTGAATTTACCTGTAGAAGAATAGCCCCAACCGCTATGCCACTGCTCTAAATCCCTACGACTAGTTAAATTGTTTTCTTCATTTATTAAACCCGCACGCTTCATAACATCTTCTGCAGATTCTCCTTTTTTGATCCGTAGGCCACCTCCAGTAAGGAATAGTATAAACCACCATTCACTATGTCTTTCACCAAGGTGGTGTTTTAAAAAATCAAAGGCGTCTTTTGGTTCTAGACGCTGAGCCCCTAGGAGGTGAAACATCTGAGGTTTACCAATCTTTAATGCCGCCATTGCGATAGAGCCAACTGCGAGGCACCATCGTAAGCGGCCCTGATTCTCCTCTGAAGTAGAAAATATGTGCCCGAGAATACGAAAGACTTCTTGTATTTGCCTAGGCGTGAGCTTCAATGCCCCCACAAATTCGACAATATTCTCTATTCTATGATGATCTAGTTGCATGAAGCAACGCCTTGTGCCCTCCCGTTCCAGATAGAAGTTAACATACTTTGATGCCAGTTTGTTGTAACCTGTCTCCGAAATGGGTGGAAGCGTAATTTCACGATGAATAAACTTTCTGTAATATTCTTCAAAATCAAGATTAGGACCAAAAGCGGTTTTTGCTGAGTTTTCAAGTTGCTGACGGTCAGCCGCAAGCAAGAATACAGCCCCTTTGATATCAAAGATATGCTTAATGGTTTCTAAATAAGTAATTGCATAATCAGGTCTACACCTGTCCAACTCATCAACAAGAAATAAAACTCTAGGTTCTGATGCGGCTACAAATATTCGAATTGCTTCCTTCAAAGATTCCATTGCAGCTTTTCTGCCCTGATATATCGAGAATGTGTCCGGTAGACTGACCGATGCTTTTTGTTGCGTTTTCTTTTTCTTTTCTGCGAATTCGCCAGCTGCGACAGGATCAATGCCAGTCATTTTCTTGACAACTTGACTTCCGATTGCTGTGGCAAACCATCCAAAATCTTTTGCAGCATTTATTAAAGTGGCAGCAGATTGTCCGTCTGTTTCAAGATGTTCAACTAATGCCGAAACGATAGCGAATAGCGGATCACCATAATAGTCACTCTCCCAAGCATTCAAAAGAATCACTAATGGCTTGCTCATTTTGCCATCCCCGCGCTCTAAAGATGTTTTCCACATCTGTAGAAAAGTCGTTTTCCCGGAACCGAACTTTGAGGTCAAGGCTAAAACAAGGCCGCCTTCAACATAATCGTGCTCAGTAGCTATAAATGATTCAAGCCGTTTTGCAAATTCCTCTAATTCAAGTAAATCTTCTTCAAAATTTGTGATTTTCATAGTTCCTTTTGTGTGCCAACGAAAAAATCATCCGCCGGGCTGCGTAGCGGCCTGGTCGGATGGATTGTCAGGTTGGGGCCGCGCGTATAACGGTAGGCCACAATACGCACAGGATCTTCCCCTGGTTCTCAATGCATTGAATTCATTGTGAGAAAAGAACATTCTATGGCATCTCGGACATGTGAATCGAGCGACTCTCCGGCATAGCCGGAACCAAAAAATGGAATAGACGAAAATGAAAAAAACTAATAGCAGTATGCCATGTGGCTCCTGAATTGATGAAATGCGTCGTAAAAGGACGTATAGCAAAGCTATCGCAGGGTAGCCTAATAAACCGAGGAGCGCAAAGAGATTGTCTCGTTTATATTTTTTCCATTTCAAGTCGTATGCATCGTTCATTTTGTGCCCCAACGAAAAAATCACCCGGAGCGTAGCGATCGGGTGTATTGATTTTGTTATAAGCTCTTTTGTGGTGCAAACAATATTTTAATATGTGGTCTAGTGAAATAATAAAGTGACCAAATCGGCAACGCACACCCAAAAGCTAAGAAAAAAATAAAGGCAAATCCCGAGCCTCTAGAGGCAAGGGAAATTAAAGCGCCGAATCCATACAAAACAATAGATACGATCGCAAAGATTAATGCTAACTTCCGAGCCCATATTTTCAGCCGGATGAGGCCAATACCAGCTGCCACTCCCATAATAGGCAGAATGGCCCCCAATATGGTAATGGTATTGAATAGCCAAAAGACATTGTGCATACTATCTCCGGATATTGAAGATATTTTCTTCACGGCAAGAAAAAGGAAAAGAATTTGAATTATACAAATAATGATCAGCAATACTGATGTAATCTTAATACCTCTTGGTTGTGTTACTTTATTATCCGCTATAATTATATCTAGGCTTGAAATGCTAGGTTTTGTTTTTCCGAACTTTTCTTCAACATCTGATCGATTGAGATAATACAAACACCATATTGCAAACATTGCATAAACAATGTTTTGAATATTGTAGCTTACAAGGCGCCATCCAGAAAAGACAGATAACAGACCAGGGAAGGATTTAATGAGAAATATTACTGCAATACCAATTGTGAGCCAGCGCGCCCAAGTTTTATAGAAATATAAGCCCAACCCGGCAACTATTCCGCAAACAGAAAATATCGTTAAAATCAAAATGAAACTTGACACAGCGCTTTTGGCATAAGTCCTTGAAAGCCCCGCTCCATATGAGAGTGCACCTAAATTATTTATGATACTATATAGACAAACACCAATCATAATAATTGCTGTTACATGTATCAAAGAGGGTTTTTTCATATTTGAGATTATTCCTTTCTCAGTAAGAAGCTCATATTTTCTTATAACGAAAAAATCAGCCGGAGCGCAGCGATCGGCTGTATTGCCTTTGTTACGCTTTTAATAAAATAATTCTTCGTGTTTCACCACAACCTAGGATGTCTATGTGGTTCTTCTCCAATTTAATGTCCCATACTTGCCCTGTGCTTAGCACATTTTTGTAAAGCGGAGTTCCGTCAAGTTTATAAATGGCTACAAAATAGCGACCAGTTGAAGCTCTCGATTTGTTAACCACCATAATTACAGAAACACCACTAAGTTTGTCTATTCCCATGCGCATAGGATGCATAACAAACACAGAAGGCAAATTCTCTTTTATTATGATTTTCTCACTCTTTAGGACTAAGAGTTCGTGATTTTTAAAGTTGGCTTTAAGACTGAAATCTTTTAATTCGATTTCACGTTCATCAAGCCTATTTAAATTAATTGCAAAGGAACGTAATATATCATCGAAGTGCTGTGATATGCCCGCCCATGTATCTTTTGATGTACCACAACATTTGTTTTCAATAATTGTTTCAGACAGTAGCGGTGAAATATAACTCTTGTAGCTGTTGACTTCAGCGATGGTGTTCTTTGAGTCCCAACTTCCGCCTGCGATACCACCGCCTTGATTTTCACTACAAGCAATAATCGATGACGTAAGAAATATTAGAGCTACAATTATAAGTCTATTCATAATAAATCTCATGCGTAACGAAGAAATCAGCCGGAGCGGCCCAGCGGGCCGCGATCGGCTGGATTTAATTGTTAGGCGATTTATTGTTGATATCCAGTTGAAACGCAGGTGTATTGAGACCGAAAGTAGCCTTAACACCAAGATTTTCCGATTTCGATTTGGTGAATACTCGCACGGTGATTGGCGCATTACCGGTTAATGTAGCCCCTTCATCTACGACAACTTTAAATATAGCTGAAACTATTTTTTCATCTTTAATTCCATAGAAATTTATATTTACACGATTGCCGTGTTCTCCCAGCATAACATCTTTATTTCTACAGTCTTGGTCATTCTCACAAACGTGATATTGAATAAGGACTTTTTGCAATCGTGGCATAAGGCCAGATGCTGCACCTCTATAAGCTTCGCCACAACCACTTAACAAAAAAGTAACCGCAGATAATATTAACAATTTGTAAAATATTATTTTATTCATTTTTCCTCTGTTTAAAAATTTATTTCGATAATGATAGTATTTCTAGCCTAACATTGTTTATATGGATCGGTTATAATATTGTAAACGCCGACAGTGCTGTCGGCATAATACTCCAGAAAATATTTACATATTATTGATCTAATACCTTAATATAAAACAATAAACAGCATTTTTTCTGTTTTTACATTGGTGTATTATATGGATCGGCATAATATCCCAGCTGATCTGCTAGAGATTATCGGCAGGACTTCTTACCGCTGCCGGCCCCTTGTTGAGCACATGGGTGTAGATCATCGTCGTTTTTACATCTTTGTGCCCAAGAAGCTCCTGCACTGTTCGGATATCATAACCATCTTCCAGTAAATGCGTCGCAAAAGAGTGCCTGAAGGTATGACATGTTGCTCTTTTCACAAGACCGGCTGCAGTTACCGCCCCTTTTACCGCTTTTTGAACAATAGATTCGTCGATGTGGTGCCTGCCGCGTTCTCCTGTTCCTTTATTATGCCATATCGATTCTTGAGGGAAAATCCATTGCCAGCGCCACTCTTTGGATGCATTCGGATATTTCCGCGTCAAGGCATCAGGCAGGAGCACACGCCCCAATCCCTTGGCAACGTCTTGCTCATGAATCATTTTGACGTTATTCAAATGCTTAGAAAGCTTTTCTTTTATTGAAGACGGAAACATTGTTACACGGTCTTTATTGCCTTTCCCATCACGTACGATAATTTGGTTCAAACTGAAATCGACATCCTGAACACGCAAACGCAGGCATTCCATCAGTCAGAGACCTGAACCATACAGAAGATACGCAATGAGCCACTTATCTCCGGCCAAATTATCCAGAACGGATTTAACTTCAAACTTTGTCATGACAACAGGCAATCGAGGTGGTTTCCGGGCACGAATAACTTCTCCAAGATCGCCGATCTTTTTTTCCAGGACATAGCGATAGAGAAAGATAATCGCACACAGAGCCTGATTCTGCGTGGATGCACCGACATGTTCTTTAACTGCCAGATGGGTTAAGAAGGCGTTGATTTCCGGCTCGGCCATTTCCTGCGGATGACGGACATGATGAAAGAAGATATATCGTTTAACCCAATGAATATATGTCGCTTCGGTGCTGCGACTGTAATGGCGCACACGCAAAGCCTCACGAAGTTGCTCAAGGAGTTTCGGCTTTTTACCAGTCGCAGACGAAACGACATGTATTGCTGAAGCGGAGACCGCAGCTTCTTTCTTAAAATTTGTCAATTGATTGGTTTGTGTTTGGATCATCTTCAAGCCCCCTCTGAACGCAGTGTGCGCAAACTTGAATATGAAAGGCAGGGAAATAAAAGCACTACTTCTTTTTCCTGTCAATATTTTTATTTGCCGCCCCGCACTTTCCATAGGCGAAGTATCAGGGTTCGGTCTTTATGTGAAGCAGGGGCAGCCCCAGATGGCGGCGGCGGGTTTCACCTTTCAGGCGAGTCTCTTCACGCGCGGTGGGTTTACCCCGGCGGCCGCGACCCAGTTTTTCGATCGGATGCGAAGCCCCCAGGTGCAAAGTGTGTTTGCCGAATTTTTTTCCCAGTTCATCCGCGGCAAGATAGAGTTCCTTTATTTTTTCCGCCTGGGGCGGATCGTCAAAGAGCGAATACTGGATGCCGGCCTCCGGCTTAAGGTCAAGAAGAATGACTCCCGTCGCCCGGTAAACTTCATCCGGCCGGAAACAGGCGGCAAAAAGCTCGCGGACCACGCCGGAGAATTCCAGAGGACAGGCGCAGGGGCGCGTAAGCACGGCTTCGCTTCCCGCCATATCGAAATTGTTTTTTTTCAGAAACACGGCGATTTTGTGCGGAGCCAGCCGGTAACGCCTGGCTTTGATACAGGCCGACTCCATATTGCGCATGAGGTGCGCGAAGAGGTATTCGGCGTTGTTGGTGGCCGGCGCAAAAGTTTTGGTTTTGCTGATCGAGGCGTAAGAGCTTTTTTCTTCCGCGCTTACCGGATAAACCGACTGGCCGCGCAGTTCCTGCCAGGTTTCCACGCCGGGTTTGGTGAATTTTTCCCGCACGGTCTTCTCCGGAAGATTCGCAAATTCGAGCGCCGTATGAATTCCCATCTTGGTGAGATAACTGGTTGTGGCAGGCCCGATCCCCCAGATCTTTTCCACCGGCAGGTTTTGCAGGTACCCGGCAATCTCCCTTCCCCTGATTACCGTCATCCCGGAGGGCTTCAGGTATTTGGAGGCCACCTTGGCGAGCACCTTGGTGATGCTCAGGCCCACGGATACGGTGATGCCCAGTTCTTTTTCGATCTCCCTTTTCATGCCGCCGGCGATTTCCACGTAGGAAGCGTGCAGGGCGCGGCGCATGCCGGTGATGTCGGCAAAAGCTTCGTCAATGGAATATTCCTCCACATCGGGGGTAAAGCGCCGCATGATGGAAAACATCCGCCGGGAAAACAGGCTGTAGGTTTCGTAATCGGATGGAAGGATAATCAAATCCGGGCAGATCTGTCGCGCCCCGGCAAGCGTAACGCCGCGCTTAATGCCCATCTTTTTGGCGGCATAACTCGCGCAGGCGACAATGCCGCGTTCACCGCCGGTTATAAGCGGCTTTCCCCGCAACTCCGGATGAATCGCTTCCTCGCAGGAGGTAAAAAAAGCATCGCCGTCAATATGGACAATGGCCCGCGGCCAGGAAGACAAACTAAATAATTGGTCAGACATTTCCGTTCCCGTTACAACTATTTTATTGCGGACAATTTTCACCACGCCGCACAGGTAATTTTTCAGTGCTGCGGAACATAAGAAGCTGCCGAAAAAGGAATTACGGGCGCCTAATCAAAGTTCTCTTGACTTTCGTGGAATATATGCTATAGAACAATCGTTCTATTGTCAAGGGTTTTAAGGAGAGAATTGAAAAACGGAATATGGAACTTAATAATTTTACCGGATTCCGAACTCGGAGAAAGAGATTCTTCAGCTAAAGCTTCAGAATGACATTGCAACACAATCTCCGAGTCTGGAATTACTGATAAAGAGGTTGTGCAAAGTTCTCTTATCAATTCACTTTTGGGGCTGGCTTTATTGGAAGCGCCTGGTCCGGCGTATTAAACCAAAATTTATCCCACTTAGGCTTCGCCTCGGGGATAATTCGACCATCAAATTTCAGCCTGTGACCTTTAGGTTACTTGTGACCTCGCGTGACCTTCAGGTTACCAGGTTATGCACTTCGCTTCTGAAATTTGGGTCTCATTAAAAAGTTTGACACAATGATAAAAAGAAGCTAGCTTACATAAACTTAACTTGCTGAAATAAGGCAATATTTTTCAGTATTACCGGAAAATTTAGAGGTGGTCGGTTGAACGAAAAAGCAATCAAATTTCTGGCCTGCGGTTTTGGTTTGGGCTTATCGCCCATCGCTCCCGGAACGGCCGGCACGCTTCTTGGCATCCCGATCTGCCTTCTTTGCCTCCCTCTTCCCTGGTTTTTACGTTTGCTGGTTGTGCTTGTTCTTCTGGCCTTATCGATTTATGTTGCCGGACGCGCCGAAGAAATTTACCGGAAAAAAGACGACCAGCGTATTGTTATTGACGAAATCATCGGCTTTCAGGTAACCATGCTGACAGTAACAATTACAGCTACGCATCTTTGCACCGGATTTGTTCTGTTCCGGATATTTGATATTTTAAAGCCTTTTCCGCTTAACAATTTGCAGAAGCTACCGGGCGGATGGGGCATTGTAATGGATGATGTGGGCGCCGGTATTTACGCCGGAGTAGCAATGCTGCTTTTAACATCATTTATGAAGTTTTGATTGCAGATAAATGCGCTCCTTTGTAAAAAGCTTCAGATGCAAGGCGCGCAAAGCATGAGGAATGAGGCGTATTTTTAGTATACGCCGCAATAAGCCTGCACCGGCGAAAGCCGGGGAGGGCTGCAGCGGAACGCAGCAGCTGGACTTTTTACAAAGGAGCAATATGAAAATAGCAATTCTCACAATAGGCAACGAACTTATGAGCGGGCGGACCGCCGATACCAATTCTTCCTTCATTGCCCGGGAAGCCAACCTGCAGGGCTGGCAAGTGGAAGCAATGCTCTCGGTCGGTGATGACTTTGCCGCAATTAAAAGCCGGCTCGATTATCTTCTGCCGCTTGCGGACGTAATCATCTGCACGGGAGGATTGGGGCCCACCACAGACGACATCACCACAGAAGCCATAGCCAGGGCTTTCGGTCGCTCCCTGTTTACGGACGAAAAATCCTTGAACTACATTAAAGATCTATTTGCCCGGCGTAATTTTGCCTGGGTGGAAAACAATACGAAACAGGCCATTTTCCCCGAAGGGGCGGAAATAATTCCCAACACCATGGGCACGGCTCCCGGTTTTGCCCTGAAAGTAAACGCCAAATGGATATTTGTCATTCCCGGTGTACCCCGCGAATCGCAGATAATGTTTCCCCGGGGCGTTATACCTATTTTGCAGCGGGAATTTCCCGAAAAAGAACAGTTCATCGCCAAACAAACCATCAAAACATTCGGACTGGGGGAATCCGCCGTGGATAAGGCTCTGTCTGATGTTGATTTTAATGCTTTGGGTGTAAATATCGGCTTCTATCCGATATTCCCGGAAAACCATATTGTTCTGGTCTCGCGCAAGAAAACTGCGGAAGAAGCACAGGAGAAGCTGAAGCTGGCGGCCAATGAAGTTACCACCCGACTCGGCAAATACATTTTCGCCTACGGGGAAGAAACACTCGAAGCGATAGCCGGAAAATTGCTGAAAGAGAAGAAGCTCACGATTGCGGTTGCGGAATCCTGCACCGGCGGGCTTATCACCAGCCGGCTCACCGATGTTCCGGGAAGCTCGGAATATCTGGAACGCGCGGCGGTGACTTACAGCAACGCCGCCAAAGTAAGCCTGCTTGGCGTTCCGGCTGGAATAATCGAAAAGCACGGCGCGGTCAGCGAAGAGACGGCGCGGCTTATGGCCGAAGGCGTGCGCAAAATGGCGGGAACAAACCTCGGGCTTTCCTCTACGGGGATTGCCGGTCCCGACGGCGGAAGCGCGGAAAAACCGGTCGGCACCGTCTATCTGGCCGTAAGCGACGGGAAAGAGACAATCTGCCGCCGTTACGTCTATAAATGGGATCGCAAGAGAAACAAACTGATCTTTTCCCAGGCAGCGCTCCTCCTGCTCAAAAACTATCTTGAAGGAAAAAGATGATGTCCGAAGAAAAGAACATCCGCGCCTTTCTCGCCGTAGAACCGGCCTCCGAAGTGCTTGCGGCGGTGGAGCGGTTTCAGGGCAAATTAAAAAGGGAAATAAGCGGCTCGGTCAGCTGGACGCGCCCGCAGGGCAACCACCTGACGCTGAAATTTTTCGGCAATATAAGCCTTGCCGATGTGGAAAATATTTCCTCAGCCGTCACAAGGCAGGCGTCGATAACACCGCATCTTTCCCTGAAAATCGGACGGCTCGGAGTTTTTCCAGATTTGAGAAGGCCCCGAGTTCTGTGGGTCGGAACAACGGGGGACGTAGAAAAACTGGTGGCGCTGCAAAAAAGGCTGGATAAGGAATTTGCCGCTATCGGCTTTCCGGCTGAAGAAAGGCCTTTTCGGGCGCATCTGACACTTGCGCGCATCCGGGATGCGCGTACGACGGCGGGAATCGAAGAAGCGATGAAAAAGCACACCGATTTTGCCGCCGGTGAATTTACGGCTCGCGAATTGATTCTGTTTCAAAGCAAACTGACTCCGCAGGGGGCGGTTTATACGAAGCTGAAAACATTTTTGCTGGGCTAGAAAAGAGATATTTTGAAGGCTCCGAGGCGCGGGGCTAATCGAGGAAGCACTCATTAAGGTGCGTAATTAGGTAAGGAATTAGCTGGTATATTATAATGACTGAACAAAACGTCACATTCAATCACTGTGTTTATATGAAGAATATCTGTCCACCGTATATTGACAAATATCTTTCCGACTACGACGCTGCTGGCCGCCTGCCCGGATACACCCACTTTAACGGTACAAAAACCAACTTCGGCTATGATAATGCAAGTCGCCTTACGGCAATTACCAATCAAAAACAGGATGACAGCACAATCTCCAGTTACGCCTATACCCTCGACGGCAACGGCAACCGCACCGGCATTACCCAGAATGAACCTTACTCCGCAGCCTTGAGCGAAGGCGAAGTTACCTACACCTACAACACACAAAAGAACCGCCTTGTTTCCGCCGGAGCCACCAGTTACACCTACGATGACGAAGGCCAGCTCGCCACAGACAACAGCAACACCTATACCTTCGATTACGAACACCGATTAAAAACCATCGGCAGCACAACCACGTTCTATTATGACGGCAGCGGCAACCGCCTGAAAGCAACCAGAAACGGAACAACCACCAAATACATCTATGACGCCGCCGGAAGACTAATTGCCGAAACCGACAACAATAACAACATCACCAGATATTACATCTATGGATCAGGCCTGCTTGCCGCAGTAACACCCGAAGGACAAGCATACTGCTACCACTATAACGGTATCGGCAGCGCCATAGCCATAACCGACAGCACCCAGGCGGTAGTCAATAAATACTCATATGATGCCTTCGGCAACATTGCCAACCAGCAGGAAGCAATAACCCAGCCCTTTAAATATGTCGGCCAGGCAGGCGTAATGACCGAACCCAACGGCTTCTATTACATGAAAGCCCGATACTATGATCCCGTAGTTGGCAGATTCATTTCCGAAGACCCGACAGGCTTTGACGGCGGCGATGTCAACCTCATGGCGTATGTGGGGAATAATCCAATCAACATGATTGATCCGAGTGGGGAAGCTAAAGCAATATTCAATGGTAAAGTGATTTCATTGTGGACAGATAAAGGTAAATATTTAGGAAGTTGGAATGCAACATCGGGTCAAGGTGGAAACATTTCAGAAGCTGGGAAAGGGCCTATTCCTCCCGGTTTATATTTTGCAGAACCTGGGTCTATTCAAACAGTTAGTATTTTTTCTCCTGTGTGGTATTTTTTGCGTCAAAGTTCTTGGGGAGAACAAAGACTTTCATTGACTGCCATGCCTCAAACTGAAACATATGGAAGGTCTGGGTTTTTTATTCACGGTGGGGCTGGAACTGCTACAGCTGGTTGCATAAAAATTAATGATGAGCGTTCTTTTTTTAATGCTTGGCAGAAAACCGATGAAATGCTTTGGCTAAATGTTAACTATGAGAAAGGTAGTGGCAAATAAATGAATAATAAGCTTTCTGTGAGATGGTGTTCGGCGTGCATCATCGGTTTTATTTTAGGGATGCTAACTTCTATTATACCTTTATTGCTTTGGCGAAAAATAGCACTAAATCAAGGTAATGAATTTCTTGTGGATATATTAATCATTATGAGTATAGTCATTGGTAGTTGGCTATTCGTGCGTCATTCTAAAGGTATTAATTCCGCACTATTAGAACTCATAATAGTGATTGTTTTCTCTTCAATAATAGCTGCTATCGCTGTGATTGTTATGGATGCATATAATTATGAACCCATTACTCTCTCCATACTTCTGAAAGCAATTCCCGCATCATTGATTTTTGGATTGCCATCGTATTTGTTGGTATTTATTTACATAAAGTTTTTCAAACGAGGGTGGAAATAGAAACAAGAGAATATTCGGGACGGTTGTTAATGCTCAGTAATTAGGTAACTCTTTTGGTATAATTTGTAAAGAACGGAAATGCTGAAGGAGTGACCGGAGAAAATAAACGGGACGGTTCTATTTAATTGATACTGGATTCCGGCCTGCGTAACCTAAAGGTCACAAGACCGGAATGACCAGGATATAAGGAAATAAATTGTCACTTCGAACGCAGGCGCAAAGCCCGGCGCATGTCCGGGAGAAGTCTTAACAGGTAAGATGTCTCACACAGGGTTCGACATGACAAAAAGCAAGAGCTGGATTGCCCGCTCGATGGCGGGCAATGACAAACAAAGACTAAAGAAGCGGTAATGTAAACATCTCTGTCATTCCCTTGCGAATGACAATGAGACGGTAAGCATGCCCCGTACTTGATACGGGGGGAATCCAGGAAAAAAGAATCTGGGTTACCGGAAGCAAAAAGGAAACATTCAAGTATATGAAAAAAGAAGTCACAAAAACAACCAATCACAATTATCGAGCCATGCTTAAGTCAATCGGAGAAGTTATTGCTGAAGCAAGGAAGAAAATTGTAAGAAATATTGACATTGCTCAGGCGACAGCTTACTGGCACATTGGTAGAATAATTGTCGAATATGAACAACATGGTGTGTCAAGAGCTGAATATGGAGATGCCCTGATCGCCAACCTTTCGCGCGATATGATTGCTCATTATGGCCGTGGATTTTCGGAGATAAATTTAAGAAATATGCGCAGGTATTATCTGGAGTTTCCCTCCAGAATTCAACAGACACTGTCTGTTAAATCTAAGATTAAAAAGCTTGATCAACAGATAGAGTCTCGTAAATTTGAGCCGCAACTTTCATGGTCAGTATACTGTGAACTCCTGAAAGAAGACAACATGGAGGCACGGGCATTTTATGAAATAGAAGCTAGAGAAAATAAATGGTCTATTCGTGAGCTGAAACGTCAGATGAATTCTATGTTGTACGAACGGCTTGCATTAAGCCACGACAAGAAAAAGGTAATCGCCTTGTCCAAAAAAGGCTTGCTAATAGAAAAACCGGAAGATGCCATTAAAGAACCTTATATTTTGGAATTTCTCGGATTGAAAGAAAACTCGTCATATACTGAAGATCAGCTTGAACAGGCAATTATTGATAAACTTCAATATTTTCTTTTGGAAATGGGTAAAGGCTTTTCATTTGTTGCACGCCAGAAACGCATCACTATCGCCAATAGACATTATTTTATTGATCTCGTATTTTATAACCGTCTCCTTAAATGTTTTGTTTTGATTGATCTTAAGCGCGGAGAATTAGATCATGCTGATGTTGGGCAAATGAATTTTTATCTGAACTATTACAAAGAAAATGAAACCACACCGGATGAAAACCCACCAATAGGCCTTATTCTTTGCGCTAAAAAAGATGAAGTATTCGCTAAATACGTTTTAGGAAGTTTAAATAACAAGGTGTTTGCATCAAAATATAAATTGGCTTTACCCAGTGAAAAGGAAATAGATCATCAACTTAGTATCGAGAAGTTTAAATAAGCAACAAGGAATGTGCCTCCCCTGCACCCCCTCAGGGGGAGAAAATTTACTGGATTCCGGCCTGCGTAACCTAAAGGTCACAAGACCGGAATGACTACGATATAAGGGAATAAATTTTCACTTCGAACGCAGGCGCAAAACCCGGCGCATGTCCGGGAGAAGGCTTAACAGATAAGATGTCTCACACAGGGTTCGACATGACAAAAAGCAAGAGCTGGATTGCCCGGTCAAGCGAAACGAGGGACAGCGCCCTATTAAATTGATGCGGGAGAAAACAAAAGACAAGGCAACAGGTTGCCCAATCACGATAAAACAGTATTGCAAATACATATCCTCCGCTGGCGGAGGTGTCACGAAGTGACGGAGGTGGATAAACAGGTGGCAAGGAATGTTCCTCCCCCCTGCACCCCCTCCAAAGGGGGAGAAAATGAGAAGTGCGCCCTCGGAAAAGCTCCCGACTGCGCTGCCAGAGAGAGAACTTACTGGATTCCGGCTGTTTACTCCGGTGCATACCGGATGCGCCGGAATGACCAGGATATAAGGGAATAAATTGTCACTTCGAACGCAGGCGCAAAGCCCGGCGCATGTCCGGGAGAAGGCTTAACAGATAAGATGTCTCACACAGGGTTCGACATGACAAGGACTGGATTGCCGGATCGCGTCCGGCAATGACAAAAGAGCTAGATTGCTTGGTGAAAAAGCAGGCGGCAGGGATATCAAAATCAGAGGAAAATGCTCCAACCACTTGTTGGAGAAATAAATGTAACCAAAAATTTTAAAACAATGATTGTTCGCAATTTAAACAAATAACTTTAGGGAGGGAAAATATGTGTGCAGATGTAGATAGATCAAAAGCGGTTGATCTGGCGATCACCCAGATCGAAAGGCAGTTCGGCAAGGGCTCCATCATGAAATTGGGCAGCAGGGAAAGCGTAGCCGATGTCCCCGCGATATCCACGGGCTCGCTGAGCCTGGACATTGCGCTCGGCACCATGGGCGTTCCCCGCGGCAGAATCGTGGAAATATACGGGCCGGAATCCGGCGGCAAGACGACGCTTGCCCTGCACATTGTAGCCGAAGCTCAAAAACAAAACGGCATTGCGGCATTCATTGATGCCGAACACGCCCTTGATGTCACCTATGCCAAAAAAATCGGCGTCAATACCGATGATCTCCTCATTTCCCAACCGGATACCGGTGAACAGGCATTAGAGATTGCCGAGACTCTGGTTCGGAGCGGCGCGCTGGATATTCTAGTCATCGATTCCGTGGCCGCCCTAGTTCCCAAGGCCGAATTAGAGGGAGAAATGGGCGATGCCCAGATGGGGCTCCAGGCACGTCTTATGTCGCAAGCACTGCGCAAACTTACCGGCAGCATCAGCAAATCCAAAACAACGGTAATTTTTATCAATCAGCTGCGCATGAAAATCGGTGTGTTTTTCGGCAATCCGGAAACAACAACCGGCGGCAATGCTTTGAAGTTTTATGCCTCCCAGCGCCTTGACATACGCAAAATGACATCGTTAAAAACAGGTCAGGATGTAATTGGTTTCCGGACAAAAGTAAAAGTCGTCAAAAATAAACTGGCGCCTCCTTTCCGGGAAGCGGAATTCGATATCATCTTCGGCGAGGGCATTTCCCGTGAAGGCGACGTTCTGGATCTGGCCTCCGAAAACGGCATTGTGGAAAAAAGCGGTGCCTGGTATTCCTACCAAGGAGACAGAATAGGCCAGGGCCGTGACAACTCTCGAATTTTCCTCAAAGAGAACCCGGATATTATGAAGCAGGTGGAAAACGATGTTAAAGAAAAACTGGGACTGAAGGTTCCCGGTGAGGAAGAAGCTAAGTGATTTACTCATCCCGGCCGCGGCCTCATAAAAGCCGCGGCCGCAAAAATCATTGGAATAACGAAACCTTAGAAGCAAATCCGGAGGAAAACGTCCTGTATTCCTCCCCCCAACCGGGCAATCAGGATGCGGATCGCGCCCGGCAAAAAGCATACCGACTTTTAGCGCTCCGCCCGCACAGCACCGGAGAAATCGAAAGAAAATTGCGGGAAAAAGGATTTTCCGCCGCCGTTATAAAAGAAGTGCTGGAAAAACTTCACGATTTGAAGTATCTGGATGACGTTTCATTTGCATCTCAGTGGGCCAGACATCTAGCCGTGAACAAACTCTGGGGAAACAAAAAAATAATTGCCCAATTGCAGATAAAAGGTGTAGCGGCAAATCTCATTGATGATGCAATTGCTGCGGCGCGCACGGAAATGCCGGAAGAAGAAGCGCTCGATGCGCTCATCAGAAAAAAAACGGCGGCGGCAAAGAGAAGCGTGCAGGATATAAGGGAAAAGAAAAGAATATTCCAGAGCCTGCTGGGAAGAGGATTTCCGGCAGGACTGATACTGGCTAAACTGGGAAAGATACCGGAGGAAGATTTACATGGCGAAGACGGGCAGTGAAATTCGGGAAAGTTTTTTAAAATATTTCGAAGGAAAAGGACATACAAGAGTGGCAAGCTCCGCTCTTATTCCGAAAGACGATCCGACGTTGATGTTTACCAACGCCGGCATGGTACAGTTCAAAAACGCCTTCCTGGGGCTGGAAAATCGCGGCTATACAAGAGCGGCATCCTGCCAGAAGTGCGTGCGCGCCGGCGGCAAGCACAACGACCTGGAAAACGTGGGTGTTACCGCCCGCCATCATACCTTTTTTGAAATGCTCGGAAATTTCTCCTTCGGCGACTATTTCAAGGAAGAAGCCATCGCCTGGGGCTGGGAGTATCTCACCGAAGTAGTCAAACTGCCCAAGGAAAAATTATGGGTAACGGTTTTTGAAAACGACGATGAAGCTTACAATATCTGGCACAAAAAAATGAAAGTTCCCGCGGACCGCATTGTCCGGATGGGCGAAAAAAGCAATTTCTGGATGATGGGAGAAACCGGCCCCTGCGGCCCGTGTTCCGAAATAATCTACGACCAGGGCGAAGGGACAGGCTGCGGCCGGCCCGAATGTGATCTTGATTGCGGCTGCGACCGCTATCTGGAAATCTGGAACCTGGTCTTCACCCAGTTCGACCGCGACGAAAAAGGCAACCTGAATCCCCTGCCCAAACCCAACATCGACACGGGAATGGGGCTCGAACGGCTCACAGCGGTTATCCAGGGCGTAAAAAGCAATTACGATTGCGACCTTTTCACTCCCATCATCCGCTTCGTGGAAAAAATATCCGGAAAACCTTACGGCAAAAATGCCGAAAATGATGTTTCCATCCGGGTCATTGCCGATCACAGCCGGGCGATAACTTTTTTAATCGGTGACGGCATACTGCCCAGTAATGAAGGGCGCGGTTACGTTTTACGGCGTATCCTGCGCCGGGCGGCGCGTCACGGAAAGCTCCTGGGGCTCAATAAGCCTTTTCTCCATCAATGCGCTGAAATGGTTATGAACATGATGAAGGATGTTTATACGGATCTTGCCGATAAGGCCTCTTACATTACCAAGGTCATCCTCAACGAAGAGCAACGTTTCATGGAAACGCTCGATGCTGGGCTGCGCATTCTGCAGGAGGAAACGGCGGCGCTCAGGAAAGTCGGAAACAGCGTTCTGCCCGGCTCGCTCGTTTTCAAACTCTATGACACATTCGGTTTTCCCACTGATTTGACGGCGGACATTGTAAAGCGCGACGGTTTTACGCTTGATACGGCAGGCTTCGAAGCTGAGATGGAGCAGCAAAGAGAGAGGGCGCGTAGCGCCTGGAAAGGAAGCGGCGAAGAAGCAGTCGCCGAATGCTATCTCAAGGCGTCGAGTTCCGGAGTCGTTACGGAATTTTGCGGCTATGAGGGAGTAACGGAGGCGGAATCCAAAATCGCCGCGATCATCGTCGAAGGAAACACGGCGGATGCCGCCTCGGAAGGTCAGAAGGCCGAAATCGTTGTCGAGACAACGCCCTTCTACGGCGAATCGGGCGGCCAGGTGGGAGACACAGGCTATATTGAAGGTAAAGGATTTATCTTTGATGTGCAGGATACGAAAAAGCCGGTCGATAAATTCTTCGTTCATAAGGGCATTGTAAAAAAGGGAACGGCGAGGACGGGCGACAAAGTTAAACTCGTTGTCGATCTGGAGCGCCGCAGAGCAACACAGGCCAATCATTCCGGCACGCATGTCCTGCAGGCGGCGCTCAAAGCAGTGCTGGGCGATCATATTAAACAGTCGGGATCGCTTGTCAATCCGGAGCGGCTGCGGTTCGACTTCACCCATTTCTCCAAAATCACCGATGAAGAAATGCAGAGAATAGAAGAGATAGCCAACGACATCATCCGCAGGAACATCGAAGTCGTCACCACCGTCTGCCCGCTCGAAGAAGCGCTCAAAACCGGCGCCACGGCGGTATTCGACGAAAAGTACGGAGCGACGGTACGAATCGTTAAAATGGGCGAAATGAGCATGGAGCTCTGCGGCGGAACCCACGTTGCCCGCACCGGCGACATCGGACTCTTAAAAGTTTTGCACGAATCGGCGATTGCCGCGGGAGTCCGCAGAATCGAAGCCGCAACAGGCAAGGAAGCATTCCGGCATTTGCAGAAAGCGGAAGAAGAACTAAAGAAAGCCGCTGCGCTCTATAAGGCCAATCCTCTCGAAGTCGCCGACAGGACCGAAAAGGCCCTTAAGCACGCGCGGGAGCTGGAAAAGGAAATCGAAACCCTTAAAGGAAAACTTGCCGCCAAAGACTCCGGCGACCTGCTGAGCCAGGCAAAGAATATCGGCGGAGTGAAAGTGCTCGCCACGGAAGTAGCCATCGCCGATGCCAAAACATTGCGCGACTTCGGCGACAAGCTGCGCGACAAACTCGAATCCGGCATCATCCTCCTGGGCGCGAAAACCGGCGAGAAAGCACTTCTCCTTTGCATGGTCACCAAAGATCTCGCAGGCAAATATTCGGCCGGAAACATCGTCAAGGAGCTTGCTCCCATAGTCGGCGGGAGCGGCGGGGGTCGTCCCGACATGGCCCAGGCCGGAGGAACAAAACCCGAAAATCTGGCACAGGCTATCGGACAGCTGGAAAAAATATTATCGAAATAGCAGAACTAAAAAACTTCGCATAGCTTTGCCGGAAAGTTCGGCAATCATGCGTTTTATTTCTCTGTCTATTGCAGAACAACAGCTGAGCGAAACAATAAATATGCAAATTTCCGTTATCCTGGCCCATCCCGATCCGAAAAGCTTCAATGCCGCCATTGCCCGTACCGCCGTTCAAGCAATAAAAGCCAACGGACACAGCGTCTTTTTTCACGATCTCTACCGGGAGAAATTCGATCCGCTGCTTCATCAAGACGAAATCCCGGAAGATGCCCCTCTGGCGGCGGAAATAAAAACTCACTGCACAGAAATTGCATCTGCCGATGGAATTATCATCGTTCATCCCAACTGGTGGGGCGAGCCCCCGGCGATATTGAAAGGCTGGGTAGACCGGGTAATCCGTCCGGGTGTTGCTTACAAGTTTTTGGAAGGCGACAAAGGCGAAGGTATCCCGCAGGGTCTCCTTAAAGCCAAAGCGGCGCTTGTTTTCAACACTTCCAATACGCAAACCGAAAGAGAGAAAAACGTTTTCGGCGATCCGCTGGAAACAATATGGAAAAACTGCATTTTCAGCCTGTGCGGCGTTGCCGGTTTTCATCGCCGGATGTTTAATGTAGTTGTCACCAGCACGGAGGCCGACCGCAAAAACTGGCTTGCTATCGTAGGCAATGACGTCAACAGATTTTTCCCGGGGAATCGCCGTAAATGAAAGAGAAAATAAAAAACCTTAATCTGCGCAATGAATTCTACACCGACGAGGGCTGTTACATAATCGAAGTATCGAACACATCATCCGATCCCGGCCTTTCGATCGCCCGGGCAAGAGTGGAACCTGGCATTACGACGAAATGGCACCGCCTCCACGGCATAACCGAACGCTATTACATTCTGGAAGGCATAGGAATCATGGAAGCGGGAAATCTGCCGATGCAGGAAGTAAAGCCCGGAGATGTCATTCTTATTCCGCCCATGTGCCGCCAGAGAATCACCAACGTCGGACTCACCGATCTGATATTTCTGGCCATCTGCACTCCCCGTTTTCGTCCGGAGCTCTACGAAGATATCGATAGCCCGGAACCGTAAGGCATATCGAAAAAGCAATCTTCGGATGGAGACTCCCCCGGACATAAGTCGGTTGCCTGCCGGCTTGGCCATTAACAAACCGGCTCTTTTCATTGCTCATCCTTAAATTTTTTACTCTCAGCTTTGCAAAGCCTCTCTCTTATGATATGAAGCGACCGCGTTTTTCGTACCCGAAACATTTGGCCGTTCGGAAAATACTGCGACCGGAATTAAAAACAATTTTTTATTTTTATATCAGCAGGTCAATATGGAATTTAAAAATCTTTACACCGCTTACCGTACGGTTTGTCAAAAATATGCGGACAATATTCTTTTTAAAAATCAGGGAATTACTTTTGCCGGAACATGGAAAAAAGCCGAAGGACGCGCTCTTTTCCTGAAAAACAAGGGTTACAGGAAAGGCGACATTATTGCCATCCTCGCGGGAACTTCTACAGATTGGTGCCTCACGTATATGGCCGTAACCGCAATCGGTGCCATAGCTCTTCCACTCGATACCTATCTGACACCGGATCAGTACCGCAAAATGCTGCAAACTGTGGACGCCCGGGCGGTGTTCGTCTCCGCTCCCTTTAAAAACATCTTTTCCGGTATCGCCGTCTACGAAGTGGAAGCAGACTACACACAAGACGGAAACGAACATCTGGAAGAGACACCGGCTGATAAAAACGACATTGCCTCGCTGCTGTTTACTTCCGGCACCACCGGCAATCCGAAAATTGTTTCTCTTACCCAGGGCAATGTTCTCCATGTTGCACTTGTTTGTACAAAGCTTGAAGAGTACACGGAAAAGGACATGACGCTCGCCATGCTGCCGCTCTATCACGTCTATGCTTTTGAATCCACTTTCATGGCCCCGCTCCTCACGGGCGGTTCCATAGTTTTTCAAACATCTCTGAAAGGCCCCGATATTATCCGCACGCTGGGAGAAAATAAAATCACCATCTTCCCTGCTGCACCCCAGATGTGGGAGCTGTTTTTTGACGCCCTTATCGCCAAAATCAAAGCGCAATCAATGGCCAAATACCGCATCTTTATGTTCTTTTTAAAAGCGGCGCCGTTTCTTAAGGCCTGCGGATTCGATTTTCTCGTGCAGAAAATTTTTCAACCGGTACATGATGTCTTCGGCCGGCAGATGCGGTTTTTCATCAGCGGCGGCGCCCCTCTGAAAAAAGAATATTTCAACTATTACCGGCAAATGGGTTTTTACATCATGGAAGGGTACGGGCTGACTGAAACAACCGGGCCGATTGCCATTCCCTACTATAAAGAAGCAAAAGCCGGAGCCGTGGGCCCACCGATTCCCGGAAATGAAGTAAAAATCAAAAATGTCAATGCCGACGGCATAGGAGAAATATGGCTTAAAGGTGAAGCCGTAATGGCCGGATATTTCAAAAACGATGATGCCAACCGCAAAGCCTTCGATGAGGAAAGATTTTTCAATACACAGGATCTGGGATTTGTTGATTCCGACGGACACATCCATATAACCGGCCGCGAAAAAAACGTAATCGTGCTGGATTCGGGCAAAAATGTTTACCCGGAAGAGCTGGAATTGTATTTTCGTTCATCATCGCTCATAGCGGAGATAGCCGTTTTCGGCCGAAAGATCGAAGGCCGGGAAACCGTCTATGCCGTAATTGTTCCGTCGATCAAAGGTGCCGGAAGCTATGAAGCTGTCCGCGACGCAGTAAATGAACTGAACCGGAACCTGCCCGCTTATAAAATGCTGCATTCTTTTGCCCTCTCCGCCGATCCGCTTCCCCGGAATTCCACGCGGAAAGTATTGATCGATGAAGTAATCCGTCTGCTCGATCAGGGAACATACCAGCAGGATGCCTCGCAAACAGCAATTCCCCGCAATATTCTGACGCCCGCAAATACCCGGGAGGAAGAAATTATCAGCGTTCTTGGCCGGAAATTACGGGTAAAAATTTTCCATGCCAATGAAACACTGACGGATTACCGGATTGATTCGCTGGGACTCATTGAACTGATTGTTTATCTCGAAGACTGTTTAGGTATTGCCGTGGAGGTGGAAAAGCTAAATCCATTTATGACTTTAGAAGAATTCGTCCGTTATCTGGCCTCTTGTGATCAGCACTCCGGAACCAATCTTGATGAAATAATCCTGAAAAGCCCGGTTACAACGCACGCAATCGTTTTCCCCAATCCGCTAAGCGAGCTGGTGCTTTTTCTTGTGCGGATTATTTCCCGACTGTTTTGGAATTTACAGATAATAAACAGGGAACATCTTATCCCCCAAAACGCCATTGTTGCCGCCAATCATTCATCTTATCTCGACCTCCCCTGGTTGATGGGGGCACTGCCCTACCGCCTGCGAAAAAAACTTTTCATCACCGGAAAAAAGGAGCTTTCTTTTCTTCGTTATCCCTTTGCCGGCTCCCCGATCCTTTTTGTCGACCGCAAGGGTAATATCGTACCGTCTCTGAAGGCGGCAGCCGACGTGCTGCGCAGCGGCGATTCGCTAATCATTTTCCCGGAAGGAACGCGGACAAAGGACGGATCCGTGGAACAATTCAAATCCGGAGCGGCTTATCTGGCTTATCACCTGAACAAAAAAATAATTCCGGTAACGATAAGAGGAACCTTTGAAATCATGCCGAAGGGTACGATCATCCCCCGCTTCTTTTCCGGAACAAAAGGAAGGGTAATTGCCGGAGAGGCGATTGATCCGCAAAATTTTAAATCGGTTGATGAGCTCAACGGTCATCTGCACGGCATTATTTCTCAGCAGAAGTAAAGAAAAGAATTATTCCGTCTGTTTCCTTTCCTTCTGAACAAAGAGGCCGCATTCCATATCGGAATTTATATAAACATCCACGGAGGGCATGCGGGCGGATTTAAAGCCGATAATGCGGCAACCGTAAGGATACTTTTGCTCATAAGTAATATAGAAATGCTCGCAGGAAAAACAATTGATGGGTCTTATTTCCTCGCTTTTGTTATCTGCCATAAGCAATGCCTTAAAATATCCTGATCTTTCTGAAATTTTGGTTTTATTAAAAGAGATGCTCCAAAACAAGTTTTTCCGTAAGCTCTCTATTGGCCTCTTCGAGCTTTTCCCGTGTTGAATAAACAGCCACGGATGCTGATTCCGCCGCACCGGTAAAATACCTGCTCAATGTTTCTTTCAGTTTCTGCGGAGTCACGGATAATATTTCTTCCCGGCATCTCTGACGCATTTCATCTGTTACACCGGCCAGATGCCTCATCAATGCGGCATGGCCACGTCCTCCCGGATCCATCGGCCTGTCCTGCACCCCTATTGTGCTGATAACGGCTTTTTCCAGATCATCCGCCGGCAGTTCGTTTTGAGAAAGATAGTTTTGCGCATCCCGGAACACAGCAAGAGTTTCAACAAGGTGCGGATCACGATAGGAAAGAAAAGAAAAAACTCCGAGCGACGGATCATAGGAAGACATTCCGCCATATGCCCCGCCCTGTACACGAATATGCTTGTAAAGATAACCGTTGGATAATTCTTTTGCCGCCACCATAAGGAGTGCCGAGGCTGGATCAGAGTAAGCCGGCGCCGCAAGTACGCGGGCAACATATGACACCTGCGAAGGCAGGGCTATTCCCGCATGCACGGGAGATAACACCGGGACAGCCTGTTTCGGGATAATTACTCTTTCCGGCAGCATATCCATGAGCCGGCTGATATTTTCGCAAGCAATCGCCAACCCAGGAGCTTCTGCGGTTATATTGACAATCAGATTGTTTTTGTTAAAGATGAGCGATTTTAAAAGGGCAAGTTTTTGCCGTAATTCTTCCTTCACGGCGGAAAAATTACCGGCAATATTGCGGATAAAATTGAGCTGCAGCCGACCGTTCCACTGTTCATCACGGTATGCCGGAAAGGTGATGCCCGCCCCTGCCGCCATCCGGGCAAACACATGTCCGGATGGAAGAACCGCCGCCTGCAGGTTATTTTTCCCTTCGGCGATCAGATCCTGCATTCTGGCCTCATCCTCCAAATCACCTTTGCAGAGAACATCACCGATCAGATTCACCGCCTCCGGGAGATTGCGGTAAAGTGCCTTTCCGGCAAAAGACATTTTCTGCCAAGTACTTTTCGCATCCGCCGTAAAACCGGCGCCGACATCATAACCGAAGCCGCCCATTTTCAGGGCAATACGCTTGGCCATTTCGTCATAAGAATATCCCGCCGCCCCCATGCCGGACATAAGTTTTCCCAGAAGCGGCAAATACGGCTGGAGCTCCTCCGGTATATGAGAAATATCAAAAACCAGATTAAAATAAACAATCCCGTTGGTAAAGATATCGTGCTTTAGAGCCGGGACTCCCCCGATCAAAACATGCTCAGTGGGAATGATTTCCACGCTCCGGGGAATATCCGCAAGATTTAACCGGGGAATTGAGGACAAAGCCGCAGGCGGATCCGGCTCCGACTGGAATTTCTTTAATTCCTGAGCCCGGATGTTTATTTCTTTGAGCTGTGCATGACCCAAAGATGCTTTGAGACGGGCCATCTTTTCGCGATATTCTTTTTCTTTCTTTTCACTGAAATCAGGATCAGGCTCCATAATCGCCGTAATTCTATGCCGGTTGTCGATAAGCCATTTTCCGGTCATCTTCTGAAACAATTGCGGATCGTCCAACCAGAGCTTCCTGATCTTTTCGATGATTTCCGGAAAATTGAGGCCCACAAGCGGATCGCCGTCATAAAGCCAGGTTTGAAAAACGTTACCCATTAAAGTAATGCCGTAAGGATAGGAACCCCGGACTATTTCTTTGCCGTGAAATTCAATCTGGTGCAAGATTCCTTCGATCAGGTCGGTATCGTACCCGTTGGCAACTACATCCTGCAGTGTAGCCAAAATAAGCTTCTCGATCTTCGGCGCATCTGCGGCGTCCGCATTCCTTAAACCCACCGCAAACAGCAATTGTTTCAGGTCGCTTTCAATGCCGCTGACCGGCGTCAAATCTTCACCCAGACCCGAATCAATCAGCGCCTTGCGCAAAGGGCTTGCGGAACTGCCGACCAGAAGTCCCGAAATAATTTCCAGAATAAGTGAATTTTCATAATCCGTATTTTCCGAAAGCATCCAGGCCAGATTTACTGAAGTTTTCCGATCCAAAGATTCATTTCTATCCACCGGATAAGTGCTTCTGATGATACGGGGTCGCGTCAGACGTTTTCGGCTTTTGATTGCCGAATTGACCTTCACGCGCTCGAATCCCGCAAGCATCCCGGCAAGAAAGGCCAGCTGTTCGGCGGTCGGAATGTCTCCGTAGATAAAAAAACGGGCATTGGAAGGAGAATAGTAGGTTTGATGAAACCTGCGGAACTGCTCATAAGTGAGCGTGGGAATTATCTCGGGATCACCGCCCGCATCGAAAGCGTAAACGCTCCCCGGATATAAATTTTCCTGTATAGCCTTATACATCAGAGAGTCGGGTGAGGAATAAGCGCCTTTCATCTCATTATAGACGATGCCGGAAATAGTAAGATCGCTTGTGAGATCGTCCGGCACGGAAAATTCCAGATGATGGCCCTCCTGCAGGAACGTTTCTTTAAGCAGACGCGGATTGAGTACCAGATCCGTATAAACGCGGGCCAGATTGAAAAAATCATCCCTGATCTGACTCGCCACAGGATAAACGGTCTTGTCCGGATAAGTAAAGGCGTTGATGAATGTCTGCATTGTCGAGCGCATCAGTTCTTTAAAAACGTCTTTAAGGGGATATTTTCCGGAGCCGGCCAGTACCGAATGTTCCAGGATATGGGGCAATCCGGTGGAATCCGCAGGCGGAGTGCGAAAACCGATTGCATAGAGATTTTCCCGGTCAAAGCTGTGCAGATGCAGAACTTTAGCGCCGGTTTTTTCATGCTCGATTTCATAGGCGGTGATTCTCACTGCCGGCATGGTTTCTACCCGCAACACCCGAAATCCGTTTAATATGTCACCCACCGTAAGAGTCGGCCGGGGGAATTTTAATTGATCAGACATTGTTGATTCTCCTTGCAGTATTTATATACAGGTTATTCTATTACGACTGGAGAAATTACAGACGGCAGAAAACCATTAATATATTCTTAAAATTTTCGCAAATGCTGTACCAGATCCCGATAGCGATTCATTTCTTCAGGAGGAACTCTTTCCATAACACATTCCTCAACCAGATAGCTCGCTATTTTATCGTCGAACTGAACACGGTCGCTGTTCTTTCCGGTTATTCCATGTCCTATTTCATCCCTTACATACAACAGTGTTCTGCCTCCCTCTTCCAGCCTCTGGGTAACAGCGCCCTTTTTCGGAGCCGGAAGCCCCATCCGGACAACACGTTCCTCAAAATCCTGCCGATCAATTTCCGCTTTGAAACCATCCGCGATAAATAAAACCATACCCACAGGCAGCAGTGTTACAACACCCGCCACCGTCCCGGCGGAACCTACGGCAAATCCGGAATAATCCGCAAATTTCCGGGAACGCATTTCCCGGGGAGTTAACTTACGGAATTTCAGAATAATACGGCAGCCGTAGAAATCCTTGAAACTTTCCTGCAACTGGTAGTATTTTAAAGCGCGTAAAATAAATTCAGCAACATGACCAAGATACAGTTTTTCACCGGCCGGCAATTGCACCGATTCCGGATTAACGTCCCGTGATAACTTAAGACAGCTGAAAAGAGTATCCTGAGCCTGGGGATCGGCCGCACAACCCGGCAGCAGAATAACATTGATACTGCCCCGCGTAGCTCTCGCTTTTTCCACCTCGAAGGCGGAATCAGGTTCCTGATCGATATAGTTCCAGTATACGGTACTGCAACCGGAAAGGTTAACGGCCAGAACAATATATATCGCAAGCAGAATTATTAACCGTGCTGCTTTCTTAACGCATAAAAAACTATTAACCTTAGCAGAGTACATCTGCGGAAAGTAAAACAATTTTTCGCCCTTACCAAAGATTATTTTATACCGGTATTTTCCTCTATCCACTGCGGCATTTACGCAGCAATTCCCGCCGCCGTTTTTTTAAACCTTCCTTCCGGGCAATTACTGATTAAAACGTTCCGGTTTTCCCGGCTTTGCGGCCCGCCGCCGTCAATATCGGCAAAAAATCCAAAGAAGAATCACACAGCGAAATCAAGCAAAGGCAAAACTGTAAATAATAAAAAAACAGCGGCACTTCCGCTTATTTTCATTCAACCTTACCACCGCTGTTTCTCTTGGCGCGAATGGCCATAATTTCCGTTCGGGTTAAAATGGATTGAATATTGGCCATATATTTTTGAATATTTTCCCTGCCGCCTTCTTCCCGGTCAATCAATGTGATAACGCCTTCCACGATCAGGCCGGCTTTGTTCGCCTGTTCGATGGCCGTAATGGTCGATCCGCCGGTTGTGATAACATCGTCGATGATGAGCACCCGTTCACCGGCTTTAACGTTACCCTCGATGGCGCTTTTGGTTCCATGATCCTTCACATCCTTGCGGACAATAAAAGCCTTGATCGGTTTTCCTTTTTGATAGGAAATAACGGCAAGGGAATTGGCAATCGGATCAGCACCCAGCGTAAGTCCGCCGGCGGCGGTAATATTGCTGTCTTTGACCATATCGAAGATAATCGCTCCGATCAGGTTCATGCCCTCGGGATCAAGTGTTGTTGGTTTACAGTTGAAATAATAATTGCTCTGCCGGCCTGAAGCCAGCGTAAACGGCGGATTATCACTATACTTGAATGATCTATCCAGTATTATCTCTCCCAGTCTTTCTTTCATTTCATTAATAGTCATAATTATCATTCCTCCGGCAAATATAATTTATATTCATGATTGCGAATTATCGCCCTGCAAAACGAATTTAATGGGAAGATCCACCCAGACGGCAAATGGTTTCCCTGATTTTTTAGCCGGCTCAAATTTCCACGGTTTTACCGCTTCGATAGCCGATTGATCCAAAACGGCATATCCGGATGATTTTCTTATTTTCGTATTACCTACTCGGCCGTCCGGCAATATTTCCGCCGCCACGAGGACAACACCTTCGTAACCTCTAATCCTTGCTGTTTCCGGATAAACGGGCGGAGCATTCTCCCGGTAAATCGGGTAAGTATCGGCTGTATTTTGTACCGGCGGGCTTTCCGCATCTTGAGCCGCGATACTTCCGGACAACTCATCGGCCTGTCCCTCTCCGGTTGCAAAAGCGGGCTCATCATGCCCGGATAAAATTACAGAGCCCGCAAAATCATCAGCAGGAAATGTCTTTGCCGCTATCCGATGGAAAGTAGTGCCCTCATTTTCCGGAGTTTCCCGGTTTATTTCCATTGCCCTCATGTCCTTACGGGAAACAATTGCCGGAGGACGCAAAACGGCGGCGGCAATGCCCGAATCATTTTTTGTCTTCAGCGTAACCCAGACCAGGTTCAATTTATTCAAACCGGCAGCACAGTTTATAGTAACGGATGACTTATAAAAAAAGGCCGTTCCCACGGCAACGTGAACAGCCAGTGAAAAAACAACAGCCAGGATGATGTTCCGTGTACTCTTTTTCATTTTTGCGGATTTCGAGCCATTATCTTTTAATTAATTTTTCCACAACTTTAACCGCTTCCACACCGTCTTTGGCAAAAGATGCACCGATGGATTGCGCATACGCTTCGGTTACCACGGCACCGCCCAGAATAAAAGCGGTTGCTATTCCTTCCGCTCTCGCCGTATCAATTACTTCTTTCATCTTAACCATAGTCGTAGTCATCAAAGCGGAAAGACCGATGACATCAGGATTTTCTTTCTTCACGGCATCCATAATATCCCGGGCGGGTACGTCCTTACCGAGATCTGTAACATGATAACCGTAGTTCCGTAAAAGCAACACCACAATATTTTTACCGATGTCATGAATATCACCTTCGACCGTGGCCATCAATATTTTACCCTTGTTGCCGGAGGCGGCCTTCTTTAAATGCGGCTCCAGGAAACCCAGCGCCTTCTTCATTGTTTCCGCTGAAGCCATGAGCTGCGGCAGAAAATAAATTTTCTTTTCATATAAATCACCTACGTGGACAATCGCCGGAATCATTACTTCATCAACCAGAGAGGAAGCGGTTTTCCCTTCCTTAAGCGCTGCCTCTATTTGCGGCATGATACTTTCCTTATCGCCGTCCATGATTGTCTGTGTCATCTTATCCAAAGACGTCGGAGGTTGAACTCCTACATAGCCGGATGCTGTTACTTTAAGCGGAGGCATCGTAATGTTTGCGCTAGCATTGACGGATGAAAAATGCTCGATAAATTTCAGAGCGCCTTTTTCCCTGGCAGCAAGTACATCACCGGCTTTTTTAATATTCATGAACTCCGCACTTGCCGGATTAGCGATTGCCATAGTCAATCCATTCAATTGCGCCATGGCTGCAAATGCGGCATTCATCCAGGGACGTCCCGGCATGCCGAACGACACATTGGACAAGCCCAGGATCGTCCTGCCGTGAAAAGCGTCCGAACACCAGCGCACTGTTTTTAAAGTTTCCATTCCGGCACCGGAATCGGAGGCCACCGCCATAACAAGACAATCAACGACAAAATCATCCCTGGTAAAACCGAATTTACGGGCCGAGTTATAAATACTTTTAACAATTGCCTGCCGTCTTTCCGCGGTATGAGGTATTTCACCGTCGATAAGCGGCAGCAGAATAAACATGGCGCCGTATTTCGCCGCCAGCGGCAGAAGTTTTTCCATTTTTTCTTTTTCACCGGAGATGGAATTGATCAGCATCCGGCCCGGATAAATGCGCAGGGCGGCTTCAATAGTTTCTATCCTGGAGGAATCAACGATGAGCGGCAGTTTTGTAATCGTTGCCAGCAGACCGATTACCGATTTAATCGTCGCCACTTCGTCGATACCGGGTTGGCCTACATTGACATCAAGCAAATGTGCGCCCTGCTTTTCCTGTTCGACCGCCATCTGGCGGATAATCGCCGTTTTGCCTTCCAGGAATTCCTGCTGGAGCGCTTTTTTACCGGTCGGATTAATTCTTTCACCGGCAATATAAAGCGGTTTGTTTTCTTCAAAAAGCAAATAACTCCGGGAGGAAGTCAGAGCTCCGAGTGATTTGCGCAAAGGCGGCTGCGGTCGGCTTGAAGACACGGATTTCGCAAGTTCCTGAATATGCCGCGGAGTTGTACCGCAGCATCCGCCAATCATATTGGCTCCAACCAGGACAAGTTTTTCGCCCCAGGCTCCAAAAGCAGCGGCTTCCATATCGAAGACGGTTTTCCCGTTTTCCAGCCGCGGCACACCGGCATTGGGCTTGGCTACAAGAGGGATTTTGGCGTAGGGCTTCATCAAAGCCACAAATTCCAGCATTTTTTCCGGACCGGTGGAGCAATTGCACCCGACGGCATCAGCGCCCAGGCTTTGCAGCGTAATTAGTGCGCTCACCGGATCAGTGCCGTTTAAAGTATGGCCGTCCTTTTCATAGGTCATGCTGGCTATGGCAAAAATGTCGGCGGTTTCTTTTACCGCAAGGAGAGCGGCACGTGTTTCCTGAATATCAATCATCGTTTCAATAACAATCAGATCGCAACCGCCGTCAATCAAACCGCGTACCTGTTCCTTGTAAGCGGCTACGGCTTCCTCAAAACCAAGCGGACCGAAAGGTTCAACAAATAAACCCGTTGGCCCGATATCACCCGCCACAAAAACCCCTTTACCGACAGCCTGCCTGGCCAAACGGACAAGATTCCGGTTGATTTGATAAGTGTTTTCGCCGGAACCGTATTGCGCCAGTTTGAAACGATTGGCCCCGAAGGTGCAGGAATAGATTACTTGTGCACCGGCCTCTGCGTAAGAAGCATGAATATCCTGAATTTTTTTTGCATTGGCAAGACACCAGAGTTCGGGGCAGGCGCCCGTAGGCAGTCCTTTTTTCTGCAATTCAGTGCCGCAAGCTCCATCAAGAATGACAATCTGATTCTTCAATAAATTTTTAATTTTGCTTCTTTTATTCATAAAAATACTCCGGTGGAATGTCTTCTTATGCTCTATATCACCTTTGCAGCAGGAAGTGGATTTTTTTTGCCTTTCATTCATTACGGTCGAACACTTCCCTGATCTTTTGCGAAAGTTCATCCATGAGGAAGGGTTTCTGGATAAATGCCCGGCAACCCCTTTGCATCATTTTTTTGGCCTGTTCACTGATAATGTACCCTGTTGAGAGCATTACCTTCACTTCCGGATCGATTAATTTCAGCATTTCAAAGGTTTCACCGCCGCTGAGACCGGGCATGATCATGTCCAATATTACCAGATCTATCTTCCCTTTATTTTCTTCATATATTTTCAGGGCATCCTTGCCGCTTTTCGCCTGCAAAACATTATATCCTAAAACGCCGAGCATTTCCCCGCAAACATCAACAATTGATTCTTCATCATCGACAAGCAATATCGTTTCATTGCCTTCAATAATTGTTTTCACATCGATTGTTTCTTTTAATACTTCTTTGGATGAGGCAGGAAGATAGATAGTAAAAATCGTACCGTGGCCCGGTTCGCTTGTCACATCAATAATACCGCCGTGCTTCTTGATAATACCATAGGCGGAAGCAAGCCCCAACCCCACACCCCGACCTTTCTCCTTGGTAGTAAAAAACGGCTCGAAGATACGGCGGCGCGTTTCTTCATCCATCCCCATGCCCGTATCGGTAACCATAATCCGCACGTAAGCACCGGCGGGAATACCAATGGGCAGTACATCGGCATCATTCAGAACAATATTATCCGTTTCCACATAAATATCTCCGCCGCCACCGGGCATGGCCTGCCAGGCATTCACATAGAGATTAATCAGCACCTGTTCGATCTGGACGCGATCAACTTCTACCGGACAAACGTTCTTTCCGTATTTCTGGTGAATCATTATTTCTCTTTTCGTCCGGCCGAAAACATTGACTGTTTTGGAGACCAGCTCATTTAAATCGGTTGATTTCAGCTCGTATTGGCCACCGCGGGCAAATCCGAGCAGTTTAGCCGCAAGATCGGCACCGCTTTGTACCAGTGACTCCATGCTTTTTAATTTACGAAAATCGGGATCGGCGGAATCCCTGCGCAAAAGCATTAAAGAGATATTACCCTGAATTCCCATGAGCAGGTTATTGAAATCATGAGCAATGCCTCCGGCCAACGCTCCGATTGCCTCCATTTTCTGCGCCTGGAGCAGCTGCTCTTCCATACGCCTGCGCCCGCTCACATCACGGGCATTGATAATAATTCCGTTTATAGCAGGATTATCCAGGCAATCATAGCCGAGTGCTTCCAGATAAATCCAGGAACCGTCGGCATGCCGAAAGCGAAACTCGGCGGCCAGACCCTTATTTCTCTGCCGAGCTTTTCTGCTAAAATTTTTTATTGTTGATTTTAAATCAGCGGGATGGATATATCCGGTAAAATTTTTACCAACCAAATCGGTTTCCAGGTAGCCGGCAATGCGCTTCAGTGACGGCGACACATAAAGAAAATTACCTGTAATATCAAAGATACTGATAATATCTGAAGAGTTACGAAACAGCTCATGCAGACGTTCCTCTGATTTTTGCAAAACCGCTTCGGCATTTTTACGTTCGGTAATATCGATCAGGAAATTCAGGGTAGCCGGCCTCCCCTCCCATTCAAAAACATTCACTCTGATTTCCACCGGAATGGTTTTCCCGTTTTTATCAACAACCCGAAATTCATATACGGTATTAAGTTTTTCTCCCTGAAGCCTGCGCTCGTGATTGGCTAAGACTCTTTTATAGTCATCGGGATGCACAAACAGGTCAAAACCCTTTCCGATTATTTCCGTATCCGTGCTGTAGCCGAGAAGTTCCAACATTTTGGAGTTTACATATTTTGTTTTGCCATCCTGATTGACCACGATAGCATCACGGATGTTTTCCAGTATTCTTTTATATACGTACGGATCCATACTTGATATTTTTCCCGGAATTTATCTTCGCGCATTTTATCTGCCCGCAGTAGGCAGACATTGTCCGCAATAATCTCCTGCTTTCCTAACCATAAATTCCCGTTATTGCGGTAACCGATTTCTCCGGTAAGAGGAGGAAGTTGGAATTTATTGTTACGCCTATTTTCTGCATTTCCAGCTGTCCATGAATATTTTTCTGGTTTTCCAGTTTAAAGTCGGCATATCCGGCGGAAAACCTTCGCGGCAAAAGTATTTTCCCCGCACGACGCAGCTGATTATTGGCATAAGCCATAAGCCAATCCAGAGCAGCATCGGTCATTTCACTCGCCGTTGCGTCATACACTACAGCCGTGGAAAGATTATCCTGGCTTGTCTTGTCTTTAATTGCATCCATAATATTACTGCCGGCGGTCGCACCCATGAGCAAAATCTCGTTGCAGTCACGTAAATACCTGGCCAGTTTAATGCTCTCAAAGATCAGATCATCGGAAATAACCACTTCTTTGCCGTCATTCTTTTTGACAATGGCTTTTAACGTACAACCTTTCAAGGTAATAAGAGAAAGTGCGTCCATAATCAGGGCGTCCGTTTTTTCGCGCTGTTGTGCCGGAAGCTCAGTTGTTCTTTTTTTAAAACCGAGGCGGGAATAAATTCTTTTATAGGGAGGATCAATAGATATTTTTTCAAAAATATTAACAGGACTCATGACCTTCTCTTCAATTGAGCTGAATCTGTCTGGATGTATTTTTTATTTCAGCGTTTTGTAGCGATTTTTCCAGCGTTCCAGCCGTTCAAAAGCCTGCTCTACCACCACAAGTAATTTATCCATGTCCAGCGGCTTTTCGAAATAATCGTCGAATCCGGCTTCCCGGCACTCATCAATTTCAAATAATGCCGACCACCCGGTCATGGCGTAAATCATGGATACCGGTTTTGTTTTTCTAATCTGGCGGCAAAGTTCAATGCCGTTCATACCAAACAGTTTCAAGTCAAGAAATATTACATCAACATCATGTATCTGAAGTAAAACCAGCGCCTCTTTCCCCCCTTCGGCCGGAAGAACCTCATAACCTGCTTCCGTAAAGAAGCTTTCAAACAATTCGCGCATCGAAACTTCATCATCAACTACAAGGATTTTCCCTTTGTAAACCATAGCATTTCCCTTTGATATTTACCTTAGTGTCTTCTAATGTGCTTCATTACCTGCCGATATTTTTATCCATTATATTTTTTGGCGATATGCTTCATTAAACCGCCGGCGGCAATCAGTTGCTCCATAAAAGGCGGAATGGAACTGATGCGGAATGGTTTTCCCCCGCCGGAAACAATAATTGTTCCGGCGGTGCTGTCGACGGTTATTTCTTCACCGTCGTTGACGGCCGGCCACAGTTCTTTGGATTCGAAAATGGGCAGTCCCATGTTAAATGAGTTACGGTAGAAGATACGGGCAAAACTTTTTGCGATAACGCAGGAAAGGCCTGCCGCTTTAATGGCAATAGGCGCATGCTCCCGGGATGAACCGCAACCGAAATTTTCTCCCCCCAGAATTATATCACCCGGTTTTATTTTACCGACAAACCGGGGATCCGCATCTTCCATGCAGTGAAGAGCCAGTTGCTGCGGATCAGAAGTGGTCAAATAACGCGCCGGAATGATTGCATCGGTATCAATGTTATCGCCGAATTTCCAAACCCTACCCTGAAATATCATCGTTAGAACCTTTCTAATGAGACTCCAATTCTACAAGTAAAACGCAGTAGAATTGGCTAGTCGAATTATCCCGCCTTCAGCGGCGGTAATGAGACTCCAATTACTGAAGCAAAGCATTCGGAATTGGCCAGTCGAATTATCCCGCCTTAAGCGGGGTTTGTACCTGGAAAAAGCGCTATGCCAATTCCGCAGGACCGGCCAGCCTTCCCAGAACCGCCGAGGCGGCACAAACGGCAGGATTGGCCAGATACACCTCGCTGCCGGGATGTCCCATCCGTCCTACAAAATTCCTGTTTGTCGTGGCAATAGCCCGCTCCCCGTCGGCAAGAATCCCCATGTGTCCCCCCAGGCACGCACCGCACGAAGGAGGGCTGATAACCGCACCGGCATCAAGAAACGTTTTCAACAATCCTTCTTCCATCGCCTGTCCGTAGATAGCGGGGGTTGCGGGAACTACAATCAACCGAACCCACGGCGCCGCCTTTTTATTCTGCAAAATCCGGGCGGCTATTCTTAAGTCCTCGATACGGCCATTGGTGCAGGAACCTATCAGCGACTGATCGATTTTTATATTACCGGCGGCACTGACATTCCTGCTGTTGGAAGGCAAATGGGGAAAGGCTACCTGAGGCTCTATTTTCCCTGCATCGATTTCCATAATGTCGGAATAGACGGCATCGGTATCAGACAAATAGAACGTATATTTGCGTTTTGCTTTTTTCTCAACATACTCTCTTGTAACCGCATCGGGAACAAATATACCGTTTTTCGCACCCGCTTCGATAGCCATATTGGACATGGACAATCTGTCGGCCATCGTCAGTTTGTCTACAGTATCCCCGGTAAATTCCATGGCCTTATACAAAGCACCGTCAACTCCTATGCGGCCGATAATGTACAGAATCAAATCCTTGCCGGAAACCCACGGCTGCAACGATCCGGAAATAACGAATTTCATTGATTGCGGCACTTTAAACCAGAGCTCACCCGTCAGCATGGCCGCTGCCAGATCGGTGCTCCCTACACCGGTGGCAAATGCACCCAACGCGCCGTAAGTGCAGGTATGGCTGTCCGCACCGATAATCAAATCCCCCGGCAGGGAAATACCCGCCTCCGGTAATAACGCATGTTCAATACCTACGTTGCCACCTTCATAAAAGTGCGTTATCTGCTGTTCGAGAGCGAACTTCCGCACTAATTTGCATTGTTCGGCGGAATTAATATCTTTATTCGGTGTAAAATGGTCCAGCACGAGGACAACTTTGTCTTTATCAAAAACATTTTTCCCCCCGGCCTTTTGAAATTCGGAAATGGCAATGGGTGCGGTTACATCATTACCGAGGGCAATATCAACTTTCGCATTAATCAGCTGGCCAGGCTCAATTTTTTTAAGATTCGCGTGCGCCATCAGTATTTTTTCAGTAATCGTATTGCCCAATTTTCCCTCCCGCCGCTATTGTTACTGCAAACGGCTGCTTAATTATTATACTGAAATTTAAAAGAATTTATTTTCCTTTATCTTATTTCAGGTATTAATTCAACTTTAACCTTTTTCGTATTTTCCTTCATAAATTCCAGCCGGTTGAGAGCATTGATATAGGCTTTGGCCGAAGCCACAATTACATCAGGATGAGCGCCGCGACCGATCACGGAATGGCTGTTGAACTTCAGCTGGACCGTAACTTCACCCAGGGCGTCGCTGCCTCCGGTAATGGCGGTAACAACATACTTCATCAGGGAATAATTGGTCTTGGTGATGTTGCGGATTGCTGCAAATGTTGCATCTACCGGACCATTGCCAAATCCGGCATCGCGGACTATTTCTTTTCCCACCTGCATTTCCATTGTTGCCGAAGGAATCGCAACATTACCGCTCACAACGTTTAAATAAACCAGAGTATACTTATCTTTTACCCGGTACACCTCTTCATAAAGAATCGCCTCCAGATCCTCATCATAAATATCCTTTTTAATATCCGCCATTTCCTTTACGCGCGCGGTTACCTTGTTTAATTGTTCATCAGTCAGAACATATCCCATCTTTTTCAGATGTTGTGAAATTGCATTGCGGCCGGAGTGTTTGCCCAGTACTATGTGGGTATCGGTGATACCTACGGATTGCGGCTTCATAATTTCGTAAGTGCTTTTCTCCTTGATCAAACCGTCCTGATGGATTCCGGACTCATGGGCAAAAGCATTGGCCCCGACAATGGCCTTATTGGGCTGCACCTGAATGCCTGTAACCTGCGTTAAAAGCCTTGACGATTTGAATATATGTTCGGTTTTAATTTTAGTATAAAGGCCGTAAATGTCTTTGCGTGTGTTGAGTGTCATTACTATTTCTTCCAAAGAAGTATTGCCGGCGCGTTCACCGATCCCATTGATGGTACATTCCACCTGGCGGGCACCGTTTTTAACGGCAGCCAGGGAATTGGCTACGGCCAGACCCAGATCGTTATGGCAGTGAACGGAAATAATCGTATTCCCCATATTTTTTACATGGGCAAATAAGTAAGCAATCATCTTTCCGTATTCCTCGGGAGTAGTATAACCAACGGTATCAGGAATGTTTACGGTATTTGCTCCGGCATCAATTACGGCCGAAACGATATCAACAAGATAATCTTTGTCGGTACGTGTAGCATCCATCGCCGAGAATTCCACATTATCCGTATAAGCACGCGCATATTTGACGGCAGCTATCGCTTCCATAAGCACCTGCCGGCGCGTTTTTTTCAGTTGATATTTCAGGTGAATATCCGAAGAAGAAATAAAAGTATGGAGGCGCGGATGGGCGGCATTTTTAACGGCTTCCCAGGCGCGATCAATGTCAATTTTATTGGCTCTGGCAAGAGCCGCGATCTGACATTTTTTTATTTCCCGGGCTATTTGCCGGACCGCGTCAAAATCACCATCGGAGGCGATGGGGAAACCGGCTTCGATTATATCTACTCCGAGCTTCTCGAGCTGGCGGGCGATAATTAATTTTTCACCGGAATTCATACTGGCACCGGGTGATTGTTCTCCATCTCTTAATGTCGTGTCGAAAATAAAAACTCTGTTCTTTTCCTTCTGCATTTTGGCCTTCTCCTTTTATGAGACTCCAATTCTGAAAGCGAAGCGCAGCAGAATTGGTTAGTCGAATTATCCCGCCAAGCAAAGTTCATCAGGCTTGGCCTTTGCTTTTTTCCAATAAAAAAGGCCGTGGGTTCTGCCACCCACGGCCTTTCAGGAAATCTTTTATTTATTGAATCTTATGGAGAACCTGAAAACGATGGGCAGCCGTCCCTGGATAAAAGGCGCAAAAGGGCAAGGCTAAGCAACAAAGCTGCGAGTTCAGCACGAAGCCCGGCCAAGCAGTTAATAATGAAACCCCAATGTTTTGCTCTGCTATTCATCGTTTTTAAACCTTAACTCCAATATGGCTTGCAACCTAAACCAGATCAAAATATTTGTCAAAGCTTTTTTATTTTTTTAAATTTTGGCATTTTTATCACACCGGGAACCAACCGGCATTACCTTCCTCTCCGGAATTAATACAACACAATTAAAGATAGCGGGCAGACATTGTGGTATCTTTTTTCCGCATAAAAAAGGGAAGCGCTTCAGCGCTTCCCTTTCAGAAAAGAGAGGTTAAAATGAATTTAATAACAGATTCCCGGACCGGCTCCGCCGGGGCCTCTCATACCCCCGCGGGGACCAAAACCTGTTTTCTTGCCCCAGCCGGAGTGAGTCAACTTTTCTTGCTGTTCCGGTGTAAGTACTTTACGAAGTTCCAATTTATGTTCCGTAGACTTATCTTCCAACTGATCCCGCAATACTCTTACTTCCTTTTGTAAGACGACAATTTTATCCTTATCAGGACTGGGTTGCAGCCAAAGCCGGCGCAGTTCCATCGATTTATCGAACATCTTTTCACGAATCGGCCCTATTTCTTTCTGATGCGCAATTTGTAATGCTTCGATCTTTGCCTTCTGTTCATCGGTCAGATTTAATTTAAGAAACCCTGCTTCACGATGATAACCTGGACCTCTTCCTTCACCTGAACCGGGACCAAAAGCAAATACCGGCATATTCAAAAACAGACATGCTGCAACAATAATCACTATTAAACTTAACTTTTTCATACTCAAGCTCCTTTCAGGAGTATCCTGCAATGTAATTTGAATTGATATTTAGCAAACGATGTGCCAATTATGAAATAATAAGTTAAGATATTGATAATGCAAAACAATATTGCAACCAGATGAATTATCATTTGAATTTTTTCCGGATAAATGGATAATGTGTATCCATATATCAGTATCCAGATGGATAAATAATATCCAAGCAGGCTCCGCTGGATATTTTGCTGCACATTACATGGAGATTTAATTATGAAGACCCGCACCGGGAAAAAGTTTCGTTTTGATATTTCCATCTGGATGGTAATAAGCGCCGTTGCCGTGCTGGCCGTAATCTCCACCGTGATGATTTTAACCCACTTTCAAAAGCAACAAGACCAGGCTGTCGAACGCCTCTTGGAAAAAGGCTCAACACTGATCCTGTCATTTGAAGCGGGCTTACGCAGTCAGACGGGAAAAAGCAGTGATATTTTTTCAATACAAAAGCTGCTTATGGAAACGGCACAGCAGCCTGATATCGATTACATAGTTATTACCGATAACAAAGGAAACATTATCGCCGACAGCGACCCCTCCATGGTCGGAAGGCAATACGGCCTGGATCTGGACATAGCAAACATTGCCGCAAGCAGAGATAAAAAATGGCGGCAGGCAGCCAACCCCGAAGGCGCCGGTACTTTTGAAGTTTATCGCGGTTTTTTTCCACAGGCAGGATATAACGAAAAACAAACCGCAGAACAAAATAGCGGCAATATGATCATCTATGTGGGCTTTAATATGGACGAAATTGAAAAAGCCGGCAAGGAAGATACTCGAAACACCATCATTATTGCCTTGATCCTCTTGCTGATCGGATCCTCGGCGATTGTTTCCTTGTTTCTTGCCCAGGCCTATCGGATAGCGCGCACTTCCCTCTCCCGAATTACCATTTTTTCCGAAGCACTGGTTAAGAATATGCCCATTGGCCTTGTCGCCCTTGATGAAAGCGGTAACATTGTCACCTGCAATGAAACGGCAGGCAGAATTTTAAATATTGACTGCAACGATGCAATCGGCAAACAGGCAGCCACAGCATTACCGGAAGCCCTGCAAAAAATATTTGCCGACCTTTCGCAGCAAGACGGCCCCGTGGAAAAAGATCTGCAGTTCATTCCCGGACAGGATAAAAACAAAACGTTGGAAATTGTTGCAGCCGGCCTTGCCGACAGTGGAATTTCCACCGGTAAAATGATGCTGTTGCGTGATGTCACAGCACTTCGTCAATTGGAAAAAGAAGTAGCGAAAAGCCGCCACTTGAATTCCATCGCCAGTCTTGCTGCAGGCGTTGCTCATGAAATTCGTAATCCGCTCAGTTCCATAAAGGGATTCGCCGTTTATTTCCGGGAACGTTTTTCCGAAAAGGAGGAAGATCAGACCATCGCTGACACCATGATTGCCGAAGTGGAACGCCTTAATCGTGTAATCAGCCAATTAATTGAATTTGCACGTCCCTTGGAACTGAAAAGGGAAAAGATTCATCTGCCGGATTTGTTTCAACACCCGTTGACTCTGATCGCCCCCGATTTAAAAAAGAATAATATTAACATCATCATGAATACAGCACCGGATATGCCTTTAGTTGATGTTGATCCCGACAAAGTCAAACAGGTATTACTTAATGTTTTTCTTAATGCGGCGGCAGCGATGAAAAACGGAGGTACCCTAGAAATCAGTCTTATGACGGATAAAAATATTATCACCGTGGCCGTTTCCGATACCGGTACGGGAATTGAAAAAAAAGATTTACCGCGCATTTACGATCCCTATTTTACCTCCAAGCCCACCGGAACCGGACTGGGACTGGCGGTGGTCCAGAAAATTATGGAAGCACACGGCGGAACAATCAACGTGGAAAGTACAGCAGGACAGGGTACCACCGTTTCGCTGCACTTTCCGTTAAACCTTTAAAAAAGAAGGATAGATAAAATGAACAAACAATCAATATTGATCGTTGACGATGATTCAGCCCACAGGATCATACTCAAACAACTGATCGGCGGCTGGGGATACGAAACAAGCGAAGCCGAAGACGGATCAATTGCCATTGCCGAAGTCCAGAAACGGGCATTTGACTTGATTTTAATGGATATCCGCATGCTGAACATTTCAGGAATCGAGGCACTGGAGCAAATTAAAATCATCAACCCGGCGATCCCGGTTATCATCATGACCGCTTATGCTTCTGTTGAAACGGCAGTTAATGCCCTGAAAAAAGGCGCCTATGACTATCTTACCAAACCACTGGATTTTGATGAATTAAAAATCGTCATTGCCCGCGCCACCGAGTATTCCGGCCTCAAAAGAGAAAACGAATATTTAAAAGGAAGATTGGGCGAGCGCTTTGACCGGCAAAACATAATCGGCCGGAGCAGCACCATGACTAAACTTCTGGACACTGTTTCTCATGTAGCGTCTACGGAAGCAACAATCCTGATTACGGGCGATTCGGGAACCGGTAAAGAGATGATTGCCAACGCCATCCATTACAACAGCCAGCGCAAGGAAGCCCCGTTCATCAAAATAAATTGCGCGGCACTTACCGAAACCCTTCTGGAATCGGAATTATTCGGCCATGAAAAAGGGGCATTTACCGGTGCAGACCGCAGACGGGAAGGGAAATTCCGTCAGGCCGAAGGCGGCAGTTTGTTTCTGGACGAAGTCAGTGAAATGTCGCAGTCCATGCAGGTAAAGCTCCTGCGGGTTTTACAGGAAAGAGAATTAACCCGCGTCGGCGGCGATGAAGTTATCAAAATTAATGTCCGCCTGATTGCCGCTTCCAATAAAGACCTGCGGAAACAAATTCAGGCGGGCCTCTTTCGCGAAGATCTTTTTTACCGTCTCAATGTCGTCAATTTATTTGTTCCGCCGCTGCGTGAAAGGAGAGAAGACATTCCCTTGCTGGCACAACATTTCCTCAACCTTTTCAACCGGAAAAACAATGTCAATATTAAAGGGTTTACACCACGGGCAATAGAAAAACTTTTAAAGTATGGATGGCCGGGTAACGTCCGGGAATTGATGAACGCCGTTGAACGGGCTGTCGTCCTTTCCCGTAATGATTATCTGGATGCCGATGAACTGGTGTTGATGATGGTTGAAAATTATCCTTCCGAAAAGAACGAACAGTTAAGCGAATCAGCAGAGAATCTTCCTCTGGAAGAAGTGGAAAAAAGAACTATTCTGGGAGCTTTGGACAATACCGGCGGTAATAAGAGTGAAGCTGCGCGCCGTCTCGGTATCACGCGCAAAACGCTGCGCAAAAAACTGGACAAATACGAAAGCAGAAGCGAAAGCTAGGGCATGGAATAAATAATTTTTTTTTAAACAGACACAAGGAAGGCACCTTATGATAGAATACATGAGAAGTCATGAGCGTTACATAAAAGAGATGCTTGCGAAAAACCTTCCGGGAGAAGCAAAAAAAGAACTTCTGGAGTACCATGACAAACAGATTCAATGGATGCAACATGAAAGAATGGCCCATCTCATTACCATGCTCTTTGTCTGTCTTTTTACATTACTGGCACTGGGATTTGCGATCGTCATGCCGACACTTCCCGCTATTGCACTTTGTGTAATTCTGGCAATACTCACGCTGGCCTACGTTATTCATTATTACCGGCTCGAAAACGGTGTGCAAAAATGGTACGATTTATCCAAAGAGATCAGGCGGCATAATCGATCGGAAGTATCCTTATAAAAAATTTTTTTCTGTAATCAGGTATCCGTCTTGAGATCGTTATTCCCTGTTTTTTTGTGATCTGTTTTTTTTGATTTATCTTTAAGAAACGCCAGCAGCTTGTCCTGATAACGATATGCGGCAAAAAAGATAATTATCCCGGCAGCAACAAACAAAGACAGGAGGATGTAATGGCCGTCACGGGCGGAACTCCCGGTGATCGAAAGCATTATCGTACCGAGCAGGCGACCGGCTGCGGAAATGATCAAAAACATTAAGACCGGCATCCGGCTGACTCCCATGATATAACATAAATAATCTTTGGGAAATCCGGGAATCAAAAAAAGGAAAAATGATACCACCACACCCTGATGTTCCATAAAGTGATCAAATTTCTCAATAACTCCCGGTTTTACAATTTTCTCCAACAGTGGCATGCCAAAGAAATGAGCGAGTGCAAACGCCAGCCATGAACCAAGCGTAAGACCAATCGTCGAATAGACAGCTCCCAGGATAGGACCATAGATAAAGCCGCCGATGAATCCGGTCAATTCACCAGGAATGGGTGCAGCGACAACCTGCACTATCTGAAAGAGAATAAAAACCACTTCATCGTAAGGAGATGTATTAATAAAATCAATTATCTTATTTTTATCTGTGAAAAAGATATACAAATCGTAATAAATGAACAAAAAAACCGACAGGCTGATAAGTATTGCCAGCGCTGCAATCTTGAGGATTAATTGCCTATTGGTTGCCGGTTTCATTAATTCCATTTTTTACCATTAATACCGATTATCGCCGCTTTTTCGGATTATTTGCCTATGGTTTTATATTATAATATTTCGTACGTCAAATTATTTACAAACGATAAATTCTATTGACTAAAAATAAGCTATATGTAAGAAAAAAAGTTGAATAATTAAAAAACCCGAGCTGTTTTACACGCGGTTTAAATAACAGAAGTATCAGTGTTGATACAAGGAGGAAATATGTCGAAGAAAGCACAAAAGTTGGAAAAAACAAGAGCGGAAATCTATAAAAATGCTCCGATCGCCAAATTCGGTGAGCGCAAGCCCGATTTTACCACAATGGGCAGAAAGATAAAGAATCCCCACAAGAAATTCCGGGAAGTAGTTTGCGTGGAAGCCTGCCGGACACCTTACGGGAAAGCAGGAGGGGCACTGAAGGGATTTTCGGCAATGGAGCTGGGAGCCATGGCCATCAAGGAAGTACTGGAGAGGACGAATGGTAAAGTAAAACCGGCCGATGTGGATTATATTTTCATGGGTCAGGTTGTCCCGGCGGGCTGCGGTCAGGTTCCGGGCAGGCAGGCGACAATTCTGGCGGGGGTACCGGAATCAGTACCATCGATTACCGTTAATAAAGTATGTTCATCCGGCATTAAAACCATCGATTTGGCTTTCCAGATGATTCTTCTGGGACGCGCCGAAATCTGCATCGCCGGCGGACAGGAAAGCATGAGCAATTGTCCTTATATATTGCCGGATATGCGCTGGGGCCTGCGGATGGGCCTGCCTGCGGGTAAAGTTGTTGATGCCATGGTTTATGACGGACTCTGGGATGCTTTCTATAACAGACACATGGCTATCCATGGTTCGGAAGTAGCCGATGAATTCGGGTTTACCCGGGAGCAGCAGGATGAATGGGCTTTAAATTCCCAGATGAAAGCCGTAAAAGCAATGAATGAGGGTAAGCTGGACAATGAAGTCTTTCCCGTGGAAATAAAGCAGGGGAAAAAGATTACGATAATGGATAAAGATGAAGGCCCCAGACCGGAAACAACATTGGAAGGGCTGGCCAAACTGCCGCCGGTTTTCAATCATTTAAGTACGGTAACCGGAAAGCTGGGTTCAGTTACCGCCGGAAACGCACCGGGCGTCAACGACGGAGGGGATGTATGTTTGCTGATGAGCCGGGAAAAGGCGGATCAACTTGGTTTGAAGCCAATTTTTACGATTGTGGATTATGCCGAAGTATCTCAGCCGACAAAAGATATCGCCACAGTTCCGGGATTATCCATTAAGAAAGTTCTGGAACAAAACGATATGACTCTGGATCAGATGGACGTAATCGAAATAAATGAGGCTTTTGCCGCAGTGACTCTGGTAAGCTGCCAGACAGTTTTAGGTATGTCCAAGGAAGATATGTTTAAAAAGGTGAATATCAACGGCGGTGCCATAGCATATGGTCATCCGATCGGCGCCACCGGCGCCCGGATTGTCATGACCCTGGGCTATGAATTGAAGCGGCGCGGCGGCGGTTGGGGAGTCTGCGGTATTTGTTCGGGCAACGCCCAAGGCGATGCCATGCTCATTCGCGTGGATTAAATTGTAAAAATCTTAACCCAAGGAGAACGCATGAAAGCTTTAGTTTCTTATTATTCCGCAACCGGCAACACAAAGAAAATTGCAGAGGCAATATTCGAAGCAATTCATATTGAAAAGGAACTACAGCCGGTGGAAGAAGTTAAAAATTTCAGCGGCTATGACATTATTTTTTACGGGTTTCCGGTCAACGCCCACAGCGTACCCGGAAAAGCCGCTAGATTTATCAGCGGATTACCAGCCGGGCAAAAGATTGCCTTCTTTTCGACGCATGGTTCCCTGCGCGGCGGACAGTTACCTAAGCAGGCTTTTGAACATGCCCTGGGACTGGCAGCCAAGCTGAAAGTTCTGGGCAATTTTGGATGCCGGGGAAAGGTAGACCCAAAAATTATTGATGCACTAAGTAAGAGCCCGGAACATAAGGCATGGGCGGAAGAAGCCATGGGAGCTATTGATCATCCCAATAAAAACGATCTGACCGACGCCAAAACATTTGCCCGGGAAATGCTGGCTAAACTTTCCTGATTAAAAACAATTTCCCTTGTATCCCCCCTATTCGGGGAGAGATACAAGGGAAGCTTTTCCATCAACCATTCTTGATTTTACCCGAACTTATTTTTGTTCTACTTCCAACGATACTCTCGCCATTTATAATCCATGGTTTTGCTGATTGTTTTAATTTATATTTTATTGTAGTAGTTTTTTTGTTAAATTATTACGAATAAATTCGGGAGCAATGAAAAAAATGAATCAAAAAGTTACGGTGGTAGGTGCGGGAAATGTAGGTGCAACAGCGGCACAAAGACTTGCGGAAAAAGAACTTTGTGATGTTGTCTTGATTGATATAGTCGAGGGAATCCCACAGGGCAAATCTCTGGATTTAGCAGAAGCTGCGCCGATTGAAAAACATGACGCCCATTTAACCGGATCAAACACTTATGAAGCTTCCGCCAATTCCAACATTGTCATTATCACGGCGGGCATCCCCCGTAAGCCGGGCATGAGCCGCGACGATCTGCTGGCAACAAACCGGGGAATCATAAAAACCGTCACCCGGCAAGTAGCTAATTATTCACCCAACGCCGTTCTGATCATCGTCAGCAATCCTTTGGACGCCATGTGCCACGTGGCAATGGAAGAAAGCGGGTTTCCGAAACAGCGGGTTATCGGCATGGCCGGTGTCCTTGATTCTGCAAGGTTTCGTGCTTTTATCGCCGAGGAGCTTAATGTTTCCGTGGAAAATATCCAGGCACTTGTTCTGGGAGGTCACGGCGACAGCATGGTTCCACTACCGCGTTTTTCCACCGTTTCCGGCATACCGATTACCGAGCTGCTCTCACCTGAACGCATTGAAGCGCTGGCTACACGGACACGCAATGGCGGGGCGGAAATTGTCGGCCTGCTCAAAACCGGCAGCGCTTATTATGCTCCGTCGTCGGCTGCCGTGGAAATGGCCGAATCCATTTTAAAAGATAAAAAGAAAATATTACCCTGTGCAGCCTATCTGGAAGGAGAGTACGGCGTTTCCGGTTTGTTCGTCGGCGTACCGATTAAACTGGGGAAAAACGGCATAGAGCAGATCATTTGTCTGTCTCTCACGGATCACGAAAAGCAGGCTTTAGTTAAATCAGCAGCAGCCGTGCAAGAGCTGGTGAACGCAATGAAGAAAATATCCTGACTAAAGAAGAGATATTCATGTGCCTTCTCCTGATTGTTTCTACACAATCCTTGTAGTTTATATCAGTGTGGGATGATCGTTTTAAAATCCGTATTTCAGCAGCTTAGTAAAAATATTTATCGGCCGGATAAATGCGGGAGATAATCTTAATAATCAAAGGGTCTTTTGTTTTTTATACTCTCTTTTCTTGACAACAATGTTTACTTATGGTAAACATTGTTAACTGTTCATACAAGGAAGGTACACTCTAAATGTCTACAGGAGATTTGTTGTTACTGGGAATCAACACGACGGTAATCGGCATGGGGACGGTATTTCTCACGCTGATATTATTAAGTGGAGTGATCGCCCTGCAGTCGAAGCTGCTGCGGCGGAAA
>Ga0228535_1001047_pt1 | contig 53253 bp, 47 predicted proteins | sample SJ1metagenome_FD_168457 | JGI IMG/M metagenome (GOLD analysis project Ga0228535, IMG submission 168457) | Enriched culture of PCE-dechlorinating microbial communities from Ithaca, New York, USA - SJ1 | ecosystem: Engineered > Modeled > Simulated communities (microbial... > Unclassified | place... | reverse complement strand
AACGTTCATCATGCCGAAGACCAGTGTCAAGCCCGCCGACACCAAAAACAACAATCCGGCGTACGCCAAACCATGCAGAAAAAAAACGGGAATCTCATTCATGGAACCACACATCTATCCTTTCCAAGTTTATAAACAGAACTCCTTTTTTACAGGCTGCTCAAATACCCTAAAGGACATTGCGACACAGTCTCGTATGCCGGAAACATTTTTCAGCAGCCTGTCCGATGTTAGAATCCAACATTGTCACTACCCTTCAATCCTATAATTTTCCGGGCTTCCTCCGGTGTCGCAATTTCCCGTCCAAGTTCTTTGGCAATGCGAACTACCTTAGCAACTATCTCAGCATTACTGGTCGCCGGTTTTCCCTTCTCCAGATAAAGCGCATCCTCCATCCCTACCCTGGCATTTCCACCCATCGCCATTGCCGTCGCCATTATGCCCATTTGATTGCGTCCTCCGGCACATACCGACCATTTAAATTCTCCCAATATCATCTTGGCCGCATTATATAGCGTAAACAGGCTTTCCGGAGTCGCCGGAAGTCCTCCTAATATCCCCAGAACAAATTGAATATAGACGGGTGGTTTCAGTTGTCCCCGTTTAATCATGAAATCAATGTTATGAATCATACCCACGTCAAAAACTTCCAGTTCCGGTTTCGTGCCGGCGGCAGCAAAGGCAGCCGCATATTCACGCATAGTTTTAAAAGTATTGGCAAAGACGATATCCTCCGTTCCTTCAATAAACGGCTTTTCCCAATCATACTTAAATTTTTTTGTTTTTTCGAGCATCGGGAACAGGGCAAAATTCAGTGAACCGGGAGTAAAACTGGCTATTTCCGGTTTTAAATTGTTCACTACGGCCAGTCTTTCGGCAAGCGTCATTCCCAAAGCACCGCCGGTTGTAAAACCAATGACTATGCCACATTTCCTTTTGATTTTTTCAGCTACCTCGCAAAACATCTTCTGATCGGAACTGGGTTGTCCTGTCTCCGGATTTCTCACGTGGACATGAGCTACAGCCGCCCCTGCCTGACACGAACGAATTACTTCCCCGGCAATTTGCTTCGGTGTAACAGGCAAATATTCCGACATGGCCGGTGTATGAATCGCTCCTGTTATGGCCACTGTAATAACAACTTTACTCATGCGATTATCTCCCCATTTGTTTTCTTTTATAATTGGAACTATTCACTCTTCCTTATCAGCCAGCTCTACAAATTCCGTCTCCATATTTAAAATACTGGCCGGTGCCAGAAAAAATACTTTAGAACCGTTTGCACCAGGGCGGGGTTTTTGGTCTTTCAGTATAAAACTTTTATTCATTTTTTTTACAGCATTATCGATGTCCGGAACTTTGTAACAGATATGATGAATGCCACCACCGCACTTGTCTAAAAATTCCTGACTGGGCCCGGGGCCTATGGGCTGAACAAGTTCCAGAAGAACTTCACCGCACGGGAAAAAGGCGATCTTGCAGTTAAACTCTTCCGATATCTCCTCCGATGTCATTTTAAAGCCCAGACCTTCGGAAAACAATCTTTTTCCTTCTTCCAGATCTTTCACGACGATTCCTATATGATCAATCTTTTCAATCATTGTGCCTGTCACAAATCAACCCATCCGCATCTGCCTGTTTAATTTCAGTGTTTCTCTCAACAGATTAAGCAAATTGCGTCATAATATTTATTTTATAAAACCCGGTGTATCTTTTCGTAGTAGTCTTTTTCCAACTGCTCACGGAATTTGGGATGAGCTATCCTGATCAATTCCTTTGCCCGCTCTCTATTGGTTTTTCCCCACAAATCAGCTATGCCGAACTCCGTCACGATGTACATTACATCGTAGCGTGTATCGGTAACGGCAGCTCCCGCATCCAGGCTGGGCACTATCCGGGAAATCGTTCCTTTGGCGGCTGTTGCCGCAAGGCAGATAATGGATCTTCCGCCTTCCGCCATCGCCGCACCACGCAGGAAATCCAGTTGTCCTCCCACACCACTGAATTGCTTGGGACCAATCATATCCGCACAGACCTGACCGAAAAGATCAACCTGGATTGCCGAATTCATGGCTACCATGTTTTTTTGTCTGGCAATAATCAGCGGATTGTTCACATAACCGCTGCGATGCATTTCGAATGTCTGATTATGATCGACGTAATCATAAAATGCCCTCGTTCCACCCATCAGCGTGCAGACAACCTTCCCCGCATCAAGGGATTTCCGTGAATTATTGATGACACCCTTTTCCAACATTTTCATTATTCCCGTAGAAGCCAGTTCCGTATGGATACCTATATCTTTGTGATTGTCCAGCAATGATAAAACCGTATCCGGAATAGCCCCTACTCCGGTTTGAATGGTGTCCCCGTCATTTATTAATGATGCAATATGATTGGCAATTGATTTCTCTTTATCACTGATCTCTTCAGCTTCAGGAATTTCATGAAGCGGAACATCGCCCTCTACAAAATAATCTATATCGTTGACATGAATTACTGAATCACCGAATGTCCAGGGCATGTAATTGTTAACCTGGGCGATCACAATCCGGGCGGTATCCACGACAGCTCGGGTGAAAGAAACATCTATCCCCATACTGACATATCCGTCTTTATCCGGTGGTGTTATCTGGATAAAAAGTACATCAACCGGCAGTTTTGTCGTAAACAGCCTGTCCAGCACCGAAAATGGAGCCGGTGTAAACTCAGCACGAGCCTCCCAATGAGCCTGTCTCGTAGCCGCATTGTTAAAAACAGAATGATGAACGAAATTTTTTTCATATTCCGGCCGGCAATATTCCGCATTGCCCAGGGCAAAACCGGAGACCACTTCAACCTTTTCCAGTTCATCAGCCCGACGGATCAGGGCCTCTCTAAGTAAGGTAGGCTGACCGGTGCCATGACCGTCGATCACCCGATCCCGTGATTTTACGACCCGAACCGCTTCATCAGCCGACATTATTCTTGAGTTATAATAGCTTTTCCAATTATCTATAGCTTTCATTCCGGATAATTCCCTTTCTAAGGAACAATAATGCAATCTATGGTACTTAGATTAGGAAGAATCATGCCAAAATACTTCAGAGGAGTGAATTCAAATTAATCTTGCCTTTAAACGGATAAAACATATTGAATTTACAAGCTTATTTTTGTAAATAAAATTTATCCTGCAGACAGGTAACGCACAAATTTTTCGATTTTTTAAAAAATGTCGAAAACTGCGTGTCGATATTTCGACATTTCGACATTTCAGGGATGGATTTAATAAGGTTAACTCTTTTACAGCGGCCTTGAAGATATTATTATTTCGCTGCCCGGATCCCGTATTTTTCCATACGAGAGATCAACGTTGTCCGTTTAAGACCAAGCAATGCAGCCGCTCCATCGGCACCTGCTATTTTCCCCTTGCAATGTCCGATGACTTTCAAAATATGATTGCGTTCCACTTCTTCCAGAGTCTGCACGGTTTCCATGCCGATAGTCTTACCGCCGCCGCCCGGCTCAAAATTTTCTATTTTAATTTCATTTCCCTCGGTAAGCAAAACCGCTTTCTGGATTAAGTTTTCCAACTCACGGACATTGCCGGGCCAATTATAATTCAAAAGCCATAAAACACTGCCCGGCCGGATGATACATTTTTCCCGTCCCAGCAGACGGCAATATTTTTCCACAAAAAAACTGGCCAATCTCGGAATATCCGATTTTCTTTCGCGCAGCGGCGGCACCTCAAGAGGCATGACGTTCAACCGATAATACAGGTCACGCCGGAAGGAACCTCTTTCCACTGCCTGCTTTAAATCTTTATTAGTCGCAGCAATGAGCCGAAAATTTATTTTTATCGCTTCCGTACCGCCGACGCGCATAATTTCATGTTCCTGGAGCACACGCAAAAGTTTCACCTGCGCCAGTAAGGACAACTCGCCGATCTCATCTAAAAATATAGTACCGCCATGGGCCAGTTCAAAATAACCTTTTTTCATATGAGTCGCACCGGTGAAAGAGCCCCTTTCGTATCCGAAAAGTTCGCTTTCAATCAGGCTTTCGGGAATAGCACTGCAATTAACTTTTATAAAAACCGCCTTGCGTTTGCTCTGCCGGTAAATCTCTTTGGCAAAAACCTCTTTCCCCGATCCGGTTTCTCCGGTCAGTAAAATCGGGACATCCGTTTCCGCTACTTTTTTAATGCGATTCATGATCAGGGAAACGGTTTCGTCCGTACTGACACAAAAATCGTCATGCATTACTTCGTAAGACACATCCTGATCGGACAGTTCTCCGTCTTTTGTCTGCCGCCGCCGGACCTCATAACAAAGAGTGGCAAATAAGTGCGGGGAAATATTCTGCACAAAGGTCCGGATGCTTTCCCGCTCTTTTTCAGTCAGATCAGAATCCCGGTAATAACTCTCCAGATAAAGCACGGCACCTACGGCTTCCTGATTAAAAAAAGGAACGCAAAAAATAAATCCGGGTTTGGTATCCAGATTGATAAATGCTTTTCCTCTTACGGCATTCTCATTAAAAAAGGTAAAGAGCTCTTGATTTTCCGCCGCATAGGAAACCATTCCCATCATCCGCTGATACTGGGCGGAGCCATGTTCCTCCATATCAATATTCTGAGAAATGAGCACTTTGGGCACATTGTCCCCGGAAAATCCCACCAGTGCACCGCTTTCCACTTTAATAATACGGCTGAGCGATGTTAATATCCGGGTCAACAATCGATCGGGATTAATAATGTGGCGCAATTCCAGCCAACTGGTTTCCAGTTGCACCGCCATGTTTAAAGGAAGCTCTTCCGTCTGCAACAGGTTTCTGAGCTCATTGGGAAAATAATCATTTACATGATCACCCAAAGCCCGCCAGCCCAGCTCTGCATTACGTTTCGCTCCGGCCTTGTCTCCTTCCTCGCTCATGACACGGGCCAATTCCACATAACTTTTCCCCAGTTCAATCCGGTTTCCGGAAGACTGGAGCAGTTCTATGCTTCGCTCCAGCATGTATAAAACATCCCGGGTACTTTCATTTCTGTTTTTTTTCAACAAAGCCACATGACGGCAAGATACTCCCGACAGATGAACATTCCGGGAATGAATATTCCGCTCCAGTTCATCTTCATAGCGCATCCCTTCAATTGCCGGTAATCCCTGATCCTCTATCATTTTCAAGGCATCCAGCAAAAAAGGGGACGCATTTATTCTTCCAAAGTTATGCTTTGCGGCCGCCTCGTTGGCGAGCACCAGAGCTTCCCGGCAGGCCTCGGCCCTTCCGGCATTCAGATGAAGCAAGCACAGTGCAAACAGCGTATAGTACTTACCCCAGCCATAATCTTCCTGCAGAGATTCCGCATAGGCCTTGTACAAAATGGCTGCGGCATTTTCGTTGTCCTTCATGTACAGGTGAACTCGTCCGGAGATGGAATACATCAAGGTTGCCGCCAAAAAATCCTGCCGCTCCAAAGCATGTTTATAGATAATTTCATTCAGAACAAGAGCGCGATTGAATTCGCCCAGAAAGAAATAACTGAAAATAATCGGCGGATACGCAAAGGCAATGACTTCCACATCCTTGCGGTTTTCGATGGCCAGAATCATTGTTTCATAATACGCAATGGCACTTTGAAAATTGCCCAGCAGATAGAGATGCCAGCCGATAAGAGGAATTGCTTCATTATGGATTTCTGTATTGTTAAATTGTCTTAAATAGTCGTCTCCCTTTTTCCTTAAAATAAATCCTTCATCTTCTTCCCCTGCAAAATGCCTTCCGATTCCGGCATACAACATTAACAGTGCATCCTCTGCTGTCAGATTGCTTTCGTTGATCAGGGACAGGGCCTCATTTTGCAACTCCACGGTTCTCAGCGGGCTGATGCCCCGCATGAAATCAAGTTTGCTTATATTCAAAACACATCTGACGAATAATTTTTTTTCTAAATTATGGATTTTACAATATACGGCGCTCCTGTCATAGAACTCCAGAGCATGATCCATATAGTGCTCGCGTTTGGCCAGATTCCCCATTTCGTTGAGTATCAGCACAATCTCACTTCTGAAAATACCGATATCCGCAAGCTTTTCCAGAATTACCGGAAGTTCTTTTTTTAATTGCCTGGTGTTTATCCCCGTCAGATAACGGAAAAGCGGCTTTGGAAAAAAAGTTAATGCCGGTTTCAGATTACGAATTTTATCAATACAAAAACAAACCAAATTTTGTTTTCGTTGCAGGCACTCCATTTCATCTGCTGTCCGGATAAGTTCATTCAGTTCGGAAGGATTCAACTCAAAAACAGCGGACAGAGTTTCCGTGCTCATTGCTGCGCCAATGACCGAAGCAATGGCGGCAATAGTCATATAATCTCCGGATTTTTTTTCTGAATCAGCACTATTCATTACAGAACCATATCTCTTGAATACTAAATCGATTTTACTACCTAACACTTTTCTTTTAATAAAGAAATGTCAAAAATCTTTATCAAGTCGAATATACCGCAAACATCGTCTGTTATAATCATCTGTTATAATATTTGCTTAATAAACTTTTTTTTTGTATTATTATTTAAATACAAGGGGGAAAAATGATTATTCGCTGCTGGGGTGCAAGAGGGTCTATTCCGGTTTCAGGCAAACAATATTTACTCTATGGCGGCAACACGACCTGCCTCGAAATTCGGACTAAAAAAGATGAAATTCTCATTATCGATGCCGGATCCGGCATTCGCGAATTGGGCAATCTCCTTCTTAAGGAAAATCGTCATGATTATACGATCCTGCTCACACATGCCCACTGGGATCACATCATGGGTTTTCCCTTTTTTAAACCCATCTATTCTCATAAAAGCAGCATCAACATCTGGGGCTGTCCCTTTGCCCAGGATTCCTTAAGGGACATGCTTGCCCGGATTATGATGCCTCCTAATTTTCCGGTTAATTTTGATGCAATCAATGCCCGGATATCTTACCAGGATACCTGTGTGGAATCCTATCGGTTTGATTCCATAACCATCACCCCCATCGCGCTCAGCCACCCTAATCAAGGCAGCGGATACAAGCTGGAAGAAGACGGCAAATGTTTCGTTTTTCTGACGGACAATGAACTGGGCTTCCGCCACGAAGGAGGACTTGATTATCAGGACTACCTGAATTTTTCCCGCGGAGCCGATCTGCTCATTCACGATGCCGAATATACACAGGATGAATACAAAAAAACCCGGAAATGGGGACATTCCGTTTACAATGACGCTTTAAAACTGGCCCTGGAAGCCGGAGTAAAAAAATTAGGACTTTTTCACCATAATCAGGAAAGGGTTGATGCAGCAGTAGAAACAATAGTAGATGAATGCCGTAAAGAAATTACCAGACAAAAGAAAGATATTGAGTGCTTTGCCATGCGTCAGGGAACTGAATTGACGCTTTAGTAGCGTATCGCAAAAAACCTGTTTTACAGGCTGTTCAAAAAGGTTTAGCTGCAAGGCATCGCGAGGATCGGAGAGCGGAGCGTACTTTAGAGGTACGTGAGCAGCGAGAGCCGAAGCGTAACGCCGCAGATGAGCCTTTTTGAACAGCCTCTTAGGACAAAAGCTGCAGAAACCATTTATATCGAGACTAAAAATGGATCTTGCCACAATTTTTTTATTGCACAAGGTAGCGGAAATTTTCGCTCTGCTGTGCATGCTTGCGGGAGTAAGTATGGCCTCGTTTTTCCGCAAAAATCGCTCCTGGTTAAAGATCCACAGGTTGTTCAACTCTACGTCGGTGTTTTTTTTATTCGCCGGCATTTGTGTGGCTTTTTTTGTAATTAATCAACAGGAAGGAGAACACATCGCGGGCTTTCATCCCGCCATCGGCGCAATAACACTTCTGATCGCTTTTCTTGCCCTGATCTTTGGATTTTATCATTTGCGGGCAAAAAATAAAATAAGGGCAAGAATGATCCATCGCCTGCTGGGGTACATGGCCTTACTGTCGATAATTATCGCTCTGATTTCCGGTTTAGTCCACGCCGGTATTATTTCCATCGTTTGAATAGGGCAATGAAAGTAATGAAAAAAATTCTTTACATCGGCTTGTTGTCCTTTTTTTGCTTATTTGGCATTGCCGGCAGGGAAACGGAGGCGCAAAAAAACATGACGGCAAATTCTTCAGAAGTTATTACTCTAGGCGGCGGATGCTTCTGGTGCACGGAAGCAATATTCCGGGAAGTCCGGGGCGTGGAAAAAGTCGAATCCGGTTACGCCGGAGGATCAACAACCAATCCAACTTATGAGGATGTATGTTCCGGTAAAACGGGACATGCGGAAGTAGTCCAGATAACCTTTAATCCGCAGATCATTACTCTGGAAAAAATACTGCAGATTTTTTTCGTCACCCACGACCCGACTACCTTAAACCGGCAGGGCGCGGACAGCGGCACTCAATATCGTTCCATTATCTTCTACCGCAACAATCAACAAAAAGCCGTAATTTCCAAAGTTATCGACGAACTTAAAAAACTAAAGGCTTATCAGAAACCGATAGTAACGCAGATTGTGCCTTTTAACTCTTTTTATCGCGCCGAAAATTACCACCAGGATTACTTTCAGCAAAACCCGGAAGAATCTTACTGCCGGATTATCATCAATCCCAAGCTGGAAAAATTCCGGAAAGTCTTCCGCGAAAACCTGAAAAAATAATGCGCCACAGACTTGCCGCACCGTTAGTATAATTATTAACAGTCAATTTCGTTATTCTTTCTTGACCGGAAGCATATCTTCGTATTAACTGAATCCCGCCACCAATAAAAAGTATGCGGTCAAAATCATGTTTCTACCCACAACCCGCGCAGAACTGGAAAAATTAAAATGGGATAAACCGGATATCATCCTTGTCTCCGGAGACACATATATCGACAGCCCGTCTTGCGGCGTTTCGGTAATCGGTCACGTGCTTGCGGCGGCCGGTTTTCGCGTGGGAATTATCGCCCAGCCCGACCGGCAAACAGATGCCGATATCCGCCGCTTGGGAGAACCGGAACTTTTCTGGGGAATCACCGCAGGCGCCATGGATTCGATGGTTGCCAATTACACCGCGACAAAAAAGAAAAGACGCAGCGATGATCTGACCCCCGGGGGCAGGAATAACCGGCGGCCGGATCGTGCCTGCGTGGTCTATGCCAATCTGATCCGGCAACATTTCAAAAACACCCGGCCGCTGGTACTGGGAGGTCTGGAAGCAAGCCTGAGGCGCATCGTTCATTATGATTACTGGTCGGATTCCATCCGCCGCGCCATCCTCTTTGATGCCCGTGCCGATATCCTCATCTACGGCATGGCCGAAAAAGCCGTTGTCGAGATAGCCCAAAAGATTAAAGACCGCCGGGAAATAAAAGACACCCGGGGCATCTGTTACATAAATTCAGCACCGGGGGCGGATTATCTGGAATTGCCTTCGTTTGAGGAAGCCGCCCGGGATAAAAAATCCTTTGCCCGGATGTTTCATCTTTTTTATCAAAACAATGATCCGCTGACGGCACAGGGTATGTTCCAGCAGCATGGTCCGCGATTTTTAATTCACAATCCCCCCCAGCCCGCTCTTACTTCTCACGAACTCGATAAAATCCATGCTTTGGATTTTGAAAGGAACGTTCATCCGTTTTATCAGGCCGGCGGGAAAGTCCCGGCAATGGATACAATTAAGTTTTCCCTTGCCTCGCATCGCGGCTGCTTCGGTGAATGCAATTTCTGCTCGATCGGCGTCCATGAAGGAAGAGCCGTCATTTCACGTTCGGAAGAATCGATTGTTGCCGAAGCCCGCCGGATTGCCACACTGCCCGATTTTAAGGGATATATTCTGGATGTGGGCGGACCGACAGCCAACATGTACGGCATCGACTGTAGACGCCAACAGACTGAGGGCGCCTGCAAAAACAAGCGCTGCCTTTATCCCCGCGTCTGCAATCACCTCAAAACCGATCACGGCAGACAAATTAGTCTTTTGCGCCGTTTAAGAAAAGTAACGGGTATCAAAAAAATATTCGTGGCTTCGGGAATTCGGTATGATCTTTTGCTTGCCGACAAAAAATACTGCTTAAGTTATATGCAAGAAATCGTCAAACATCACATTTCCGGACAGATCAAGGTAGCGCCGGAACACACTGTAGAAAGAGTTTTGCAACTTATGGGAAAACCGGCAATCAACGACTTGCTGAAATTCAAAATGATTTTTGATGAATTGCAGGCCGGTTCTCCCGCCCGACAGTTTTTGACTTACTATTTTATCGCCGCCCATCCCGGCTGCACGGAAGCGGATATGCACGATCTGAAGTCTTTTGCTTCCCGTGAATTAAAAATTCATCCGCAGCAGGTACAGATATTTACTCCGACGCCTTCCACTTATTCGAGTTTAATGTATTGGACCAAGAGCGATTACGCCACCGGCCTGGAAATATTTGTGGAAAAAGATACGGGCGGAAAACAGCGGCAAAAAGACATTCTTGTCGGAAAGGCGGGAAGAAACAGGCCGTTTCTCCATTCCGGAAAATAATTTTCTTCCTTCTTCCCGGCGGCAAAGAAGATCCGGACTGTCCCGGATGTCTACTTTATCGGTCGGTCCAGCTCCTTTCTGACCGCCAGCCCCAGTTTTTCCTTTACATAGGGTTTGCTGACATAAGCACCGGCACCCAAAAGCTGTGCCTGCCGGACCCGGTCAGTATCGGAAAATCCGCTGACGATAATAGCCTTTTGCCGCGGATGAATTTCCAGAATTTTGTTGTAAGTATCCAATCCATCCATGCCCGGTTCCATAATCATGTCCAGAACAATAAGATCGGCCCTGGCCGTTTTCAGATATTGCAGCGCCTCCTCACCAGAGCTTTTTGCCGTTACCTTGTAATTCAACCTGGTCATTATCTGGACTGCCAGATCACGCTGTTCGTAAATATCATCAACGACCAGTATGGATTCTCCGTTACCCATATATTCGGACAGCGGCAAAGAATTTTGAACCCGGGATATTTCCTGTCTTGTCACCGGAAAATAAAGGGTTATGGTTGTTCCTTTTCTTTCAGCACTATGAACGTTAATGTAGCCTTTATGATCTTTAACGGTGCCCCATACTACGGCTAATCCGAGCCCCGTGCCGCTTCGGCCCATGATTTTTTTTGTATAAAACGGCTCAAAAATACGTTTCTGATCGGCGGCCGGGATGCCTTCACCCGTATCCGCTACCGCAAGAATCACATAATCACCTTCATTGACATCATCATATCCCTGCACGGGAACATCCAGGTACTGATTACGGGTTGTTATTGTAACAGTGCCGCCTTGCGGCATGGCTTCGGCGGCGTTAAGACAAAGGTTCATTATTGTCTTGTTCAGATGAACCGGAGATCCCAGAATATTGAGCAGATCTTTTTCCAGATTTGTTTCTATCTGAACGGCGGGATGCAATGAAAGCAGTTTTTCCAATTCCGGAGCATTCCGGTAATCATTGATAATGTCATTGAGATTGATAACTTTACTGACGGAGACGTTTCGTCTGGCAATGGTCAGAAGATCCTGGACGATGGCGGCAGCTCTCTCACCGCCCTTCATGATGTTCACTACCCGCGGTCTTATTGGGCTTGTTTTATCAATCTCGCCCAGAAGCAGTTCGGAATAACCGACTATAACGCCCAGAACATTATTGAGATCGTGGGCTACTCCGCCGGCCAATGTACCCAAGGCTTCCATCTTCTCGGCCCGCTGCAGGCGCTCCTGCAACAACCGGTTTTCTTCATCCGCCCGTTTCTGTTCGGAGATATTAATAAAGCTTTCCAAGAGATATTCCTTGCCGTCGATATTTATTACGACAACCGTTTTCAGAACAGGTATTTTGCTGCCGTCACGGCGAAGCAGAAATCTCTCCGAACGGTTTACGGTCTGGCCCAGATCACAGATCGGGCAGGAATGGAATTCAGCAGGACAGATAAAGTTATGGCAAATCATCCCGAGAATATCCTCGACCGGCAGCCCGATAAGCTGCCTCGCGCTGTTATTTATATTAATGATTTTTCTGGTCTCTTTTTCTATAAGCACTATGGCCGTAGGGTTATATTCAAAAATTGCATTAAGGCGTGACTCGCTCTCGCGTAATTTTTCCTGAGCCTGAATGCGTTCATTGACGTTGCGCGTCATACCAAGGATACCCACTGCCCGTCCGGCAGCATCCCGAAGAAACGTCCCCTTTATTTCACACCACCCGCAACTGCCGTCTTTATAAATATGTTCGGCAATTAAGCCAACGGAGCGATTGGGATCAACACCTTTTATTGTCTCTTTGGCCAATTCCTCCCCGATAGCGGCCATTGCCTCTTGCAAAGACCGTGGAGTTAAGAGTTGTTCCATCCTCAATGACAAGGACTCCTGCATGCCGTAGCCCATAACCTTTTCCACTGATGGACTGACATAGGTAAATCGCATATCATCCAGACTCATCGTCCAGATAATATCCGATGTATTTTCCGCCAGCAGCCGGTATCTTTCCTCGGAAAGTTTCAAATCCTGCAGGTAAAGCTCCTGCTGTTTATGTGCACTTTTTAATTCCTGATTGGCCAGTTGCAGATCAGATGCCAGTTGTCTGACCTCATTATATTTTTCCTGTATTTTCCGATTGGCTTCATGAACATCCCGGATAGCCGTTAAAAATATCCCATATTTCAACAACTGTTTCCAAAACGACGGTTTGCTTTGAGGATCCCAGGATACTCTGTACAGGCAGCACTTTGCCCCCTGGCGGGGATGATCTCCCCATGTTCTCAGGCCATAACGTTCGGCGGGAATCTGGCAGGTAATTTCTTCCACCCGGGCCGGCGGAAGATCGAAGATAGTCGGTATGCCTTCCAGTATCCCTCTGGTATAGTCGCAATCATAACGGGTTTTCAGTTCACTAACATGATAACGGTCTTCCAAAACTACCCAGGAATCGCCGATTTCATGGATATATACTTCACCGTTTAATTTCAGAAACTTGTTATAAAGCGGACTTTGTGAGTAAATTAAACGTGGATTGCCGAGCATACGGCCGATTCGGTCCAGCCTGCTCATTGTTTTCAACCGGTCGGAGGCCAGAGCCATGTGATAGACGGCATTTTCATCCTGTAAAATTGTGACCATCCGGTCATACAGTTTAAGGAGAAAATCATGGGAAACCCAGTTGTCGGTATCCAGCAGATATTTTTCATCGAGACCCAGCCCGGTAAGCAGATTTCCCAGAGAACCTTTGTTCTTTTCCCGAACATACAGAAGCAGCGTCTTGGTGATCCGGCAGCTGATTTCTCTATCCGTGGATGAAATCATGAATTCCCCTTTCGGTCTGCAACCAAGCAAGAAAACATCATCTATATGAAATATCGGCCATCCGTATCTATTATTTCTGAATTTTGGAGTTCTGAAAGGCGGCGATCACAAAATATGCATCAAATTCTGCCGTAATCGTCGGCAAACCTCTCTATATCATCTTCCCCGAAGTATTTCCCCGTTTGTACTTCAATGATGACAAGCGGCTCCGCAGAGACGTTCCATAACCGGTGTCTGGCTTCTGCGGGAATATCGACACTGGAGCCGGCACGAAGTGGGAACTCTTCATCTTCAACGAGCGCCCTGCCGTTACCGGCGACAACAAACCAGTGTTCATTGCGCAGTTTATGGTTCTGCAGGCTTGTCCGGCAGGCGGGTTTAACTACTATTCTCTTTATTTTATGATCGGGGGCTTCCGCGATAACTTCATAGCAGCCCCAGGGACGTTGATTGATTTTTTCCATCGCACCCGGATTCATAATTTTTTTTCTTTCTAACACATTATTATTTTATTGAAAAGTTTTGTTTATGGAATCCCCCTGCGCATTCCGGAAAAGAGTTTTTTTGTTTTGCCGGCCGGATATTAATGCGGTAATCAGGAATTGTTTTTATATCCACAGGAAAGAACAATTTTTCTTATTCCCATTAAAGAAATATCAAGCAAGATTAAATATTAACGAGAAAAAAACCGATAAATTAGATAAATAAGGTGTAGTTGTCAGCCGAATAATTTCCGCAACCACTAATTTCCTGAAGGGCGACAGATGTCCGATTTTTCGTCATCCGTAAAATACCGCAGCCAAATCGCTTTCTTACCGATTTTGATCGGCATATTATTATGCGTGCTGGTGGGTTCATTATACTGGTCGTTCCACCAGCGGGAGGAAAGTATTCTGCGTCATAAGATCAGAGCCGAAGCCGAATACCTGGCCGGTCATATGGATGCCGACTTGAAAAACCGTATCCCGTCCCTTCAGCGCATGGTTAAACGCTGGGAATTACGCGGCAGCATGACCCGGAAGGAATTCGTGGACAACACCCATGCATACCTCGCCGATGTTCCCGGTTTCCAGGCCATAGGCTGGGCCGATAAGGATTTCCGTATTCACTGGATAGTACCGCTGGAAGGCAATGAATCGGCGATAAATCTGAATCTTACTTTCGAGCAGAACCGCCGCCGGGCACTCGAAAAAGTCATGGCAACCAGGTCGCCGGCAATGACGGCGCCGGTTGAACTGATTATGGGCGGAAAAGGTTTTTCGATATATTTCCCTCTGTATGTGAGGAATGAATTTCACGGAATTATTCTGGCCGCCTTCCGTATTCAGGAATGGATGGATTATGTTTTCAGTGTCAGTCGACGGCACAGAGCATCCGATGACTTCCGGATCGCGGCATATATCGATGACGAACCCGTTTTCCGGCAAAAAGGATGGGATGATCTGCACAACCCGGAATGGGAAACGACTGCCGACTCTCAAATCATGAGTCATCGTCTCTCCATCCATATCCGGCCGACACGGAATTTTCTGAACCAAAACAAGACTCTCTTGCCGCTGATAATAACATTGACCGGTATATTGTTCTCGGCCCTGATGGTCTTCATCATCTATCTTCTCCAGAATTCATCCCGCCAGGCCAGAAAAACGGCCGCCGCCAAACTAAGAATGGAAAGGGAAATGGCCGAGCATGAAAAAGCAACGCGGGAGCTGCAAATAGCATTATCACGTCTGGATATGGCCGTAAAATCCGGCGATATCGGAGTCTGGACATGGGATCTGGATACCGATATCCATACCTGGAACGAACGCATGTACATTCTTTTCGATCTGCCTCGGGAAATTCAACCGACTCTTGAAATCATCCTGAACAGGATTCATCCCGACGATAGGCCGGGAATCAAAGCCGCTTTGCAAAACGTCCGACTCGGGGATACCGGTTATGATCATGAATTTCGGGTTATTTCCATAACCAAAGCCGAGCGTCATCTTAGGGGATTGGCCAAACTGGAGAGAGACACCAACGACAGACCGTGGCGGGTAAACGGTATCAACTGGGATTTTACTGCGTGGAAAGAGTCCGCAGACGCCTTGAAGAAGAACGAAGAAAAGCTGCGGAAACTGCTCGCAAGCCTGCCTCTGCCCATTTGCTATGTCACTCGCGCGGGAGTAATAACTTTTCGCAACGAGCGGTTTAGCGAAATCTTCGGTTACACTGAAGAGGAAGTTCCCACTCTTGCCGAGTGGTGGATCAAGGCATATCCGGAAGAAAAATACCGGCAAGAGGTAATACAAAAATGGGAAGCGGCTCTCGGGACAGCCCTGGAGAACGGCACGGATATAAAAGCTGCCGAATATAATGTGACCTGCAAAGACGGTGTCATACGCAATATTCTCATCTCCGGCACTGCAATTGCCGATGATTTTCTGGCGACATTCATTGACATAACGGAGCACAAGCGGGCGGAACAGGCTCTGCGGGAAAGTGAAGAGCTGTACCGTTCGCTGATTGAAACATCCCCCGATCCCATCATCATGTATGACCTGAAAGGACGTATAATCGCCGCCAACAATCAAACGGCCAGGACCTACGGAGTATCGGGAACCGATCAATTTTTCAAAGAAGTAAACAGTATTTTTGATCTCCTTGCCGATAATTACAGGGATATTGCCGCAGCCAATTTCCTTCATACCCTGGAGACGGGATATTCCCAGAAGAACGAATATCCGGTGCGGTTGCATAACGGTCAGACTATCACAACGGAAATCAATTCCTCCATCGTCCGGACGGCAACCGGGCAGCCGCGGGCATTCATCAGTGTCGTCCGGGACATCACCGAACGCAAACAGGCCGAAGAACGGATTCAACACCTCGCAAATCATGATGCACTGACGGGGCTGCCGAGCCTTCGGCTGGTAAAAGACCGTATGGCCATGGCTTTCGGCATGTCCCGCCGCCATAATTACCGGACGGCCGTGATGTTTATCGATCTGGACGGTTTTAAAACCGTCAATGACTCTCTGGGACATGAAGCCGGCGATTATGTACTGAAAAAAGTGGCTCAAATCTTTCTTGCCTGCATCCGTGAAACTGATACGGTTGCCCGCGTCGGGGGAGATGAATTCATAATCGTCGCAACAGCACTCCGTTCCGCCGGAAATGCGGGAGAAATTGCCGAAAAAATCATCCGGATGCTCTCCTTGCCGATCACCTTCAACGGTCGAAAAGTGTCGGTAGGTGCCAGCATCGGCATCGCGCTTTACCCCGACCATGGCACGGATATGGAAAATCTCATCGCGCAGGCGGATACGGCCATGTATCGCAGCAAAGGCTCCGGGAAAAACCGCTTCACTTTCGCCGATATCAAACCGCAATGATTTCCGTTTACCATCTTTTCTCCGGTGACAATAAGTAATTGGTTATAATGGTCCGATTGTGGTAAGAAAGCGGCCAAAGGGGCTAGGTGCATCAAAAACTGGATCAAATAATGGTTGTTCCTTACATCCTGAAAAAAAGCAGAAAAAGAAAAAAAACAATTTCCCTGCAAATAAACGGCAAAGCGGAAATTGTTGTTTCAGCGCCCTTTTTTACAGGATTAGACGAGATAAATCGTTTCGTCGAGGAAAAACAAAATTGGATTCAAAAAACAATCCGAAAACAAAATGCACTGTTATTCCGGAGAAAAGAAAAGGAATTTGTATCGGGAGAATATTTTTATTACCTGGGCCGGTCCTACCCCCTGGAAGTATTCCGTGAGCAAAATTTGCCGGAGGGTCTTGTCTTTTGGAGCAACCGGTTTTATCTTAACAGCCCCAGGGATACGGCCGGAAGAAAAATTTATTTTATTGACTGGTATAAAACCAGGGCGATGGAATATATTGGAAAACAGGTGGCAGATCTGGCGGGCCGGCTGAATTTACTGCCTAAAAGCATTAAAATCACATCGGCCCGGACACGCTGGGGTTCCTGTTCGCAAGAAAGTAATCTGGCTTTCAGCTTTCGGCTGATTATGGCACCGCCGGCTGTAATTGATTATGTAATTATCCATGAATTAATGCACATTAAGAAAAAAAACCATTCTTCCGGATTTTGGAAATTGCTGGAGGCAGCCATGCCGGAATACAAATTACACCGGCACTGGCTCAAAGAAAACGAGCATAAATTTATTTTATAGAGCGCCTTCGAGAAAGGATTGACCGGAATTTGTCTTATGAAAAAGCTGGAGACAATTGATTTTCATCACCAAACATTACTGCAGGGAAAATTTAAAGAGCTGAATCTGCCGATTTCCGATTACACGTTTGCCAATATATTCCTCTTCCGCAGCATCAGTCATTATGAATTTCTGACCACGGATTGCGGATTATTCATTGCCGGCTGTAACCGGCAGGGTGAACACTATATAATGCCGCTCAACGATCTGCGGGGCTGCGATCAGAAAACATTTGAAAATCTGCTTGCGGAAGATAACTTCTTCTTCCCGGTACCGGAAGAATGGCTCTCCTTTTTTCCGGAAAATAAATTTATTATCAGCTATGACGACAGCGAATCGGATTATCTTTACCTCACGGAAAAAATGGCTTCATTTCAGGGAAAACAGTATGTCCGCCATCGCAACCATTTAAAGCAGTTTTTTGCCGCCTACACTCCCCGGGCACAGGCGATTTCCGGTGAAAACTCTTTGCCGGCGCTGACTGTTTTGCAAAGCTGGCAGAACGATTCGGGACTTGCCGTAAATAAAACCGATTTTCTCCAATGCCGGGAGGCGCTGGAAAAATTTTCCGGGCTTGATTTATGGGGAACTCTCTATTACATTGAAAGTGAACCGGCGGGATTTGTTATCGGAGAGCCGTTGAACGCTGAAACCTTTGTCCTGCATTTTGCCAAAGCATTTACGAAATATCACGGCATTTATGAGTTTATGTTTAATGACACAGCCAGGCGGTTACTGCCCCGATACAGGTTTTTGAACCTCGAAGAAGATATGGGCAGTAAAAATCTGCGCCGCACCAAAGGTTCCTACGGACCCGAGAAATTATTGAAAAAATATCATGTTTGTTTAAAAAAATAACCGGAGAGACATGACCAATTCCATTCCCATAACCCGATTGCTGGAAGGCGACCAGGGCATCATTTCTTCCATTGACGGAGGTTCCGCTTTAATGAGCCGCCTCGCGGGAATGGGTATTGTCGCCAATGCCAAATTTAAAATCGCCCAGGTCAGCGGCGGTCTCGTCATCGTACAGGTAGCGGATACAAAAATTGCCCTGGGACAGGGTGAGGCGGCAAAAATAATGGTTTATAAAGCGCCGCCGGCCAAAGAAAATATCTGCGAACCTGACGCCGAAAAGGAAATATTCGTCGCCCTTGCCGGTCAGCCCAATGTAGGCAAATCCACCGTCTTCAACATTCTCACCGGCTTGTCCCAGCATGTCGGCAACTGGCCGGGAAAAACCATTGAAAAAAAAGAGGGATTTCACCGGTCGCAAGGACTGCTGATCAGGATCGTCGATTTACCCGGAACATACAGCCTCACTGCTTTTTCAGAAGAAGAAAGAGTTACCCGTGAATTTATTATTAAAGAAAAACCGGATTTAGTTGTTCTGGTTTTAAATGCCGCGGCGCTGGAACGAAGTCTTTACCTTCTGGCGGAAGTTCTTCTGCTCAACCGGCCGGTGATTGTGGCACTGAACATGCTCGATGTCGCCTCGCAGCAGGGCATTCAGATAGATACGAGGGCGCTGCAGGAATCTTTAGGCATCCCCGTCACTCCCATGGTCGCCAAGCGCAACAACGGTATTAAAGAACTTATTACCCAGATCAGCGTTTTCGCCGCAGGCGAACTGAAGCTCAATCCGCGGTTGCCGGAAGTATCGGCCGAGCACCTGCCCGTTTATCAAAAAATCATATCCTATGTTCGTCCTTATTGCCGCGAGCCCTATACGCCGGAGTGGCTGGCAGTGAAATTAATGGAAGGAGACGCCGATGTTTCCAGGCAGATGGAGGAGCAGATGCCTCCGGATTCCTGGAAAAAGATTCAGGCGCTCTTCAGCGAGCACGAAGATTCACTGCATGCGGTCGTAAACGGACGTTATGACTGGATTGAACAAATATCACGGGCGGCTCTTTCCCGTTTCAAGATGGGTCAGGTGGTCATGACCGACAGAATCGACCACATCCTGACCCGGCCGGTATTCGGTATTCCGGTTTTACTTGCCGTTATGGCGATCGTGTTCTTCCTTACATATTCCATAGGAATTCCCCTGCAGAACTGGCTCGACGGCTTGATTCAGCACTTCACTGTCTGGAGTGAACCTTCACTGGCCGGATTTCCCGTATGGGTTAAGGGATTGTTTTTGAACGGCATCATCGGCGGCGCCGGTTCGGTGATTACTTTTCTGCCCGTACTGATTATTTTCTTCGTGATCATGGCGCTTCTGGAAGATATAGGCTATATGGCGCGCGCCGCCTTTGTTATGGACAGAATCATGCATCTCGTCGGATTGCACGGCAAAAGCTTTATTCCGATGTGTCTTGGTTTCGGGTGCAACGTTCCCGCCGTGCTGGGAGCAAGGATTATCGAAACCCGCAAGGCACGGATGATCACGCTGCTTTTGATTCCCTTTGTTCCCTGCGCCGCCAGACTTGCCGTTCTGACACTCGTTTCGGCAGCCGTCTTCGGCTCCAACGCCCCTTACGTATCCTGGAGCATTCTGGCCGTGAACATAGTTGCTCTGGGAATAGCGGGAATTTTTGTAAATAAGGCCATCTGGAAGCAGGACGCTCCTTTTATTATGGAACTGCCCATCTATCACCGGCCGGATTTAAGAACCATCATGATGGTTGTCCGGGCCAGAACAATTGCTTTTGTGCGCAAAGCGGGAACGGTAATTCTCGCGGTCGCCATAGTGATCTGGATTTTGTCCTACTATCCTTCGGGAGTGGTCGAAGAAAGCTGGCTCGCGCAAGCAGGCAAACTGCTGGAACCGGCCGGCGCTCCTCTTGGCCTGAACTGGAAAATGATCACCGCACTTTTAACCGGACTTGTCGCCAAAGAAAATGTCGTGGCGACACTGGGAGTTCTTTATTCCGTGGGCGAAGAGGGATTGGTACGTGTGCTGCCACAGGTCATGAGTCATGCATCGGCCGCGGCGTTTCTGGTCGTGATGATGCTGTTTATTCCCTGTGCCGGGACCATTGCCGTTTTGAAAAAAGAAATGAACAGCAACCGCTGGTTTTATTCTTCAATTGTTCTGACTCTGCTTGTATCTTATTTCGGTGGTGTGCTGGCCTATAACTTTGTTCAATGGCTGGGATTCTAAATTACAGGCCGTCGTACTTTGCTTTCTTGAATCATTTTGCAGCGACCGGCGAACCTTCCGATCCGTATTACGTACTCTCTAGTTATTTAACCTCACCGGACAAAGGAGCAATCGGCAGCAGTTCGATGGTACCGCTTTTCTGTAAATTCCCAAAAGGCGCCGTAACCTGGACGGCATCAACCGCATCCGCCTTGATCACCGCTATTTTCATATCTTTGGGCGGCTCCCCGAAAACGAGACCTACCGGCCATTCACCGGCTTTACCGGGCGGAAGAATATCTTCAATAATGCCGCTTTTATTTTTTTCAACGGTTTCCGTCCGTGTCATTATTTTATAATCAATCCGAAAGAGAATATTCCGGCAAGCTTTGGACGGGCTTAGGTTTTGCACACGGAGAAGACAATCCTTCCCCGCAACGCAGGTTAACTTCAATTTAATGCTGTCTCCGTTCAATGATAATTTTTCTTCCGCATCGACACTGCCGCCCCTTACCTCTTCCTGATAAGGATTGAACGAAAGATCAAAGGCAACGCCTTTTGCTTTCTTTGCCGTTACTCTGTATTGAACGGCTCCTTCGGCCGATACATTCATGCGGCCCTCGGCTTTTACGGTCTTGCCGTTTTGCGCGGAAAGAGTAACCGCGGGCTTATCATTCCCCAGCAATTCTATTTTATAAGAACCTTTTTTAACAGTTAAGGAAGCGGCTGTGACAAGAACGGTGGAGGCGGGATAACCAAGCTGCAGAGTATGAACTTTCGGCCCACCGTCTGCCGAATCGATCATAATCTTGACTTGGGTGACTTTCTCCCGGGATAGAGGCGGACTGACCCGCAGTCCTTTTTCTTCCATTTCCGCCGACATGCCGATAAAAGGAAATAAAATGACCAACAGGAATACAACTCCGAATTTAATAAAATATTTCATACTGTTACCATTCCGATGCCTATAAAATAATACCGGTTTATTTTTCTGGAAACAAGACGCCTTCTTCCGGCTAGCTCTGTTATCGGCAGGAGTGCTCCAAAAATTAAGTACGGCAAAGCCGGAATAATCGACATTTTTTCCCTTGTTATAATATTTTTTTGACATTTACAAATCAGATTATTAGCGCTAACTTTGCGTTAGATTTCTGCTGCAAAGATTTAAAATACGGATGATGGGGAGGGCAATTATGAAAATATTGGGAATTCTGGGAAGTCCGCGGATCAAAGGAAACTCCGACATACTCTTGAGCCGGGCTCTGGCCGGTGCCAAAGAAGCCGGGGCAAAGGTAGAAAAAATCATCCTCGACCGTAAGCAAATTTCCGGCTGTAAAGACTGCAAAAAATGCAACAAAACCGGTATTTGCGTCATTCGGGATGATATGAGCGAAATCCAGGGAAAGATACTGGATGCGTATGCCGTAATCCACGCAAGCCCCGTTTACTTCTGGTCCATGACTGCACAGATGAAAGCGTATCTCGACAGGTGGTGCGTTTTTTTCGCTGCCGACTGGAGCTGGCAGAAAGCCTATTACCCTCAAATGAAGGGCAAACGCATCGGATTGATCACCGTTTGCGGCGATACCAACGTGCATACGGCTGACCCGGTCGTCCACAGTTTTAAATCAACTGCACAGATGACCGGAATGCACTGGCTTGGTGCCGTTATGGCCGCAGCCGGTGATAAGAGAGAAATCGCCCAAAATGCAAAAGCCTTGCAGGAGGCTTTTGATCTGGGGAGGAAAGCAGCAACTCCGTGACGAAGACTCAAAATCAGTAAATGGTCATGGCAAGGTAACTTTCCGTTATTGCGGCCATCCACCTAAGGAATCAGTCCCGGATTTGATTTCTTAAATATATTGAATAACTTAACGCGATAAGGAGCGATAAGGGGGACGCCCTTAAATAATTAAGTATCTCAGAGCGCTTTGCCTTAAAATAGTTTGCAGCAAAGGAATAAAAGCAATAACTTAAATACTTAAGGGCGTCCCGTATGGGATTCTACAGCCGATCTCGGTCCGCTGGACAGCTCCGGCTGAGCTTTTCGTTGGGCTGCACGTTTGCAAAGCGAAGAAGATAAATCTGGTTACGACAAAATAATGCAAAGGAGAATGAAAAATGATAGCCCGAGTTTGGAAAGGATGGACAAAATCTGAAAATGCAAATGCCTATGAACAGTTACTTCGGGAAGTGGTCTATCCTGGGCTTAGAACAATAGAAGGTTATATTGGAGGATATATCCTTCGTCATGATAACAAAGAAGAATCCGAATTTGTGACGATGAACTTGTTTGAGTCGATAGATGCCGTTAAGAAATTTGCTGGTTCTGATTATGATGTACCAGTTTTCTAACCTGAAGCAAGGCGATTACTTTCTAAGGTTGAGCCGATTGCGCGTCATTATGATGTGCAAGAAGCTTCTAAGCTGAAGGAATAGATAATAATCGGGACAACCGTTCTATTTATTTCCTTACCTTTGCTGGAAAAACTCACCAACAAAAACTGATATTTCAAGACCTGACCCCGGGTGTGTGCTCCGGCTCACTGTCAGACGGCTTTATTTTTCTTCAGCTCCTCAATGTGCTCCTTTGAATAACCCAAAATCGATTGAAGGATTTCATCGGTATTTTCACCGAGCAGGGGAGCTCTCCTGGACGTATCGGGAGGAGTTTTTTGGAGCTTCAGCGGATTGCCCGGATATTTTACTTTTCCGTGAACGGGGTTGTCATGCTCAATCAGCATCTCCCGGGCGGCAATGCCGGGATCATTAACCAGCTGGGCGATGGACTTGATCGGCGCCACCGGCACGCGGGCCGCATTCAATATATCTTCGATTTCGGCAACGGTGTATTTCGCAGCCCATTCACTGATGATGGCATCTATCGCCGCTCTGTTTTCAATCCGGATCAGATTTGTCTTGAAGCGCGGGTCTTCCGGAAGATCTTCCCGCTGCATTGCTTTGGCAAGCTTCACAAACAGCGAATCGTTCGGGGCGCCGATGACGATATAATCATCTTTGGCATTATAAACATCGTACGGCACAGCGGCCAGGGAAGCGTTCCCGAGACGCTGTGGATTGACGCCGAGCAGAGTCTGCATGGTTACACAACCTTCCAGAATGGAAAAAACCACATCCGTCATAGCCACGTCAATGTACTGGCCTTCGCCGGTCTTCTGTTTATGGAATGCGGCCACCATGATTGCATACGCCATATGGACGCCGGTAATGGCATCGGATATTGCCGGCGTCACTTTCGATGGTTTACCTCCGGGTAATCCGGATAAAGATGTAAGCCCGCCCATGGCCTGCGCAATGGCATCATAGGTAAGTTTATCCTTATAGGGGCCATACTGACCAAAACCGGAGATGGAAGCATAAATAATATCGGGATTGACCTTGACAACATCCTCATACCCCAGACCCAGTTTCCCGATCGTTCCCGCAGCAAAGTTTTCGACAATAACATCCGCCCATTTTGCCAGATCCAGTGCAACCTTTCTGCCTTCTGCAGACTTTAAATCAAGCGTAATACTCTTTTTGTTTCTGTTGAGATAGTTGTAATAAGCACTAACCCCATCTCTCACGGGAGCAAAGGCTCTGGTTTCATCACCCTTGCCAATCGTTTCCACTTTTATTACTTCCGCGCCCATATCCGCCATAAGCAGAGTACAGTACGGCCCTGAATATACTTTGGTGAAGTCCAGAACTTTCATTCCCTCTAAAGCTTTTTGCATGACCAATCCCCTCTGTGCTGTTTATGTTTCATATTGAATAAAACATCAAAAACTTTTTATTTATTCGCCGGAACCGGCTGATAAATAAAGTTAAATAAGAAAATTGAGATAAACGCCATTAAACCAAAGATTAAAAATGCCGGTGTGTATGTGCCCATTGTATCAAATATTTTCCCGGCCAGGGGAGGAGCAATAAATCCGGCCAAACCGTTGGAAAGCATGAGGATGGAATAAATTACACCCATCCTTTCCGCTCCATAGGACCGGGCAATCTCTGCGGCATAAAGCACCAGGCAGGCGGCGTAGTTGAAGCCGGCCAGAACAGCGAAAATCTGGAACGTAATATTGTCTGTTACGGCCAATGGTACCGCCAAGCATACAATGCTCGTGCTGAGAAGCGAGATGATGATTGCTTTTTTCCCGTCGATCACGCTGCCGATCAAACCCCAGCCGACACGGCCCAGTGTGTTGAAAACGGCAATTACGGTTACCGCCGCTCCGGCTACTAACAGATTCAGATCCAGAGAAAGACCCAAGGGTTTGATGTTTCCGATACTCATTAAACCGACACACGACCCCGGAAAAAATCCGCAGAAAAGCCCCCAGAAGTTACGATCTTTCAGAATAGCTGTAATCTTCACGTTAATTTTGCCGGTTTCCGTACTTTTTTCGGCCGGAGGATTTTGTAAAAATAAAGAGGTTGTTGTGACAACAAGGAGAGAGCAAATGCCCAGATACTTGAAGATAGTCAAAACATCCGTTTGCCGGGCGAGCAGATATTCGCCGATGCGGGAAACAATTATGGCACTGGCCCCATATCCGGCGACAACTATGCCGATTACCATGCTTCTGTACCGCGGGAACCATTTTGTCACACAGGAAACCGGACTCATGTAACAAAGGCCTGCACCAACGGCAACAAAGATTCCAATGAGTACTAACAGTGAAGGGTATGATCCGTTGGAATAACCGGCCAGAATGTAACTTGTGCCAAATATGATTCCGCCGATAAAAGATGTAATCCGCGGACCGATGCGGGCCGAAAGCTGGCTGCCCAGTAACATAAACACCGTCACAACAAGCACATAGGTACCGAAGACAGTCTGTGTTTGAGCAATAGAAAACCCATATCCTTGTTTCAAGGCGGGAACAAACGTACTCCAGGCCAAATAAATACCCAAGGAAAGCATCATTAGTAATGATGCAATTAAAATGACATATTTTTTCATAAATCATCTTTCCCCGGGGTACCAGGTGAATGTAAACTTTATTATGTCAGTTTACGACCGCCTTACATAAAGTTCTTATAATCAGCCCAGTTTTCCTCCAAAAGTCTCGGTGTATCCAAGCCGTAAGGGCAATTATCCTTACAGTGGTCGCAATGAGTACAATCATCGATCTTCTTCATCTTTTCCTTCCAGCTGTCACTCAGGTATACGGAAACCGGTGCCCGGCGAATCATCAGTGACATTCTGGCTGATATGGGAATATCAATTTCCGCCGGACAGGGCAGACAATAACCGCAACCTCTGCAGAAATCCTTGCTGAGTTCTTCGCGGTCTTTTTGAATAATCACCTTAAGCTCCCCTGTAAGCACCGGCGGATCAACCATGTGGCTGATGAATTCGTCCAATTCCTTCTCTTTTTGTATTCCCCAAATCGGTAATACGTTATCATATTGAGCCAGATAGGCATAGGCTGCCGCCGAGTTGGTGATAAGCCCGCCGGATAAGGATTTCATAGCTATAAATCCGATTCCTTTTTCTTTACACAGATTAACCAGGGCAACTTCCTTCTCCGTAGCCAGATAACTGAAAGGAAATTGAATTGTCTCATACAATCCGGATTCGGCCGCTTCGAGCGCAACGGGAAGACGGTGATTCGTTATACCAATGTGCCTGATTCTCCCTTTTCTTTTTGCTTCCAGCATTGCCTCATACAGACCCGAACCGTCGCCGGGTTTCGGACAGGAACCCGGATTGTGGAATTGGTAGATATCTAAATAGTCCGTCTTCAGTAATCGGAGGGATATGTCTAACTGTTTCCGGAAATCTTCCACCTTCGTGCACATCGTCTTGGAAGCGATATGGATATTCTTCCGTACTTCACTCAGCGCATAGCCAATTTTTTCTTCACTATCAGTATAAAACCTGGCCGTATCAAAAAATGTAATGCCACTCTGATAAGCTTTCTTTAATAATACTGCCGCATCTTCCTTACTGATTCTTTGAATCGGCAGTGCACCAAAACCATTTTTGTTCGAGATTATTCCTGTTTTACCCAACTGTATTTGATCCATATTCCTCACCCCAGGACATGTTTTTCCAGAACGAAGCAGATAAAAATACCGGAGAATATTGTTATTCCGGATTCATCAACGCCTTCGACATCAACACGCCTGCGTTTTCCTTTGGTCTCAACAACCTTTGCCTTCAGCAGCACGGAATCGCCGGATTTCGACGGCTTCAGGAACTTTACCTCGGCGGAGCCAAGCACGACATTGGGATCGTTGACCGCCGCCATTGCAGCATAGTCGGCGGCCCCGAAAATAAAACCGCCATGTACAAGTTTGTGATCGTCTACAACCATTTCGGCGGTAGTGTTGATTTTTACAATGGCCGTGCCTTCATCAACCGAGAGTAATTGCCCGCAGAGGGATTGGTTTATCGCCAGGTGTGTTTTAAGCTGCATTATTTCCTTCTTTTTTATCTTAAGAAACTATTTTCCGATTTGCCTTTGCGGGGCTGTTCAAAAACGGCCAGATGCAAGGCCCCCTTTAGTCATCACCATTGTAATACCAAGCCGTATTCAAAAGGATACCGAGGCGGCAAGGCGGAGGCGCCGGAGGCGTATATGACAATACGTTGAGGACGCCGACGACGAAGCCAACAAAGGTAGCCGCATGAAGACGGCTTGGTGGTGTCTAGTGGGCCTCGTCCCAGTTTGCGCCTGCGGCAATCTCCACCTTAAGCGGCACATTGAGTTTGATTACCTCTTCCATTTCCTTTTTAACAAGCGCCATGACTTCATCTTTTTCGCCAAGCGGCGCTTCGCAGACAAGTTCATCATGCACCTGCATGATCAGCCGGGCATCAAGATTCTTGCTTTTGAACAGATAGGCGATGTTGACCATCGCCACCTTGATCAAATCGGCGGCAGTCCCCTGAATAGGAGTGTTTATCGCCATGCGCTCGGCAAACTGGCGCACTGCGGCAACTTTGCTTGTGAGCTCGGGCAGGTAACGGCGGCGATTCAGTAAAGTGCAGACAAAACCATCCCGGCGCGCATTTTCCAATATTCCATCGAGATAGGAACGCACTTTTTTATAGCGCTGGAAATATCCGTCAATATAAGCCTGCGCCGTTTTCTGGGGTACATTCAGCTCCTTGGCGAGACCAAAGGCACTCATGCCGTAGAGAATGCCGAAGTTGATCACCTTGGCCTGGCGGCGCATATCGGGGCTGACCATTTCCGGAAAAACGCCGAAGATGTCGGAGGCCGTACGATTATGGATATCTTCGCCGGAGAGAAAGGCTTCGATAAGAGTTTTGTCTCCGGAAAGGTGTGCCAGCACGCGCAGCTCTATCTGGGAATAATCGGCGGAAATGAGAACTGAACCAGGTGCGGCGATAAAGGCCTGCCGGATTCTTTTTCCTTCCAGTGTCCGCACGGGAATGTTTTGCAAATTGGGATTACTGCTCGAGAGCCTCCCTGTTGCCGTCACAGTCTGATTGTAGGAGGTATGAATGCGGCCCGTCTGCGGGTTGAGGAGGAGAGGCAACGCATCAACATACGTTGACTTGAGCTTTGAAAGGCTGCGGTAAGCCAGAATCTCGGCCGGCAGTTCATGGCCTTGCGCCAGATAAGACAGAACATCCACATCCGTGGAAAAACCTTCTTTGGTCTTCTTGCCCGGAGGAAGTTTCAGTTTTTCAAATAAAACGGCCTGCAATTGCTTGGGGGAATTGATGTTGAATTTTTCACCGGCCAGACGGAAAATTTTCTCCTCGGAGATGGAAAGCAACTGCGCCAGCTCTTTGGACATCTGATGCAAAATATCAACGTCCACCAGCACCCCTTTTTTCTCCATCTCCGCAAGCACGTGCAGTAGCGGCATCTCAACTTTAGTAAAAAGGTCGGAAGAGTTTATTTCCTTCAATTTTGCCGTAAGAACCGGTGCCAGCGCAAGGATTGCCCTCACACGGCATCCGGCGTAAGCGGCCATTTTGTCTACAGGCACCAGATTAAGCGGATAAGTTTTGCCTTTGCCTCCGGCCACATCGCCGGGGTTGGGAATTTGTTCATGCAAATAATCCCAGGCGATTTCCGAAATTTCATAGGAGTGTCTGGCCGGGTTTAAAAGGTAGGCAGCCAGCATGATATCAGACCAATTTGACTTAGTCATGGTATCCTTACCTATTTCCGCATCCAGCACAAGATTATCCGGGAAAACAAGAATAGTTTTGAGATCATGTACATATTTTATTATTTTAGTGCTCGAGAAAACAGGAAGAAGCGCGGCCAAAACTTCTTTTCCCGGCAGCTGTTCCGAAAGCGCAGTATGCCCGACCGGCACATAAAAAACATCGTTACCGCTGCCCGCCGCAATTCCTACCAGCTCCGCCGGCGAATTTTTATCCCGGATAAATTCCCAGGATATTTCGGAACAAGCCTGCAGATGCAGGGCAAGGGCATCCAGCTCCTTTCTGTCTTGGACAACTCTACAGTCTTTTTCAACCTTCCCCCCGCCGGTCTTGATTTCCTGCAGAAGCGATGAAAATTCAAATTCACTGAAGAGTTGAAAAAGGGCTTCTTTATCGGGTTCGCGGCGCGCCGCCTCCTTTAAATCGAAATCAATTTCCACATCTTTCCGAATCAGGGCCAGCTGACGGCTCATCCTGGCCTGGCCGGCAAAATTGCGGAAGCTTTCCCGCAATTTGACGTTGCGCAAATTTTCCGCATTCTGAATAACCGCTTCCACCGAACCATACTCTTCAATCAACCGCTGGGCGGTCTTGGGCCCGATCCCCGGCACGCCCGGAATATTATCGGAGGCATCACCCATGAGTCCCAATATTTCCATGACCTTATCGGGACCGACACCAAAGCGCTCTTTTACCGCCGCCACATCATAGGTTTTATCCTTCATCGTATCAATCATGGTGACGTTTTCATCGATGAGCTGCATCAGGTCCTTGTCACCGGAAACGATGAGGGTTTTCCAGCCCAGGGCACTGGCTTTCCCGGCGAGCGTACCGATAAGATCGTCGGCCTCGATGCCCTGTCTCTCCACTATCGCCACGGATAAACCGCGCACGACATCTTTTATGAAGGGTATCTGCGGGATCAGATCGTCCGGCATCGGTTTACGGGTTGCTTTGTAATCGGCGAACTCCTCATGGCGCACGGTAGGCCCTTTGAGATCAAACATCACCACTATGTAGTCCGGCTCCACATCACGCAGCAGTTTCAATAGCATGGTGGTAAAACCGTAAATGGCATTCGTCGGAAAACCCTTGGAATTGGTCAGCGAAGGGATTGCGTAAAAGGCCCGATAGACGTAATTGCTGCCGTCGACAAGAGCGACTGTGGGAATCTTATTTTCACCGGACATAATTTATTTTGCTCCTATCTGCATCAATAAACGACCCTGCCACAAGCTGTGGGGAATATAACCATGGGATCCCGAATAGCTTCGCCGTAACTAGCTCGCCCTGCATACGCTGGGCTTCGCTTTCGGGATCAATTCCACTTTTGCTTCAACCTTCATTACATTCGTTTTCAGCGAGTGTCATTGATTTATGAGACCATTTCCATGGATGCATCTATTTTAAATGTCTTGACCGCCCGCATGTCGAGAATATCCGTGACACCGGTTTTCTCTTTCACATGCTCCAGAAACTCATCCAGTTTATCCGAGGTAGCCATGTTGACGGTAAACCAGATGTTATACTCGTTGCGGCGCCGGTAATTATGCGTAACACCTTTTTCGGCATTGATAATCCGGACAAAGTCACCGATTTTATCTTCCGGAACACGGGCGGCGCAAAGAGTACCGGCACGACCTAATTTAGCTCCGTCAAAAACAGCTCCGATCCGGCGGATAATTCCTTCTTTTTTCAATCTGCCGACCCGGATAAGCACTTCCTCTTCGCCGATACCGCATTGTTCCGCAACGACGGCAAAAGGATATTCCGTAAGCGGAAATTCCTTCTGCAGAATGTTGAGCAATTTTTTATCGATTTCATCCATGATCATTTATCTGCTGAATAATTTTTGCCCGGGTTCGTAAAGACAAAGCGGCTCCTCGGCCAGATAATCACCGGTTTTTTCATAAGCTCTGGCCCGGCAGCCACCGCATACCTTGATAAACTCGCACCGGCCGCATTTGCCGTCGTATTTACTCGGATCCCGCAGATTTTTAAATACTTCCGAATTTTGCCATATGACGGGAAACTCCTCACTGCGCACATTACCGCAGTCGAGTTCCAGATAACCGCAGGGCTGTACTATTCCCGTATGAGAGATAAAGCAAAAGGAAATGCCGCCCAGACAGCCGCGCGTGGCTTCAGAAAACTGCCCCCGCAGTTTTTTGGTCTCCCGGTTATTATCCTTCTGCTGATGCCTGATCCGGAAATAATGCGGCGCACAGGTTGCTTTAAGTTGTATTCCGCAAGACAGGCTCTGCTCATGAAACCACAGCAGTGTTTTTTCGTAATCAGCGGCGTTAATTGTCCGGGAGGCGAGGTTTCTGCCCCGTCCGGTCGGTACGAGCAGAAAAATATGATGCGCCGCCGCGCCGATATTGACGGCCAGATCAAGAATATCTTTTATCTGATCGATATTATCCGCTGTTATCGTCGTATTGATTTGGAATTCCATCCCGGCGCTTTTCAGTTCATTAATTCCGGCCATTGCTCCGGCAAAAGCTCCGGGCACGCCGCGCAAAGCGTCGTGGCCGGCGGCATCCTTTCCGTCGACACTGATACTGACTCTTTTAATGCCGCTTTGGATCAACTGTCTGGCCACGGCTGTATCAACCAGCGTACCGTTCGTGGCCATAACCATACGCAGCCCTTTAGCCGTACCTGCTGCCGCCAGATCAAAAATATCCGGTCTTAAAAGCGGTTCACCCCCGGTTAGAATTACTACCGGATTTCCCGCTAGCGCAATGGCATCAAGAAGTCCCGTGCATTCATCCGTGGATAATTCTCCGCAATAATGGCCGCAGCCTGCGGCAGCCCGGCAGTGCAGGCAATTCAGATTGCAGCGGCGCGTGACTTCCCAGGCAATCATCCGCAGGTTATCGTCGGAATTTAGCAGAGCGTGACCTGATGGCATAAATAAACAGCCTTACCTTTTCATCATTCCGGAAGATCCCGGAATGATGATGTCGGAGTGTTCATGCATTCTGAACTCTATTTACTTTGCAACTCGGCAAATTGTTTGGCCCAATACGTAATGATAATATCAGCGCCCGCCCGTTTTATTGCCGTGAGTGATTCGAGCATGGCACGCTCTTCGTCGAGCCACCCGTTGGCCGCCGCTGCTTTAATCATGGCAAATTCACCGCTCACATTATAGGCCGCGAGCGGCAGGTCAAATTCCTGTTTGGCCCGGCAGATGATATCCAGATAAGGAAGAGCCGGCTTTACCATGATAATATCCGCACCTTCCGCAACATCGAGCGTGATTTCCCGCATCGCTTCATCACCGTTGGCCGGATCCATCTGATAGGCTTTTCTGTCGCCGAATTTCGGGGCACTCTCCGCAGCTTCCCGGAAAGGCCCGTAGAAGCAGGAGGCATGTTTGGCGGCATAAGCCATAACGGGAACATCCGAGAAATTATTTTCATCAAGACTCTCCCGGATTGCCGCTACCTGTCCGTCCATCATAGCCGAAGGTGCAACCATGTCGGCACCGGCACGCGCATGGGATACGGCCGTTTCCGCAAGCACCTCCAGCGTTGAGTCGTTATCAACCGTTTCTTTCTCGAGCATGCCGCAATGGCCGTGACTGGTGTATTCACACAGACAGACATCGGTCACAATCAGAATATCCGGAACTTCTTTTTTTATTTTTTTCACGGCCTGTTGAACAATCCCGTCCTTGGCAAAGGCACCGGTTGCCAGCTCATCTTTGTGCGACGGAATTCCAAAAAGCAACAGAGCCGGTATTTTCAGTTTACAGGCGATCTCCGCTTCGCGCACAATGTTGTCCACGGACATCTGAAAGTTGCCGGGCATGGCCGAAATCGGTTTTTTAACATTTTTGCCGGGAACCACAAAAAGCGGATAGATCAAATCATTGACGCTTACCTGTGTTTCACGAACCAGACGACGAAAATTTTCATTCTTCCTCAACCTACGGGGACGATATTCAGGGAATTGCATTTTAAAACCTCCTTTATTGCTGTTACTTTTTCAGTCTTTGCAGTTCTTCTTTTGTTTTAACCAGTTCATTGCTTGTTTCCCGCAGCCGGCAAGCCAGTACTTCGGCAATCATTTGATAAAATACTGCGCAGAACGCCACCTTGTCTTCACTGTAGAGACTATCCATAAAGGATACATCCGTGGCCAGACAGGTGACATCGTCGATTGCCTCTATCGAAGCCGATCGCGGAGATCCGTCAATCACACACATTTCTCCGAAAATATCTCCGGTACGCCTCAGTGTGTCGATTTCTTCTCCGTTTTTAACTATCCGGACATGACCATCCACCAGAAAATAAATCCAGTTGTCATAGCTTCCCTCCTCAATAATCGTTTCACCGGCAAAATATTTTTTTACGTTACTGAAGGTAAGAAGTTTGTTTATATCCTTTGTGCCGAACGAATGCAGTACCGGAAGTTCTTTCAACTTCTCCATTAATGCCAGGTTCTCCTTCAACATTTCCTGTTTCATCTTCAACCCTCCTTAACGGAAATTTCTTCATCAGAAAGGTAACAGGCCGGATCAGGCCCCCAGATATTTCCGGCAGCCTCTGCCCTCGCCCGAAAGTTACCACCACAAATATCCAACCAGCGGCACCCGGCACAACGTCCCTGCACATATTTCTTTTTTTCTTTCAACTTTACCAGAAGTCCCATGGATTTATCCAGCCATACTTCACTAAACGGCCTTTCCCTCACATTACCGAAAGAAATGCTGCGCCAGAACTGATCAGGATGAATTTCTCCGTCCCAGCTGATGCATCCGATACCGTGGCCTGAACTGTTGCCTTCGTTCATTCTAAGCAGTTCCAGAACCTCTTTTGCTCTTTCCGGATTTTCTTCCTGCAGCCTCAAATAGAGATAGGGACCGTCGGCATGATTATCGACGGTAAGAATTTCCCGCGGCTTTCCGGCGGCAAACAACTCTTTCGTCCGGCGCATAATCAGATCGAGAAGTTTACGGGTTTCTCCCGGAGTTAAATCCTCATTTTTAAGTTCCAGGCCGCGGCCGCTGTAAACCAGATGATAAAAGCAAAGCCTTTCGATCTCTTCTTCCGCAAGCAGATCGAACATGGCCGCAACATCCTGAACATTATGCCTGCTTACGGTGAAACGTATACCGACTTTTATTCCCGCGTCACGGCAATTGCGAATTCCGGTAAGAGCAGCCGCATAAGCACCTTTTGTCCGCCGGAAAGCATCATGCGTCTTTTCCGTACCGTCCAGACTTATACCTATATAAGAAAGGCCGATTTTCTGCAACTTCCCGGCAATGGTTTTCGTAATTAAAGTACCGTTTGTCGAAATGACGGCCCTTAATCCCTGATCCACGGCATATTCGGCGAGATCCGCCAGATCAGGGCGCAGCAGCGGCTCGCCGCCGGAGAAAAGAATTACCGGAGAACCGCATTGCGCGAGATCCTTCAGTACGTTTTTCCCCTCCCCTGTCGTGAGTTCACCGGCAAAAGAAATATCCCGGGAATTGGAATAGCAATGAATGCAGCGCAGATTACAGCGGCGGGTTATATTCCAAACAACTACCGGACGCTTATCGGCGGAAAACTGCAGAAGATGCGAGGGCAATTTCCCGGATTCCCGGCCGTAGCGCAGGACATCCGAAGGTTCTACCGCACCGCAATATAATTTGGAAATGCCGATCATGAATTATTCCTCTTTCCGCTTTCCGCCGCCTGTTCGTTTTTGAAATATTGTACCAGGGACTGCACCAGCCCTTCCATGGTATATTCGTCCTGCCGGATATCGACATTAAATCCGGCCCTTTGCGCCGCCGTTTCGGTAATAGGTCCGATGCAGGCTATCCTGATTTTCGCCGGACAGATGAAATCCCCGCCCATAATTTCCAAAAAGTTGGTTACGGTCGAAGTACTGGTAAAAGTAATTACATCTATACCATCATTCCTGATCAGTTCCAACAGCTCTTCTTTCTTTCTGCCGGAATTCACTGTTTCATATGCGGCCACCACATCCACGGCCGCTCCCATTTTAGTCAGCCCTTCCGGAAGGACATCCCGGGCATGCACCGCCCGGGGGATCAGTATTTTTTGTCCCGCCAAATCCAGTTTGGCCAATGATTTCAGAATGCCTTCGGAAATATAATATTCGGGAATCAGGTCAACTCCTATCCCCCTTGCCTGAATTTGGAAAGCCGTCGCCGGACCGATACAGCATATTTTAACGCTTTTCAGTTCCCGGATATCCTTACCCAACGCCGCCAGCCGCTCGAAAAAATAATGCACCCCGTTGGCACTCGTAAATATTATCCAGTTATAAGTATTGAGCTGAGTCACTGCGGCATCAAGACTGCTCCAGTCGGGCGGCGGCGTTATTTTTATTGTCGGAAAGCAAATAACCCGTGCACCTTCCTGCGCAAGCAATGCGGCGAGATTATCCTTCTCACGCTCCGGACGTGTTATGACAATACCTTTACCGAAAAGCGGTTTTCCGTCAAACCATTTAAGTGTTTCCCGCAGATCAACAACATTGCCCACCACAAGAATTGCCGGTGGAGCAAAACCGCAGGCCTCAGCGCGCACAGTAATCGCATCCAGCGTTGCCGTAACAACTTCCTGCCGGGGAGTCGTCCCCCAGCGGATTAGAGCCGCAGGCGTGGAAGGCGATTTACCATATTTAATTAAAGCATCCGTAATGCGGGCAATATTTTTCACACCCATCAAAAAAACCAGCGTGCCGATTCCGGCAAGAGCCGGCCAATCGATATCACTTTTTTCTTTGGCCGGGTCTTCATGGCCGGTGACAAATGCCACCGTGGAAGTAAGTCCCCGATGTGTCAGCGGAATACCCGCATAGGCGGGAACGGCAACGGCGGAAGTAACGCCGGGAATTATTTCAAAAGGCACGTTATTCCGGGCCAGCTCCTCCGCTTCCTCAGCGCCGCGCCCGAAAATAAAGGGATCTCCACCCTTAAGACGCGCAATCGTGTTGCCGTCTTGCGCTTCTCTTACCAACAGTTCATTGATCTTATCCTGCGGCAAAGTATGCTCTCCGCCCTTTTTACCGGCATAAACAAACCTCGCTGCGGGCCGTGCGTACTCCAGTAATTCTTCATTGACCAGATAGTCGTAAACAACAACATCCGCCCGGCCGAGACAGTCGGCCCCTTTCACCGTAATCAATCCGGCATCGCCCGGTCCCGCTCCAATAATATATACCGTTCCCGGTTTATTTTTTTTATTCATATTATTTCCGTACACAAATTCAGAAGTTTTTTGCCGCCTTTCTCCAGAATAATGCGGGCGAGTTCCCTACCCAATTCTTCCGCATCCGCAACGGATCCTCTGACTTTGTCGCGAATTACAATAGTGCCGTTGGGAGCCGCCATCATACCCTCCAGAAAGAGATTCCCGCCTTCCGTTTTCCCATATGCGGCAATCGGCAGGCAACATCCGCCGCCCAATGCCAGAAGATAAGCACGTTCGGCGGTAATTTCCGCAGCGGTCGGAGCATGGTTCAACCTCGCGAGAATTCCGGCCAAAGCGTGATCCGTTTCCCTTATCTGCAACCCCAGCGCCCCCTGCCCAACCGCCGGCAGCATCAATTCCACCGGCAGATACTGCGTTATTTTCTGAAAATATCCGAGTCTTTTCAGGGCAGCAGCCGCCAAAATAATCCCGTTTAAATTTTCCTTCTCAATTTTATCTAGGCGAGTATCGATATTGCCGCGTAGTGAAACTATGACGACATCGGGAAGCATCGCTTTAATCTGAGCAGCACGCCTGAGCGACCCGGTACCTATTCGCGCTCCCCGGGGCATGAACTCTATTTTAACGTTGCCGCGTGATACCAGAATATCGCGCACATCTTCCCGTGGAAGAACGGCACAGAAGGCAAGACCTTCAGGCGTTTCACCGGGAACATCCTTCATGCTGTGTACGGCCAGATCAATACCGCCGGCAAGAAGAGCGTCCTCAATTTCTTTGACAAACACACCTTTGCCGCCGATTTTTAAAAGTGAAACATCCTGCATAACATCGCCGCTGGTCTTGATGACATGAATTTCAACATCTGTTCCCGGAGCTTCTTTTCGTATTTTAGCGGCCACCAGATTGGCCTGTATTAAAGCGAGCTTACTGCCGCGCGTTCCTATTTTAATCTTCATTCTGCTCCAATATTTAATTATTTTTCCTTCTTTGTAATTGCAGCCGGTTTTTCTTATTCGTCCAGGCGGAAAAGCTGTCTGGTCAAAGCAACAATATCGGCCGATTTAAATTCGGAACTCTCTTCTTTCAGTACCGTCACCGGATTGTGCAGAAGTTTGTTCACTATCGAGTTGATCAGGATTTCCACTTTTTGTCTTTCCGTCTCATTCATATCCTTCATCCATGATCCGGCCTTAACCAGTTCCAGCCGGACAATTTCTTCCACTTTGTTTCTTAGTAATACTATCGTCGGAACAGCATCGAGTTCCTTAACCCAGTTGATATAGTTCTTAACTTCCTCTTCCACAATTGCTTCGGCTTTTAATGCTTCCTTTTTGCGGGCATTCATATTTTCGTCGACAATATCCTGCAGATTATCGATATTGTAAAGGTAAACATTTTCGACGGCACCCGCCTGCGGATCAATATCCCGCGGAACAGCGATATCAATCAAAAACAGCAACCGGTTTTTACGCTGATGATGAACCTGCCTGATTAAATCGGCGCTTACAATATAAGAAGAAGCACCGGTGGAGCTGATGACAATATCGGCTTCGGTAAGCGCCTCTCCCAGGGCTTCCAGAGATACGGCCCGGCCATGGAACTTTTCCGCCAGAACCGATGCCTGGGCCTGCGATCTGTTGGCAATAATGATCCCGGAAATACCGTTGGCCACCAGATGCATGCCGGTCAACTCGGCCATCTCTCCGGCACCGATCACCAGAACTTCTTTACCAGTAAGAGAACCGAATATTTTTTTGGCGAGAGTTACGGCGGCAAAACTCACCGATACCGGATTTACGGCAATGGCCGTCTCCGAGCGTACTCTTTTTGCCGTCCGGAAAGCCCGGTGCAGCAGGCGATTCAGAACCGCACCGGTAGAATTTTTTTCGAGTGCCCGACGGTAGGCATCTTTCACCTGTCCCAGTATCTGTGTTTCACCCATCACGAGCGAATCCAGACTTGCCGCAACCCGAAAAAGATGCCTTACAGCATTTTCGTCGCAATACAGATAAAGGCAATCGCGAGCTTCCTCTGGCGTTAAACCGCCGCTGGCCGCCAGAAAATCCCGCAGTTTATAAAGAGTCTCCTCCTGCCCGTCGATCCGGGTCAGAATCTCTATGCGATTACAGGTAGAAAGAAACATTGCTTCCCGGATGCCGCAAACAGCGGTGAGCCGGACCGGCAAATCACTTTCTTCCTGACAACCGGCAAAAAGCTTTTCCCTTACGGCAAGCGGTGCCGTTTTATGATTTAAGCCAATTAATGCTATCATGCTCTAAACAAAATCATGCAAAGTTGAAAAACAAAATCTTACACCGGAATAAGAAAGCAACAACAAAATAAAAACGGCGCAGGATATGACAGCCATACGAATGCCTTTCCAGCCGATGGCCAGCCTCTGATGCAGCAGAAATCCATACGCCGCCCAGGCGGCAGATGTCCAGATAACTTTCGGATCTCCCGGCCATCCTGATTCCCAGGTATATCCGGCAAATACAATTCCGGCAAAAAGTCCCAGGGTCAAAACAGGAAAACCCCAAAGCAAGCCGAGATGATTAATCCGGTCAAGGTCATGAAGCGCCGGCAGAAGCCTGCTCATATGGCTTGATTTTTTGTGCTTCAGGAGGCTGTTTTGAATAATAAACATCGCTCCGGCGCAGGAGGCGAGAATAAATAACGCTTCGCCGGCAACAACTAAAACCAGATGAACAAGGGTAAGCCAGCCTAGCATGTCTTCCGGAACCAGTGATCTGCCGGATTCCCGTCCGGCGGCGGCAATCATCAGCAACAAAATAATGGGAGAAATAAACGAACCCAGAATCCTCGTTTTGGTTTTCATCTGGAAGGCGAGATAAACGCCGGCCACCACCCAGGCACAAAATGAAAAAAACTCCCGGGAACCAATCTTGATATAGCCTGCCGGATTGACCATCACCAGAAATAAATTAATGGTCAGAAAACCGAAAGCGATAACCAGTATCCAGGTGGATATTTTCGCCGGCACCACTTTTTTAGTTAAAAGCGAAAGCAGATAACCGGCCGTACTGAGCAGGCAAAAGGCAAAGGCAAGTTTGAATAATATAATTTCCATGACTACCCGAGCACCACCTCCTCGCCGGTTATTTCTTTAACCGTTTTCTTAACCTTCTCCCAATTCCCGGCGGCAATTGCCTCAAGGATTCCGGAGTCGATGAGGGAATCACACCAGGAATTGCCCGTCTCCGAATTTTTTAACTGCCGGCGCATATTCCCCAGAATTTTGAGCAGGATTTCATATTCTCCGCCGTATTTTTTCGCGAGCTCTTCCCGCAGGCGGCGAGCCAGTGCCGGACTTTTACCGCCGGTGCTGACGGCTATAGTCAGATCACCTCTTTCGATAACGGAAGGCAGAATAAAATCGCATTTTTGCGGATCATCAACTATATTCACCGGGACGCCCAGATTACGGGCATCTGAGGAAATCGCCGCATTTGTCTTTTCGTCATCCGTCGCCCCGATAATCAAAACCGCCCCGGCAAGGTAACGGGCATTATAATTATCCGCAATATGTTTAATGTTATTGCCGGCTTTCAGTTTAACAAGCTCCGGACTCAACTGCGGACTTACGATATAAACTTCGGCAGCGCAGTCGAGGAGCCTCGCAATTTTTCTTGCCGCTACCTCGCCGCCGCCGATCACCACACATTTTTTACCCGTAATATTGAAAAAAAGGGGATAATATTTCAAGATTCTCCTTCCAGTTGCGACACAAGCTTTGCGAGTGAAAAACATTCATTAAAAGCTATCACGAAGAAAGGTAAAATTCAAGCCGGCCAATTGATTAAGTTACACCGTGACCGCAGGGGGAAAATGTAATCTCCCGGGATATTAATCCCGCACAGAATACGCACCGACTGCAGAAATATTACTCTCGCGAAGATATTGTCAACCGCATTATATATTTTGGTTGACATTTTACACCTTTTTAATTAAAAAACCACCAACAAATCTCCTCAAAGGAAACAGCACTTGGATATTATTGATAAACTGAAAGATCAGGCCGTTAAAAAAGGAGGCACTAACGCCAATGAGGCTCTGGCCCTTTTCATTGAAGGCGCGAGCCGTCCTTTCCGGATTCTGGCCGCGGCCTCCGAAATACGTGAGCATTTCAAGGGACGGGAAATCATCCTTTGCGGCATCGTCAATGCAAAATCAGGCAAATGTTCTGAGGATTGCTCCTTTTGCGCCCAATCTTCCCATTATGCAACAGGTACATCTTCTTATCCTCTGAAGAGTGTTGCAAAAATCGGCGCGGCGGCCGAAGAGGCTGCCCGCAGCGGGGCGGAAATGTTCGGCATCGTCACCAGCGGCAAAACGGTAAAAACAAAAAAAGAGTGGTCGGAAATTTTCCGGGCCATTGGAGAGATCCGGAAATTGGGACTTCAGCCCTGCGCTTCTCTCGGTATCATAGATACACAAAAAGCCCGGGATTTAAAAGATGCCGGCCTCTACCGTTACCATCATAACCTTGAAACATCCCGGAGTTTCTTTCCAGCCATCTGCACGACCCATGCTTATGACGAAGATGTAAAAACGGTACAAGCTGCGCAGGAAGCCGGCCTTACTGTTTGTTCCGGGGGAATTATCGGTTTGGGAGAGGGAATTACCCACCGGATCGAATTAGCCCAAACACTTCGGGAACTGGATGTTGATTCCGTACCTCTGAACATCCTCACCCCGATCAAAGGAACTCCGCTCGCCCGCAGGGAGCCCCTGCCGCCCCTGGAAATCCTGCTGACCATCGCCATTTTCCGCTTCCTGCTGCCCGACCGGGACATCAAACTATGCGGCGGCAAAGAAAAAAACCTGCGGCAGCTGCTGCCTTTCGCCATCATGGCGGGCGCCAATTCCCTGATGACGGGAAATTATTTAACAACGGCCGGCCGGGAAAACGCTCTTGATCAGGAAATGATCGCCGATCTGGGGCTTAAAACCACGCGGGAAGCAAAACCCCTGTGCTCCTGCGCAGCAAAAACAGGAAAAACCTGTGGTCATAAAACCGCAACCTCAAAGAAAAAGTGACGAACATGATTAAGGCTTTGGAACAGGCAAACGCAGGCAGCGATGTGATACTGAACCTCCTGAAACAACATCAGGGACAATGGCTTTCCGGCCAGTTTTTGGCCGAGCGTTTGGCTATGACCCGCTCCGCCATCTGGAAGAAAATTGAAATTATGAGAAAAGAAGGATACAAAATAAATTCGTCACCCCGCAAGGGCTACCTCCTTGCGGACATTCCCGACCGGATGCTTATCCGGGAAATCCGCGACGGATTAAATACTTCCATTTTTGGCCAGCGGGATATTCACTGCCTTGAAAAAACAGATTCCACCAACCGGAGGGCCAAGGAATTGGCCGCCTTCGGCGCCGCCGAAGGGGTTCTTGTAATTGCCGAAGAACAGGTTCAGGGACGAGGCCGTCTCAACCGGACGTGGTTTGCCCCGGCAGGAGAAAATATTTGTATTTCCCTGATTATACGGCCGCCGCTGCTCCCCGATACGGCATCGCGGATGAGTATTCTTGCCGCCGTTGCGGCGGCCGAAACTCTGATCGCTGCCGCCGGTCTCAAGGCGACTATCAAATGGCCGAACGATATCCTGGTGGGAAGTAAAAAAATAGGGGGAATCCTTCTGGAAATGTCGATGGAAATGGATGCCGTTGATTATATGATCATCGGTCTGGGTATTAACGTCAACACTCCCGCCGACCATTTCCCCGCAGAGTTCCGCAGCAAGGCCACTAGTGTTATTACGGAAACCGGAAAACCATTTCCCCGGGTTTTCCTCCTGCGCCGGTTTCTGGAATTACTGGAAAGCTGGTATCGAGTGTTCAGGGAATCGGGATTTGATCCCATTATAATTCGTTGGAAGGACTTGACGGATATGCTGGGCAGACAAGTAACTATTGAGACGATCAACGGCAGCTACAGCGGAAAAGTCACGGATCTGGATTGCGATGGCTTTTTAATCCTCCGCAACGACCGGGAAGGCGAAATGCGCATGTTTTCCGGAGATATAACGATAATGTGAGATATTATGAACAAAACACCGGAAAAAACATCGCTGCGCGGTATGGCTTATGCGTCCATGTTCAGTGCACTCATGGCAATCGGAGCTTATATTATGATTCCCCTGCCGCCTGTGCCCATTACAATGCAGACGCTCTTTGTCATGCTGTCCGGAGCACTCTTGGGCGGATACCTGGGAGCATTAAGCCAGATCGGTTACATTCTCTTAGGCATCATCGGTCTTCCAGTTTTTGCCGGCGGCAGAGCCGGCATCGGCGTTCTTATCGGACCTACGGGCGGTTATCTGATCGGGTTTGTGGCCGGTGCCTTTATTCTCGGCAAACTGACGTCGCTGCGCCGCGATCCCGGAGTGTTTTGGTTGATGGGTGCAATAACCGCCGGGATGATCGTTGTCTACACCCTGGGAATCATACAACTTATGATCGTGGCAAAGCTGAGCTTCCTAAAAGCCGTCTCTGTCGGATTGCTCCCCCCTCTTCCCGGCGATGCAGCCAAAATCATTGCGGCCTCTCTCATCTGCCGAAAAATTCGGAGGCATATTTTTAACAGAATATGATCAAGATCAATAATATCTTCTATCAGTATGAAGGCTCTGCGGCTCCGGCACTGAGCGATATAAGCATGGAAATCCATGAAGGGGAATATGTTGCCTTAACCGGTTCGAACGGCTGCGGTAAAACAACCCTGATCCGGCAGCTCAATGCTCTCGTCCGTCCGGACCGGGGTACTGTGACCATAGACGGCCTCGATACCGCTGATCCGGCGAACCACAAGGAAATCCGCCGTCTTGTCGGCATGCTCTTTCAGAATCCGGATAATCAGATCGTGGGAATGACCGTTGAAGAGGATATCGCCTTTGGTCCCGGAAATCTTAACCTGCCGCCGCAGGAAATCCGCCGGCAGGTGCATGATATTCTGGAGAGCTTCGGCCTGCAATCCCTTGCCGGACGCGCCCCCCACACCCTTTCGGGCGGCGAAAAACGTCTCGTTTCTCTGGCCGGGGTTCTCATCATGAATCCCCGGTATATCGCCTTCGATGAACCCACCGCCTACCTTGACGCAACCGGCCGGCGGCGCGTTCTTGCGATGATGAAACAGCTGCATAAAAAGGGGATCGGCATTATTCATATCACCCATGATGCGGCCGACATGGCCGACGCCGATCGTCTGCTGATTATGAACCGGGGAAAACTGATCCGTGACGGTCACCTCCGCGATATATTATGTGCAAAGCAGGAAAATACGGGATTTACATTACCCCTGCCGCCCATCACGGAACTGATACGGCATCTGAATCGTCAGGGATGGTCCCTGACACCGGACATTTTCACCGTTGAAGAAGCCGGCCGGGAAATTCACCGCTTACTGACCAGAGCGCGTTAAAAAAGGAAAAAGCATGATTACCCTCGGCCAATACATAAACAACAATTCCTTCGGACACCGTCTGGACGCAAGGGTCAAAATACTCGCCACAGTCACTCTTTCTCTTCTTATTTTTCAGGCCCGGGGCTGGGAGATATTCCTGATCAGCTCATTTGTCTTCACCGTCTGTTTTATCTGCCGGCTGAATTTTTTCTCCATTTGGAAAGCACTTCAACCGCTGGTCTGGTTTGCAGTTCTGCTTTTTGCCCTGCATCTTTTTTTTACGGACGGCACCGTTTTATTTACTGCTCCGTATTTGCCGGTAGAAATCACTGCAGAGGGGCTTTCCCGCGGGCTGATCATTGCCTGGCAGTTTATCGCCCTGGCCTTGTGCGGTGTTCTTCTCACCATGGTCACATCTCCTTCGGATCTTGTGCACGGGCTCACATATCTTCTCGGTCCGCTGAAGTATCTCCGGGTTCCCGTTCAGGATATTGCCGTTATGGTATCCATGTCTCTGCGGTTCGTGCCCACACTTCTGGAAGAGTATGACCGGATCAAACAAGCACAAATAGCCCGGGGCTCCGCAATAGAAACCGGCCGTCCGGCCCGGAAAATAAAAAGCCTCGCTGCGCTCATTATACCCCTCATGGTCAGCGCCTTCAGGCGGGCCGATGATCTGACGGAAGCGATGGAAGCAAGAGGCTATGCCCGGGGACCGCGGACCACTTTAAACCAGCAGCACTTCGGCCGTGAAGAGGTATTCGCCTTGCTTGTTCTGGGCGTTTTGCTCTCGCTTGTGCTTACATCCCAATTCCTCCGGGCTCCGTTTCCGTAGGAAACCGTCTTTTTATCATCATCTCTTCGCGAACCATTGACGTCTCTTCTGACAAAACCATACAGTGTTCTTGAAATATTACTCAAAAGAGGTTATATCTATAAAGAAGGCACCGGGCGTCAGAAACAGATAAATTTAACATACTGATATTACGGGTTTATTTCATGACGGAAAAAGAACAGGAAAAATGGCTGAAAGTTGAAATATCGGCCGGCTCGGAATTGATGGATGCGCTGGGGAATTTTCTTACGGAAACAGGTGCTCAGGGTGTTTTTCAGGAAACGCTGGAGCCTCAGTCCCCGGGAGATTTTCCGGAATTATCGAACTGTGAAACAATCAAGGCTTATTTTCCGCAGGATGTCCGCAGTGAAAAACGCATTGCCGCCATTGCCGGATATCTGGAAAGCCTGAAAGAAATTTTTCCCGACTTTGCCACTCCGGTCTTAAAAACGGAAATCATCCCGGATCCGGATTGGGGTGAACAATGGAAAAAATATTTCAAACCGATCCGTGTCAGCAACAATATTATCGTCAAACCGACATGGGAAAGATATACACCATCCAGCCGTGATATTGTCATTGAAATTGATCCGGGCATGGCCTTCGGCACAGGCCAGCACGCATCCACCCGAATGTGTATTGAAGCGCTGGAAGATATCATTATGCAAGACCGCACGGTAAAAGGCTGGAAAGTGCTTGACGTCGGCTGCGGTACCGGAATACTCGGTATAACCGCCGCCAGGTTGGGCGCTGAAGACGTCATCTGTCTCGATATTGACAAGAAGGCGACGGAAATCGCCCGGGAAAATGCCGCCATTAATCATGTCGACGACCGGATCACCGTTGTTGATAAGGATGCAATGACCATAAACGAGCCACGCAATCTCATTATAGCCAACCTGACTTCCAAGCTTCTGTTGAAACTGCGCCAGCATCTCACGCATCTGCTGCTTCCGGAAGGTTACCTGATTATCTCCGGCATTATCGAACAGGACGCCCGGGATATCGAAGAAGATTTTTGGGCCGCGCAACTGACTTCAAGCAGAGTTATTAAGGAAAAGGAATGGGTCTGCTACGTGCTCAAGAAAAAAGCAGCGGCTGCTTAGGATAATTCTCTTTATATGCTAACAGGTAATTTTGCGGAAGATTTCAACAGAGGTAAGGCAAATCTTGACCACCCCCAGAATCTATAGCTCGATCGCATTGGAAAAAGGAAAGCAGTGCGAACTTAAGCAGGATAACTACAAGTATTTGAAGCAGGTATTGCGGCTGGAAACCGGAGACCGCATCACTGTTTTTGACGGTTGGGGACATGAGTTCGAAGCTGTAATTAAAAACTTTTCCGCCGGCAGAGTGGCTCTGGAACTGGGCAAAGAAGTGGAAATATCCGCCAGAGACATAAAAATCACTCTCGGCCAGGCCATTCCCAAAGCCAATAAAATGGATGTAATCGTCCGCGGCGCCGCCGAACTTGGTGCCGATGTGATCATACCTTTTACGGCAGCGCGTTCCGTCAGCCGCATTACCAATGAAAAAAACCCGCAGAAAACCGCCCGCTGGCAAAAAATAGCCTGTGAATCCGCCCGCTGCTGCCGCAGTACCCGGATAGCAGATGTTTTTCCGGTTGTCTCTTTCGAAGAAATGCTTGCCCGCGCCGGTGGGTCAGCACTTAAAATGATATTCTGGGAAGAAGAAAATCAAAAAAGCATTCGGGAGGTTCTTTCTGACCAAACCCGGGCCGCGACCAAAGACTTTTTCATTGTTGTCGGTCCGGAAGGCGGATTTTCGCGGGAAGAAATTGCAAGAGCAACCGCAGCCGGATTTATTTCTGTGAGCCTGGGCAAACAAATTCTGAAAGTCGAAACGGCGGCACTGGCCATAATTTCCATCATTCAATATGAAAAAGGAATTTTCAGCAAGATTTGAGGGAGGTAAGGATGGCTGTTTATAAATTTGCCGGCTTCTGGCGGCGACTGATAGCTTACACCATTGATAATACAATCATTATTATTGTTTTTTTTATTTTGTCATTAGTTATTGCAGCTGCATTTATTTTCGGCCTGATGTCCGGCAACAGCAGTAATGTGCTCGCCGGCTGGACCGATCCCGCACATGTCGCCGCCATCACCATTATGGCAACAGCAACGTATCTTATCCTGTCTCTTGCCTACTTTACCTATTTCCACGGCATCAAGGGCCAGACACCGGGTAAAATGCTGCTGGGTTTAAAGGTCTTAACAACCGAAGGCAAACCCGTCGGTTTCGGACTCGCCTTTTTAAGATCAGTGGGGTATGTGGTTTCCAGTATTTTTTATATCGGATTTCTCTGGGCTGCCTTTGACCGCCGGAAGCAGGGATGGCATGATAAGATCGCTGGAACGGTAGTGATTATCCTGCCCCGGGAAAACGAAGTTTGCGGCCTCACCATCCCTGATCCGCAGCCGGCATCGGCTGTGCCATTGACGGACGAAAGGCAAAGTGAAGCGATAAGCCGGGAGCCGATGCAGCCCAATACGGCAACTGCTGAAAAAAAAGATCAGGCGGCCGATCAACAATGCGGCGGCGATCAAAAAACACCTTGACAAAAGATTTCATATTTTATAGACGAATGCCTGCTTTTCGCAGGTATTGCAAATCTGGCGGGCCGGTAGCTCAGTCGGTAGAGCATCGGACTGAAAATCCGAGTGTCGACAGTTCGATTCTGTCCTGGCCCACCATTTAAATCAAAGGGTTAACCAATTAAGGTTAACCCTTTTCTTTGCCTGTTCTCTTCAATACCATACCCTTATTTCTGATACCCGGTGACAGGCTTATTTATTGGAATTATATGGATAAAGAGTTTGCCGCTTGCTTCTTTTTTCGGGTTCATTACCCTGAACCCGAAACCGCTTGAATAGAATTTCGCCAATAATAATCTTCCGGCCTACAAATCATAGTTACCGGTCGACTCCGGTTGATAAAGTATCTTGATTACCTTGAGTGTCTTTTTGCCGGACGGGACATCCCACTCAATGGTATCCCCGGCTCGATAGCCGATAATTGCCGTAGCGATTGGTGCAAGGATCGATATCCTTCCCCTTTCAAAGTTGCTGCCCTCCGGATAGACAAGGGTATAAATCTCTTCTTTATCGGAAGCCATACCGGTCATGGAAAAAGTTGAATTCATTGTCACTACATCAGAGGGCATGTCTTTCGGCGCAACAATGATCGCTCGTTCCAACTCATTTTCCAATTTAGTGAAATGACTGTGACGATAGCCTCTTTTAACCGATTCTAAAAGTTCAGCCAAACGATCAAAATCGCAGTCGGTGATATAGATGGATTTTTCTTTCATAGTAAAACTCCTTAGTAGTGATTATAAACAACATTCCTCTCAACATAATTTTAAAACTGAAATCGATTTCTTTAAAACCGTCGCATTATTTGTCAATTTTGAAGAGATTCTTTACTTTCCGCTTTAAAGGTGCATCGTTTTACACCTGTTGCGATATGCAATTGATGAGAGGGTAAATTCCGCTTCCCTTTATGTGAAACTCAGGTATCATTGACATGCATGTACCGTCCATATTGATAAAGATTTTTCATTACGGATAACCGACTCATGTTTGTTACCCTTCTGAAAACATCTCATTTCTTTTTTTATTCGGGGAACTTCAAACTGTGCATTAACTCGAAATTACGGAATGCCTCATATTCCTGCAAATTCAAGGGATAATCCCACGAACCATTGCGATGAACAATTTTTCCACCAAAGCCGGTTTTAAATCGGTACATGCCGAAATAGGGATGATGGGGATTATGATAGGGTGATACGGATCCCATATCATAAGTATAACACCCTTTGCCGCGAGCCTGTTTTATGCCCTCCCAGTGAAGGATATATGGTCCCATTAAGTTGCGCCGTTCATTGGAGGAAGCACCAAACAGGTAAATCGCCCGTCGCCTGGAAATGATGATGATCGCCCCGGCAAGAATATCCTGATCTTTTTTTGCCAGCAGGAAAATTATTTCGGATGACCCGGGATTGAGTATCAGCGCAGAGAAGAGAGCAGAAAAATGGCGATATGTTCCCGGTGGAAATCCGTTGCGTTTAGCCGTTTGCAGATAAAGTTGATAGAATAAAGGCAACATTTCTACCGAAGCGTTAAATACGTGCACGCCTTTCCGTTGTGCCAGACGGATATTATATCGAGTCTTCGGCTTCATCTGTGCAAAAATGGCATCTTCGGAACGAGCCAAGTCAATAATCAAAGTATCAGCAACCGTCAGATCTGTTGTTGCTTTCCTCAGCCCCCAGGTCCGGGTACCGAAATTCATGCGCAATTCCCGTAAGCGCACAGGCGGAAAATCATGATAAGAATCATCCATTGGGGAATCCGAAAAATATGGTGATGACCAGGGAAGATCATAACGGATAAAAGCTACATTATAATTAATGTGTTTGATCATCGAATGCGATAATTCTTCGAGAAACAAACCATGTTTTTCAGGATCAGGTTCGGTTTCCGGACCTTGAAAAACATAGGCGGCCGCAAGGCCGCAACCCAGAGGCCTGATCAGGACTAATACATCGCCCCGATTGCCAGCCGATGATTGAAAATCAAAGGCGAAAGGCTTCCAACCTAACCGGGACTTAACCTGGCTCCAGTAGGTTGTCTGAAACAAAATATCCGTAGGAAGCAGAGCTTCAACCCTTTTTGGCTGTACATATATTTTCATATTAAATCTCCCACCAATAAGCCCGCAGCAAATTCAGCAATTAATACATTTATAATGAAATGCACCGGAAGAATTGCGATTATATGTAAAGTTATCTTTTAATTGACAAAGAAGACATTGTAAATGATAGTATAATGCATCGTAAATGCCTATATAAAATAGGCAATAAACCATGCCCTCTGAAGTTAATTTTAATGGAGACAACAATGCCGAAAGATAAAAACCGTATCGAAATAGCATTAAAGGAACGCATCAAGGAGCTGAATTGTTTATATGGAATAGCAAGACTGGCCGAACTCCATCACGACTCTATGAATGACTTATTAAAAAATCTGGTCGATTTTCTCCCGATTTCCTGGCTTTATTCCGATGTCGCCTGTGCCCGTATCGTTTTTCAGGGACAGACTTTTGAAAGCAGGAATTTTAAAATGAGTGAATGGCAGCAGACCGCACAGATCCGGGTTGGAGATGAACCTGCCGGAGATATCATAATTGGGTATATCGAAGAACGGCCAAAAGCAGATGAGGGACCTTTCCTTAAAGAAGAAAGACTTTTATTGAAAGAGGTTGCTCAGCGCATCGGCGAAATCGCCGTTCGGGTTACGGCGGAGCAGGAATTACAGGAAAACAACCGACAACTGTTGCTGGAAAGAAAAGCCCTGCAGGAGACGAATGCAGCCCTGCGGGTAGTTCTCTCCAATATCGAAGATGAAAAAAAACGTATTTATGAAAATATTCAATTAAATATTGAGAAGATTGTCATGCCGATTATTCACGCCCTTACGCCGGCGATAGAAAAAAACAAGCAGAAATATATTGATTTAATAAAACGTAATCTGGAAGAAATCACATTCCCGTTTACCAATAAAATGCTAAGACATTATCAGTCACTGACTCCCACCGAGGTCAGTATCTGCAATATGATCAGAAACGGATTGCCTACCAAAGAAATAGCCGACTTGAGAGGTGTATCCGTAGCTACAATTAACCGGCATCGGGAACATATTCGCCGTAAGCTTAAAATTAAAAATCATAAAATTAATTTAATTAATTATCTCCAAACAAATTTAATGTCGGAATCGTGACGTTTTGTGAATAGAATCAGCTTATAAACTTAAGATAATTTTCTCTGTTAATCAGTTCACAGGAAGCTTCCGGATAAGTTGATAGCCATTCTTTCGGCTTCCGCGATTTTACCTTCCCCCATTTTATTTCATAACCAAATAAACGGCCTTCGCGCTCTTCCACAAAATCCAGTTCCTGCTTTGCATAAGTCCGCCAAAAATAATTATTGGCTGCACCGCCTAAGTATTCTTGACGCTTTAGCCGCTCGATTATTATGTAATTTTCCCACAATTCCCCGGCATCATTACGTTGTTCCAGTAAGTTAAAATTATTAATCAGGGCGTTGCGGATGCCGTTATCAAGAAAATAATAACGGCAGTTTTTTGTAATTTCATTGCGCAAGTTGCGGCTGAAGCCGGTTAATCGCTGAACGACAAACGCTTTTCCCAGCAGATCCAAATAGCGTTCCACGGTGTTCTTGCTCATGCCGAGGGATGTTCCCAATTCGCTTAAAGAAACTTCCTTGCCGATTTGAAAAGCAATAAGCTGCAACAGCCGACTGATCTTGGCTGAATGCCGGACGCCATCCATTTCCAGAATATCCTTATATAGATAAGATGACACAATTTCTTTGAGATAGTGCTCACGCCTTTTATTATCCGGCATTAAAACTATTTCGGGATACGAACCGTAAATAAGGCGGTTTTCTAAATTGGCTTGGGTTTGGTGAATTTTTTCTATCTGCCCGATTTCCAATTGGGCAAGAGGGAATAGCTTCAGTGTGAACTTGCGTCCAGTGAGAGGCTCGCCCGTGCTGCGCGCCAGATCAAATGATGAGGAGCCCGTAACGATAACACGAACATCAGGCATATGGTCGGAAATCAGCTTGAGGTTAATGCCGATATGAGGAATTTTCTGCGCCTCATCGACTACAAGCAGACGGGTTGAGCCGACAAACGCTGTCAGCTTTTCTATTGATTGGCTGGATAAATATGATTGGATAGTGATATCTTCACCGCTAACCAGAGTGTATGTTTCGCTTTCATTTTTCAAAAATTCCTTGAGTAAAGTTGTCTTGCCAGTCCGCCTCGCGCCATAAATCACAATTACTTTACCCGGAATGACCGACTTTTTAAGATTTTTTAATTGTATCTGGGGAATATACATACTCATATCTCCGTCATGATATTGACCGTATTATATATAATTCAGTCAATACGTCAACTGAATTATATAATAAATGGGCTTAGTAAACTATTACAAAGGCAAACAATAATAGGAGAGGTTTCAACAATCAGAAGTATCAATCTTCTTTAAAATGGGGTTATCCGCCAAAAATATATTTGCGGTTTCCGTCTCATCATCAAAAACAAGAACCGCTGCTCCGGTTTTAAGCTTCTGTTTTACCTGTTTGAAATTTGTTTCCAAAGAAGCCTCAATTGCTCCGTAATCAGTTCCGTTTCGGGAAATAAATTCTTCGATAATACCTTTTAAAGCTTGAGAGCTGAGCTTATTTACCGGAATTATATGGATAGTCATTCTTTAAATCTGCATACGATTACATTAATAATTAGTACATCCTCAAAGATAATTTACGAGGAAACTATATTTTCTCCTGCGTCTTTTACTTCACTCCCCTCTTGTTTAGTTTCTTCCCGCTTTGATGTTTCCTTATTAAGAGTTTGCAGCAATTCGTTTGAATGATTTAACAATCTTGCCGCTTCTTTTTCCAGTTTTCTCATTTTAGCTTCCAGAGCATAAGCATCATCTTCCAGATCTAACTCTGTAACATCATTTTCCAGTTCAGTATTCATGGTAAAAAGTTTTCCTTATTTTGATATTGTTCGGCTAATAATTTTCCCCAATCTTCTGAAACGTTTGTAGGGATATGGAATTTACTAACCTTATCATACCTAAGCATCATCCACCGTCTCTTCCGCCGGCTTGCTCCATATTTGTCTCGTTAAAATATATCAAGGGGTTAGATAAACTGTCCAGCTTTTTTATTACTTGATTTTTTCCGGTTATATTGGATACAAAGAAAGAGAAGTCGAAATATTCAAAACTCCATATCGCTCACGGTAAATAAATTATCTGACGGACATCAAGAGGACTTATGAAAAATAAATTCAACTTACCTTTCGCACTATTGACGATCATCTTCCTTGCTTTTCCCCCAAACTGCTTGTCGGAACAACCGGATCCTAAAATATGGGATTATGTCGGATATAATTTCTATTACAATAAAAAAATTATCAAGAAATCACCGGACCTGCCGTTAGTGTGGAGTTATATGACTATAACGGATGATGTAAGAGAGAAAAGGGTTGAAGAAGTAAAGAAATATGATCCGGAAAAATCCATAAAGTACAAAGACTATCATCATGAAGTTGTTTTGTGGGAAATTGATTGTAATAAAAGACTGCTCCGGATGAAAGAATATATAGATTTCGACAAAAACGGAAAAGTGATAGACCGCTATAAATATAACGACTCTGGATGGGACAGTATTCTATCCAAAAGCAGGGGAGAAACATTGTACAAAAAAGCTTGTGTGCCCCCAAAAACATCACAAAAAAAATAATTCATGAATAGCCATATTAAACGCAGGTCCACCCCCCATCTACCACTATAGTAGTACCGGTAATATAGCTGGCACTTTTTGAACATAAGAATAATACGACGTCCGCAACCTCGTTTACCGTCCCTAACCTTCCCATAGGTACCCGTTTTTTTATTTGATTCTCATCAACTATATTTCTTTGTATATAATCCTCCACCATTTCGGTGCGAGTATATCCAGGAGCAACGGCATTAACATTGATGTTGTGTTTTGCCCATTCAATAGCCAGCGCTTTTGTAAGATTCATAATAGCCGCTTTGGCCGGACCGTACGCTGTCCTTGTGGCAATAGCATTTATTCCTACTATAGAAGCAATATTTACGATACGACCGAAATTATTTTTTATCATTGCTGCGGCGATTTCTTTACTGCAAAGATATGTTCCCTTTAAATGTATATCCATAACCTTCTGCCACTTTTCAACATCCTGCTCAAGAGTAGGGACACTTTGATCAGATATCCCGGCGTTATTAACCAGATAATCAATTTTGCCGAATTGTTTTAGCATTTCGCTAATCATAGGTTTTACTTCTGCTTCCCTGCTTACATCTGCCTGTAATCCTATGGCGGTGCCACCTTCTTTTTTAATAGCCCCCAACACTTCATCAGCCGAACCTT
>Ga0228535_1001046_pt1 | contig 53327 bp, 48 predicted proteins | sample SJ1metagenome_FD_168457 | JGI IMG/M metagenome (GOLD analysis project Ga0228535, IMG submission 168457) | Enriched culture of PCE-dechlorinating microbial communities from Ithaca, New York, USA - SJ1 | ecosystem: Engineered > Modeled > Simulated communities (microbial... > Unclassified | place... | reverse complement strand
CTCGGCCATGCGCACGCCGAGTTCGACCGCGCGGTCGAACTCGGCGTGCGCATGGCCGAGCTGTCGCCGGCCACGGTCGACGCGCTGAACGCGGCGCTGCCGGAGAACTGGTCGCGCGCCAATCCGCTCGACATCATCGGCGACGCCGGCGCGGCGCGCTACCGCGCGGCGGTGGCCGCCTGCCTCGCCGACGACGGCGTGGACGGCGTGCTGGCGATGCTGACGCCGCAGGCGATGACCCGGCCCACCGAGGCGGCCGAGGCCGTGATCGACGTCGCGCGCGACGCGAAGAAGCCCGTGCTCGCCTGCTGGATGGGCGAGGCGCAGGTGCACGAAGGGCGCCGCCTGTTCAAGCAGGCCGGCGTCCCGTACTTCACCACGCCGGAGCCGGCGGTCGAGGTGTTTTCCTTCCTGTCGGCCTTCTACGAGAACCAGCGGCAGCTCATGCAGACGCCCGAGCCGCTGTCGCAGCAGGCCGAGCCCGACGTCGAGGGCGCGCGGCTGATCGTCGAGAACGCGCTGACGCATGGCCGGCGCCTGCTGAACGAAGTGGAGTCGAAGGCCCTGCTGTCGGCTTTCCACATTCCCGTCGCGCAGACCCTGATCGCGCGCGACCCGATGGAAGCCGTGCTGATGGCGCAGCAGATGGGTTTTCCGATCGCCATGAAGATCAATTCGCCGGACATCACGCACAAGTCGGATGTCAATGGCGTGCGCCTGGGCCTGGCCAGCAGCCAGGCCGTGCGCGCCGCCTACGCCGACATCCTGGCCGAGGCGCGGCGGCTGCGCCCCGACGCCCGGCTCGACGGCGTCGCGGTCGAACCGATGGCGATGCGGCCGCAAGCGCGCGAAGTGCTGCTGGGCGTGACCACCGATCCGGTGCTGGGGCCGGTGATCGCGTTCGGCGCCGGCGGCGTCGACGTCGAGGCCTTCCAGGACCGCGCCGTGACCCTGCCGCCGCTCAACCGCTATCTGGCGCAGGATCTGATCCGGCGCACCCGGGTCGCGACCCTGCTGGGCGCCTTCCGCAACCGTCCGCCGGCGGACGGGGCGGCACTGGAAAACGTCCTGCTGCGCGTGTCCGAGATGGTCTGCGAACTGCCCTGGCTGGCCGAGATGGACATCAACCCGCTGCTGGTCGACGCCGACGGCGCGCTGGCGCTGGATGCCCGCATCGTCGTCGCGCCGCGCGCGCCGAGCGCCGACCGCTACGGCCACATGGCCATCCATCCCTATCCCACGCATCGGGTCATGCGCTGGCAACTGCCCGGCGGCAACGACGTGACGATCCGGCCGATCCGCCCGGAAGACGCCGAACTGACGCAGCATTTCGTGCGCGGTCTGTCCGAGGAAAGCCGCTACTTCCGCTTCATGGACGCGGTCCGCGAACTCAGCCCCGCGATGCTCGCGCGCCTGACCCAGATCGACTACAGCCGCGAGATGGCCCTGCTGGCGCTGACCCGCCTCGGCGACGAGGAAGTGGAACTGGGCGTGGCGCGCTATTCGACCAACCCGGACGGCGAATCCTGCGAATTCGCCCTGGTGGTGGGCGACGCCTGGCGGCGGCAGGGCCTCGGCCACAAGCTCATGAGCGCGCTCATGGACGCGGCGCGCGCGCAGGGCATCAAGCGCATGGAAGGCGAAGTGATACTGGGCAACCACGCCATGCTGAAGCTGGCGCAGAGCCTGGGCTTCGACAGCGAGGCCCATCCCGAGGACGCCGGCGTGCGGCGGATCGTCCGCACGTTGTAGGCGTGGACTGCCGCCTCCGCTTTGGGTCAAAATGACCCATCGTTCGATAATGCGCCATCCGGTATGCAGACCGGACGTTCAACCAGGACAACCATGTCGCCTCATTCCACCGCACTGTCCATTGCCTCGGTCGAGCGCGAAACCGGGCTCTCCGAAGACATCTTGCGCGCGTGGGAAAGCCGCTACGGCTTCCCGGCGCCGTCCCGAAACGCGGAGGGTGAGCGCATGTATCCGCCGGAACAGGTGCGGCGGCTCGCGCGGATCAAGCGCCTGATCGATCGCGGGCACCGCCCGGAGGCGCTCCTGGCGATGGATGAACGCACGCTGCTTGCGCTCGACGACGGGATGCGGCTGGTGGAAACCCGCGATCACCCGTCCATGCAGCGCCTGTTCCATCGCGAACTGGCCAAGCTCGGCATGCTGGGCTTCGTGCAGAACACGCTCGTTCCCCTGACCCGGCTCGTGAGCGAGGCCTTGGCGCGCAACCAGATGGACGTGCTCGATGAACATCTGCTCTGGGAAAACATCGAGCGGTATTTCCGCAAGGCGATAGCCGACCTCGCGCCGCTCGAAGATAGCCGTCCGCGCTGCCTGCTGACCACGCTGCCGGGCGAGGAACACACGCTCGGCCTGCTGATGGTCGAGGCCCTGCTGATGCTGGAGGACGCCCATCCCGTGCCGCTCGGGCCTCAGACGCCCATTGCCGGGATCGCGCGCGCAGTCGAAGCGGAGCGCATCGACGTGGTCTGCCTGTCGTTCAGCATCGTCTATCCGCCCGCCCAGGCCGTGCAGGGATTGACCGAGCTGCGCCGCGCGCTGCCCGCGCACGTGCAGATATGGGCCGGCGGACAGGGCGTGAAAGGCCTGCGCAAGCCCATAGCCGGGGTGCAGGTGATCCCCGAATTCGACGATCTTTTCATCTGGCTGGCCGGTTGGAGGCGCGCGCAGGGCGTTTAACCGGAAATTGACATTAAAATGTCACGTCCTGCATCAACAATGCCACGCGATACGCCCCCATCGCACGAGCCGCCAGCCTCCATGCTTTACATCGATCTCTTCAAATCCCTCGAACGCGCCCGCTGGAACATGGAAACCGACATTCCGTGGGACCGCTTCGACGCCGTCAAACTCACCGACGAACAGGCGCTCACGATCAAGATGAACGCCATCACCGAATGGGCCGCGCTGCCGGCGACGGAGATGTTCCTGCGCGACTTCGTTCACGACAGCGATTTTTCCGCCTTCATGTCCATCTGGTTCTACGAGGAGCAGAAGCACGCCCTGGTGCTGATGGAATACCTGCGCCGCTTCCGGCCCGAATTGGCGCCGACCGAGGACGAGCTGCATGCGGTGCGCTTCCCCTTCGACCCGGCGCCGCCGATGGAGACGCTGATGCTGCACTTCTGCGGCGAGGTGCGTCTGACGCAGTGGTACAAGTGCGCCGCCGACTGGCACACCGAGCCGGTGATCAAGTTCATCTACGAGACCATTTCGCGCGACGAGGGCCGCCACGGCGGCGCCTATCTGCAGTACATGAAGCGTGCGCTGAAAGAGGGCGGCCAGAGCGTCGCCGCCGCGTTCGCCAAAATCGGTTTCCTGATGGCGTCGAGCCGGCGTTCCGACAAGGCGCTGCACCCCACCAACCTGCACGTCAACGAAGCGCTCTTCCCGCGCGACACGGTGCAGTCGCGCCTGCCCGATCCGGCATGGCTGGAACGCTGGCTCGACGAGCAGATCCGGTTCGACGAAACTTGGGAAAACAAGGTGGTGGGCGGAATCCTGCGCAACCTTTCGAGCCTGCTGGGGCAGACTTTCGAAAGCGTGCGCGACCTCAACCGCTACCGTAAGCAGATGACGGCGGCCGCCTGAGCCGTCGATCCGGACGCCCCGACCGGCGGCGTCGAATGCCGCGCCGATTCCGGCATAATGCCCGGATGGGCGCGCCGCAATCATGAACAGGTCAGCTTTCGACAATCCGGTCGATCCGGTCGAATACACGGCGCTCATGCCGCAGGAACAGGAACGGGTGATCCAGCTCCAGCAGACGGTGCTGGAGGACGTCGCCCTCGGCAAGGACCACATCCAGGTCATCGAAGACATCTGCCGGCTCGCGGAAAGCGCGGTGCCGGATTCGGTCGCCTCGTGCATGCTGCTGAACGACGACGGCGGCAGCCTGTACGTGCTGGCCGCGCCCAGCGTGCCGGCCGCGGCGGTCGCCCGGCTGGACGGCCTGCGTCCCGGGCCGGGCGGCGGCTCCTGCGGCAACGCGGTCTTCCGCGCCCAGCCGGTGTTCGTGGAGAACACGCTGACCGACGCCCGCTGGTGCGACATCCGGCGGATCGCGCTGGACTTCGACATCCGTGCCTGCTGGTCCATGCCGATCCGGACCGCCGGCGGCAAGGTCATCGGCTCGTTCGCGCTGTCGAGCTTCGAGCACCGCAAGCCCGGCGTCTTCCATCGCAAGCTGCTGGAGATCGGCGCGCACCTCATCGGCATCGTTCTCGCGCGGCAGGCGTCCGAGGCGCGCATCGCCTATCTGGCGAGCCACGATACGCTGACCGGCCTGCCCAACCGCACGCTGGTGCGTGACCGGCTCGAACAGGCCATCGCGCGGGCGCGGCACGAACACCGCGGCGGCGCGCTGATGCTCGTGAACGTCGACAATTTCAAGCTGGTCAACGACACGCTCGGCCATGCCCTGGGCGATGCCTTGCTGGTCCAGACCGCGGCGCGGCTCGCGGCCTGCCTGCAGCAGCCGGACAGCCTCGGCCGGCAGGGCGGCGACGAATTTCTCGCCGTGCTCGCCGAGACCGCCGAGCCCGATGCGATTTCCGCCGCGGCCGAGCGATTCCTTGCGGCGATGCAGGCGCCGTTCCGCATCGACGGCCACGTCGTCTCGGTTTCGCTGTCGCTGGGCATCGCCGTGTTTCCCGCCGACGGCGCCGACCCCGATACGCTGATCCGCAAGGCCGACGCCGCCATGTACCACGCGAAGGAGGCGGGGCGGAACGCCTACCGTTTCTTCACCGAGCGCATGAACCACGATTCGGCGGAACACCTCAAACTGCGCACCGACATGCGGCGGGCGCTCGATGCGCACGAATTCGTGCTGCATTACCAGCCGCAGATCGACCTCGCGCGCGGCGCCATCGTCGGCGTCGAGGCGCTGATCCGCTGGCCGCATCCCGAGTTCGGCCTGATACCGCCGGCGCGTTTCATCCCGCTCGCCGAAACCTGCGGCACCATCGTGCCGATCGGCGAATGGGTGCTGCGCGAGGCCTGCCGCCAGGCCGCGGCCTGGGACGCGCAGGGCCTGCCGCCGCTGGTCATGGCGGTCAACTTGTCCGCCGTGCAGTTCCGGCGCGGCGACCTGGAAGCCACGGTCGAGCGCGCGCTGGCCGAATCCGGCCTGGCGCCGGAACGGCTGGAGCTGGAACTCACCGAGTCCATTCTTCTGCAAGACACCGCGCACATGCTGCAGCTCGTCCAGCGGCTCAAGGCGCTGGGCGTGAAGCTGTCCATCGACGATTTCGGCACCGGTTATTCCAGCCTGGCCTACCTGCGCCAGCTCGCCGTCGACAAGCTGAAGATCGACCAGTCCTTCGTGCGCGACATGACGCACAATCCCGGCAACGCGAGCATCGTGCGGGCCGTCGCGCAGATGGCGCGCAGCCTGCATCTGCGCACCATCGCCGAGGGCGTGGAAGACGCCTCGTTGCTCGGCCTGCTGCGCGCCTACGGGTGCGACGAGGCGCAGGGCTATTTCTTCGCCCGTCCGATGGATGCGGCCGCGTGCGCGGATTTCGTCCGGCGCGGCCTTTCGCCGGATTGCCTCGGCGCCTGATCCGTTCGCTGCGAAACCGGGCAACCGGATTGTTCGAAGCTTCTCATCGAGACTGAATGGAACACAACATATCGCTGATCACCACGCTCGCGGCCGGCTTCGGCATCGCGCTGATTCTCGGCTTCCTGGCCGAGCGGGTCCGGGTGCCGGCCCTGGTGGGCTACCTGCTGGCGGGCATCATCATCGGCCCGCACTCGCCCGGTTTCGTGGCCGACATGCACCTGGCCGCCCAGCTTTCGGAGATCGGCGTCATGCTGCTGATGTTCGGCGTGGGCCTGCATTTCTCGCTGAACGATCTGCTGGCGGTCAAGCGCATCGCCGTGCCGGGCGCGGTGGCGCAGATGAGCCTGGCCACCCTGCTGGGCATGGCGGTGGCCTGGTGGTGGGGCTGGCCGTGGGGTAGCGGCCTCGTGTTCGGCCTCTCGCTGTCGTGCGCGAGCACGGTCGTGCTGCTCAAGGCGCTGGAAACCCGCGGCGTGCTCGAAAGCATGAACGGCCGCATCGCGGTCGGCTGGCTGGTGGTCGAGGATCTGGCCACGGTGCTGATCCTCGTTCTGCTGCCGCCGCTGGCCGGCGTGTTCGGCGGCCCGGGCGGCGAAACCGGCGGCGCCTCGACGTCGCTGTGGCTGGCGCTCGGCCAGACGCTGCTGCAGGTTCTGGCTTTCCTCGTGCTGATGCTGATCGCCGGCCGCCGCGTGCTGCCCTGGCTGCTGTGGCAGGTCTCGCGCACCGGCTCGCGCGAGCTGTTCACTCTGTCGGTGATCGCCGCGGCCATCGGCATCGCCTACGGCGCGGCCCATCTGTTCAGCGTCTCGTTCGCGCTGGGCGCCTTCTTCGCCGGCATGGTGATGCGCGAGTCCGAATTCAGCCACCGCGCCGCCGAGGAGTCCCTGCCGCTGCGCGACGCGTTCTCGGTGCTGTTCTTCGTGGCGGTGGGCATGCTGTTCGAGCCGGGCATTCTCGTCAAGGAACCGCTGCACGTGCTGGGCGTGGTCGCCATCATCATGTTCGGCAAATCCCTCGCCGCGCTGGCCATCGTGCTGGCTTTCCGCTATCCGCTGAACACGGCGCTGACGGTCTCGGCGAGCCTTGCGCAGATCGGGGAGTTCTCGTTCATCCTGGCCGGCCTGGGCCTCGCGCTCGGCCTGATGCCGGCCGAAGGCATGAGCCTCGTCCTGGCCGGCGCGCTGATCTCCATCGCGCTGAATCCGCTGCTGTTCGCCGCTATCGAACCGCTGCGCCGCTGGATACTGGCGCGTTCCGCGACGGCCCGCAGCCTGGAGCTGCGGGACGACCCCTACGCCGAGCTGCCGATGAGCACGGCGCGCCGCTACCTGGAAGGCCAGGTCGTGCTGGTGGGCTACGGCCGCGTGGGCCGGCGCATCGCCCGGGCGCTCGAAGCGCGCGGCATTCCCTACGTGGTGGCCGAGCAGAATCGCGAGCTGGTCGAAACGCTGCGCAAGCAGGGCGTGGCCGCGGTATCCGGCAATGCTTCCGAGCCTTCGGTGCTGATCCAGGCCCACATCGCCCAGGCGGCCATGCTGGTGGTCGCCACGCCCGATCCGCTCAACGTCCGGCAGATGGCCGATATCGCGCGCACGCTCAATCCGGAAATCGAGATCGTGCTGCGCACGCACAGCGAGGACGAATCGGCGATGCTGCGGAAGGAAGGCGTCGGCACGGTCTTCTTCGGCGAGGAGGAGCTGGCCAAGGGCATGACCACCCACGTCCTGGAACGCTTCCCGCCGCGCGCCGAACACGCGGCGGACCCGCACGGCCAGGCCGCGTAGGAACCGGGGCGCCCGGCTCAGCGGCGGATGCGCACGACCGTGCCTTCGCGCCGCGGATCCGCGGCGCCGTTGTGCGCGCCGGCGGGGTCGAGCGATACCGCCTGCACCGAGCCGATCGTTTTGTCGCAGCCTTCGCCGCCGCCGCCGTCGCCCAGCCCCGCGTGGCCGAGCGCGCGCAGGGCATCCTGCGTCGCCGCCGGGATGCGCGGTTGCATGAAGGTCCGGCCGCCTTCGCAGCTCACCTCGCCCGCGGCGTGCGTGACCGACACGCGCGGCGCGTCGATGGCCTGCTGCAGCGTCATGCCGTGGTCGACGAGATTCAGCGTGACGTTGAGCACCGAATTGATGATGGTGGCGCCGCCCGGCGAGCCGTAGGCGTAGACGGGCTTGCCGTCCCGGAACAGCAGCGTGGGCGCCATGCTGGAACGCGGCCGCTTGCCCGGCGCGACGTCGTTGGCGCCGGGATTGCCGGCCGCCGCGTCGGCCGTGGGCGCGAAATTGAAATCGGTCAGCTCGTTGTTGAGCAGAAAACCGTAACCCGGCACGGTGATCCCGGAACCCCAGGTGAATTCGATGGTGCCGGTGTAGGTGACGACGTTGCCCCAGCGGTCGACGACCGCGAAATGCGTGGTATGCGGGCTTTCCGCGCGAACGCGCGCCGGCTTCGACGGCACGGCGGCGGTTTCCCACGGCATAGGGTCGCCGGCCTGCGGCGTGTCCATCCGCGCGTCGCTCCGGATCAGCGCGCCGCGCGCCGCGAGATAGCCGGGATGCAGCAGTCCCGTGCGCGGCGCCGGCGCGGCATCGTCGTCGCCGATCCACACCGCGCGGTCGGCGAAAGCCAGCCGCATCGCCTCGATCGTCGCGTGCAGCGTCTTCGGGCTGCCGAAGCCGTAGCCCTGCGCGGCGTCGCCGAGCGGGAATCGCTCCAGCAGGCCGAGCATCTCCAGCATCGTCAGGCCGCCGGAAGAGGGCGGCGGCATGGTCGCGAGCGTCCAGCCGCGATAACGGCCCATCAAGGGTTTGCGGATCGCTACGTCATAGCGCGCCAGATCGGCCGTCGTCATGCGGCCGCGGCCGGCGTCGCCGAGCTCGGGCCGCGCGCGCCGCTGCGCCTTCACGATGGCGCGCGCGAGCGGTCCGCGGTAGAAGGCGTCCGGGCCTTTGGCCGCGATCAGCTTCAGCGTTTTCGCCAGATTGGGCTGCACCAGCCAGTCGCCCTCGGCCAGCGGCACGCCGCCCGGACGGAAGATCGCCGCCGTCTCCGAATATAGCGCGGTGCGCCCATCGTCGTTCGCGATGTCCTCGGCGAGAAAGCGGTTTACCCGGAAGCCGCGTTCGGCCAGCTCGATCGCCGGCGCGAGCGTCGCGGCGAGCGGTTTCGTACCCCAGCGTTTCAGCGCCGTATCGATCCCGCGCAGCGTGCCGGGCACGCCGACCGCAAGGCCGCTGGTCGAGGCCGTATCGAAAGGCATCGGCAGGCCGTCCGGCGCGAACTGATCGGCGCGCGCGGCCGCCGGCGCGCGTTCACGCGAATCGACGATCACGGTCTCGCCGGTCTTCGCCAGATGGATCATCATGAAACCGCCGCCGCCGATGCCCGACGACTGCGGCTCGACCACGTTCAGCGCGAACTGCACCGCCGCCGCCGCGTCGACGGCGTTGCCGTCCGCCGCCAGCATGCGCGCGCCGGCCGCGGCCGCGGCCGGGTGCGAGGCCGAGACGATGCCGTCCGGCGACGCGGCCAGCGCCGGGGACGCGAACAGGCAGAGCGCGAGCCAGCGCGCGCAGAATGAGCGACCGGTCATGGGCGGAACGCGAAACGGAACAGGCCCAAGCCTGCCCCACCGGAGTGGCGCGCGTCAATGCGCGCGACTCAGGCGCGCAGGCGGATCAGCCCGGGCGCCTCGGCTTCGAGCGCGGCCCACGGGCGCGGGCGCGTTGCGTTGCCGTTCAGTTCGGCGTCCGCGCAGCCCTGGCTGCGGAAGGGCTGCACCACGTGCGCCTTCACGCCGCGCGCCGACAAGGCCCGGGCCAGCGCGCCGACGTCGGCGTCGGCGAGCAGGGCGGGGTGCACGGTGGTGCGGATTTCCCGCGCGACGTCCGACGCCAGCACCGCGTCGAGACTGGTCTCCGCGGCCTCGCCGCTGCCGGCGACGCCGGTGATGCGCGCGTAGTCGGCGAACGGCGCCTTGGCGTCGAAGCCGATCCAGTCGACCAGCGGCAGCACTTCGGCGAGCCGGCGCGGGTAGGCGCCGCCGGTGTGCAGGCCGATCTTGAAGCCGAGTTCGCGCACCGCGCGCATCGCGTCGGCGAGCTCCGCCTGCGCGGTCGGCTCGCCGCCGGAAAACACCACGCCGTCGAGCAGGCCCCGGCGGCGGCGGAGGAAGGCGAGCACGTCGGCCCAGGGGATATCGCCGTCGCCGCGCGCGGGAATGAGGCCGGGATTGTGGCAATAGCGGCAACGCCAGGGACAGCCCTGGCAGAACACCACCGCGGCCAGCATGCCGGGCCAGTCGGCGGCGGAGATCGGCGTCAGGCCGCCGACGCGCAGCATGGCGGCCTCACCCCAGTCGGCAGCGTCCCTCGACGAAGAAGCGGCGCTCGCGGTGCTCGCTCTTCTTGCCGCGGTTGAAGCTCGCCACCGGGCGGTGGTAGCCCATCACGCGGGTCCAGACTTCGCAGCGGGTGCGTTCCGTTTCCGCAAGCTCGGCAGCCGCGTCGGCGATTACGATGGGCAGGCTCAGATCGTTCATGGGAAATCTCCTTTCAGGTCAGACAGCAACAGCGCGTTTGCGCGACAGGGCTTCCTCGTCGCACGCGGGGCAGAACTCGTGTTCGCCGGCGAGATAGCCGTGCTTGGGGCAGATGGAAAAGGTCGGCGTGATGGTGATGTAGGGCAGGCGAAAGCGTTCCAGCGCGCGGCGCACCAGTTTCCGGCACGCCTCGGTCGACGAGATGTGCTCGGACATGTAGAGATGCAGCACGGTGCCGCCGGTGTATTTGCGCTGCAGGTCGTCCTGCCGCTCCAGCGCCTCGAAGGCGTCGTCGGTGAAGCCCACCGGCAGTTGGGTCGAATTGGTGTAGTAGGGCGCGTCTTCGGCGCCGGCCTGCAGGATGCCCGGATAGCGCTTGGCGTCCTCCTTGGCGAAGCGGTAGGTCGTGCCTTCGGCCGGGGTGGCCTCCAGGTTGTACAGGTGGCCGGTCTCTTCCTGGAACGCGGCGATGCGGCCGCGGATGTGGTCGAGCAGGCGCACCGCGAAAGCGTGGCCCCATTCGGTCGTGATGTCGTGTTCGTCCCGCGTGAAGTTGCGGATCATCTCGTTCACGCCGTTCACGCCGATGGTCGAGAAGTGGTTGCGCAGGGTGCCGAGATAGCGTTTGGTATAAGGAAACAGGCCGCTGTCCATCAGGCGCTGGATTTCCTTGCGCTTGATTTCGAGGCCGTTCCGCGCCATGTCGAGCAGGGCGTCGAGACGGCGGACGAGCGCGGCTTCGTCGCCCGCGTATTCGTGGCCGAGGCGCGCGCAGTTGACCGTCACCACGCCGACCGAGCCGGTCTGCTCGGCCGAGCCGAAGAGGCCGTTGCCGCGCTTCAGCAGTTCCCGCAGATCGAGCTGCAGGCGGCAGCACATCGAGCGGATGTGGTTGGGCTTCATCTCCGAATTGATGAAGTTCTGGAAATAGGGCAGGCCGTAGCGCGCGGTCATCGCGAACAGGCGCTCGGCGTTCTCCGATTCCCACGGGAAATCCGGCGTCATGTTGTAGGTCGGGATCGGGAAGGTGAACACGCGCCCCTTGGCGTCGCCGGTCGTCATCACTTCGATGTAGGCGCGGTTGATCATGTCCATCTCGGCCTGCAGCTCGCCGTAGCTGAACGGCATCTCCTCGCCGGCGACGACCGGAATCTGCTCGCGCAGGTCTTCCGGGCAGGTCCAGTCGAAAGTGAGGTTGGTGAACGGCGTCTGCGTGCCCCAGCGCGACGGCACGTTGAGGTTGTAGATCAGCTCCTGGATGCACTGGCGCACCTGGTCGTAGGTCATGCCGTCCTTGCGGATGAAGGGCGCCATGTAGGTGTCGAAGGAAGAAAAGGCCTGCGCGCCGGCCCACTCGTTCTGCAGCGTGCCGAGGAAGTTGACGATCTGCCCGACCGCCGACGACATGTGCTTCGGCGGCCCCGCCTCGACCTTGCCCGGCACGCCGTTGAGCCCTTCGTGCAGCAGCGTGCGCAGCGACCAGCCGGCGCAATAGCCGGCCAGCATGTCGAGGTCGTGGATGTGCAGCGAACCGTCGCGGTGCGCTTCGCCCAGTTCGGGCGGATAGACGTGGTTGAGCCAGTAGTTCGCCACCACCTTGCCCGAGACGTTGAGGATCAGGCCGCCGAGCGAGTAGCCCTGGTTGGCGTTGGCGTTGACGCGCCAGTCCTGCCGCGAGAGATATTCGTTGATCGAGGCCTCCACGTCGACCAGCGTGCGACGGTCCTCGCGCAGCTTCCGGTGCGAATCGCGGTAGGCGATGTAGGCGCGCGCGGTGGCGAGGTGGTTGGCGGCGATCAGGCTCTGTTCGACGACGTCCTGGATGCGCTCGATGTCGGGCGCGGCGTGGCGGAAGCTGTGCGCCAGCACCTTCACCGCCTGAGCGGTCAGCAGGTCGGCTTCGGCCTCGCCGAATTCGCCGCTGGCCTGGCCGGCGCGCAGCAGGGCGGAGCGGATCTTGGCGGCGTCGAAGGCGACGCGGCGGCCGTCGCGTTTGACGATTTCGCGCGGCAGGGTGGTACCGATGGCGTGCATGGCTGTCTCCGTGATCTCAACATCTTGTGTATCGACTTGAAGCAGCATACGACATGTTGCGATGAATGCAAGGAGAATTTCAGGTTGAAAAATCTTGATTAATTAAAACATGCATATAATCTTCCCCTTTAGGAGGGATGAACGATGAGCACGATTCAGGATTTCATGGGCCACGATCACCGCGCCTGCGACGAACGCTTCGCGACGGCCGAAGCCGCCGTGGCGCAAAATCGCTGGGATAATGCGCGCAGCCTGTTCGCCGCATTCCGCGCATCGATGGCGCATCACTTCGCGATGGAGGAGGAGGTGCTGTTTCCGGCCTTCGAGGCGCGCACCGGCAACACCGCCGGCCCCACCGAGGTCATGCGCATGGAGCACCGGCAGATGCGCGAAATGATGGACGCGATGGACGGCGCGCTCACGGATGCGCGGCAGGACGCATTCCTCGGCCTGTCGGAAACCTTCAACATGCTGATGCAGCAGCACAACCTGAAGGAGGAGAACATGCTCTACCCGATGTCCGACCGCGTGCTTGGCGCCGACGGGGGCGGCGTGGTGCGGGCGATGGAGGCGATCCCGGAATGAGCGCCTCGCCCGCGCGTCGTCGCCTTGCCTCGGCTTTCTCCCTCGATGGGATAGGGCGCGAACCGAATGCCCCAAGCGGTTGACGATGTTCTCGTCGACGGTCGCGGCCTCGAACCGCCCGAACCGATGGAGAAGGTGATGCAGACGCTCGCGCTGCTGCGGCCCGGGCAGGGCATCCGCTTCCTGCTGCATCGCGAGCCCTTTCCGCTGTATCCGCTGCTCGCCGAGCGCGGCTACCGGCACGAAACGCAGCCGCAGCCCGACGGCAGCTACGTGATCCTGATTCGCCCGGCGGACGCGCGCGCATGAACGCGCAAACCGGCCTTGCGTTCGAGCAGGCGCCGCCGTTCGCGCTGCCGCTGCGCTTCTTTCTTACCGCGCCGCTGTTCCTGTTCGCCGCCGGCCTGCTGGTCGCGCTGGCGCCGGGCGCCCTGGCGGCGCGCTGGATGCCGCAGACGCTCGCGCTCACCCATGCGGTGACGCTGGGCTTTCTGGCCATGACGATGCTCGGCGCGCTGGCGCAGATGCTGCCGGTGGTGGCGGGTTCGCCGATGCCGGCACCGCGTCTGGTCGCGTGGGCGAGCCATGCGCCGCTGACGCTCGGCAGCATTGTGCTGATGGTGGGCTTTCTCACGGGCAAGCCGCTCGCCTTCGGGCTCGCCGCCGCGCTGCTCGGAACCGGTTTCGCCGTCTTCCTCGCCGCGGCGGCCGCGAGCCTCGTCCGCGCCGCCGCCGGGGCCACGGTCAACGGTATCCGTCTCGCGGCGGCCGCGCTCGCCATCACGGTTCCACTCGGCATCGCGCTCGCGTTGCCGCGCGCCGACGGCTGGACGCTGCCCGGCGTCGAAGCGACGCTCGCGGCCCACGTCGCGTTCGGCCTCGTCGGCTGGGTGCTGCTGCTGGTGGTCGGCGTGGCGTACCAGGTGGTGCCGATGTTCCAGATCACGCCGCCGTATCCGCCGTGGCTCAGCCGCTGGCTGGCGCCGGGCCTGTTCGGTCTCGTGCTGCTGCATGCCGCCGCGCCGTGGCTGCCCGCCGCCGCGGACCGAACGGCCGAGGCGGGCATCGGCGCCGGCGCGCTGCTGTTCGCCTTCGCCACGCTGCGGCTGCAGATGCGCCGGCGGCGCAGGCTGTCCGACGTGACGCTCGACTACTGGCGCATCGGCATGGCGAGCCTCGCCGCGTGCGTGGCGGGATGGGCCGCGGGCCGCGTCTGGCCGGCATGGGGCGGGCACGACGCCTTCGCGCTGTTGCTGGGCATCGTCTTTCTCGGCGGCTTCGCCCTCAGCGTCATCATCGGCATGCTCTACAAGATCGTGCCCTTCCTCGCCTGGTTTCATCTACAGGCGCAGTCGCAGGCCCGGGCCGGCACGATTCCCACGATGAAGGAGATGATCGCGGCGCGCCCGATGCGCTGGCAGTATCGCCTGCATCTGGCGGCGTGCGCGCTTCTCCTGGCTGCCGTGCCGCAGCCGCGGCTGGCGATCGCGGCGGGTTGCGCGCTGAGCCTGTCGGCGCTGCTTCTGTGGCTGAACCTGCTGTCCGCAGTACGCCGGTTTTCAAGGCACGGCGGGCGGTTGGCCTAGTTGCCGGCCTGCATGGCAAGCTGCCACGCAGCCCGCGCGCCATACAAGCCCATCAGGTCATGGCCGGGACCAGTCCCAGCAGCACCAGCACTGCCCATGCGATGAGGCCCATTGCCGTGACGGTATAGGCGACGTCGAAGGCGACCAGCGCATCCCTGACCCCCAGAATGCCGCCCACGCCCCTGAAGATCAGCGCCACCGAGCCGGCCAGCCCCAGCACGAGGATGGCCGCCACCAGGACAGCCTGATCCAGAAAGAGCGCCAGCGAAGAAATCCACAACGGTATCGCGGCAATGGCGGCCAGCCTGAACGCATCCCCGTAGTCGCTCTCGATGCCCTTGCTGCGGGCGACCGCCTGAATGCCCCAGGCCATGAGCGGAACGGTGATCAGCTCCGCCAGAAGAAAGAACAGCGCCGCCATGTTCCATGTCTGGCTGGCGGCGCCCGGATACATCTCCAGGCCGACATGGCGGCCGGCATATTCCAGCATCAGCGGCGGCACCAGCGAAAACGGCAGCACCAGCAGAACGAACAGCCGCCATACGCCCGGGTGCGTGTGCGCCAGTTCGTCCCATCCCTGATGCGACGAAAAAAACAATCTGTGGATGTGCAGGATGCTCATGCGATTCTCCTTGGGTCCAATGCGGCTTTCGGCCGGTGCTTCGGTTCACCCGCGCGAACGGCCTTGATCTATTTGTATCATATCGTGATATAAATTCCAGAAGAAACATGCTCGCCACGCCATCCGCCCCATGAGAAAAAAAGACTTCGAGGCGCTCTCGGATTTCCGCTACCAGCTCAGACGCTTCCTGCGCTTCAGCGAGGAAGTGACGCGCAGCCACGGCATCACCCATCTTCAGTATCAACTGCTGCTGCATGTGCGCGGATTGCCTGGCCGCGAGTGGGCCACCGTGAGCGAGCTGGCCGAGCGCCTCCAGTCGCATCACCACGGCGCGGTCTCGCTGATCTCGCGTTGCGAGAAGCTCGGGCTGGTGCGACGCCAGGCGGGACGCAACGACCGTCGGGCAGTGGAGATCCATCTGACGCCCAGTGGAAAAAAACTGCTGAATACGCTCGTGGCCCGCCACCGGGACGAACTGCTTCGACTGCAGGGGATATTCCGCGTGCCCGGCCTGACGGAGCTCGACGCCGGCAAGCCGCCGGACAAGCCCTGACTGCGGTCGCGCCCGGGCGCAGCGGTACGGCGCAGGCAAGGCTGGAAATAAAGATCTATATTAAATACATCTTTTATGCGCACGCGCCTACAATACCCATCCCGTTTACATCCATAGGACGACGACCATGAACGCTCACCTGCATCTTCGCCAGGATCTGATCTATCCGTTCGATGCCCGCGGAATCGCCAAGCGCTTCCGCCACGCCGCCATTTTCGGCGCGCTGGATGCGCTGAATCCGGGCGAGCGCATGCGCTTCGTCAACGATCACGACCCGCTGCCGCTGCTCGACCAGTTGCGCAGCCGCTATGGCGAGGCCGTCGACATCCAGTATCTCCAGCGCGACCCGGGGGAGATCGTGATCGACTTCATCCGCTGCTGAACGCTGCGTGCCCCTGCCACTGTGGGTGTTCCTCGCGCTGTCGGCGTTTGCCGCGGCGCTGCTTGGAGGCGCTGGGCGCGCCGCCACCCTGCATCTGATGCTGGCGGTGGGCGCCATGCCGTTGATCTTTGCGGCGATGACGCACTTCATTCCGGTGCTCACCCGTTCGCGGGCGGCCCCGGCCGGTCTGGCGTGGGCGCCCTTGCTGGCGCTGGTCGGCGGCGCATGGGTTTGGGGCGCGCTCAGTTTCCCCGACCGGATCGGCGGCCGGGTCATGGGGGCGGTTCCGGCGGTTGTGGCGGCCATCGTCTTGCTGCTGTGGAGCCGGCGCCGCCGGGCGGCCATGCTGGGCCGGCCGCATCCCGGCCTTGCCTGGTACGAAGCGGCGCTGGCCTGCCTCGCTCTGGCTCTCGTCGCCATCCTCGCCAGCGCTGTCTGGCCGCAGCAGGCCTTTGCCCTGCGTCTGTTCCATCTTCATCTCAATACGCTCGGCTTCATCGGTCTCACCGCCACGGGCACGCTCGCCGTGCTGCTGCCGACCGCCGTCGGCAGGCCCGATCCCGAGAACGGGCGGTGGCTGCGTCGCGCACTTCCCTGGGCGTTTGGCGGCACCGTGCTGGCGGCCGTGGGGGCGGCCTGGTTCAATCCGCTTGCCTGGTTCGGCGCCGTCCTGTGGGCGTTTCCGCTGGCGCGGCTGGGCATCCGCTGGCTGCGCCTGTATCGCGCTGAAATCCTAGCGCCGCACGGCGCAGTTCCGCTGCTCGCCGCCGCCCTGGCCGGGCTCGCCCTCAGCCTGTTCTTCGGCGTCATTGCGGGCCATTTTCCTGCGATCGCGCCCACCGCGGCATTCGTCGCCGGCTTCCTGTTGCCGCTGGTTGCCGGCGCAGCCAGCCAGTTGTTGCCGGTGTGGCTGCGCCCCGGCGTGCAGACCGCCTGGCATGCCGCGCTGCGCGCGAAACTCGGCCGCTACGGCGGCATTCGCGCGGCGCTGTTCCTCGTCGCCGGATTCGCAGCCGGGCTGGGCGCGGCATGGGGATTGCCGCTGGGCGCCGCCACGCTGCTGTGGTTCATGCTGCAGGCCGCTGCGGCCCTGGCGCAGGCCTTTCAGAAGGAGAAACTGTCTTGAGTTACCCGGATTTTTTCGATGCCGTTGCCCGCATCACGCTGTACGACCCGCTCGCCGAATTCCTCGGCGCCGCCGAATGCGGGCGGATCGAGTACGGCTACACCGACGCGGTCAAGCTCGCCGGACATTCCTGCCCCACGGTGGCAGGGGCCTACCTGATGACGCTGAAGGCGCTCGGCCGGCTCTATCCGGACAGTCTTCCGGAACGCGGCGGCATCCGCGTCGCGTTCGGCACGCCGCAGGCGCAAGGCGTCACCGGCGTCCTCGCCGCCGTGACCGGTCTGTTGACCGGCGCGGCGGCAGAAGGCGGCTTCAAGGGGCTCGCCGGGCGCTTCGTCCGCCGCGACCTGCTCTCGTTTGCCGCCGGCAACGCTGCCGAAGTTTGCTTCACCCGGCTCGATACGGACGCCCGTGTGGCCGTCACCTGCCATCCCGAAGCCGTCCCGGCCGCGCCCGAACTGCAGGCGCTGATGCCGAAGCTGCTCGCGGGATCGGCAAGCGACCCGGAACGGGCCGAATTCGGCCGGCTCTGGCAAATGCGGGTCAAGCATCTCCTGATCGACCATTTCGACGATCCGGCGCTGGTCGTGTGCCGTGACGCGGGACAGCCCGCGGCCGGCTGAACCTTAGGCCGACGCACGGTGCGATGGCGGCCCTGCGGTTTCCCGCTACCCCGCCATCAGACGCTGCGCCGCGCGCGCCAGCGGCCAGGGCAGCCGGCCCATCACCTCTCCGGGGTCGAGGGCATCGAGCAGGTTCTTGACGATGAGGCCGAGTTCGGTGTCGCCTTCGCTGACCAGGCGGCGGCTGAAGAACAGGGTGTCGGGGTCTTCGCGGCGCATGGCCAGAAGCAGGAAATCGCGCGCGCTGGCGCGCACCGTCAGCTCGGGCGGCCCGGAATCCGGCGCGAAGCCGCGCGCGGCGACGGTGAAGCGCAGGCGCAGCCCGAGGTCGCGCACCTCGATGGCGTAGCGGCGTCCCCGCAAGGGCTGCCAGTCGAGCGTGCGCAGCGCCGGCCACAGCAGGCGGTTGGCCGCCTCGCAGAACGCCCGGCTCGGCGGCGCGGCGGGCAGCCGCGCGACCAGGCGCGCGAGCGCGGGTGGAAACGTCGCGGTCAGCATGACGGCGCGCCGTGTTCGAGGCCGGGCCGGCCATGCCAGTAGCCGTCGACGGCCGGGCCGGGCAGCAGGCGGGCGAGCTCGGCCGCGGCGCCGGCGGCGCCGTGCAGCGCCGCATCGAAGGCGGCGACCACGCGCGCCATGTGGCGCGACTGCGGCGACAGTCGCAGGCTGGCCACGCCGAGCGACGCCAGCGCCGGCAATTCGCCGATCAGGCTGTAGACGCCGGCGGACTGCGTCTGGATGCCGTTCAGCGCGAGAAACGGCGCGCCTTCGCGCGTCGCGAGCGGCAGGCCGTCGGGGTGATCGAGGCAGCGGAAGCGGCAGTCGTCCTTCGGCAGGTTGTAGTGGCGCGCGGTGAAGCAGCGCGCCGAGTACGCCAGCGGCAGGCGGCCGTAGCCGAAGACCTCGGTCTCGATGCCGGCCGGCGCGTGCGCGAGCAGGGCGGCGAGCGCGGCGCGCGACATCTCGACCGGCGGCAGCCAGCGCCGCGCGCCGAGCCGGGCCAGGAAGTCGAGCGTCTGCGGGTTGTAGACGTTGAGCGTGGACCCGGCGACGAAAGGCATGCCGGACTCGGACAACAGCCGCACCGCGCCCCATTCGTTGGCCTCGACGAGGAAGCGGCCGTCGGCCACGACGCGGCGCAGCGTCTTGAGGTCGGATTCCGATTCGATCAGCGTCTGGGTCGACAGCACCACCTCCTTGCCGGCGGCGGCGAGCGTCTCCGCGAGGGCGAGCCAGTCGGACAGGCGCAGCAGATGACGGCGCGAACATACGCTCTCGCCGAGATGGATGCGCGTCACCGGCCAACGCTGCGCCGCCTCGTAGAAGGCGAACACGTCGTCGCGCGGCCAGTAGTAGAGAAGAGGCCCCAGACTTAGATTCATGGTTAGGCGTGAGGCGAGACGACGGGCAAGCCGGAGTTCCACGCCTCACCCCTCGCGCACATGGTCATTTCCACGGCCGGTGGTAGGCGCCGAGCGTATGGCTCTGGCCTTCCGACAGTTTGTCGAGCGCGGCCTGCCAGGCAGGCGTCGGCGCGAAGTTGGCGGCGTCGCGCTTCGCCGCGTCGATCGCGGCGCGCCACACCTGCGTCACCTGCGCCACGTAGGCGGGGCTGCGCTGGCGGCCTTCGATCTTGATCGCGGCGATGCCGATCTTCAGCATCGCCGGCAGCAGGTCGAGCGTGTTGAGGCTGGTCGGCTCTTCCAGCGCGTAATAGGTCTCGCCGCGGACTTCGAAGCGGCCCTTGCACAGCGTCGGATAGCCGGCCTTTTCGTCGCCGCCGTAGCGGTCGAGCAGCACGCCGTTGAGCCGCGATTCCAGCCCGGCCGGCGTCTCCCGCCACTGCACCGCCTTGGCCGGCGAGCACACGCCCGCCGAATTGGGCGATTCGCCGGTGCAGTACGAGGACAGCAGGCAGCGCCCCTCGACCATCACGCACAGGCCGCCGAAGCCGAACAGCTCGATCTCGACGTCGGTGTGGCGCGCCACGTTTTCCACCTGCGCCAGCGACAGCACGCGCGGCAGCACCGCGCGCTGCACGCCGAAGTGCGCGCGGTAGAAGTTCACCGCCTCGTGGTTCGTAGCCGAACCCTGCACCGACAGGTGCAGCCTGAGCCGGGGATGGGTCTGCGCCGCGTAGCGCATGAGGCCGGCGTCGGCGAGGATCGCCGCGTCGATTCCCAGCTTCGCCGCGCGGTCGACCGCCGCGGTCCAGCGCTGCCAGGTGTCGGATTGCGGGTAGGTGTTCAGCGCCAGCAGCACCTTGCGGCCCCGGTCGTGCGCATAGCGCAGACCCTCGGCCGCCTGCGCCTCGTCGAAATTGAGGCCGGGAAAGGCGCGCGCGTTGGTGTTGTCGCGGAAGCCGATGTAGACCGCGTCGGCGCCGTGATCGACGGCCGCCTTGAGCGAGGTCAGGTTGCCCGCCGGGCAGACGAGTTCAAGCGTCATGTCGCGCTCCACGGCGTGCCGACGCGCGCGCCCTGGCGGCTGCCGCGCCGTTCGAGTTCATCCGCGATGCCGTTCAGAACGTCCCATTTCTTTACGCACCACGCCGGCGCCAGCAGGATGTCGGACGCCGCCGTGCCGGTGACGCGATGGAACACGACCGCCCAGGGCGTGCGCTCGATCAAGTCGGCGGCGATGCGCCGGTAGTCGGCCTCGGCCAGCGGCGCATAGCCGCCGCGCTTCCAGTCGATCGCCAGCCGGGTGTGCTTGACCACGTGCAGCGGGTGCAGCTTGAGGCCGTCCACCCCGACTTCGAGCACGCGGTCGAGGCTGGCGTGGCTGTGGACTTCGGTCTCGTCCGGCAGGCCGACGATGAGGTGGCAGCACACCGGAATGCCGCGTCCGCGGGCCGCCCGCGCCGCCGCCGCGTATTCGGCGAAACCGTGGCCGCGGTTGACGCGCGCCAGCGTGGCGTCGAAGGCCGACTGCAGGCCGAGTTCGAGCCAGACCTCGTGGCCGCGGTCGCGGTATTCCGCCAGCAGGTCGAGCACCGGCGGCGGCACGCAGTCGGGCCGCGTGCCGATCGACAGGCCGATCACGCCCGGCTCGGCCAGCGCGGCGTCGTAGAGGTCGCGCAGTTCGTCGACCCGGGCGTAGGTGTTGGTGTAGGCCTGGAAATAGGCGAGGTAGCGGCGCGCGCGCGTGCGCCGCGCGATGCGACCGCGCGCGCGCGCGAACTGCGCGGCGAGCGGCGGCCGGTTCCGCGCGGCGGGCGAGAACGAATCGTTGTTGCAGAAGGTGCAGCCGCCGACGCCCTTGCTGCCGTCGCGATTAGGGCAGGTGAAGCCGGCGTCCAGCGCGATCTTGTGCACGCGCTCGCCGTGCCGTTCGCGCATGGCCTGGCCGAAGGTGTGGACGCGGTCGCTGAGAACGCTCATCTCAGCCCGTGCTCCAGGCGCGCGGGCGGCGCATGCCGGCGATCTTGCAGGCCTGCTTGACGTAGCCGTAGGGGAACAGCTCGAACAGCTTTTTCTGCGCGTCGCGCCCGTAGCGCTCGGCCAGGCGCTTGATGACGAAGCGCGCGTCGGCGGCGATCTGGTGTTCCTCGTAGTAGTCGCGCATGAAGCGGATCGCGTCCCAGTGGTCGTCGTTGAGCACGAGGTTTTCGTCCGCCGCGAGCGCGCGGGCGATGTCCTCGTTCCAGTCGGCGGGGTCGACGAGGTAGCCCTCGGCGTCGCGTTCGGGCAGGGCGCCGTCCATCGCGTTCTCCTTCGTGTGTTTCATGACAGATGCCGGACCTTGCTTCAGGTTCCGCCGCCGTGGAAATCCACGCCGGGCTGGCGCTCGGGCAGGGCCTCGATCAGCAGCTCGCGACGCGCCCGCGCCAGGGCCTCGACCCCGCGTTCGTCGAGGAAGACCTTGGCGTCGTCCACCGCCGCAGCCAGCAGTTCGGCCGCCAGCGCGTCCGGATCGCGGCCGGTCGAGCGCGCCAGCGCGCGCAGCTCCACGCACGGGTCCGGCGGCAGGCGGATTTCGAGCGGCTTGCCGCCGGTCGCCGGGGGATGCGCGCCCGGCACGCCGGCCAGCATGCGATCCATCACGCCTGCGATCTGCGAGGTCGGCGACGAGATCTGGCTGCCGGGGCGCAGCCGGATTCTGCCGACGAAGTATTTCTCGAAATCGACCTTCGCCTGGTGCACCCAGCGCCCCTGGCGCATCCAGTTGATGTCGCGCAGCGGCACCTGCGGTTCGGACAGATAGGCCGCGCCGCTCGCGCCCATGTCGTTCAGCCAGCGGGCGCGCTGCGGCGTGTGATTGACGGGCGGCGCGTCGCGGATCATGGCGAGGATGTTCTGCACCGCGATCTCGGCGGCCTTGGTGATCGAATACACCGAGTCGGGTGCGCCGACCGGCACCGGCGTCCTGTCCACCGGCGGCTGCGCCACGCAGGCGCCGATCGCGAAGACGTTGGGATGGTCCGGATTGCGCAGGTATTCGTCGACGACCACCAGGCCGCGCGCATCCACCAGACCGGCCGCGGAACGCACGCCGGCCGCGCCGCCGAAGGCCGGCCAGTACACCGAATAGGCGTAGGGCAGAGTGTGGATCTGCCGGGTTTCGCCGCTGGCGTCGAGCTCGTCGACCTGGATGCCGTCGCGTTCGATGCGCACGGTGCGCGCGTTGCAGATCGCGGTGATCCGCGCGTCGGCCAGCGCGGCGGCGATGGCGTGGCGGCTGGCGCCGTCGCCGCCGAGGCCGAGATGGCCCGGCCAGGGCTCGGGCGTGACCAGCGTGATCGGCACGCGCTCGCGGATGTTGCGCCGCTTGAGATCGGCGTCGATCAGGAAGGCGTATTCGTAGAGCGGCCCGAGCACGCTCGCGCCCGGCGCGGCGCCGATCACGATCGGGCCGGGCCGGCGCACGAATTCGCGGTAGGCGGCGAGCGCCTTCTCGGCCTCTTCGATGTGGAGCACCGAATGCGTGTGCTCGGCCAGGCCCGGAATCGCGTCGGCCATGCCGACGGCGCCCGTGGCGATCAGCAGGATGTCGTAGAACAGCACGTCGCCGTTCTCCAGATCGACCTGGATCACGTCCGGCTGGATGCGCTTGACGCCGCTGTGGACGAACTTGATGCCGCGCGCCTCGAAGTGCGGCGCGATGGGAAAGGCGATGTCGGCGCGCTCGCGCCAGCCCATCGCGACCCAGGGGTTGGACGGCACGAAATGGAAATAGGGCTTGTCCGACACCACCGTGACCTCGTCGTGCGGTTCCAGCCGGGCTTTCAGGGCATAGGCCGCGGTCACGCCCGCGATGCCGGCCCCCAGGATGACAACATGCGTCATTTCAGTCTCCTTGATCGGTTTGGGCTCAGCCCCGCGGCCGCACGATCTGCCATGCCCGCGCCGCGTAGGTCGTGGCGGCGAATCCGCTCCATACGTGCACCAGACGGGTGAAGGGGAACACCAGGAAGATCGTCATGCCGAGGAACAGGTGGGTCTTGAAGATCCAGCCGGCGCCTTCCAGCAGCTCGACCGCGCCGCCGCGGAAGGTGACGATGCGCTGCGCCCACTCGGCCAGCCGGACCATCATGCCGCCGTCGAGGTGCTGCGCCGACAGCGGAATGGTGGCCAGCCCCAGCAGCAGTTGCAGCCACAGCAGCCACAGTACCAGGAGATCGCCGAAGCGGGAGGTCGCGCGGATGCGCGGTTCGGTCAGCCGCCGGTGCAGCAGCAGCGAAATGCCGACGAAGGCCAGCAGGCCGGCGGTGCCGCCCGAAATCATGGCCAGCATCTGCTTGGCGCCGGTGCTGATGAAGGGTTCGTAGACGAAGTGCGGCGTCAGCATGCCGAAAAAATGGCCGAAGAACAGGAACAGCACGCCGATGTGGAACAGGTTGCTGCCCAGCCTGAGCTGGGCGCGCCGCAGGAGCTGCGAGGAATCGCTCTTCCAGGTGTACTGCTCTCGGTCGAAGCGGATCAGGCTGCCGAGCAGGAACACCGTCAGCGCGATGTAGGGATAGATGCCGAACAGGAACGTTTGCGTGTAGGACATGGTGCGATCCTCCTGAAGTCAGTGCGTTCTGGCGGCGGCGGGCTGCCGGCGCGTTTCCGGCATCCGCACCGTCGCGACCTGCGGCCGGGGCTTGAGCAGGGGTTCGACGCCGTCGGCCGTCGGGCCGAACATCTCCATCGCCTCGTCCATGTCGCGCACCGGCGGGTCGGCCAGCGCCTGGGCCGCCACGGGCGACAGGGCTTCCAGCGCCTGGAAGGCGGCGGCGTAGGGGCTGCCGTTCGCATCGAGCCGGCGGCCGATGGCGGCGAGGACGTGCACGGCGTCGCCCAGCAGTTCGAGCGCCTTGTCCTCGGGCAGCAGGGACAGGAATTCGAGGAACAGCGGCACGTAGTCCGGCAATTCGGCGGCGCTGGCGTCGAAGTCGTGCTTCCAGTATTCCTCCAGCAGATCGATCATCGCCCCCCCGCGGTCGCGCGATTCGCCGTGGATGTGCTCGAACAGGTGCAGCGAGTGCGAGGGATTGCGGTCGAAGGTGGCGACGTAGTTCTCCTGCAGCGCGATCAGCGACGACTCGTGCAACAGGTCGAACAGCGGCGCCAGCCGCCGGGCGGCGTCGCCGTTGACGCCGGCTTCGTCGGTCAGTGCGGCGTGCATCTCCGGCAGGGCTGCCAGCCAGTCGGATTCCGGGTACGTCAGCAGCAGGGACAGGACCTTGAAGGTTTTCATGTGCGTTCTCCTCAACCCGTTTTCTTGCGCGCGTGCAACTGCGAAAGGTCGACCGGCACCGCGTTCCTGCGGTTGCCGAACAGCGTGGTTTTGGGCGTTGCGCCGTCCGAGCAGCCGTTGCCGAAGGTGAAGCCGCAGCTCGCCTTCTCCTCGAAGGTATTGATCGTCTCCTCGCGGTGGGTCGTGGGGATGACGAAGCGGTCCTCGTAGTTGGCGATCGCGAGATAGCGGTACATCTCGTCGGCCTGCGCGGCGCTGAGGCCAACCTGGTCGAGCGCGGCGGTGTTGGGCTTGCCCTCCACCGACTTGCCGCGCATATAGGCGCGCATCGCCAGCAGACGGTCGAGCGCGCTGATCACCGGCTTCTCCTTGCCGCCGGTCAGGAGGTTGGCGAGGTAGGTGATCGGAATGCGCAGCGACTGCGTGTCCGGAATGATGCCGTTCATGCCCATCTGGCCGGATTCGGCCGCGGCCTGGATCGGGGAGAGCGGCGGCACGTACCACACCATCGGCAGCGTGCGGTATTCGGGATGCAGCGGGAAGGCGATCTTCCAGTCGATCGCCATCTTGTAGACCGGCGACTTCACGGCGGCGTCGAGCCAGGCCTCGGGGATGCCCTCGGCGCGCGCGGCGGCGATCACCTCGGGGTCGGAAGGGTCGAGGAAGATTTCCAGTTGCGCCTCGTACAGTTCCTTCTCGTCGGCGACGCTGGCCGCTTCCTCGATGCGGTCGGCGTCGTACAGGATCACGCCCAGGTAGCGGATGCGGCCGACGCAGGATTCCGAGCAGACCGTGGGCTGGCCGGCCTCGATGCGCGGGTAGCAGAAGATGCACTTCTCGGCCTTGCCGGATTTCCAGTTGTAATAGATCTTCTTGTACGGGCAGCCGGAGATGCACATGCGCCAGCCGCGGCACTTGTCCTGGTCGACCAGCACGATGCCGTCTTCCTCGCGCTTGTAGATCGAGCCGGAGGGACAGGAGGCGACGCAGGTCGGGTTGAGGCAGTGCTCGCACAGCCGCGGCAGGTACATCAGGAAGGTGTTCTCGAAGGTGGCGTGCATTTCCTTCTGCACGTTGTCGAAGTTCTTGTCGCGGCCGCGCGACGAGAATTCACCGCCGAGGTCGTCTTCCCAGTTGGGACCCCAGTGGATCTTGTCCATCTTTTCGCCGGTGATGGCGGAGACCGGACGCGCGGTCGGCGGCGTCTCCGACAGCGGGGCCTTCTGCAGATGCTGGTAGTCGTAGGTGAAGGGCTCGTAGTAGTCGTCGATCTCCGGCAGGTTGGGGTTGCCGAAGATGTTGGCGAGAATTTTCAGCCGGCTGCCCTGGCGCGGCTCGATCCGGCCGTCCGCGCGGCGTTTCCAGCCGCCGTTCCACACGTCCTGATTCTCCCACTGCTTGGGATAGCCGATGCCCGGCTTCGACTCGACGTTGTTGAACCATGCGTATTCCATACCTTCGCGCGCGGTCCACACGTTCTTGCACGTGACCGAGCAGGTATGGCAGCCGATGCACTTGTCGAGGTTCAGCACCATGGCGATCTGAGCGCGCACTTTCATGTCGAAACTCCTTGCCTGTCAGGGGTTTGCCCCTGAACGTCCATAAAAATCCCGCACCGAAGGGAGGCGGGCGGGGAGGGCCACGGCGGCCCTCGAAACCGTTCCGCTCAACGCTCGGCCAGCGGGCCTTCCATCCAGTCCACCCGCTTCATCTTGCGCACGATCACGTATTCGTCGCGGTTCGAGCCCACCGTGCCGTAATAGTTGAAGCCGTAGGCCAACTGGGCGTAACCGCCGATCATGTGCGTGGGCTTGGTGATCGTGCGCGTCACCGAGTTGTGGATGCCGCCGCGGAATCCGCTCACCTCGGCGCCCGGCACGTTCACGATCTTTTCCTGCGCGTGGTACATCAGGCACATGCCGCGCGGCACGCGCTGGCTGACGACGACGCGCGCGGTCAGCGTGCCGTTGACGTTGAACACCTCGACCCAGTCGTTGTCGACCAGCCCGGCTTCCTTCGCTTCCGGCTCCGACACCCAGACGTGCGGGCCGCCGCGCGACAGCGTCAGCATGCGCAGGTTGTCGGTGTAGGTGCTGTGGATGCCCCATTTCTGGTGCGGAGTGATCCAGTTGAGCACCAGCTCGTGATGGCCGTTCGGCTTGTGGCCGAGCAGCGGCGCGATCGTCTTGGTGTCGACCGGCGGCTTGTAGACGCACAGGCCCTCGCCGAAATCGAGCATCCAGGGATGATCCTGATAGAACTGCTGGCGGCCGGTGAGGGTGCGCCAGGGGATCAGCTCGTGCACGTTGGTGAAGCAGGCGTTGTACGACACGTGTTCCGATTCCAGCCCCGACCAGGTCGGCGAGGAGATGATCTTGCGCGGCTGCGCCTGGATGTCGCGGAAGCGGATCTTGTCGTCCTCGCGCGGCAGGGCGAGATGCGCATGGTCGCGGCCGGTGATCTTGGACAGCGCCTCCCAGGCCTTCACCGCCACGTGCCCGTTGGTTTCGGGCGCCAGCGTCAGGATCACCTCGCAGGCGTCGATGGCCGATTCGATCTTCGGCAACCCCTGGCTGACGCCCGCCTCGGCGACGGTGTAGTTGAGCTCGGCGAGCTGCCCCACCTCGATCTCGGTGTTCCAACTGATGCCCTTGCCGCCGTTGCCGACCTTCGTCATCAAGGGGCCGAGCGCGGTGAACTTCCTGTAGGTGTCGCCGTAGTCGCGCGTCACCACCGTCATCGCCGGCAGGGTCTTGCCGGGAATCGGGTCGACCTCGCCCTTCTTCCAGTCGCGCACGCCCAGCGCCTGCCCCAGTTCGGACGGCGTATCGTGCATCAGCGGCGTCAGGACCAGATCCTTCTGCGTGCCCAGATGGGTGGCGGCCAGCTCGGAAAACTTCTTCGCGATGGTCTTGTAGATCTCCCAGTCCGACTTCGATTCCCACAGCGGCTGCACCGCCTCGGACAGCGGGTGGATGAAGGGGTGCATGTCCGAGGTGTTGAGGTCGTCCTTCTCGTACCAGGTGGCCGACGGCAGCACGATGTCGGAATACAGGCAGGTGGTCGACATGCGGAAATCGAGCGTCACCAGCAGGTCGAGCTTGCCTTCGGCGCCCTTGTCGCGCCACACCACTTCCTTCGGGCGGGCTTCGCCGAGTTCGCCGAGATCGGGCCCCAGCACCGCGTTCTGGGTGCCGAGCAGATACTTGAGGAAATATTCGTGGCCCTTGCCCGACGAACCCAGCAGATTCGAGCGCCACACGAACAGATTGCGCGGGAAGTTCTTCGGATTGTCCGGGTCCTCGCAGGCGAACTTGAGCGCGCCGCTCTTGATCTGTTCGACCGCGTATTTGACCGGCTCGATGCCGGCCGCCTCGGCGGCCCGGACGACCTCCAGCGGATTGGTCTCGAGCTGCGGCGCGGACGGCAGCCAGCCCATGCGCTCGGCGCGCACGTTGAAATCGATCAGGCGGTAGTCGCTCTGGCGCTTGTCGGCGGTGGGCGAGAGAATCTCGGAGACCGCCAGCTTCTCGTGCCGCCACTGGCTGGTGTGGGCGTAGAAGAAGGAGGTGGAGTTCATCTGCCGCGACGGCCGATGCCAGTCGAGCGCGAAGGCGAGCGGCGCCCAGCCGGTCTGCGGGCGCAGTTTCTCCTGGCCGACGTAGTGCGCCCAGCCGCCGCCGGACTGGCCGATGCAGCCGCACATCATGAGCAGGTTCATGATGCCGCGGTAGATCATGTCGTTGTGGTACCAGTGGTTGAGCGCCGCGCCGAGGATGACCATCGACTTGCCGAGCGTCTTGTCGGCGTTGTCGGCGAATTCGCGCGCCACGGTGATGATGTCGGCGCGCGGCACGCCGCAGTGCTGCTCGGCCCAGGCCGGCGTATAGGGCGCCGTCTCATCGTTGTAGCTTGCCGGAAGGTCGGCTTCGCCGAGGCCGCGGTCGACGCCGTAGTTCGCCATCATCAGGTCGTAGACGGTGGCGATGCGCACGTCCCGGCCGTCGACGCTGATGACCCTGACCGGCAGCTTGCGGACGATCAGTTCGTCGTGGTCGTCGCCGCCGAAATACGGCAGGGCGACCTCGACGATCTCGTCGTGCGAGCCGAGCAGGGTGAGCTGCGGCTTGATCGGTCTGCCCGAATAATCGTCGCGCAGATCGAGGTTCCAGGCGCCGGACTGGCCCCAGCGGAAGCCGATCGAACCGTTGGGCGCGATGAGGTAGCCGGTGCTCTCGTCGTACATCACCGTCTTCCATTCGGGATTGTTGTCCTGGCCGAGGTGGCCGGCGAGGTCGGCGGCGCGCAGGAAACGGTCGGCGACGAGCCTGTCGTCGTGCGCCTTCAGCATCACCAGCATCGGGAAGTCGGTGTACTGGCGGCAGTAGCTGTCGAAATACTCGCTGCGGTTCCGGTTGTGGAACTCGGACAGGATCACGTGGCCCATCGCCAGCGCCAGCGCGGCGTCGGTGCCCTGTTTCGGCGCGAGCCAGATGTCGCCGAACTTCACCATTTCCCCGAAATCGGACGACACCGCGACGGTCTTGGTGCCCTTGTAGCGCACCTCGGTGTAGAAATGGGCATCGGGCGTGCGGGTCTGCGGCACATTGGAGCCCCAGACCATCAGGTAGGTCGAGTTGTACCAGTCGGCCGATTCCGGCACGTCGGTCTGCTCGCCCCAGACCTGCGGGCTGGAGGGCGGCAGGTCGCAGTACCAGTCGTAGAAGGACCCGCACACGCCGCCGATCAGCGACATGTAGCGCGAACCCGCCGCGTAGCTCACCATCGACATCGCGGGAATCGGCGAGAAGCCGTAGATGCGGTCGGGGCCGTATTCCTGGATGGTGAACACGTTGGCGGCCGCGACGATCTCGGTGACTTCGTCCCAGCTCGCGCGCACGAAGCCGCCCTGGCCGCGCACCGACTTGTAGCGCTTCGCCTTTTCCGGGTCCTGCGTGATGGCCTGCCAGGCCGCGACCGGCTCCAGCGTCTTGCGCGCCTCGCGCCACAGTTCCATCAGGCGGCCGCGGATCAGCGGGTATTTCACCCGCTGCGCCGAGTACACATACCAGGAATAGCTCGCGCCCCGCGGGCAGCCGCGCGGCTCGTGGTTGGGCAGGTCGGGGCGGGTGCGTGGGTAGTCGGTCTGCTGGATTTCCCAGGTGATCAGGCCGTTCTTCACGAAAATCCTCCAACTGCAGGAACCGGTGCAGTTCACCCCGTGGGTGGAACGCACGATCTTGTCCTGCTGCCAGCGGCTGCGGTAGGCGTTTTCCCAGCTTCGGTCTTCGTCGCTGACTACGCCGTGGCCGTTGGAATATTCGGCGACGTTCTTCCGGAAAAAGCTCAGGCGGTCGAGGAAGTGGCTCATTGTTTTGCTCCTTACAGTCGCTAGGGATCAGGATTCAGGATTCAGGGGCCGAGCGGCGGTGCCGCGTTTTCTCTGCCCCCTGGCTCCAGACCTCTGGCCTCTCATTACGGATTCTTCACGTAGGCGTTCTTGCGCAGGTAGAACCACCAGTTCAGCACCAGGCACACGGCGTAGAAGACCGCGAAGCCGTACATCGCGACTTCCGGTGTGCCGGCCTTGATCTGGTCCTTGATCACCTCGGGGGCGATGAATGAACCATAGGCGGCGACGGCGGAAGTCCAACCCAGGACGGGGCCGGCCTGGGCGCGGTCGAAGATCACGCCGACGGTGCGGAAGGTCGAGCCGTTGCCGATGCCGGTGGCGGCGAACAGCACCACGAACACGACCAGGAACTGGGTGAAGTAGATCTCCGGGGTGGCCGACTGGTAGGCCTGCATCAGGATCCAGCCGGCGTAGACCGAGGCGGCGACCATCACCGCCGAGATCGCCTGGGTGACGATCGAGCCGCCGACCTTGTCGGAAATCCAGCCGCCGACGGGGCGGATCAGCGCGCCGACGAAGGGGCCGATCCAGGCGTATTGCAGCGCGGACGGCGCGTTCGGGTTCTTGCTGTGCACCCAGGTTCCGGTCGCCGCGTCGAGCGCGTGGGTGTCGCCGAAGATGACCGTGATCGACAGCGGCAGCGCCATCGAGAAGCCGATGAAGGAGCCGAAGGTGACCAGATAGAGCGCGGTCATCGACCAGGTGTGACGGTTCTTGAAGATCGCGAACTGCTTGCCGATGTTCTCCTTCATCGGGCCGAAGGCGGCGAGCTTCAGGATCAGCAGCGTCGTCACGATGATGAGCGGCATCGCCACCCACATGTTGAGCAGGCCGAGCCCGGTGGGGGCGGGCAGATAGAGATAGAGGCCGCCGATCGCCGGAATGAAGGCCAGGGTGTAGAGCCAGGTGACCTTGACGAAGGCGAGGAACGTGCCGCCGGCATCGGGCGAGACCGGCAGCAGGTTGTTCATGCCGAACCAGGCGATGACGCCCAGCGGCACCAGCGACAGCACCCACGCGAAGCCAGCGTTCTGGATGAAGGTCTCGGTGCCGGCGGCGATCTTGCCGAAAATCCAGCCGCTGTCCTTCACCAGCGTCATCGGCTCGCCGCCGAGCGCGCCGAACACGCTCACCGTCATCACCAGCGGGATCAGGATCTGCATGGTGGTGACGCCGAAGTTGCCCAGCCCGGCGTTGATGCCGAGCGCCGTGCCCTGCAGGCGCTTGGGAAAGAAGGTGCTGATGTTGGACATCGAGCTGGCGAAGTTGCCGCCGCCCACGCCCGACCACAGCGCCATCAGTTGAAAGGTCCACAGCGGCCAGTCGGGATGCTGCAGCACGATGCCGGTGCCGATCGCCGGCGCCAGCAGCATCGAGGTGGTGAGGAAGATGACGTTGCGCCCGCCCGCCAGCCGGATGAAGAAGGAGGAGGGGATGCGCATGGTCGCGCCGGCCAGCCCCGAGATCGCGGTCAGCGTGAACAGCTCGTCCTTGCTGAAGGGAAAGCCCAGGTTGGCCATCTGCACCGTGATGATTCCCCACATCAGCCACACGGCGAAGCCGCACAGCAGCGCGGGAACCGAAATCCACAGATTGCGGTAGGCGATCCGCTTTCCGGTCGTCTCCCAGAAGGTCGGGTCTTCCGGATTCCAGTCCTTGATGTTGGTGGGCATAGATCGCTCCTGGCTTGAAAAGGTGGGGTTATTCGAGCGGATCGGCGCCTGCGGCCTTGATCATCGGCAGCTTGCGAACCTCGGTCAGGTACATCCAGATCAGCGATACCCAGGTGATGCCGTACATCAGCATGAAGATGCCGCTGTTGATGCCGGTGAGATCGACGATGGCGCCGAAGAGGACGGGCAGCAGGAAACCGCCGAGACCGCCGATCAGGCCGACGATGCCGGAGATGACGCCGATGTTGTGCGGATATTCGTCGGAGATGTACTTGAAGACCGAGGCCTTGCCGAAGCCCCAGGCGATCCCGAGGATGAACAGCAGCGCGGTGAATACCCAGACGTTGAGGCCGAGGTGCAGCGACATCTCGCCCTTGGTGGTCTGCACGACCATCTCGGTCTGCGGATACGAAAGCAGGAACAGGCAGACCCACGACACCCACATCACCCACCAGGTCATTTTGTGCGCGCCGAACCTGTCGGACAGCCAGCCGCCCATCGCGCGGATGACGCCGGACGGCAGCACGAAGATGGCGGCCAGCAGCGCGGCGGTCTGCATCCCGAAGCCGTATTCGGTGATGTAGTACTTGGTCATCCACAGGCTCAGCGCGACGTAGCCGCCGAACACGATCGAGTAGTACTGGCACAGCTTCCAGACGTTCGGGTCCTTGAGCACGGCGAGCTGATCCTTGACGGTGACGTGGGCCGGCACGTGGTGGGCGGTGTCGGTATAGGTGAAGATCCAGAACAGGATGGCCATCGCCAGCATGGCGACGGCATAGACCTGCGGCACCGCCTGCCAGCCGTAGGCCACCACCAGCGACGGGGCGACGAACTTGGTCACCGCGGCGCCCGCATTGCCGGCGCCGAAGATGCCCATGGCCAATCCCTGGCGCTGCCGGGGGAACCAGCGCGCGACGTAGGAAATGCCGACCGAGAAGGCGCCGCCTGCCACGCCGACGAACAGCCCCAGCACCAGGAAGTGCCAGTATTCGGTGGCCAGGCTGATGAGATAGATCGGCAGGATGGTGCTGATCATCAGCACGAAGAACACGATGCGGCCGCCGATCTTGTCGGTGAGCATGCCGAGCGGCAGGCGGATCAGCGAACCGGTGAGAATCGGCGTGGCGGCCAGCAGGCCGAACTGGGTTTCATTGAGGCCGAGGCTGGCCTTGATCGGTATGCCGATAATGGAGAACATCACCCACACCGCGAAGCACGCGGTGAAGGCCAGCGTGCTCAGCGTGAGCACGGAAATCTGTTTTTGTGTCCGGGTCGCCATGATGCATCCCCTAACAGGTAGTTGAAGACCTATTTATCTGAATACTGGCTGTAGTTTAAGCCTGTGGTTATAGATGGAAAGGGGGAAATCGGTAGGCTCAGAACCGTTTCATACCTCCAAAGAGGTAGAGGAGTACTTCTATAACACAATGTTTTTAAATGACTATTCGAATGATCGCCAAGCGCGGAACGGGAGATTGGATATCTTGGGAGTAGCTCTTCAGCGGCGAAAGCCGACCGAAATGAGGTGATATATTTTGAACCGTGACGAAGCGGCCTTCCGGCACGACGCACAGGCCACTCGAGCCGGACGCTTCAGGCAATCGCACCCCTTTATCAGCGCAACAGGAAACTCAAAATGAACAAGACATCCCTCATTCTCGCCCTTTCGCTCGCAACCCTGCTGACCGCCTGCGGGAAGCAGGAAAGCACGCCTGAAGCCGCCGCACCGGCAACGCCCGAGGCGGTCGCGCCGGCGCCGGCCGACGTGGCGCAACCTGACGAAGCCAAGCCCGAAGAAGCCGCGAACGACGTGGGCAAGAAGGTGTTCGGCGCCGTCTGCTCGATGTGCCATGCGTCAGGGACGGCAGGAGCGCCCCGGCTCGGCGACAAGGCCGACTGGGGGCCGCGCGTCGCCCAGGGTATGGATGTCCTGTACAAGCATTCGCTCGAAGGCTTTACCGGCGAAAAAGGCATGATGCCCGCGCGCGGCGGCTCCACCACGCTCTCGGACGACGATGTGAAGGCGGCGGTGGACTACATGGTCGCCAAGGCCCAATAAATGCCCGCCGGACCCGAACGGTCCGGCTTGCGCAATGCGGAACGGGGACGCCCAGCGCCCCCGTTTTTTTTGCCCGGTTTCCGCGTCGATCCTGCGTCAGTGACGATGACGGACGTTGCGGCTCAGGGAGGCCAGCAGGTGCGGCGTCATGTCCGGGGCGGTCAGTACGGCGCCGCGGTGCCGGCGAACAAAGGCGTCCGCCGCCGCGCGATTGACGAACGCGGGCAGATCGGCGTTGCGCATCGGGCCGGCGACGCCGGAGCCGTGGACGAAGAAGGCCTGCCCGGCCTCGATCCACTGCCCGCCCTCGAAGTCGCGCACATAGCTCGCGGCGACGTCGGCGCGGGCGTAGCGCCGGTCGTAGCGATCGACCTTGTGAAGGAAGTCGAACAGGTCGACCGGCGAATCGAAGTAATGGGCGGCGCCGTCCTTGAAAATGACCTGCGCGGCCCAGCGCGGATAACGGGCGGGATACATGCCGCACACCGGACAGCGCGCCTCGGCGGGCACCGGGCGCGGCGCGTACAGGGGCAGGCCCGACGCCGGGTTATAGGGCGTTGCGGGGGCGACGATGCACAGCGCGTTGTCGATCAGGTCGATGTCGCGCGCCGGCTGTCCGTCGGCGAGCAGCAGCAGCGAGGTTGCGATCGCGATCGCAAGGCTTCCCGACAGCAACGATCCGCGCGGCAGGCGCATCAGGCAATGTCCGCGACCCCGAGCGTCGGGTCGTCGAGCAGGGCGCGGATCAATCGGCGGAGATTGTCTTCCGGCGCGGCGTCCGGGCGCGTGACCGGGTCGGCCGCGACGCGGCCCGCCGCATCGTGGAAATGGTTGGGAAAGGTCGCCAAGTCCGGGTGCAGGGGCGCCGTGTCGATGCCGGATTCGATCTCGCCGCAGGTCCAGCGCAAGGAATAGGCATCGGCCGCGGCATAGCGCACTTCCAGCGTCACGCCGTTTTTCAGGCGCACGACGAGGGCGTCCTGCCGCTGCTCGACCGCTTCCGCCAGCGCATCCTGGAACGCGCGCCCGATCGTCTCGCCGAGTTCGAGGTGCAGACTCATGTCCGATTGGCCTCCTTCACGCGTTCGGTCAATGCCGCCCGGGCCGCTTCGCGGGTGTCCGCAAGAATCCGGACCGCCAGATAGTGTTCATAGGCCGGATGCTCGGCGATCTCGCGGGACTGGATTTTCCGCAGCAGCGCCGCCTCGTCCGCGACGCCGTGGTACCGCAGGACGGCTTGGCGGTTCTCGCGCAGTTCGTAGGCCAGCCGGGCCAGTTGTTCGATTTCGGTTGCCGCCTCGAACGGGAGGCTTTCAAAGAATTCGGGCATGGCGTCCTCACATGCGACTGTCGTTGAGCACGCCGCCATCCAGCACGGCCATGTCGGACTGGATATCGGAAAACCGGTAGACCTTGCCGCCGTACTCGGCGGCGAATTTCGTCGCGTCTTCTTCCAGCGCGAAACTGGCGATGGTCGGCCCCATCGAGCCCTCGCGCTTGCTGCCGTGGACGTAGTAGGCGGATTTCGCGTCGATCCAGTGGCCGCGCGGTTCGTCCCAGGCGGCCTTGCCCATGTCCTGGACGAACAGGCCGCGCACCGGCCTGACCTGCTCCGGGGTGAGATAGACGTTGAACATCTCGACCGTGTCGCAGAAGAAATCCGGCTCCGCCTGTCCGGCATAGAAGATCTGCGCCTTGGGGCCGGGATAGTCGGCCAGCAGCATGCCGTCGAGCGCGCAGGAGGTGCCGCGGGTGATCTCCAGCGGCGTCAGCGCGGCCGGGCCGGAAGACTGCCCGCAGGCGGCGAGCAGGGTTGCCGCCAGCGCGGCGAGAATGAGCGTGCGTACAGTCGAGGTCATGCGCGGAATCTCCAGCTTGCGATCCCCAATGGCGCCACGATCCAGGCGAGCATCACCAGACCGAGCAGCCAGGGATTGGCCAGGGCGGGGGGAAAGACGGTCGCCAGCCCGTACAGGGCGCGGACGTCGTCCAGGGAAAAGATGTTGAGGATGCGGAACACGTCGGCGGGGTTCGCCAGCAGCAGGTAGGGCAGGATCTCGCCGCCCCACTGGCCGCCGGTGACGACCAGCGCGCCGAGCAGCAGCAGGTCGAACACCAGCACGAAGAAGAACCACGTGGCGATCGCGAGCCCCGAGGCCCGGGTGCGGTCGGCGGCGAACACCGACAGCATCACCGCCAAGCTCAGGAAAGCGCAGCCCAGCAGCACCGAACTGAGCATGAAGCCGGCATAGTGGTAAAGCGCGTTGAGATCGAGCTTGGCCGACAGCACGATCGCCACCAGGCCGAAACCGGCGATGGTCGAAAAGGCCAGCGCGGCGGCCAGCCCCGCGTATTTGCCCAGCAGCAGTTCCAGGCGCGTGATCGGCATCGAGAGCAGGAGGTCGAGCGACCCCCGCTCGCGCTCGCCGACGATGGCGTCGAATCCCAGGACCAGTGCGATCAGGGGAATCAGGTAGATGACCAGGCTGACCAGGCTGGCGATGGTGAGGTCGATCGAGCGGAAGCCGACGGCACCCTGCTGCGCCGCGCCGAAATAGGCAATGACCAGCGCGAAGGTGGTGAATACCAGCGCCACGGCCAGCACCCAGCGGTTGCGGATGCGGTCCCAGAATTCCTTGCTCGCGATGGTGGCGATCTGTGCGATGTCCATGCCGCCCTCTCAGTCCGAAAAGCCGAAAAACACGTCTTCGAGCGAGGGCTCGCGCACCGTGAGGTCGCGGACCCGTCCGTCCAGCCGGGCGAGCGCCTCGATCACCGCCATCTTCGCCTCGCGCCGGCATCGCACTTTCACATGGTCGTCGTGCGCCTCGATCGCGTCCACCTGCAGATGGGAAAGCGCAGAACGCACCGCCTCGAAATCCGCCTTCGAGACGCGCACGCTGAACCACAGCGGCAGGTCCACCTGGTCGCGCAGATCCTGAACCGTCCCGTGGGCCTGCACTTTGCCGGCGGCCATGATCGCAATGCGATCGACCCGTTCCTGAATCTCGGCGAGGATGTGGGAGGTAATGACCGTCGTCACGCCTTCGCTTCTGAGCTGCCGCAGCGTCGCGTAGAAACCGCGGATCGCCTCCGGGTCCAGGCCCGTGGTGGGCTCGTCGAGAAACAGGATGCGCGGCTTGCCGAGCAGGGCCTGGGCGAAGCCGAGGCGCTGGCGCATGCCCTTGGAGTATTCGCGCACGCGCCGTTTGGCCGCGTAGCCGAGGCCCACGCGTTCGAGCGCCGGGCCGGCCTCGGCAGGCGGGGCGCCTTTCAGCCTGGCGAAGAACCACAGCGTCTCGAGGCCAGTGAGGTTGTCGTAGAGCACCACGTTCTCCGGCAGGTAGCCGACGGCGCGCCGCACGGCGCGGAAGCCACGGCCGGCGACGCACGCGCCGCCGATGCGGATGTCGCCCGCGGTGGGCGGAATCAGGCCGAGCATCATCCTGAACAGCGTGCTCTTGCCGGCGCCGTTGTGGCCAATGAGGCCGAACAGCTCGCCGGCGCGGATGTCGAGATCGACGCCGTCGACCGCATGGATGTTTCCATAATGCTTGCGCACCCCCTGCGCGACGATCAGGGGTGCGCCGGCGTCAGCGGGGGTGGGGCGGGAAGGTGCCACGCCATTGTCTCCAGTCGGGGTTGTGCGGCTGCATCCGCGGTCGGGGGTCGACGATGCTCGTGGCGCGCAGCAGCGGGAACTGCTGGCTGACCATGCGCAGCGTCTGCACGGCCGGGCTGGCCAGCAGCAGTTTCATCATCGGGTGGCGCCAGGACAGGTAGTCGACCATGTCGTTCGCTTCGTAGGGCACGTCCCCGACGCCGTCGCCGTTGCGGTCCCAGCCCACGTAATTGCTCCAGTAGTTGCCGGGCCAGGTTTCGTCCCGGCTGGCCACGTACCTGATCTGGGTGCGGTTCAGGATGAAATCGTTGCCTTCCGCCTTGTTGCGATAGGAGCCCGCCCACAGATGCACGCCGACCGTGTTGTCCATCACGAGATTGTCGCGGAGGGTGTTGTACTCGGCGTCGTAGATGAAGAACCCGCGGCCATTGCCGGCGACGACGTTGCCCTCGATCACCGAATCCTGGATGGTGCGCAGCATGATCCCGTGGTCGGAGTTTCCCCAGGCGCGGTTGTTCCGCACGATCTGGTTGCGCACTTCCATGAGCGCCAGCCCGCCCCGGTTGTGGTGCGCCTCGTTGTCTTCCCACAGGTTGTAATAGGAATTCATGTAATGCGTGCCGTAGCGGCTGTGGTGCAGGCGGTTGCCGCGGAAGACCGCATGGTGCGAGACGTCGACGTAAATTGCATCGCGCACGAAGCTGATCCGGTTGCCGACGATGCGCGCCCGCTGCGTGTTGTAGAGCTGGATGCCGTTGCCGCGCGAGGCGGACCGGTAATCGCGCTTGCCGGTGATGAGGTTGTTTTCGATGCGCACGTCGTTGGCCTTCTCGATCCACAGGCCGAACAGGTTGTAGCTGAGATCGCAGTTGCGCACGACCGCGCGGTGCGCGCCCGGCCGGATGTAGATGCCGGCGTTCTGCTCGAGCAGGCTGTCGCCGGAATTGCGCACGATCAGTCCTTCGATGGTGACGTCCTCGGCAGTGACGCGGATGGTGTCGCCCTTGAGGCCGCCGCTCAGCGTGGGTCGATCGATTCCTTTCAGGGTCAGGGGCTTGTCGATCAGCAGCCGTTCCGGGTAGTGGCCGCGTTCCACCCGTATCACGTCGCCGGGCGCGGCCCGCGCAATGGCGGCGGCGATGGATTGCCCCGGCCGCACCGTCAGTTCGCCGGCCAGCCCGTCGCCCGCGGCGGCGAGCAGGCAGAAAAGCGCGCCGACCCGGGCTAGTACATCCATTGCAGCGAGGGCAGTCCTTGCAGGTAGTCCAGTACCCCGGCGCCTTTCATGACCAGGAACAGCGCAGCGGCGATCAGCAGGTTCTTGAACGCCACGTAAGAGGCCATGTCGGCCCACGAAGCGGGGCGCAGGTTGCGGCCCCACCACGGACCGTCCTTGACGTAGGGCTTGCAGCGCATGCGCACCACCATTTCATACGCGCTCCAGGCCAGCCACCAACCCAGCACGATGCCGGGGCCGATCTGCCCGGCGGCGCCGAGCACCCAGACCCAGGTCACCATCACGGTCAGGGCGAACGTGATCGCCTGCAGCAGGATCGGCTGCTGGAACACCCTGCGGCTCCAGGGAAACAGGTGATCGAAGAATTCCTGCCCGATGAAGGCGGGGAGGCTCTGCCGCGCGGCGGCGGGGGCCGCGGCGGCCGGCACGATGGGGATGAAGTAACCGTCCGCCCCGATCGCGGTCAGCGGCTCGCCGGCCTTGGTGCGGCGCTTGCGCTCCTTGGCCAGCGGCGGGCAGGCGTGATCGTCGTAATACAGCACCTGGCAGTCCAGGCACAGCAGGCATTCGCGCTGGTCGATGCGGCCGCTGTCGTCGATGGCCTGCGAGCCGCATCCCACCTGACACGCTTTGCACGGCCCGCATTCCTGCTTGCGCTTCAGACCCCACCAACGGAACGTGGACGGGACGGCCAGGGCGGCGCCGAGCGGGCACAGATACTTGCAGAACGGGCGCTCGAAAAAGGCGGACGCCACGATCAGGACCGTCCAGAAGGTCACGAAGGGCCAGGAGCGGTTCCACACGCCCACCAGGAAGGTGGTCTTGAACGGCTCGACCTCGGCGAGCTTTTCAGCCAGGCCGATGGAATAGAAGGACACCGCAAGCAAAATCATGAAAATGCCGTATTTGATCCACTTCAGGCGGTCATGCCAGTTTTGCGGCAGTAGGTGGCGCTGGTAGCGCCCGAGCCCAAGTTTGCCGGCCACATGATAGACCAGTTCCGCGAGCGAGCCGTAGGGGCACATCCAGCCGCAGAACATCCCGCGTCCCCAGAAGAACACGCTGACGATGATGAAAATCCAGAACAGGAAGATGAACGGATCGGACAGGAACAGTTCCCACTTCCACTCGAACAGGATGGAGTGGAACCAGGTCAGCACCTGCGTAATGGAGGGTACGGCCAGCAGGTAAAACCCGACGAAGCCGATCGACGTGATCCACAGGAAATACTTGGGGTAATCCTTCCAGCGCTTGTCCTTCATCGTCGAGCGCCGGACCAGCTTGTCGCGCAGCGCATACACCGTTCCCGCCGCGGCGAGCCAGAGCAGAAACAGGACGACCTCGACCTTGCGCGATTTCCACACCGTCACCCAGGTCGCTTCCGGCTTGACGATTTTCGGGCGCCCGCCTTCCAGATAGCGGCCGGGCAGCCAGTATTCGCGGTCGAAGTTGATGAAGGTCCGGGCGCCCGTCTGCGGGTCCATCTTGTTGGCCAGGAACACCAGGTTCCACGGATAGGCCGCGCTGAACGCCGACGAACGGATGATGAAGATGGCCGATTCCCGGTAGGCCGGCGCGCCGGCCGCCTCGATCCCGTACAGGTTCAAATAGTCCAGATCGCGGAAGGTAAAGGTGTCCATGTCCTGCGACACCTGTACCCGGTCGTAAATCCCGCCGCGCACGAAGCCCGAGCCCTTGAACGACTCCAGGCCGCTGGCGATGAGGAAAATGGCGTGTTCGCCGGGCTTGAGCCGGGACATCAGGCTCCGGTAGACGGCGTCGCCCAGCACGCTGCGTCCCACCGCCGGCGCGTTGAGATAGCCGAAATGAATGTCGATGTAGGGCTGGTCCGAGCGCGGCATCCCGACCGCCGCGGTATCGATCCTGAGTCGCTGGATGCTGCCGTTCTTGAGCAGCGCGTTCCAGTCCGGCTTGTCCTCGACCTGGCTGAACCGCGCCTGGGGGCGGATGGTGGGTTCGATGATGCCCACCTGCTTCGCGACCGCCAGGCCGCTGCGCAGGACGACCTGGTTTTCCGCGATCACGGTGACGGTCGCGCCGGTGATGGCGTCCAGGCCGATGATGCCCTGTTCCGGCCTGCCCGAGCCTACTTCTATTTTGGCGCCTACGAATTTGCCCAGGTACTGATTGACGAACTTGGTGAGCGCCGATTCCGGAATGCCCAGCAGCAGGATCGGCTCGGAATGCCGAAGCACCTTGACCCCGGTGACGATGCCCTGGGTATCCATGCCGATCAGGGTCACCACCGGCTTGCCCGAGTAGGCGGGAATGTCGACGATGTCGGTGGACAGGAATACGTAGCCGATCAGCTTCCGGTCGGCTTTCCCGCCCTGTCCGCCTTGCCTGCTCCGGTAAGCCTCGACATAGGCGGGCTTGCCCATGCGGTGGGAAAAGCCGTCCGCGCCGGGCAGCACGTCCTTGCACGGGACATAAGCGCAAAGATCGGGATCGGTGGATAGCTGCGCCGGCAGCGGCGCTTCGTAGCTTCCGCCGACGGCCAGCCCCCAGGCGCAGAACAGGCAGATCGCCGTCAGGAAACGGGCAAAAAAACCGGCGGGGTCAATCATGGGAAAATCAGCACGCTTCTGAACATCGACCGGAACAAACGCAACCAACCCGCGGCGCCCGTCCGGGGCGGTCTTTTCACCCCGTTACATCGTGGGCGCGCGGCAAAACCATACCCCGTTCCCCTTGTCCGGGGAACGGGGGCGCCGCTCAAACCGCGACGCTCAAGCCTCGACGATCATGCGGCTGCGCATCTCCAGGTGCAGGGCATGACAGAAGTGGGTGCAGTAGCACCAGTAGACCCCGGGCTTGTCGGCGATGAACGTGACCGACTTGGTCTCCTGCGGACTGACGATGAAGTTGATGTCGTACTTCGGAACCGCGAAGCCGTGGGTCAGGTCCTCCACCTTGTCCAGGTTGGTCAGGATGAGCGTCACTTCGTCGCCTTTCTTGACCTTGAATTCCCGCAAGCTGAAGGACGGCGCCTGGCTGGTGAGCTTGACCGTCACTTTCCTGCCGTTGCGGAAGACGCCGGATTCCTTCGCATCCTTCACCGCCAGCGGAAATTCGTCGAGGTTGTAGATCTGGCGCGTCTTGATGATGTCGCGGCGGACGATGATCGAATCGTGCGGCTCGGACAGCACCGAGTGGTCGTGCACCAGCTTCATCTTGTCGCCGCTGATGTCGATCAACTGCGCCGTTTCGGGGTGGAGCGGGCCCACGGGCAGGAAGCGGTCCTTGGAGAACTTGTTGTCCGAAAGGAAGAAGCGGCCGTCGGCTTCCTTCGTTTCGCCCATCGAGGTGAAACCGTGTCCCGGCTGATAATGCACGTCGATGCGGTCCACTACCGGCTTGGCGCTCTTGTCGCCCTTGTACGATTTGATCGCCGCTTCCACGTTCCATTTCACGATCTGGCTGTCGAGGAACAGCGTGGTGTAGGCGTTGCCCTTGTTGTCGAAGCCGGTGTGCAGCGGTCCGAGGCCGATTTCGGGTTCCGCGACCACGGCATCGCGAGGATTCTCCAATCCGCCGTCGAACCATTTCAGCACGAGGGCATGCTCGATCACCGAAGCCGTCGGCGAGAGCTTGCCCGAGCAGGCGTAGTACTTGCCATCCGGGCTGATGTTCACGCCGTGCGGGTTTTTCGGGATCGGGACGTAGCAGGTCAGGGCGGTTTTCGGGTCCTTGTTGGCGGCCTTCGTGCCGTCCACCACCGGCACCTTGGAGCTGCCGATGGTGGTCGACTTGCCGGCCTTCACCGCCTCTTCGATGCGGGCCACGTTGAAGAACAGGCAGGCGTCCATTTCCGCAGACATCATGTCTTCGTAATGGACGCCCATCTCGACGTTGTACTGGTTGGTCGCCGCCAGCTTGCCGTCGTAGGAGGAGGCCACCAGATCGCAGTTGCCGTCGATCAGCACCTGCCAGCGCACTTCCATCGACTCGGAGTCGACGCAACTGAACAGCGATTTGTACTTGCTGCCGTCTTCCAGGTCGCGCCCGTCGTTGGGCAGCGGAATGGCGAATTCCGCACCGCAGAACACCCGGGTGGTGTGATTGATTTTCGGATCGACCGGATCGCACTTGTCGGTGAAGGTGCCGTGAAAGCCCTGGACGTTGGGCAGTTCCGTGATCCTGTCGCATTCCATGGTGTCCATCCGGATGCGCGCCAGACGGCTGTGGATCTTGTCGTTCACGAAAAAGTATTTGCCGTCGTAGGTGCCGTCGGTGTAGGTCTGGTGCACGTGGTGGGTGTCGCCGGTGGAATACTTCAGCGAGCCGTCGGGCTTGGTGCCGATGATCGCCTTGGATTCGTTGGTGATGCCCCAGCCCACCAGGTTGTCCGTGTTGAAGACCGGGATGCTCTTCAGTTGGCGTCCGGACGGCAGGCCGTAAATACGCACGTCGCCGGAATGGCCGCCGCTGGAAAACGAGTAGTAATCGTCGAGCTTGCCGGGCGCCACTTCGTATGGGCTATGCGCGGCCACTTCGCCCTTGGCGGCCGGGGCCGCTTCGGTGGGAGCCGATTCCTTGTTGCAGGCTGACAGGCCCAGCGTAAGCCCCGCGCCGGAAAGGCCGACCAGTGCGCTGGTGCCCAGGAATTTGCGGCGGCTCAGGTCAGGCTGGGTGTCGAGCATTTGGGTGTCGTCCTGCGTATGGTCCTGTGTCATGTCGTGGTGCTCCCATCTTGAAAATAATCGGCATTTCCATTCGGATTGACGCTCCGCAATCCGGATCGCTCGAAACGGGCAGGCGGCCATCCCGGCCGCTTGCGAATGCGACAGAATGTCGCACTTGGAATCTAGCATATATAAAGAAAATACGATCCCGAGGTCTGCAAGTGCCGACTGGAATCGCGGTGACGCCGGCCTGTGCGAGCGGTCTAAAGATGTATACAGAATGATTGTTATGCCTATGTTTTCACTACGAGATCGACGGATCGCTGCCCGCATGATCCCGAACGCATGGTACTTTCGAGGTACTCCTTTATTTTCGGGTGCCTGGCCGGCCCGCAGGCGGATATGAACGAGAAACGCGGCTTCCTGCAGCATTCGCTGCTGCTGAAACTGGGCGGGGCCCTGACGCTGATCGCCTGTTTCGCCATCCTTGGCATGGCCAGTTCGGGCATCATCGCCGAATCGGTGCAGGGCAGCGGCGAAGCGATCAACCTCGCGGGCAGCCTGCGCATGCAGACCTACAGGATGAGCAGCCTCGCGCTGTCGCTCGAACAGTCGGCGGACGGGCCTGCCGCGGCCCGGCTCGGCGAGGCGATCGACACGTTCGAATCCACCCTGGCCGACCCCCACATCACGGAATTGATGCCGCGGCAGGCCGAAACCGGACTCTCGCGCGGCTATGCCGACGTGCGGCAGGCCTGGCAGAAGGTGAAGCCGCGTTTCAGGGCGGCGGCGGACGGCGGCGCGCCTGCGATGGCGAACCAGGCCCCGCTGATCGCGGAGGTCGATGTGTTCGTCGACAAGATCGACCACCTGGTCAAGCAGATCGAACGCGATACCGAGGCGAAAATCCTGGTCCTGCGCATGGTGCTCGGCGCCGCCTTGCTGATGACCTTGCTGGTCGGCTCGCTCACGCTGTACCTGGCGCGCAACGACCTGATCCTGCCCCTGCGCGACCTGCTGTCGTTTGCGGCCAATGTCGGCCGGGGCAATCTCGCGGTGCGCACCGAACACACCGGCGGCGACGAGCTCGGACGGCTGGGCCAGGCCTTCAACCACATGGCCGAGGATCTTTCCAGGATGTATCAGAACCTGGAGGCGCGGGTGGCGGAGAAGACCGCCGAGCTCACCATCGCCAACCGCTCGCTGGAACTGCTCTATCACTCCATCGCCCGGCTCTACAACGGGCCGGTGGCCGCGAATACCTATACCATCCTGCTGAACGACCTGGAGAGCGTCCTCGGCGTCGGACACGGGCGGGCCTGTCTGGTGGAGGCCGGCGGGACGCGCGCGCGCGTGATCGCCAGCACGCTGCCCCCGGACAGCGGCGATTCCGATCGGTGCGGCCTGACGAGCTGCGCCGAATGTCTCGCCCATCAGACCCTGGCCGTCCATTCGCTGCAGGACGGCCGCCGCATGCTGACGCTGCCGCTCAAGGATACCGAGCATCATTACGGCGTGCTGCAACTGGAGATGCCGCAGGGCAAGGCGCTGGCGCAATGGCAGACCCAGTTGCTGGAGGCTCTGTCGCGTCATATCGGCATCGCCATCGGCACCGCGCGCCGCATCGAGCAAAGCCGCCGGCTGTCCCTGCTCGAAGAACGCGCGGCGCTGGCGCGGGAATTGCACGATTCGCTGGCGCAATCGCTTTCGTACATGAAAATCCAGGTCAGTCGCCTGAAACCGCTGCTGCCGGACGCGGATGCCGAACAGGCAGGCGAGGTGCTGGCCGAACTGCGGGAAGGCCTCAACAGCGCCTATCGTCAACTGCGCGAACTGCTGACTACCTTCCGGCTGCGCATCGACGGAGAAGGGCTGGCCGCGGCGCTGCAGGCCACGGCCGCCGAATTCTCCGCGCGCGGCGGCATCCCGATCAGCCTCGACGCGCATCTCGCCGGCTGCGTCCTCAATCCCAACGAGGAAATCCATACCTTGCAGATCGTCCGCGAAGCGCTGTCCAACGTGCTCAACCACGCCCGGGCCAGCCGCGCCGAGGTGAGACTCGCGTGCAACGGCGACGGATCGGTGTCCGCCGTCGTCACCGACGACGGCATCGGCGTGCGCGAATCCGCAGGCGCGCATCATTACGGCATGGCCATCATGGAGGAACGCGCCCGCTACCTGGGCGGCACGCTCGACGTGGAAAATCTGCCCACGCTCGGCACCCGCGTCACGCTACACTTCGTGCCGGATCAGGCGCACGACGCGTCCGTTTCCTTTCAGTCCCCACAATCTGATTGAATATCCCCATGTGCCCGGCAGATTCCCAGTCCCTCCTCATCGTCGACGACCACCCCTTGTTCCGCAAGGGCGTGATCCAGTTGATCCAGGCCGCGGCCGAGTTCCGGCTGGTCGGCGAAGCGACGGGCGGGCGCGAAGGCATCGCGCTCGCGCTCAGCCTGCAGCCCGACATGATCCTGCTCGATCTCAACATGAAGGACATGAACGGCGTCGAAGTGCTGAAGACGCTGAAGGACGCCGGCTTGGACGCGCGCATCATCATGCTCACCGTCTCCGACCAGGCCGAGGATCTGATGGCCGCGCTGCAGGCCGGGGCCGACGGCTACCTGCTCAAGGACATGGAGCCGGAAGAGCTGATGCGGCAGCTCGTCGAAGCGGCGCACGGCAAGCTCGCCATCAGCGAAGGCCTGACCCAGCTTCTGATCGCTTCGCTGCGCGAGAAAAGCCGGCCGGTGAGCCCGTTCGAAGCGGGTCTCACCGAGCAGGAAAGCTGCATCCTCGACCACCTCGTCGAGGGCAAGAGCAACAAGCTCATCGCCCGCGACCTCGGCATCGCCGAAGGCACGGTCAAGGTTCACGTCAAGCACCTGCTGAAAAAGCTCAACCTGCGCTCGCGCGTCGAAGCCGCCGTGTGGGCCGACCGCAGCCGCCGCCAGGCCAAGCCCTGATCCCTCGCCGGAGGACGCGCGGCTGTTGATGCCGATCAGCAGATCCGGGGCAGCGGATCGTCCTCCAGCTCGTCGATCACCCGCCGTCCGCCCAGCCCGGTTTCGAGAACCACCCGCCCGCCGCCGGCTTCGATGCGGCCGATGCGGGCGGCGTCGCCGCCTTCCGGCAGGGCGCGCCAGCGGGCCAGCACCTCGTCCGCGGCGAGCGGATCGGCGACGGCGACGATGCGGCCCTCACAGGCGAGGAAATAGGGATCGTAGCCGAGCATGTCGCACACCGAGACGACTTCCGGCCGCAACGGCACGGCATGCTGTTCGAGCATCACGCTGTGGCCGCTGGCGCGCGCGATCTCGTGGGCGACGGTGGCGAGCCCGCCGCGCGTGGGGTCGCGCATGAACCTGAGGCCGGGCAGATCGCGCGCCGCGCGCGCCAGCGGCAGCACCGAGGCGGAATCCGAACGCAGGCTGCCCGAAAGGCCGAACTGCTCGCGCGCCAGCATCACCGCGATGCCGTGGTCGCCCACGCTGCCGGAGACGATGACCGCGTCGCCCGGCGCGATGCGGCCTATGGCAAGCTGGGCGGCGCGCCGCACGCCGACGCCGGCGACCGACAGATACAGCCCGCCGCCTTCGCCGCGCCGCACCACCTTGGTGTCGCCCGCAACCACGGCCATGCGGTTCTCTCGTGCGGCGCGGGCGAAGCTGGCGACGAGGCGATCCAGTTTCGCGATTTCCAGACCTTCCTCGATCAGCGCGGACAGCGTGCAATAGACGGGATCGGCGCCCGCCACCGCGAGATCGTTGACCACGCCGTGCACCGCGAGCGAGCCGATGTCGCCGCCGGGGAATTCGAGCGGATCGACGGTGAAGCCGTCGGTCGTGACCATGATTTCGCCGTCGATGCGCGGCAGCGCCACGGCGTCGGCGTCGGTATCGAGCAGCGGGTTGCCGAGATGGCGCGCGAAGATGCCGGCGATGAGTTCGCGCATCAGGCGGCCGCCGTTGCCATGCGCGAGCAGGATGCGGGTGTCGTCCATTGTCATGTTCGTGTGGAGAGGAATTCGATGACCTGGCCGAAGCTCAGCCCGGCGTCGTTGACCGGAAGCTGCTGCGGCAGGTGCGCGACGAAGCCCGCCGCGTCCAGTTGCGCGAGTACGGTCTCGGCCAGGAGACGATTCTGGAACACGCCGCCGGCGAGGCCGACGCGGGCGATGCCGGTTTCCTCGCGCAGGCGCGTCGCCTGATCGACGAGCGCCCGCGCCAGGCTGAGATGGACATCCGCCGCGCGCGCGGCCGGCGCGCGGCCGGCGTCGTTCAACACCGGCAGCAGCGGCGCCCAGTCGCTGCGCCAGACGCCTTGCGCATCGCGCGTCAGCGGCAGGGTCACGGCGCGGCCTTCGGCCGTCGCGGCCCGCGCTTCGAGCCGCATCGGCGCCTCGCCTTCGAAGCGGGCATGGGTGCAGATGCCGCACAGCGCGGCCGCCGCGTCGAACAGCCGGCCGACCGAAGAGGTGGACGGGCTGTTGAGATGGTGCACCCAGGCCTGATGCAAGGGCTCGGGCGCGAAAGGCGCGGGAAGCCCGGCTTCCCACAGCAGCGCGGCGGCGGCGCGCCACGGCTCGCGCCCGGCCTTGTCGCCGCCGGGCAGGCGGAAGGGGCGGAACGAAGCGGCGTGCCGCCAGCGGCCGGGCGCGCCAGCGAAAGCCTCGCCGCCCCACAGCGTGTTGTCCGCGCCGAGCCCGACGCCGTCCCAGGCGAATACGATCCAGTCCTGTACGTCCGGAAACTCCCAGGCCAGCGCCGAGGCGTGCGCGTGGTGATGCCAGACCTCGGACGCGGGCAAGCCGCGGTCACGCATATAAGCGCGATAGCCGTAGCCGGGGTGGCGGTCGACGACGAGGCGCTTCGCCTCGACCCGGTAGAGCCGCTGCAAGTCCGCCGCGACCTGCGCCAGTGTGTCGAGGCTGCGCGGCGTGTCGAGTTCGCCGATGTGCGGCGAGACGACGGCGCGCGCGCCCCAGGCGAGGCAGACCGTGTTCTTCATGTGGCTGCCGAGCGCGAGCACGGGCTCGGCGAGCGGCGCGGGCAGGTCCAGTTCCAGCGGCGCGCTGCCGCGCCCAAGGCGCAGCGGGCGCGGCGCGCCGGCGATCACGCGGTACACCGGATCGTCGGCCGGCCGCACGATGGGGCGGTCGTGATGCAGAAAGGCGTCGGCGACGTGCGCGAGCCGGACTTCCGCCTCGGCGGCGTCGGTCAGCACGGGTTCACCCGAAAGATTGCCCGAGGTCGCCACCAGCGGCCCGCCGAAATCGGCGAGCAGCAGCGCGTGCAAAGGCGAGTAGGGCAGCAGGCAGCCGATTTCCACGAGGCCGGGCGCGATGCCCTCGGCAAGCCCGGTATCCGCTTGTCGGGGCAGCAGCACGATGGGCCGTTCGGGCGATTGCAGGCGCTCTGCCAATTCCGGTGTTACGTGAACGGATGCCCACAAGGCCTTGATATCGTGAAACATCACGGCCAGCGGCTTGGCCGGGCGCGGCTTGCGCGCGCGCAGCGCGGCGACGGCCGCGTCGTTGCGCGCGTCGCACAGCAGGTGGTAGCCGCCGACGCCTTTGACCGCGACGATCTTGCCGGCGCGCAGCGCGGCGACCGCGGCGGCGAGCGCGGCTTCGTCGCCGACGATCGACGCGCCGTCCGCCACGAAACGCAGGTGCGGCCCGCAGGCCGGGCAGGCGATGGGCTCGGCGTGGAAGCGGCGGTCGCGCGGGTTGTCGTATTCGGCGCGGCAAGCCGGACACAGCGCGAAATCGCGCATGGCCGTGTTGGGCCGGTCGTAGGGCAGGGCGGTGATCAGCGTGTAGCGCGGGCCGCACTGCGTGCAGTTGATGAAGGGGTAGCGATGGCGGCGGTCGGCCGGGTCGTGCAGCTCGGCGAGGCAGTCGGCGCAGACGAAGCCGTCCGGCGGCAGATGGGCGTCGCCCCGGTTCGTCGCCACGCTGTCGCGGATGACGAAGTCCGTGGCCGCTTCGAGCGCGCAGTCCGCGACGACGAGCGGGCCGGGCGCCGCCAGCGGCGGCGCTTCGTCGAGCAGGGCCGCGCCGAATCGCCGCAGCCGGTCGGGCTCGCCCTCGGCATGGATTTCCACTGCGCCGTCGGCGTTGCGCACCCAGCCGGTGATGCCGTAAGCATGCGCAAGGCGATGGACGAAAGGCCGGAAGCCCACGCCCTGCACCCGGCCGTCGATCGTGATGAATCGGGCGGCGCGCTCAGGCATCGGCGGCCACGCGCACGCCGCCCGCCCACCAGATGCGACAGGCGCCTTCGTCCGACACCATGCAGGGCCCCACCGGACTGCGCGGCGTACACGCCTTGCCGTAGATGCGGCACTGGTTGGGATAGATGCGGCCGAGCACCACCTGCGCGCAATCGCAGCCGGGCGGCATCTCGCCGGCGCGGCGGCGGCCGGGTTGATTGGCGTCGGCGTCCGCATGGTCGGTGAACAGCAGGCGCGCATCGTGCCGGGCGAACGCGGGTTTCAGCGCGTAGCCGGATCGCGGGATGACGCCGATGCCGCGCCAGTTCGCGTCGACGACGTCGAGCGTCTCGCGCAGGAAGCGTTGCGCAGTCGCATTGCCCTCCGGATGCGCGACCTCGCGGTAGCAGTTGTCGAGAAAGCGCTCGCCGGTCTTCAACTGGCGCAGCACCGAATAGAAGGCGGCGAGCAGCGATTCGGTCGAGAAGCCGGCGACGGCAGTGGGAATTTCGTGGCGGTCGACGACGAAGCGCCATTCCTCGGGCCCCATCACGGCCGAGACGTGGCCGGGCGCGACCAGCGCATCGAATCCGGGCGTATCGCTATCGAGCAGCATCGCCACCGCCGGCCAGGTCAGCCGGCCGGACAGGAGGATGGCGAGATTGTCCGGCACGCCCTCGGCGAGCATCGCCGCCACGGGCGCCGTCGTCGTCTCGAAGCCGGCGGCGAAGAACACGACCGGGCGGCCGGGATTGTCCAGCGCGATCTTCCGCGCATCGAGCGGGCTCGCGATCGGCCGCACGTCGGCGCCGGCGGCCTGCGCCTCGGCGAGCGAGCGCACCTCGCCCTTCTTCACGTTGACCGGCACCCGCAGCATGTCGCCGAAGGCGACCAGGATCACCTTGTCGACGCGCGCCAGTTGAATGGCCTGGTAGACGTCTTCCTCCGGGCACACGCAGACCGGGCAGCCGGGGCCGGGCACGAGCTCGATCCATTCCGGCAATGCGCCGCGCAGGCCGGCGTGGGTGATCGAGCGTTCATGCCCGCCGCACACGTTCATGATCTTGACCGTGCGCCCGAATTCGAGCGCGCGCAGCTTCTCCAGCCAGGCCCGCGCCTCGGTCATCGGGCGGTCGCCGCGTGATGGCGCGGGCCGTCGGGCTGGATCGCGGGCCGGCGCGACTGGCCGGCGGCGACACGGGCGCGCTGCGCCGCGCGTTCGCTGCGCAGCCAGGCGAGCCAGGCGTCCATGCCGAGGTTTTTCCGGGCGGACAGGCGCAGCACCGGGGCCGGATTGGCGAGATTGCGCAAATGCGTCTCGGCCTTGTCCGGATCGAAATCGTCGAGCACGGCGAGGAGATCGGTCTTGGTCACGAGCATGGCGTCGGCGGCGCGGAACATCACCGGGTACTTGGCCGGCTTGTCGTCGCCTTCGGTGACCGAGAGCAGGGTGACGTTGAGATGCTGGCCGAGGTCGAAGCTCGCCGGGCACACGAGGTTGCCGACGTTCTCGATGAACAGGATGTCCACGCCGTCGAGATTCATCCCATGCAGCGCGTCGTGGACGAGGTGCGCGTCGAGATGGCAGGCGGTGCCGGTGACGATCTGGTGCGCCGGCACCCCGAGCGCGCGGATGCGCTCGGCGTCGTTCTCGGTCTCGAGGTCGCCCTCGATCACGGCGCAGGCGAATTCGTTCTTCAGCGCGATGAGCGTGGCTTCCAGGAGCGCGGTCTTGCCGGAGCCTGGGGAGGACATCAGGTTGATCGCGAGGATGCCGCGGCGGTCGAAGTGCGCGCGGTTATGGCCGGCCTGGTCGTCGTTCTTCCGCAGCAGGCCTTGCAGCACCGAAACGGCCGTCGCGCCCTTGGCGACGGGCTTGAACGCGAGATGCCGGTTGCCGGGGGTGAGATTGCAGCCGCAGGTGTCGCACATTTTTCAGGGCCCAGGGGTCAGGATTCAGGGGGCAGGGAAAGCGTGGTTTCGAGTTCGACGCTTTCGAGCAGCAGTTCGTCGCCGCCGATGACCTGCGTGCGCCAGTCGCCGCAGACGCCGCAGACCAGGCGGTTCATCGCGGCCTCGGTCTCCGCGCCGCAGGTCTGGCAGCGCACCCGGATCGGCGCGACGACGAGATCGAGCACGGCGCGCGCCATGCGGCGGCCGGCGGCGGCGAGCGGGAAGGCGCTGCCGAGCAGTTCGGGCACGACGCCGGCGAGCGGGCCGATGCGCACCCGGATCAGCGAAGCGGACGCCGCGCCGTGTTCGCGGATCACCTCGTCCACCTGTTCCACCAGCGCCTGCGCGACGGCGAGCTCATGCACCGTCCGCCTCCAGGATTTCGTCCAGCAGCGCCCACGACGTGCGCGCGTCGGCCTCGGCGACGGTCTGGATCGCGTAGCCGACGTGCACCATGACGAAATCGCCGACCGCCGGCATCGCGTCCTGCATCATGAACAGGCTGACGTCGCGCCACACCCCTCGGGCCTGGCAGCGGGCGGTGAAGCCCTCGATGGCTTCGATCTGCATGGGAATGGCGAGGCACATGGCGTCTGATCGGAAATTTGATCCAGTATAGGCGATTTGCCGGAACGACCAGCGAAACGAGGGTCATTTTTATTTAACAATCAAATAGTTGAGTCAAATACTTGGTTGTTATTCAAGAGTCCCCCGCTAGACTTGAAAGTATGAAAACGCTCGTGCTCGGCATCGGCAACACCCTGCTCACCGACGAGGGCGTGGGGGTGCACGTGATCCAGGCGCTCGAACCCCTGCTCGCCGCCGATCCGGACGTCACGCTCCTCGACGGCGGCACCTTGTCGTTCACGCTGGCCGGCCCGATCGGCGACGCCGAGGCGCTCGTCGTGGTCGACGCCGCGAACATCCGCGCGCGGCCCGGCGAATGGACGCTGCTGGAAGGCGAGGCGATGGACGGCTTCCTGGTCGGCAACCGCAAGTCGAGCGTGCACGAAGTCGGCCTGACCGACCTGCGCGCGATCGCGCTGCTGGCCGGCCACTGGCCGGAAAAGCGCGCCATGCTGGCAATCCAGCCCGACGTGACGGATTGGGGCGAGTCGCCCACGCCCGCCGTCGCCGCCGCGATTCCGCCGGCCTGCACGGCGATCCGGCGCCTGATCGAAACCTGGCGTCATGGCGTTTGACGCGATTCCCATCCGCGCGCTGCCGACGGACGCCGGGCTGACGGGCAACGCGCCGCCCCTGCTGGGCGAACTGCGCGACCGCGTGCGGCGGCTGCTCGAACGGGGCGAGGCCTCGGCGATCGATCTTTCCGCGCTGCCGCTGACGCCCGCCGACCTCGACTGGCTGCGAAGCCGGCTGGGCGCCGGCGAACTCACCGCGATCCTGCGCGCGCAGGGCGAATCCACCTTCGACGAAACCGCCTGTTCCGGCGTGTGGTGGGTCACGCACCGCAACGCGCAGGGCGCGGTGACGGCGCAGTTCATCGAAGTGGCCTTCGTGCCCGAGCTCGTCCAGGCCCAGGCCGGCGACGTGGCCGACGGCCTGGGCTACCTCGAATCCCTGCACGCGGACGACTGAAACACGACAGGAGACAGACGCGATGCACGGTCCGTTGATCGATTCGCTGGCGGGGCGCGGCGTCAGCCGCCGCACCTTCCTCAAATACTGCGCGACGCTGGCCTCGATGATGGCGCTGCCGCCGGGCGCGGGCCGCGCGATGGCGGAGGCGATGGCGGCGGCGCGGCGGCCCTCGGTGATCTGGCTGCCTTTCCAGGAATGCACGGGGTGCACCGAATCGATCACGCGCTCGCATTCGCCCACGCTCGAAGGTCTGATCTTCGAGATGATCTCGCTGGACTACCAGGAGACGCTGATGGCCGCCGCCGGCCATCAGGCCGAGGCAGCCCGCGCGGCGGCGATGCAGGCGAACCGCGGCAAGTATCTGCTGATCGTCGACGGCTCGATTCCGCTCGGCCGGGACGGCGCCTATTCCTGCATCGGCGGCCGCTCCAACGTCGACCTGCTTCAGGAGGCCGCGGCCGGCGCGGCCGCCATCGTCGCGATGGGCTCGTGCGCGTCCTACGGCGGCATTCCGAAGGCGAACCCCAATCCGACCGGCGCGGTCTCGGTGGCCGACCTCGTGAAGG
>Ga0228535_1001041_pt1 | contig 53479 bp, 48 predicted proteins | sample SJ1metagenome_FD_168457 | JGI IMG/M metagenome (GOLD analysis project Ga0228535, IMG submission 168457) | Enriched culture of PCE-dechlorinating microbial communities from Ithaca, New York, USA - SJ1 | ecosystem: Engineered > Modeled > Simulated communities (microbial... > Unclassified | place... | reverse complement strand
GATGCCGAGACTGATCGCGTCGGTCAGGCCGCTCGCCATCTGCAGCATCGCCCGGATGCTGGACGGTTTGATTACTTTGGTCCGTTCGGCGATAAATCGTCCCATGTCACTCATTGTTCTTGCCTCCTTTTCTCTCTCGCCTGCCGCAATTCAGCGGCAGGCAGGTGCCGCGAAAGCTTCTCTCTGTACCAGTATCTGCCCGAAACCCGGCTGAGTATTCCGCCGTCTGGTTCTTTATACCGGCGCTGCCGACGTATCAATACCGGCCGTCGCACCATAAGACTCGAAGCTAAAAGATCTGACTGCAATCGGCGTTGTGACCGGTGAAGCATGTCCGCCGCTCCGGCTCTCCCGGGTGTTATCTTTTCACCCCCCTCCGGCGGGTTATAGACGTAACAAACCGGCAGTCAAACTAACGCCCGCCTGCCAAACACTCTGTTCCCATGCACAAACAATGCACGGTATCAGTCCTACGTTAGATTATATTCAATACGCCCAGGCGATATCCTGCTCCGACCGAAAAAAAGGCCGGCGGTGAACCACCTTCGCCGCCGGCCATCCAACCTCTTTTATTTCTGCGAGTAATCCTTGTTCGCAGCCAGAATTTCCTTCGCTCGCCTGATTTCCTCCACCACCTGCGCCGGGGCTGTCCCGCCGTAGGAGTTACGGGTGCTGACGCATGTCTCCGCCTCAATTGCCTGATAAATATCGTCGGAGAACAGTTCGGAATGCGCCTGCAGTTCCGCAACGGTAAGTTCACTCAGGTCCTTGCCTGCTTCGATACATTGCAAAACGATGGCACCGACCACCGAATGGGCTTGGCGAAACGGCATCCCCTTGCGCGCGAGATAGTCGGCCATGTCGGTCGCGTTGGAAAAGTCACCCTTGATCGCCGCCCGCATCCGGTTTTTCCGGACGGTTACGGAGTTGAGCATACCGGCGTTAATCGCCAGAACCGCCTTAATCGTATCGATAGTATCGAAAAGCCGCTCTTTGTCTTCCTGCATATCCGAGTTGAATGCCATCGGCAGGCCTTTCATCATCGTCAGCACCGACATCAGATTGCCGTAGACGCGCCCGGTTTTGCCGCGCGAGAGTTCGGCCACATCCGGATTCTTTTTCTGCGGCATGATGCTGCTGCCCGTACTGTATGCGTCGTCCATCTCGATGAAACCGAACTCGCGGGTGGACCAGAGAACGAGTTCCTCGTTCAGACGGCTGATATGCATAGCGATAAGCGCAGCGTCCGCCAGGAACTCGATCAGATAATCGCGGTCACTGACGGCATCGATGCTGTTCTCATAGACCCCGGTGAAATTCAGCAGGTCAGCGCTGTAATGCCGGTCGATCGGGAACGTCGTACCGGCAATGGCCGCGGCGCCGAGCGGGCAGACATTTATCCGCTTATAGCAGTCCCGCAGCCGCTCCCAGTCAGCCTGAAACCGGAAGAAATAAGTCAGGATATGGTGGGCAAACAAAATCGGCTGCGCCCGCTGCATGTGCGTATATCCCGGCATAACGGCATCGATGTTCTTCTCGGCTAAATCGACAATTACTTCCTGCAGATACTCAATCATCCCCATAACTTCCGCTACTTCTTCCCGTAGATACAAGTGTGTGTCTACCGCGACCTGATCGTTTCGGCTGCGCGCGGTATGCACCTTCGCTCCGACCGGTCCTATCTTCTGAATCAGGGCGTGTTCGACATTCATATGGATATCCTCGAGCTCGACCTTGAATTCAAAAGTGCCGGCCTCGATCTCCGCCAGAATCTCACGCAGCCCGGCAATGATCTGGTCTTTCTCTTCCTCAGTAATGATGCCGCATTTGGCCAGCATCGTCGCGTGCGCGATACTGCCGTTGATATCCTGTTTGTACATCCTCCGGTCAAAGGGAATCGACGCGGTAAAATCCTGAGCCGTAAATACCGTGTTCTTGTGGAAGCGGCCGCCCCACAGCTTCATAATATCCCTTCTTTCTGGCGTGTCCGCAACGACACTATTTCACATCGTCCCGTTTCAGGAAAGCCGTCATGCAATGGATGGCCCCCCAGCCCTTCTGGAGTTCATCGATGTCGACTTCGATAACCTCGACGCCGGCCTTCTCAATCGCGTCTTTGGTCCGGGGGTTTCCGGCCGGCATGACGATTTTACCCGGTTCCAGAGCCACGAAATTAATCCCACCGGTCCCTTCCGCTTCCTCCGGCCACTGACACTCAACCAGACGGAAGCCCCGGTCCAGGAGGAAGACGGCCGTCTCGTGCGGTGTTTCCCATGGGAAGATGACCGCGACGTCCTTATCGGCGATATTCATGTTACCGTCCAGGTGAGCGTGACCGTAGGGTATCTGGGTATAGCAAAAGTTCTTGACGCCCATATTGCGCAATTCGGCCTCCACCTGGCGGGCGCCTTCCGCGTTGCACCGGTTGCCGAGTCCGAGCAGGACCGATTCGCTGTCCACCCAGAGCACGCAGGCGCCTTCGAACGTAGCCGAACCATTGATGGTTTTAATTATCGGCACCCCGATTTTTGCGCAGGCCTGCGCGACATACTTCTCTTCGCCGCGGCGCACTTCGATGGCCGGGCGGGTAATGATCGCCCCTTCCGGCGTCATCAGCAGCAGATCGCGGCAGAAGAGAGCGTTCGGGTAATCGCCCGTTTCTTCGACATAGTATACTTGGACGCCGTGATCCCGGTAAATCTGGGCCAGCCGGTCATGTTCTTCCCGGGCTTTGACCGGATCCATGGGGGCTTTCCAGCGGTATTTGGCATAAGTGCGCTCCATGTTCTCGATCTCATGGCCGGGACGCCGCATCAGGACCGCCCGCAGCTTGCCGATCTCGGAATTGACTCCCCAATCCCCCCAAATCCGGGGCATGTCTTCCTTGAATGTTGCCTGGTTCGCAAACCATCTTTCGCCGGACGCTTCAATTGCCATCGAAATTCCTCCTCAGTGTTCAGATAATCCTGCCCCGATAACCTGCCGGCGATGGAAGCCGGCGGCGGCCTGGCAGATAACTAATTATTCGTTTTCCGCCGGGGAAATCCTGCCCCGGTTTCGGTTTACTCAACCCCATTCCGGCGTCCGGGTAAAAAATAAAGCTCTGCGCCTGCGCAGAGCTTTAACTCAGTCGGGACGAAGATCTATGCGACCGGCTCTTTGTCCGGCATCACCTGTTCGAAGATACCGCGCCGGATTTCGGTTGCCGTCATGTTCTTGGCCTGGAACTCTTTCACTACATAATTACAGGCGTCCCAAGGATCAACCCGCTCGCCGCAGGTAAAAACATCCAGAGCAGCGTAACCGTATTCCGGCCAAGTGTGAATCGCCAAATGCGATTCCGAAATTACTACCACTCCACTGACACCCTGGGGACTGAACTTGTGAAAAGCCACTTCCCGTATCTCAGCGCCAGCAGCCAGAGCAGCCTTGACCATGATATCTTCAATACTTTTGACATCATTTAAGATATCCGGGTCGCAGCCAAAGACTTCAGCCAAAATGTGCCTGCCCAGTGCATCCATCCCGCTCCCTGCCTCCTCCACCAGCGAATTTGCATGCCAATCAAATAAATAATAGCAAATTCCTGAAAAAAGTCAAGGATATCAGGATAAATTGTTAATAATTCCGCTGGGATGCAGGCAGGAATGATTTCTCGCCGTTAATTCCCTTATTCCTCGGCCACGACCGGATTTTCGAGAACACCAACCTTCTCGATTTCCATGCGGACGACGTCGCCGGGGAAGATCTGTCCGACGCCGCTGGGCGTCCCCGTGATAATGATATCACCGGGCAGCAGGGTCATTTGCTGCGAGACATAACTGACCAGGTAGTCGACGTTGAAGATCATATTGGCGGTCGTGGAATCCTGCCGCACCTTTCCGTTCACCGACAGGGAAATTTTCAGGTTATGCGGGTCGACGTCGGTTACGATCGCCGGACCGGTCGGGCAGAACGTATCGAAGGATTTGGAGCGGGCCCACTGCCCGTCGTTGCGCTGGAAAATCCGTTCGGAGACATCATTGGCGCAGGTGTAGCCAAAAACATGTTTAAGCGCATCCGCTTCGGTAACCCGTTTAATTTTATCCTTGATGACGACTCCGATTTCCGCCTCATAATGGACCAGTTGTGCCTGCTTGGGCAGGACGATGGCATCCCCGTCGGCACAAAGGCAGGTAGGCGCCTTCAAAAAGATCAGCGGTTCTTTCGGGGGTTCGCGGTCCTGCCCGCCTTCTTTGACATGATCAAGATAGTTCAAGCCGATGGCCACGATTTTGCTCGGAGTAACCGGCGCCAGCAATTTGACCTCGGCGTAGGGAAGCTTCTTCCCGGTGAGCGAGTAGGACGTATAGAGATCACCGGCGATTTCTTCGATCGTGTCCCCTTGCCAAACCCCGTAAGCTTCCTTTCCGGCGTATTGATAACGGACAAATTTCATGCTGCTATTCCCCCTTTTATTATTCCGGGCCGGGTTACTACCGGCCTTCCCGCCTTGCCTTGGCGATCACTCCAAAATAAGCTGCGCCGGCGATTCCCAATCCCAAGCTTAACCGCAACAGGTAGAAGGTGTCTAAATTCAGCCGCATGAAGACGTTGAACACCAGCCAAGCTGCCGGGTACCCCAGGATAAAGCAGATCAGGAAATACATCAGGAGGACAAGATAAGGATTCGCCCGCCGCATTTTTCTTTCCCGGTAGCTGGGGTAATACCCGGTACTTTTTTTCTTTTTCTTTGCCATCACGCCAACTCCTCGGTCGACATTAATCTATCCCGGCCGCATTCGCCATACAATTAATTCGCCAGAGGGGCCGGAATACCTTTAGTCTTCCACTTTTTGCTTAATACCTTGCAGCATCATTTCACAGTTCTCCCGCACCTTGATTTTAGCAATCGGGTGCAGTAAGGCAGCCACCATCGGGATCCCAAACTCAAAGTCGACCGTCAGGGTCACCTTGGTCCCTTCCGGTGTTTCGGCAAAGTACCAATCACCTTCGAATTGTTTCAAATCGCCTTCCGTTTGTTGGTAGCGAATATGTTTGCCGGCATCATCGAAGGTATCTTTCTCTTTCCATTTGAGCGTCTTGCCTTCCAGCTTGGTTACCCACTCGGTGAGGGTAGTATTGCCATCCCGCTCGATAACTTTGACGCTGACGACATCCTTCATAAACTCGGGATAACCTTCCATATTTTTGGCCAAAGCATAGACTGCTTCGGTGGAACCCTTTACTACAATCGAAGATTCTACGTGCGGCATATTTATTTCCCCCTTTGCACCTACGTTTATAGGTCTTCAATAACCGCCTGGCATTTAGCGGCCGCCCGGTCAAGGGCTTCCAGGACATAGTCGATTTGTTCGGTGGTAATAACGAGCGGCGGCTCCATCCGGATTACCTTGGGCTTGTTGAGCGTGTAGACGACCAGGATGCCGTTATCGATCAATTCGGACATGATCATGCCGCCGACACCGGCTTTGGTCATTTCCAGGCCAATCAGGAAGCCCTTGCCCCTGACCTCTTCGATAACCTCCGGATAGCGCTTTTTGATTTCCTGCAGTCCGCTGATGAAATACTCGCCCAGCTCGGCCGCCCGCTCCGCCAGTTTCTCTTCGCGGATGACATTGATCGCCGCGATTCCGGCCGCACAGGCAATCGGGTTGCCGCCGAAAGTCGAGGTATGGATGAGCGGATTAGTAATAAATTCTTCCCAGACCCGCGGCGCCGCGATGAAGGCGCCGATAGGCATAACCCCGCCGCCCAATGCTTTCGCCACCGGCATGATGTCCGGAGCAACATCGGAATGCATGGCGGCAAACATCTTCCCGGTCCGGGCAAAGCCGGTCTGGACCTCATCGAGAATCAACAGCACGCCTTTCCGGTCGCAAATCTCCCGGACGGTCGGAAGGTAGTCGGCATCCGGAACAATTACGCCGCCTTCACCCTGGATTGGCTCCAGAATGACCGCAGCCGTGTCGCCGTCAATTGCGGCTTCGATTGCCGCCGCGTCATTGAACGGTACATGGGTAAACCCGGGAACGAGCGGACCGAACGGCGTTTTGTACTGGTCGCGACCGCTGGCGGACAAAGCGCCCATCGTTTTGCCGTGAAATGCGTTCACCGTAGCAACCACTTTCGGCTTGCCGGTAGCCATCCGGGCCAGTTTGAGCGCCCCCTCATTAGCTTCCGTTCCACTGTTACAGAAGAACGAATACTGCAGCTCGCCGGGGGAAATTTCCGCCAGCAGCTCGGCCAGGTCGGCCATCGGCTTACACAGCAGAATCTTGGAGGAAAGCGGCATCTTATCCAGTTGTTCTTTTACCGCTGCCACGATTTTGGGGTGACGGTGACCTTGGACGAACATGCCGTAGCCGCCGGCGCAATCGATGAAATCTTTGCCGTAAATATCGCGGACAACGGCACCCTGCGCTTCCCATTCGATCGTCGTCAGTCCCATGAACTTGAAAATCCTGGCCATGGCGGGATTCAGATACTTCTCGTATTTTTCTATCGTTTGTTCGACGACCCGGTCTTTCTCCGTCTTACTCAACATGCTTTCCGTTTTTGCCATTTTATCTCCTCCCGGTATTATTCTGTCCTTTGAAGCCGTAATCAGTTTTCACCCCTCCCTTATCACTCGGGCGTTCAATCCGACTGTCAATTATATTTCGCTGCCGGGAAACCTTTTCCTGTTGGCGAGCCGTGACGGGCGGCGTTTTTTTGCACAATTTTGTGTACATCCCCCTTTGAGCCCATCTACCCGGCTGCCGGTATCGAGAAGAAATAACTTGCCGGGAGGAAAACCTCGTGCTATAATGGTGTATACAAGTATACTGCTTTTCTACTCCTTTCTCATCCCTCGGTGCAGAGGGACTTTTTTTCGGCTTTTCACTCCTGCCGGTTGGCTCCGGAAATCCCGGCGGACTCAAACGTCGCCATCCCGCGCAGGATTTCCCCGGCCGCCGCGAGCACCGGCAAAGCCATGACCGCACCGCTCCCTTCCCCCAGCCGCATCCGCAAATGGAGAAAAGGAGTCAAGCCGAGCTCAGCCAACACCAGACGGTGGCCGGGTTCTTCGGACAGATGGGAGGCGAAGAGATAACCGGCGGCCGCCGGAGCCAGCCGGACTGCAAGCAGGGCGGCCGCTGCCGAGATGAAGCCGTCCGTTACTATCGGGATCCGCCGCGCCGCCGCCCCGAGGATCAGGCCGGCAATGCCGCCGATCTCCAGGCCGCCGACCTTGGCAAGGACATCCACCGGGTCGGCCGGATCCGGCCGGTTGACTCGGATCGCTTTCAGGATGGCGCTCGTTTTCAAGCTAAAACCGGTCGCGTCAACGCCGGTTCCCCGCCCGATAAACCGCTCCGGCGGACCGCCGACAAGTACGGCGGCAATCGCGCTGCTGGCGGAAGTGTTGCCAATACCCATTTCACCTACGGATATTACCGAGGCGCCGGCGAGGATCGCCGCCTCGGCCACAGTTATTCCGGTCTCCACCGACCGGATTGCCTCGTCCCGCGTCATCGCCGGTCCCAAGGTCATGTTGTCAGTCCCGTACTTGATTTTTCTGCGCAATAAGTCCGGATGCGTCACCTCACTGGCGATTCCCATATCCACGCAGACAATCGCCGCGCCGTTCAGTTGGGCAAGTACATTGATGGCTGCCCCGCCGGTCAGGAAATTCAGTACCATCTGCGCTGTTACTTCCTGTGGGTAGGCGCTTACTCCTTCAGCTGCGATGCCGTGGTCAGCCGCCATAATCACATGCGTTTTTTTCTTCAGTTCCGTCGCTGCGTCGCCGGTAATGCCGGCCAAGCGCACGGCGATTGCTTCCAGCAACCCCAGGCTGCTTTTCGGCTTGGTCAACGTATCCAACCGGTATTGGCATTCCTCCATAGCGGCAGCGTGCAGGGGGGCAATTTTGCTTATCGTAGTACCGAGCTTATCCATCCGGACGTCATCTCCTTATAGTCAGATGCGGGCCGCGCCCGTTTCCTTCATTGCATGCCTGTGATGAAGAGCAAAAATGTAATCTGAAAGATTTCGTGCAGGGCACCGTAAACATCACCGGTTAAACCGTACAGGTTCCGGCTAATCGAACGAGCCAGCGGCAGGAGGATGAGCAAACTGCCGGCAAAAGCTGTCGCAACGCCAAAGCCGCTGCCGGCGGCAAAAAGCACGGTCATTACGGCGGCGGGAACCGCCTGTCGCCAGGTAACACCAGCAAACGCCAGCCCCGTGCCTCTTTCCCGCGCGTAGGGAAAGAGATAGAGGTTCAAGACCAGAGTCATTTTGGCGCCGGCACCGTAAAGGAGCATGACCGGAAAATTGCCGCCCCACTCGGCCAGCAGGATTACTTTGGCAAGCACCAGCCAGACGACGGCCGCCGCGCCCATCGCCCCGACCCGGCTGTCCTTCATAACCTGCAACTGTCTTTCCCGGGTACCGCCGGCAAACCAACCGTCCGTAAAATCGGCTAGGCCATCCAGATGTAACCCGCCGGTGAGCAGAAATTCCGCTGCAACGAGCATTATTCCGGCGACTAATGGCGGCCATATCCTTATCATGCCCCTGAACAGCAAGCCCAGGAAGCCGCCCAGGATGCCTCCGACTGCCGGAAAATAAGCAGCGCTGACCGGTAAATCGCCGGCCTGCCCTTCCCCCGGCACCTTGACCGGGATTTTGGTCAGAAAAGCCAAAGCCAACAAAAAAAATCTCATCGGACTAGCGCCGGCAACTCACAGGCCGGAGTAAACAGGTACTCTGGTAACGGGGCAAATAAGGTCGGACTAGTTAGTTTTCCGCTCATCTTTTCCTCCTTTTATCGGTACCGGGATACCGCTAACACACCAGTACACCGTGTCGGCAACGGCCGCCGTCTTCTGATTCACACAACCGAGCAAATCGCGGTAAGTCCTCGCCAGGCGGTTGGCCGGGACGATGCCGGCGCCGACTTCGTTCGAGACAATGACGACCCGACCCTGATAAGCGGTTATCGTCTCCAGAAACCGGTCGATCTCGGTCAAAAAACTTTCTTCCAGATCGGTATCGGTTGTTGTCGGACAGTCATGTTCCGTGTTCCAGAAACCGAGCAGCAGATTGGAAACCCAGACCGACAGACAGTCGACCAGCACCGCCCCGCCGGCAACCGAAGCAAAAGCCTCATCCGGCCGCAGCGGGGCTTCCACAGTTCGCCAGGCTGGCGGTCTCACCTGCCTGTGTCTATCAACCCGACTTTGCATCTCAGCATCGGTAATAACCGCCGTAGCAACATACGTTACTTTTTCCGACGTCGCCAGGAGTTTTTCCGCCAGACGGCTTTTGCCGCTTCTGGCCCCGCCGACAATGAACACCGTCTCATTCATCTTGCTTCCCGCCTTTCTTTTTGGGCAGAACGACGGGGCGGTCACAGTCGCCGCGCGGCAGGACGACTGTCTCCGCTCCGAAGATACGCCGGAGGTTGTCTTCGTTCAAAACCTGGTTCGGATGACCGCTGCCGTATACCGTGCCGTTTTTGACCGCAATGATCCGGTCGCAATACAAAGCAGCCAGATTTAAATCGTGGAGAATGGCCAAAACAGTGATTCCCTTCTTCTGCCGCAGCCATTCCATCAGTTCGAATACTTCCACCTGCCGGAAAATATCGAGGTCGGAAACGGGCTCGTCCAGAAGAAGCAATTCCGCTTCCTGGGCCAAGGCCTGACTGATCAGGACCCGTTGCCGTTCACCGCCGCTTAAAGTATAAAATTTACGCTCACGCAACTCCCAAACTCCCGTCCACTCCATGAATGTCTGCACGCTCTGCCGTTCCTGCGGCCGGCGGCAGTATCGTCCCATCCGAACGATGTCTTCCGCCCGGTAAGCAAATCCCACGCTGAGGGATTGGGATACTACCGCGATTCGCCGGGCCCGCTCCTGATAAGTAAGGGAAGCGATATCGACACCATCCACCCGGATACAGCCGCTGCGCAGCGGCAAAACCCCGCTGACAGTTTTTATCAGGGTAGATTTGCCGGCTCCGTTCGGCCCGATGCAGCCGACGAACTCACCCGCGGCAACCCGAAAGGTCACGCCCCGCAGCACGTCATGTTTTCCATAACCGCCTACGGCGGCGTCAACAACCAATTTAGCCATTGCTTTCTCCCCAATACTTATCCTGCTCACGGCGCAGCAAATAAAGGAAAAACGGACCGCCGCACAAAGCGGTGACAATGCCTACCGGAATTTCTACCGGCCGCAGCAAGGTGCGCGCCAGGGTATCGGCGGCGATCATAAAGCAGCCGCCCCAAAGCACCGAGCGGACAAGCAACTGACGGTGTCCGGGCCCGTAAATGAGCCGTAAGACATGCGGAATAAGCAGCCCAGTGAAAGCAATCACGCCGCTGACCGCCACGGCGGCACCGGTCAGCAAGGCGGCCGTGAGCAGCAGGCGAAACTTTTCTTTTTCGACGTCCACTCCGAGCTGCTGCGCTTTCGTTTCGCCCAACGCCAGAATGTCCAGGACAGACGACTTGGCCGCCAAGGCACATCCCCCGACCAAGGGGTATGGTAAAACGGCCAGGACATGCCGCCAGCCGCGGTTATTGAAGCTGCCCATCAGCCAGTAAATCAACGGGTGATTGACTTCGTCACCGATATAAATCAACAGGGTCAGGATAGCGCTGAGGACGGTGCTCAAGGCAACGCCGGCCAAGAGCAAGGCGATAACCGACACCTGTCCGTCGTTCCGGGCCAGGCGATAGGCAACCAGGACGGCCGCCAGGGCACCCAGGAAAGCAAACGGGGGCACCAGTCCTAGTGACCAAAGGCTCTGCTGCCAGCTTACCCCGCACTTGCCGATAAGTAAGATGGCTGCGGCCGCCCCAACGGAAGCACCGGAAGAAGCGCCGACGATATACGGATCGGCCAGCGGATTTCTGAGCAGGCCCTGGAGAACGCAGCCGGACAAAGCGAGACTGGCGCCCACCAGAAAAGCCAGCGCAATCCGCGGCAGGCGCAGCGTCAGGATAATTGCCGCGGCAGCGGAGGTAACGCCTTCGGAGTCACGCCCAACCAACGCCAGGATATCGCGAATGGTGATAGGAACGGAACCGATGGCCACGGCGGCGGCGACAACTGCGATAACGACAGAAAGCGGCAAGACAGCCGCGATAAGACGCTTAAGCATAACAACGCCTCCAAACCGGCACAAAGACCGATTGCTGCGGGGATAAACGAAAAATATCCAGCAGCTAATTAAACAAATCCGAATGAATGAACTCGGCCAGCAGCCGGACCGCCGTAACCACCCGCGGTCCGGGCCGGCTGAAAATATCGGGGTCCAGGGCTTTTACCCGGCGGTTTTGCACCGCCGCGGTCACTTGCCAGCCCGACCTGGCCAGGACGGCCTCCGGCGTTTGACCGCTGTGACCGATAACGATATAAGCGGGATTTTTGCTCAAGATCGCTTCGGCGCTGTAACTCGGCCACGGCACTGCCGTGTCGCCGGCCAAATTGATGCCGCCGGCGGCTTCGATGATGGCATCAATGAAGGTGCCGGGTCCGGCCGTCATAATCGGTTCATGCCAGACTTCGTAGTAGACTAGCGGGAACTCCTCGGGTGAAATGTCCCGGAGTTTTGCCTGAATCGCCTGCAGTTCCCCTTGCAGTTCGCCTACCACCGCTTCCGCTTTGCTTTCGACTCCGGCTGTGCGGCCGACCAGCCGGACGGCATCCATCACTTCGGCGATGTCCTGCGGGTCGATTACTACAACGCTGATCCCGGCCTCCGTCAATTTGTCGACCGGTTCTTGTGCCAGAGCCGAGGCGAACACCACCCCTGGCTGCAGGGAAACAATCCTTTCGATATCCGGGTCCGAAAAGGTTCCGACTTTCGTTTTGGTTTTGGCTGCCTCCGGGTAATTGCAGTACGTTGTCACACCGATTAACCGCTCATCCAGTTCCAGAGCATACAAAATCTCGGTAATGCTGGGAGCCAGCGAGACAATAGTTTCCGGCAGAGCGGCAAATTGCACTTCTCTTCCCTTCTGGTCGGTTACGGTCAAGGAATGCTCATCGCTGATATGCATAGTACAACCGGATAAAAGTGAGGTTACCAGACAGAAAACGATCAATCCGACAAATCTTCTGTTCATCTTTTTGATGCTCCTTTCGCTTTTATAAAACAAAACTGCCTCAGCCGATTAGGGCCGAGGCAGTTCATTTTTCCCGCAAGGGTTAAAATAACAACGAACCTTGTACTTACCTCTGACCGCGAAGGCGATGTACGCAGCATACAGGCAGGTCTCCTGGCTCGTAGCGAACGTTGCCTCCCTTCTCATTCCGATGAGGAACAATGGGTTGCCAGGCAACGCAATCTACTTACAGTGGCGGGACCGCTCAGGATTTGCACCTGATTCCCTATTCTCTCCGCAAGGCGGAGCACCTGAATGCAATCTGATATGCAATTGTAACTTCTATTATTATAAAGCAAGTTCTTCCAGGAAGCAATCCTATTATTGCTTCTTCAGTCCGCTGCCGGTGAGCGGCACGACTACTTTACTCCGACCAATCGCTTTGTCCGCAAAATACCGCAAGGCTCCGGCCGCCGCGACCGCCGCGGTCGGTTCAACGTAAAGGCCGGCTTCGCTCAGCAGCTTTGCCGCCGCCTCGATTTCCACCTCCGTTACGGTTATGCAGTCCCCCCGGCTGTTCCGGAGCGCCGCCACCATTTCCGCCAGGCGGGGCGGCCGGGCGATGGCGATGCCTTCCGCCCGGGTCGGCAAGTTGTTCCCCGCGCTTATCCCATGGCAGGAACGAAAGACCGGGGCGCAGTTGGCACTTTGGACCCCGATCAAACGCGGCATCTCTCCGGCCTCGGAAAATCCTTGATAAGCTCCGAGCAAAAGACTTCCGTTCCCGACCGGGACGAACACATAATCGGGTGTGCCGATAGCGGCGTCAATCTCGGTGGCGAAGGACTTTGTCCCTTCAAAAAACAACGGGTTGTACACATGGGAGGCATAATAAGTCGCTGACGCCGCCGCCAGCGCAGCCCGGGCGGTATCGTCCCGGGAGCCGGAAACTTTTTGCACATCCGCTCCGTAGGCGGCAATCTGTTTGATTTTCCCCGGTGAAGTATCAGCAGGGAGATAGATACGGCACTTTATCCCGGCGGCAGCACAGTATGCGGCAATCGCCGCACCCGCATTGCCGGAGGAGTCCTCAACTACCTCCGTAATGCCGAGGTTCTTCAATTGGCTGACCAGGACAGCCGCGCCCCGGTCTTTGAAGGAACCGGTCGGCATAAGAAAATCAAGTTTCAGATGCAGCGGAATATCACCGACCTGCCGCAGGAGCAACGGGGTTCTGCCTTCCCGGAGGGTAACGGACAGATCGATTGTTTCCCCCATGGTTTTCTGGAGTTGAAACAGCCCGCCGCAGTCACACTTGTACTTCAACCCGGCCAGCGGATAAGTTTTCCCGCAGGCGGAACAGACAAATCGCATGGTTACCTCCTTACCCGAACCCGCATGCGCGGTCCGGTTGTTTATTTTTCCGAAGTGAACGATTCCACCGCCACCCCATCCTTTCCTGCCGCGGTTCCTCGCCGCTCCGCTCGGGCAGTTGTCGGAGATTTACAAAAACTATCGATGAGAACAGATATGTGCAACTAACAGGCGTTTTATGGTATGATAAGCATAATCAAGTAAAAAACAGGTGGACGATTATGTTTATAGCCGATTTTCACATCCATTCCAAATACTCAAGGGCAACCAGCCGAGAATGTGTGCCGGAAATGCTTGAACTGTGGGCGCGGCGGAAAGGACTGGCCTTAATCGGCACGGGCGACTTTACCCATCCGGCCTGGCGTGAGGAATTAAAGGAAAAGCTGGTTTACTCCGAGGACGGTCTTTACCGCCTCAAGGCTGAGTACCGCCGGCCGGATGACAGCGCGGGAGCGGCGTTCGATCCCCGCTTCGTTGTTTCCGGCGAAATCAGCTCCATCTACAAAAAGAACGGCAAGGTGAGAAAAGTTCACAACCTAATCCTCCTGCCCGGTATCGAGCAAGCCGAAACGCTCGCTCACCGGCTTGAGGCCATCGGGAATTTGCATTCCGACGGTCGGCCGATTCTCGGTCTCGACAGTCGGGATCTGCTGGAAATAACCCTCGAAGTCTGCTCCGAAGCCTTATTTATCCCGGCGCATATCTGGACGCCGCATTTTTCCCTCTTTGGCGCCTACTCCGGCTTTGACGCCATCGAAGAATGCTTTGAAGATTTGACGGGCCATATTCACGCCTTGGAAACCGGACTCTCCTCCAATCCGCCGATGAACTGGCGTCTTTCCGCGCTGGACAAGTATACCCTGGTCTCCAACTCCGATGCCCATTCGCCGGGAAATCTGGCGCGGGAAGCGAATATCTTCGCGGTGCCCCTTTCTTATCCCCACATCGCGCGGGCGCTGCAAAACCCAGCGGCGCCGGAGTTTTATGGGACAATCGAATTTTTCCCCGAGGAAGGGAAATATCACTACGACGGACACCGGCGCTGCAAGGTGTGTCTAGAGCCAATGAAAACTACGGCTCTCTCGGGTGTCTGCCCGGTATGCGGCGGTAAACTGACGGTCGGGGTGTTACATCGGGTTGAGGCATTGGCGGACCGGGCCGAGGGTTTCGTACCGCCGTCGGCAAAACACTTTGAAAGTCTGGTTCCCCTCCGTGAGGTGATTGCCGCCTCCACCGGGCTTGCCGCTGCCGGTGTGAAGGCTTATGAGCGATACTGCAGCCTGCTCCGCAATCTGGGTCCGGAACTCTTTATCCTCCGGGAAGCACCGCTTGACGCTATCGAAGAGAAGGCGGGCCCGCTCGTCGCCGAAGGCATCCAGCGGCTCCGCTGCGGCAAACTGCGAGTCGAACCCGGATACGACGGGGAATACGGTAAAATCAGCATTCTGGCCGCTGATGAGATCGACCGGATCTCCGGCCAGACCCGCTTGTTTGAGGCGGCACAGCCCCCAAAGCAGTCCAAAGTCAGGGGGGCGCACAAAGAAAACGAACCGCCGGCAGCCGTTTCGCCCCAACAAGCTACGGCCACAACCGAGCCGGCTCCCCCGGCCAACCTCCCCTATGGGTTAAACCAGGAACAATGGGAAGCAGTCGCCGCTTCCGACCGCGCCGTCATGGTGACTGCCGGACCCGGAACGGGCAAAACCCGGACGCTCGTGAGTCGCATCATTTATCTTATCGAACAAGGTGGCGTCCAGCCCGCGCAGATAACCGCCGTCACCTTTACCAGCAAGGCGGCCAAAGAAATGCGAGCTCGTTTGGAAAAACACTTCGGCGGCAGGCGCCCGGTGAACGCCATGACCGTAGGCACCTTTCACTCCATTGCCTTGGCCTTTCTGACCGAACAAAATGGCGGGAAGAACGTCATCGTAATTGACGAGGCGAATGCCCTCTCGATCGTCAACGATATCCTGACCAGCCTACATTTGAAAAACTCCCCCCGGGATGTTCTCCGCGGGATATCTCTGATCAAGAACGGGGCGGTACCCGGTAAGACGGCGGCAGTTCCGGCCGGAGTATACGATTCATACTGTGCGCAACTTGAGCGGTACGGGGTGCTGGACTACGACGATATTCTCCTGCAAGCGCTCGATCGGTTTACAGAGCAAACAATAGACAGCATGGACGCTGCCCGCCGCCGGAATTCCTTCACTTATTTGCTGGTGGACGAGTTACAGGATATCAACAGCGTCCAGTATCGTCTGATCAAAACCTGGAGCCGGTCCAGCGCGGGTGTCTTTGTCATCGGTGACCCCGATCAGTCCATTTACGGCTTCCGGGGTTCGGATCTACGCTATTTCGAGCAACTGCCGCAAGACTTCCCCGCCACCCGGCAAGTCAGGCTCACCCAGAATTACCGGTCTACGCCCGAGATCATCCGCTGCGCGCAATCGGTCATGACGCAAGCCGCCGCCGGACGGACACATTTGCTGACGGCGAAAAAAGCAAGCGGCGCCAAAGTGCGCCGACTGGAAACGCCGGATGATCTTTCCGAAGCCATCTTTGTGGCCAAAGAGATCAATCGAATGGTCGGCGGCACCGATATGCTGAACGCGCACACGCCGCCGGCACGTAGCGGGAAAAAGCCGGCGGCAAAACAGCTCAGGGCTTTTTCTGAGATTGCCGTACTGTACCGTACAAATCGCCAGGCGGAAATCCTGGAGAAATGCCTGAGCAAAGAAGGCATCCCTTTTAAGGTCGCCGGCCGGGATGAGTTCCTGACTGATGTCGAGGTACAAAAAGCAACTGCCTTTTTCCGGTTTTTGTTGAATCCGGCGGATCGTATCTCACTGCGGGTATGCCTGAAGACATTGTCCGCCTGCCCCGCCGATCTCAGCCGAAAGCTTCTCGCCGCTTATGACGAAACCGAAAAAAACATAGACGACCTGGCAGTTATTCTCGGGACATATGGCGTGACCTCAGCCGCAGCTAATACCGAGAGGTTCATCAAGCTGTTGCGCAAGTATGAAGCGGCCGTCCACACCGAAAAGCCGCAAAAGTTACTGAAAACCTGGACAAGCGACAATGGGCTGAACGGCGTGCGGAGCGTGGAACTGCTTTCCAACCTGTCCGTCGGACAGGACAAGATGGCTGCCTTCCTGCAAAACCTTGCGCTCGGCCATGACAGCGACATAGTGCGCAGCGGAAACAAGGTCTACGCGGCGGATGCCGTTTCGCTCATGACTTTCCACGGGGCTAAAGGGCTGGAATTTCCGGTTGTGTTCCTGTGCGGTTTAAACCAGGGAATACTGCCATACAGGAACTACCGGGAGGACAGCAATCCGGACGAGGAAAGGCGGCTCCTTTATGTCGGCCTGACCAGGGCGCAGGAAGAGCTGCTCCTCCTCTCGTCCCCTTTCCCCTCGCCATTTCTGGGCAATATACCTGAGGATATCCTGGTTCGAGAAGAAGCTTTTACCCGGAAGCTGCCCCCCGCGTTTCAACAGCTCGGCCTTTTCGACCGCTGATCTCCTGGAAATGAATTTGCGGCAAAGCAAGTTTTACCGGCAATATTGCTCACATTAACAAAATAACGTGGGCACCCCCTATCAGCACAAACAGTCATGTGCGAATTAAAATCGCTGCACATGGCTTTGTTCATTATTGCTTCGGACAACCCTAAATATCGGCCAGTGCATCGATGCAATTTTGTCATTCAGGTTATTTTCACCGTACATTTTGTAGTCTCTCTGAACCCAAAATTCAATTTACTATGTTTCATCCAGAGAACTTGATAATTATACTAATAAATTTGCCGCCAAAGGGCAAAGTTCTTGTCAAAACATCGATAACAATTCTCTGAAACGCCAAGTGCTTCAAAACTCTCTGCTTGAAGCATCCAACCTTCTCCCTAAATCTTTTTATCCTGGAACCCATCTCATTAATGTCTTATACGTTTCACCCTTTTATCACCCCTTATATGCGCTTCGGATTGCGACCGGTATTAGGCAGACACATGACGTTTTGTAGTGTTTATCCTTTTTACCTTGCAATTTGTTATAATCATTCTGGTGGTGGTTACCGATGGATAGAACTACAATATTGGGTCAAAGGCTGCGACAACTAAGAGAAGAAAGAGGCTTGCTGCAAAAGGATATCGCTAATAAGTTCGGTATTACCGATAGTGCAATTGGTCACTATGAACGCGGGGACCGGACACCTGACGCTGATACGTTGAGTCGCTTCGCCGAATTCTTTCAAGTCACGACCGATTATCTGCTCGGCCGCACCGGCATCCGCAAGCCCATCGAAACCATTGCCGCCCACCGGTCCGATGATCCGATGAACGAACTTCCGGAAGACGCTCGAAAAAGTCTTGAGGAATACCGGGAATACCTGTTCAGAAAACACGGCCTGATCAAAGACTTGGATGTGCAGCAGAAAGTTTAGGGTGGGTGACAGGATATGAGCGCAATATTCGCAAAACGGCTGCATGCGGAAAGAGAGTCAAAGGGCTGGTCTCAACAACAATTTTCGAACATGCTCGGAATAACCAAGGCAGCCCTCTTCGGATATGAAAGGAACTATCGGGAGCCTGACCTGGCAATTTTGGTGCGGATTGCGGAATTGCTGGAGGTAACCAGTGACTACTTAATCGGTACGAGCGATGACCGCCGACCGGTTAAGGGGATTACCGACCTCCAATCCGGCAACCCGACAACCAGATTACCGGAAGAGCTTCGCAAAAACCTCGAAGAATACAGAGATTTCTTGCTCATGAAACACGGTCTGTACGAAGAATGAAACCTGCGACTGCAGGTTTCATTCTTCTCAGTCAGCTTTGTAAAATCCGGCGCCCTTTCGTTCAAAGATGGCCCCTATGCCAGATAAGCTTTTCAAGCTTGCGGATAAAGAAGGCATTGAGATTGCCTATCAGGGCTTCAAACCGCCACTCGAAGCAGTATACTAGATGACGCCTGACGTTATCAATATTTTATGATATATATTCCTTCTTCGTCGGGAGCAGCGGAAACCTTTGTTGTATTTGACACATTCACGACCGCCCTCACTCCTGTATTATTAAAATCGGCAAATTGGTTTGTTATAAAGCCACGGTCATACACTGCGCCGACCGGCCGGTATCCTTGTGTATTGGGGTTACGCAGCCAGTACGTCCGGTCCCCCCAGGTGTCATCCTTTACCTGGGCTGTTCTCGCATCGTCACCTTTCCCCGCGAAATATTCGAACACGGAACCGATTTCATACGTATCCATGTGTTCGGTATCGCCAAGTTCGGTACTGGACGGGATGAAGACTTTATCGGAGGTAGTGTATTCCGCTCCGTTTTCATATTCCTTATTCAGGACTTCGGTATCAAGAACAAGGGAGGCAAAAGCATCAGAAAAAGCCGCGTAAAATCCTTCGCCGGCATGAATACCCGTGGAGTTGAGCCATGGTCTGATCCCCTGTTGAGCATTTCCTGTCCCTGAGTCTCCCCAATGCCCCCAGCCGGCCACCAGGCCGGATTCCAGCATGCTCGTATCAAAAGTGAAATAACCGAGCAGGTTTTCCGACAGCAGAGTAACCGAACCTGTGCCATAATGATCTTTAGCCACCACGATCCATACGACCGGTGCGGTTACATCGTTTTCCTGCGCAGTATAGCCATAGCCCGTCCTATACTCCCACTCCCAGGTCGTATCCATAACCCTGTCCCCGATCTCCAATAACCCGATATCAATAGTTCCTCCGCTATTATTGTCGGGCAGGGTAGAATTCTCTGCGCCGTTTCCGGAGCAGCCGGATAAGAGCATGCTGCCGATGATTATGGCCAAGATAATGGCCAAGTAGCTTTTGCGTACCTTCATAATACTTGTTTCCTCCTCTTTTTATATAGGTTACCATGCAAATATTAAAAGAATTAATCCGGCCCGTCAATCACCCGAATGGGTGATTGATACCATCTTCGTCCAATTTATTGGCTATTTATGGCTTGCGTGTTTTGGCAATGTTGTTTTGTCGACAAAATGGGCGTATCGGAAAAAGCTTGTACGGGCTTTTTGCATACAAAAGAGAAACGGCGCGAATTCGCACCGTTACTGAGCATAGCTGGCCGGAATGTAAATATAGAAGTCGAAAAGCGAAAAAATGTTCGCAGGCATGCGGCAGGCGGTACTTACATGTGGACATCATAAATCTCTATTGGAGACTAATTTGTATCTTTTTTCGATTCTGCTTAAAGCGGTACATTTGTCGATCGGCTTCTAAAATGGCTTCGTCAATAGTACCCTTTTTCCTGTCATAAAAAGAATAGCCGATTGATACCATTGGCAGGCGTGGTTCTGTTTGACGCATTGCCTCTATTTCGCACAAGAATTGTTGATAGGCACGCTGAATGATGGTTGTATCCGCATTTCTGCTTATAACACAGAACTCGTCGCCGCCTATTCGAAAACATAATCCTGTTTTGGCAAAAATTGCTTTTATTTGTGAAGAGACCACCGTAAGGCAATAATCTCCAAAAGGATGTCCATACTCGTCGTTGACATCTTTGAAATCATCTATATCGAAAAAAAGAATAACAACATCTTTCGCGCCGTTAGCCTTGCCAATATAGCTTTCATAAACATTGCGATTAAGAAGTTCCGTCAACCCGTCAATTTGATGATACAACTCACAATAATAAGTATAATACAGGCCCGCGGCAAATGAGATACATATCCATGATACGTGCAATTGTGGGGCGGCAACCTGGACTGAAGTACCGAAAACCACGAACAAAAACAGGATGAACAAAACCGAACGGTTTTTATTCTGGTAGCGATTTGTTTCCGCCAGGGTCTCCAGGAAAAGATATACCATGCCCACGCCGTAGGCAACGATGTATATCCAAAAAACTTGACCCCGATAATATGCATTTTCAATGGTAACCCAAAAGATAAGTGGAAACTTTGCAGACAGAAATGATAAAACAAGATTAACCGCAGATGGTATCCAGAACAATACAGCACCTTTCTTCTTTCGATTGCTGATTGCGCATCCGATCAACAGCGGTATGAGTGGCGATATAGAAAACCCGATTATATTGCCAATGATATTTGGCACACGGTAATATCCAGGCGCGCTTTCAAAAAACATAGTCGCTGTTTCCGCTGCAATCACAACGATTATTGCCGAAATTGAAAGGAGGAAAAACCGTTTAATTTTGTTGGTTGTTACATCGTTTTTTCGTATTATGTAGTCCAAAGTAAGCAATGCCATTACATTAATAAGCGAAATAGCTGTATAATAAAACATCTTAGTGATCTCCATTTATCTGATTTTGAATTAATTAATTAATTATAGCAAAATTGTATAATTTTGTCACCATTCTGGCCTGAATTTTGTCTGATTGTGTAAGTTAATAATCGTATTTTGCTCAGACATGACCTTAGCAACTCCAGTAACCAATTAAAGCAAAATGGACAAAAAAACCACCGCGAAGCCTTGCGGCTGCGGTGGTTTCTTCATTTCAGACTGGTCGGAGTGAGAGGACTTGAACCTCCGGCCTCTTGAACCCCATTCAAGCGCTCTACCAAACTGAGCTACACCCCGTTTACAGCATTATCATTATATCTTATTGTCGCCCGGAATGCAAGAGCGCATGCCTGGAATCATTTTATGATGCTTTTTCTTCAACACCCAAACTAAAAATTTGGTGTACGGCCTGTACGGCCTCGTCGGCTTTTGCCATTTGCAACAGGCAGGAAATTTTAATTTCGGACGTGCTGATCATTTCGATATTGATGCCTTTTTCGGCGAGCGCGCCGAACATTTTGGCGGCGATGACCGGGTTGCCGCCCAGGCCGGCCCCAACAATGGAAACCTTGGCGACATTGCTGTCTTGGGCCACCCCGCCTGCGCCCAGCCGTTCGCTTAACTGCTGCATCGCAGCGGTTGCTTTGCGCAAATCGCTTTCCGCGACCGTGAAGGAAATATCGTTTACCGCGCCTCGTTTGATGCTCTGAATAATCATATCGACGTTGACATTGGCATCGGCCAGGGCAGCAAAGACCTGATAGGCGACGCCCGGACGGTCGGGTACTTCCAGAATCGCGACTTTCGCCACTTTCTTATCACAGGTTACTCCACTGACTACTAATTCTTTTTCCACCTCGCCGACCTCCCTCACTATCGTTCCGGCTTCCCCGTTAAAGCTTGAGCGGACATGGATGACAACGTTGTAGTGTTTGGCGTACTCGACCGAGCGCGGCTGCAGAACGACCGCTCCCAGACTGGCCATTTCCAGCATTTCGTCGTAAGAAATCACCGGGAGTTTCCTGGCATCCGGGACAATGCGGGGATCCGCCGTGTATACGCCGCTCACGTCGGTGTATATCTCGCAGACATCCGCCTGCAACGCCGCCGCCAAAGCGACGGCCGTCGTATCCGAACCGCCGCGGCCCAGAGTCGTGATGTCGTTATTCTCGTTAACACCCTGGAAGCCGGCGACGATGACGATTTTCCCCTGCTGCAGTTCGCCCAGAATTCGTTCCGAATTAACCTTGACGATGCGCGCCTTGGTGTGGACGGCGCTTGTCAGAATACCGACCTGGGCGCCCGTAAGGGAAATGACCGAATACCCGAGCGCGTGGATCGCCATCGACAGCAGCGCGATGGATACCTGCTCGCCGGTGGAAAGCAGCATATCCGTTTCCCGTTCCTGGGGATCATCGGTAATCTGCCGCGCCAGTTCCAACAACTCGTCCGTGGTATCTCCCATTGCCGAAACTACGACGACCACATCGTTACCCTGCGCCCGGGTGTTCAAAACGCGTTTGGCGATGTTCTTGATTTTCTCCGGCGTTGCGACCGAACTGCCGCCGTACTTTTGGACAACTAATGCCATTTCTCTTCCTCCTACTCCGGTCGAATTAACTTGCCACGGCATCACTGTCGTCGCAACTGCGGGAGACAAAAGCTCCTTCCGTACAAATATCCGCCGTGATAACCCGGCATTTGATGCCGTTTTGGGCAAACGCTTCCACCATGGCCCGGCCAATCGGCTCAAGGTCACCGGTTGCGAAAGCGATGATCGAAGGCCCGGAACCGCTGATAACGACGGCTTTCGCTCCCGCCTGCTTTCCGGCGGCGAACACCTTCTCCAGGCCGGGGATTAATCTCGCCCGGTACGGCTGATGAAGCTTATCGTCCATCGCCACGCCGAGCAAATCGAATTGTCCGGTCAGGACAGCGGCCACCAGCAGGGATGACCGGCTGACATTATAGACCGCATCCTTCAGCGACACTTCCTGCGGGAGAATCCGCCGGGCTTCCTCGGTGGACAGCTGAAACTCCGGAACCGCCACGACGGTCCGCAACTCCGGTGGAAAGGCGGTTTTAATATAATTGGCGCGGCTGCCGGTCATGCAGGAAACAGTCATGCCGCCTAAGTAAGCCGGGGTAACGTTATCCGGATGACCTTCGATACGGATAGCCAGATCAAGGATGGCGGCTTCATCTAATCGGCTGCCGCTCAGTTCATTGGCCGCGAGCAGACCGCCGACGATAGCGGCCGAACTGCTGCCAAGCCCCCGAGCCACCGGGATCCGGTTGACAAGATTAATCCATAAGCCTTTCGGCTCATATCCGGCCAGATTGAACAGTTCGCGGGCCGACCGGTACACGATATTCCGTTCGTCGCGCGGCAGATAATCCTCACCTTCGCCTTGGATCTCGATAGTCAGACCGGCCGCCCGTTCTTCCATTTCGACCGTATTGAAAAACTCCAGGGCCATCCCGAGAGTATCGAATCCGGGGCCAAGATTTGCCGTCGTTGCCGGAATTGACACTTTAACCATAATGACAGATCCTCCTTCGTTTCAGATTACTCTCCGACGATTCTAATCAGATTGGCGGTCTCTTTTATCCCAGGCACTGCGGCGATATTCCGAAGCGCTGCTTGCATGCGGCCTTCTTCCACTTTGTCCGTGACGAAAACCAGCTCCGCCACGCCGTCCCCGGTTTTCTTTTGGATAACCTTGGCCAGGTTGATGCTTTCCCGGCCGAGAGTTCCGGCGATATCCGCCAGCACTCCGGCCCGGTCGTCAACCAACAGGCGCAGATAGTAAGCGGCGCTGATGGCGTCCGGACCGGCGGCGGCCGCGTCGGTAAAACAAGTACAGCTGAGGTTATTGTTGACATGATTGCGCATATCTCTGACCGCATCGATGATGTCGGCGACGACGGCACTGCCGGTCGGCATGCTTCCGGCCCCGCGGCCGTAAAACATAACATCACCTACCGCATCGCCTTTCACGAGAATGGCATTGAACACATCGTCCACTGCCGCCAGCGGATGGCTGTCGGGTAAAAGAACGGGATGAACGCGGACATTGATTTTTTCTCCCAGGTCATCCGCCAGGCCGAGCAGCTTGATAGTGCAGCCGAGTTCTTTGGCATAAGCGATATCGGCCTTGCCAATCCGCCGGATGCCTTCCCGGTAAATGTCGGTCAGGCTGACTCGTTTGTTGAACGCGGCCGAGGCAAGAATGAGAATTTTATACGCCGCGTCAAAACCGTCCACATCAGCCGAAGGATCGCTTTCGGCGTAGCCTTTCGCCTGGGCTTCCCGCAGGACTTCATCAAACTCTTTGCCTTCCCGCGTCATCTTCGAAAGAATGTAATTGGTGGTGCCGTTGATGATGCCCATCACTTCGGTAATTCGGTTGGCGGCCAGACACCGCTTCAGCGGACGAATGATCGGGATGCCTCCGCCGACGCTGGCCTCGAAATATACCTCGATACCTTGTTGGGCGGCGAGCTGCAGGATTTCCTTGCCGTGTTTGGCAATAACCTCTTTGTTGGCCGTTACAACCGTTTTCCCCGCCCGGATGGCCTCACATATGTATTCTTTCGCCGGATGCTCCCCGCCCATTGCTTCGACGACGATAGCGACTGTCGGGTCGTCGATAATATCACGGAAAGAATCGGTCAGTAAATCGACCGGCACGTCTACCGGGCGCTGCTTGTGCAAATCCCGTACCAAGACCTTGGCTACCCGCATCCGACAACCGGTCTTCTGGGCAATGGCAGCCGCATTATTGCTCAGGATCTCCCAGGTTCCCGCACCGACGTTTCCCAGGCCGAGCAGTCCGATGTGTATTTCGTCTTTTACCGCATTCATTTCTACCACTCCTTAACGCCGTATACCGGCTTAATTCTGGGCCAGCAGTTCAACTTTCTTGACACCGTCCTGGGCCCGGATACGATTCATTAAAGCTTCCACTAAACAGTCCATTGTCGCCGTTTCAATGGAAACGGATACATAGGCCATCCCCTGCAACGGAATGCCCTGATTAATCATCAGGATATTGCCGCCGACCCCGGCGATAATGTTCAAAACCCGTGACAGTACCCCCGGCTTGTGGTCCAGCAGAAACGACAAGGTGACGATCCTTCCTTCGCTCATCTGATAAAACGGGAATATACCGTCCTTGTACTTATAATAAGCACTCCGGCTGATGCCGACGATTTGCACGGCTTCATTGACCGTCTTGACTTCCCCTTTGCTTAGAAGCTCCTTGACCTGCAAAGTTTTGCGAAAAACATCCGGCAGGAAATCCCATTTGATGACATAAAATGAATTCTTCTCACTTTCCATCCGTTTCACCTCGCTGGCAATGTCTTCGCAGGGGGGACATTTATCTACATATGAGAGACATTATAGCATTAATACCTTGCATAGACAAAAGCCGCCAACGGCGGCTATCAATGATTATACCTGTATTTCACGCGGATGCGCTCTCTTTCTCCTTCTGGTGCCTGCTTAAATATTATCTTAGTCTGCCTAAGACAAGGCAGACCTGTCGACAGGTCCGCCTTGTCTTAAAACCACTCGCCCGAAAACTAAATTGTCCGGTCCCGTCCCAAAACGGGAGCAGTTTTGTAGTGCTTACTTATTTACGCTGTCTTTCAAAAGTTTGCCCGCTTTAAATACCGGCACGCTCCTCGCTTCGACATCGATTTCCGCTCCGGTCTGCGGGTTTCTCCCCTTACGGGCAGCCCTTGTCTTCACCTCAAAACTGCCAAATCCGACCAACTGCACCTTTTCTTTCGCCGCCAGGGCACCGACAATCGCATCGAAAACGGCGTCCACTGCTTTTCCGGCATCTTTTTTAGTTAAATCAGATTTTTCGGCAACTTTTTCGATTAATTCCGTTTTTGTCATTCTTTTCACCTCCCCTTATACTGTTGAGAAAACCTTCCAAAATCCGCAAACCCTCTAATAGATTGCATTTGCAGCAACTTTATTATTCATTCAACGCGGTCCAAATTATTCCTCCTTTGGAAGAAAAAAATAAATGCCGATCTGACAAAGACCGACATCTACTGACTTCGCCGCTGTTGCGACTGTCAAATGATAATGCAGATCAGACCGCCGCTACTCTCGTTGATGATCCGCTCCAAGGTTTCCTGCAGTTTTTGCTGCGCGTTCTCCGGCATCTTGAAGAGTTTGTTTTGGATGCCTTCCCGCACCAGATCGTACAGAGACTTCCCAAAGATATTCGACTGCCAGAGTTTTTCCGGGTTATCCTCAAACTCATCCAGGATGTATTTGACCAGTTCTTCGCACTGTCTTTCCGTGCCGATTATCGGCGTTACCTCGGTTTCAATGTCCGCTTTGATGAAATGCAGCGACGGAGCGTGCGCTTTCAACTTGACCCCGAACTGATTACCGCGTTTGATCAACTCCGGAACCTCAAAGCTCATTTCTTCCAGCCGCGGCGGCACCATCCCGTAGCCGGTCTGGTATACTTCCTGCAGCCCGTCGGCGACTTTGGCATATTCTTTACGGGCCGCCGTCAGTTCTTTCAACAGTTTCACCATCGTGTGCCGGCCTTCGATCACGGTTTCGGTAATTTCCTCCAAAATCTTGTCGTACAGTTCATCCGGCGCCGCAAGGTCGATAGTGGCGACACCGGTCCCCATTTCCATGCTGCGCAGAGCTACGCCGGAGACGAATTCGTATCCCTCAAGCGCGCTGATCGCGTTGTCAACATCCCGCAGCCGGAGTATCGTTTGCGCCGTGTCGTGCACCGCTTTGGCAAAGTTCTCGAACAGCCAGTGTTTGGGTCCGAGCTCTTCCACCCAAAGCGGGAAATTGATATTCACTTCTTTGACCGGGAACTCGTAGAGCACTTGCTCTAAGATGGCGGATATGTCTTCGACGCTCATATGCAGACAGTTGATCGGAATAACCGCAACATCGTACTTCTCTTCCATTTCCGCCGCGAGCGCTGCCGTCGACTCGCCATAGGGATTTACGGTATTCAGGATGATAACAAACGGTTTGCCGAGTTCTTTCAATTCCGCGACGACGCGTTCTTCGGCACTGACGTAATTCGCCCGGGGGATATCAGTGATGGTTCCGTCGGTAGTGACGACCAAACCGAGGGTCGAGTGCTCGGAAATCACTTTTTTCGTTCCGATTTCCGCTGCTTCATTGAAAGGAATCGCCTCATCAAACCAAGGTGTCGTGACCATCCGGAGTCCATCCGCATCGCTGTAGCCGAGCGCGCCGTCCACCGTATATCCGACGCAGTCCACCAGTCTGACTTTCATGCGGAGGTTTTCATTGATCGTAATTTCCACGCCTTCGGCCGGAATGAATTTCGGCTCGGTCGTCATCACGGTTTTCCCGGTCCCGCTTTGCGGCATTTCATCTTTGGCCTGCTCTTTTTCATACCCCTCCTCCATATTCGGCAGGACGAGGAGTTCCATAAACCGTTTAATGAATGTTGACTTGCCGGTTCTTACCGGCCCGACAACGCCGATGTAAATATCACCGTTCGTTCTTTGCACAATATCGTTAAAGATATCGAACTTCTCCACCAGTACTTTCCCTCCTTTTCCGTACTGAATTGGTCTGACCAGGCGGCAAGCTGAATAAGATTTTCCATCATCCCTCCCCATCAAACCCATTTTCGATAAAATATTGATATAGATAAAATTAAGCCGGGACATGTCTCGTTTACAAGAATGTATATGCCAACGCAATATATATATATGACTGCAATTACCGTAAATACCCAATAAACACCAAAAAAAAATGCGCCGCAGCGCATTCTCGGTATTATAACTTGCGGGAAGAACTAAGATTTCCGGCGGTACATTTCCGCTTCTTCCAGTTCGACTTTTCGTTCCCGGCCCATCAAGCTTTTGACCGCGGCTTGCGGGCATTTGCCGGCGTACAAAACCTGATACGTCTCCTCCGTTATCGGCATCTCCACCCCGAATTTTTGCGCCAGGCGGTAAGCGGCCTGCGTCGACCGCACTCCTTCGATCACCATATCCGTTCCGGCCAGGATCGCGGCCAGCGGCTCACCGCGGCCAATTCTTATCCCGGCCTGATGGTTGCGGCTGCGCTCGCTCGTACACGTGCAAACGAGGTCACCCAGACCGGAGAGACCGGCAAACGTCATTATTTCCGCCCCCATGGCCTGACCCAGGCGGGCGATTTCCGTCAGTCCGCGGGTAATCAGGGTCGCCCGCGTATTATCACCGAAACCGAGCCCATCCGATATCCCGACGCCGAGGGCAATGATGTTTTTTAGTGCCCCGCCCAGTTCGACCCCGACGACATCGTGATGCGTATAAACCCGGAACATCGAAGTCATGAAGATATCCTGAATATATTCTGCCACCGCTTTATTTTCGGACGCGACCACCGTCCCGGTCGGAATGCCAAGGCTGACTTCCTGAGCCAGATTGGGTCCCGACATCACGGCGATGCGATCGTGCGCCCCGGCGGGCAGAACGCTGTGCAAAACTTCCGACATCCGCAGGAGCGTGTCCGTCTCAATTCCCTTGGTCATGCTGACTACCGGAACATTGGCAGGTAAAACCGCAGCCAAACGGGTTGCCACCTCCCGAAAGCCGTGGGAAGGAAGGACAAGGGCAATCAACTCGGCCGCATCCACGGCCTGGGTTAAGGAAGTAAGGAATTTGACGCCCGCGGGGATAGTCACTCCCGGGAGGTATTTATTGTTTTCGTGTTGTCCGGCCATTGCTTCCGCCAGCTTGGCATCACGGACATACAGATTCACAGCATGTCCTTTCGCAGCCAAAAGCACCGCCAAGGTCGTTCCCCAACTGCCGGCCCCGATTACAGCCAATCGCCTCAACCCACATTTCCCCCCTTTTTACTACTCGCGCTGTTTCACCACCAGCCGAAGCGGTGTTCCCTCAAACCCAAAAGCTTCCCGCAGCTTGTTTTCCAGATACCGCTTATAAGAAAAATGCATCAGTTCCGGCTCGTTGACAAAGAAAACAAAGGTCGGCGGCTTAATGGAAGGCTGGGTAACGTAATAGAGTTTCAGGCGTTTGCCTTTATCGGTCGGCGGCGGATTAACGTCCACGGCATCCCGAACCACGGTATTGATGACTGCCGTCGCCAAACGCAGGAAATACTGATTGGCGACACTTTCGATCATGTCGTAGAGTCGGCCGACCCGCTGGCCCGTTTTGGCGGAGATGAAGACGAGCGGAGCGTAATGCAGGAAAGCCAATTCCCGGCGGATCTCGGCCTTATACCGCTCAGTCGTCTTGTTATCCTTATCGATTAAGTCCCACTTATTGACCACAACGATCGCGGCCTTGCCGGCTTCGTGGGCGTACCCGGCGATTTTTTTGTCCTGTTCGGCCACACCTTCCACCGCGTCGATCAGCATGAGCACAACATCGGAACGGTCGATGGCCCGGAGCGTCCGCAGGACGCTGTACCGTTCGACGGAAGCCCCCCCGATCCGGCTGCGCCGGCGCAGGCCAGCGGTATCAATAAAATTAAACTTCTTGCCGTCCTTGTCAACTATGATGTCGATGGCATCGCGTGTTGTACCCGGTATCTCGCTGACAATCACTCTTTCTTCGCCCATAATCGCGTTGATGAGCGACGATTTGCCGACGTTGGGGCGGCCGATTACCGCCACCCGCACCGCTTTATCTTCTTCCGTCTCGCTTGTTTCAGGCGGAAACAGTTCGACAATCCGGTCGAGCAAATCGCCGGTATTTGTGCCGTGCGCAGCCGAGATCGGCACCGGGTCGCCGATGGAGAGAGAATAGAACTCATAACTGTGGGCCGAGAGTTCCCAGTTCTCCATTTTATTGACGGCCAGAATGACCGGTTTTTCGGTCCGGCGGAGAATATCGGCCACCTCGCGGTCGGTCACGGTCAGACCCTGCCGCCCGTCGACGACAAAGACGATCACGTTTGCTCCTTCGATCGCGAGTTCCGCCTGCCGGCGTACCCGCACCGCCATCGCGTCGCCGTCACCCAGTTCGATACCCCCGGTATCGACGAGGGTAAAGCGGCGACCATTCCATTCGCTGTCGGCATAAATGCGGTCCCGGGTAATCCCCGGCTCGCTTTCCACGATCGCCAGGCGCTGCTGGATAATCCGGTTGAACAAAGTCGATTTCCCCACGTTCGGTCGCCCGACAATGGCAACGATCGGTTTCACTTTTTCACCTCCCGCGCTCCCGGACCGCGGCAATTTTGGCGAGCAAGTCCTGCCCCAGTTCGTCGGCAATCTGCACTTCCACCCGCAAAGCCCGTTCCAATTCGGTAATGGTCATACCGTCCAGGAAAACGTCCGTCCCGTCCTTTACGGCCGCACTGGGAATGAAGACGGCTTCCCCCGGATCGCTCGCCTGCAGGGTGTTTAAAATATCCCTTCCGGTCAGCAAGCCGGCAACCGTTATCAGCGGGCCGAAATAGGCGTTCGGCACGGCGGCGACCGCAATGGAAAGGCCGGTGCGGTCAGTCAGTTTCCGGGCGATTTGGCGGATATACGGTGCCGCACTGCTGCCGGTAACGAAGGTTACTTTCCGGGCCGGGTCAAATTCAAGGCAGTTATGTTTGATTTGTTTCGCCGTGTTGTTCAACAGCAGGCGGATCAGCCCGATTCCGTTTTCCAGCTGGGGGAACCCGCCGTATCGACTGGCCGGCGGCACGATCTTCCCGGCCAGGGTGTAAAACTCATCGGCGGCAAAAACAAAGGGATAGTCAAATTGCTTGCGAAATTCGGACTGCAAGCCCTCGACCAGCCGGATTACCGCCGCGGCACCGGCCGTATCAACCGGTCGCAGCTCGGCAAGGCTTTCCCGGTACCGGGTCAGTCCGACGGGGACGATGCCGACGGACTGACCCTGCGGCCAGTAAGCCGCCAGGTCATGGACGGTCCGCGCCAACTCGGCCCCGTCGTTGTAGCCGGGACACAATACGATCTGGTAATGCATGGCGATACCGGCAGCGGCCAGCCGCGCCAAATCGGCATTAATCTTCGCAGCGTCAGGATTGCCCATCATGGCGGCGCGCAATTCCGGGTTTGTCGTGTGCACGGAAATATGCAGCGGTCCCAGATGCAGGCCGGTTATCCGGTCCATTTCAGCCGCCGACAAATTAGTCAGGGTGATAAAATTGCCGGTCAAGACCGAGTAACGGTAATCATCATCCTTGACGCGCAACGTCGGGCGCATTCCGGGCGGCAACTGATCGACAAAACAGAAAACACACTTGTTCCGGCAGGACTTGAGCCGATCGGCAGCCCAGAAGAGATCAAGCCCCAAGTCGGTATCATAATCTTTTTCAATCAGGTATGCGCGGACGGCGCCGGACTGCTGTACCGTTACCTGCAGATGCTCATCGGCCTGCAAGAAGCGATAATCGATAATATCTTCCGGCAGTTGTCCGTTGATGCCGATTAATTCGGCCCCGGCCGAAATCCCCGCCCGTTCGGCCGGACTGTCTTTTTCCACCCGGACGACTTTTACCCCGGTTCCGTCCTTAACCCCCACGCCAGCCACTCCTATGCCGCAAAATGGTATCCAGCCCTTATTATCCAACATCTTTCTTCTTGAGTCAACAAGAAAAGCGTTTGCCCTGGATTACAGATCGCGGGCTATGGGCGGCAGCAGCGCATCCCGTCTCGCCTTGACCTTCTGTACCATGGCCGCAAAATCCGGGTAAGACAGCCAAATGCCGAAACCGGCGAGCGGCCGCCCGACGGATACAAGGCCCAGGCGCCGGGACAGAAAACCGCCCAAACGGGTGAGCAGATTGACATAGGCCAGAGAATTAACCAAAAGCATCTCCTGCTCCGGAATACCGTAAATCCGCAGCAGGCTGGTGACAGCTTGCGCCAGGAGATAGCGACCGCTGCGAAAACCGATGGCATATACCTCGACGCCGCGATCGTCCCGTCCGATAAATATGGGGGTGCCGATATTCCGACTCTCCATCCGGTCAAATCCCGGCAGATCGAGAATCTCGCGGCAGGACGGCCGCCGCTCCGCCGGCAGCTTGCCGAGGTGAATGGCCGAGGCCAGGATTGAAGAATGGGCGCTGCCGTAACAGCTGTAAAATATGCGCAGCATATTCAAACTCCTTAAGGGTTAATCCTGACTGCGGCAGCGAAGCTGTCGCTCGACTGCCTTGCTCAGTGTCAGGAAATGCGGATACATCTGCCGCAACGCCCGGATAATCAAAGGCCTGCCCAATTGCGGCAGACCAAGACGGACGGAAAGAAACCCGCCGAAAGACAAGAGATTGCTCAGCGGGCCCGTGGCGTCGATAAAGATTAATTCTCCGGCCGGCAGGCCGTAAATCTCAGCTATACCCCGCAATGCCTTGATTGCCACTCCGGCGAGGCTGCGCCTCGCCAGCACATACACTTCGTTGCCCCGGTCATCTTGCCCCACACTATTGAGCTTCCCGTAATCTTTCGGCCGGATTGCGTCAAAGCAAGGCAGTCGCGCAAAATCATCCGCTTCGGGCACCCGGTCGAGCGGCAAAAGTCCAAGATAGACACCCGCCGCCACTGCGGAATAATAGGAGCCGGCGTAGCAGTGGAAAATAATTTTCATTCTTCCGGTTACTTTTCCTGCTTATCCGTTGGGGCAGCTTCCGAATTTCCGCCTGTCGTATCCGGTTTGGACGGCTTCGGACTGGTCGTAAAATTCTGCCCTCGCAATTCCGGGCTTCTTTCTTCCACCGGGATCGGGCCGCCCTGGAGTCGCTCCCGTGTCTCGCCGATCAGTTCAGCCAGGAGCACGGCCAGGATTCCGGCAATGATTACCGCGTCAAAAGCACCGGCACCGCCAAAGTTGACCGCTCCGGGCATCCGGCGAACGAAGAGTTCGATCAGATGGAAAATATCGCTGAGAATGACTCCGACCATACCGGCGATAAATGCCGCCCGCCGCGAGCGCCCCATCAGATAAGCGATCACTCCGGCTACAATACCGTAAACGTACAGCGGGTCAATGAACATCGTCTCCGGTTCCGCCGGCATCAGCCGACCTAAAGCGTAAATTGCCGCTCCGACGACAAGGGAAGCGATTATGGCGCGGGTCTTTTCTTTGGCCGTTCCGGCCTTCGCGTACAGGTACCCGGCCAGGATGAGCGGGATGACGGCACCGCCGACATTGACCGTCACGGTTGGTTCGCTGACCAGACGGATATCGATATAGCTTCCGACCACAATCAGAGCAATAAAAGCAAGGGCAGCTTTATCGTTCAGACGCATCCGGTCCAGTACCCGCTGGGCCAGTCCGAAATAAATCAGCACCGCGGCAATAATCAATGTGATCATTCCGATTGGCATATTCCGCATCATGCTACCTCCTTGATTTCACAGGCATTTGATTTGTCCGTGTAAGTCTTTGTTAGCTTGCCCGGCCGAAATAATAATATACGCAGCGGAGCGGCACTCCGACCGGCGGCAGGAAAGCAGGAATGCTGCCGATAATCCGGAATTATTAACAGGAAAAACGCGTGTGAGGTGCAGCTATGCCGTCGAAAACCCTGATCATCTGCGAAAAACCGAGTGTCGCCGAAGCCATCGCCCGCGCGCTCGGAACGCTGCGACGCCGGGGCCGTTATTATGAGGGCAGTGAATACATCGTAACCTGGGCTTACGGGCACTTAATCGAATTGTACGACGCCGACGATTATGATCCGCGCTATAAACGCTGGAGCTTGGCCACATTGCCGATAATTCCGGAGCAGTTCAAGTTAAAACTGCGGCCGGGAAAAGAAAGCGCCCCACAGTTTGCGGCAATCAAAGAACTCATTGCCCGCCCCGACGTGACATTGCTGGTCAATGCCTGCGACGCCGGACGGGAAGGTGAACTGATCTTCCGCAACCTGTATCGGGTTGCGGCCATCCCCAAACCTTGCAAACGCCTCTGGCTTTCTTCTGTGGTGCAGGAAGCGATCGTGAAAGCCTTTGCGCAGCTTGAGGACAGTACCGCCTACGATAGCCTAGCGGCGGCGGCCGAAGCGCGCAGCGAATGCGATTGGCTGGTCGGTATCAATGCCACCCGAGTCTTTACCGTAAAAAATAAGTCCCTGCTGCAGTTAGGCCGGGTACTTACACCGACTCTGGCTCTGCTGGTGCAGCGGGAAGAAGCAATCGCCGCTTTCCAGCCGCAGGATTATTGGGAAGTCTTCGCCCGCTTTGCCAGCCCGACGCTTACTTATACCGGAAAGTGGTTCACAGCCGACACGGACCGCCTGTTCGCTGCCGAAACCGCAGCTGCGGTCGGCCGCAAGGTATCCGACCAGCCGGCGACGGTCAGCCGGGTCGACACGAAAGAAGCGAAAAGGTACCCGCCGCTTTTGTACAACCTGACCGACCTCCAAAAGGATGCCAATCGCCGCTTTCGATTCACCGCCAGCAAAACCCTGAACATCGCGCAGAAGCTGTACGACGAACGGAAGCTGATCACTTATCCGCGTACCGACAGCAATTACCTGACCCGGGAAGTCGCCGGAGAGGCGAAGAAAATTCTTGCCGGGTTGAACCTGCCCCCTTACGCTGCTCTGATCAAAAATTTGCCCGCCGGGTGGACCCTCCCGCCCCGCCTGGTTAACGCCAAAAAAGTGGGCGACCATCACGCCATCATTCCGACCGGGCATTCTCCGGCCGGTGCCGGCCTGACCGCAGATGAGCAAAAGATCTTCGACCTGATCGTCCGTCGCTTCCTTGCCGTATTTTACCCGCCCGCCGTTTACCGGGAAACCGAAGTAATCACGCTGGCGGCCGGCGAGACCTTCCGATCCCGGAGCCGCCCGCTCCTTGCCGCCGGCTGGCTTGTCGTCTACGGCCGCGAAGCGGCGGAGACGGAGGAGGAAACGGACAATCCGGATCTCGCCGCCCTGGTCGAAGGATATGCCTCTACCGTTGCCGGAGTGGAAATCACGCCGCGCCGGACAACACCGCCCGCCCGGTTTACCGAAGGCACCTTGCTCGCCGCCATGGAGACCGCCGGTAAACTGGTGGAAGACGCCGCTCTGCAAGAAGCCTTGAAGGAAAAAGGTATCGGCACCGTCGCCTCCCGGCCGCAGATCATCGAGAAACTGAAGACCGCCCGCTATGTGGAAGCCGATGGTATCTACCTGCGACCGACCGCCAAGGGAACGGCCCTCATCGCCGCGGTTACCGTCGATGCCCTGAAGTCACCGGAACTGACCGGCGAATGGGAAAAGCGGCTGCGGGACATCGAAGCCGGCCGGGAGCAAAAAGAAAAATTGCTGGCAGATGTGAAGGAGTTCACCGAAAGTATTGTCGAAACGGTGATTGACAGCAGCCCGATTGCCGCTGCTTCCCTGCGGTCTACCGTCGGCCGCTGTCCCCTGTGCGGGGCCGAGGTGGCGGAAAACCGGCTGGCGTATGCCTGCAGCCGCTGGCGGGAGGGCTGCCTTTTCACTGTCTGGAAGATTATTGCCGGTAAAACGATATCCGCCAAGACAGTGCAGACACTGCTTGAAAAGGGTAAGACAGGTAAACTCCGCGGCTTTAAAAGCAAGAGCGGCAAAACTTTTGCCGCTCATCTGGTGATCGAGAACGGAAAAATCGTTTTTCGGTTCGACCGGAAATCACCAAAGAAAAAAGCCTGAGGCCTCAGGCTTTTTCTTCTTCGTTGTTTTTCGCTTCCACCATTTCTCCGATGGTAACTTCACCGGTGCTTTGGTCATCCATATAAGCCGCATAATCGTTTTCCGCCGCCGCTTCCGGTTCGGCCTTCGGCTCGAATTCCGCCATGCTCAAGCCAATCCGTTTCTCTTCCGGCTTAACGCTGACGACCTTCACCTGGACCACGTCACCCGGCTGGACAACTTCTCCGGGATCATTGACATGTCTGGCCGCCAGACGGGAAATATGCACCAAACCGTCGATGCCGGGCTCCAATTCGACGAAAGCACCGAATTTCACCAGGCGGACGACTTTACCGGTGACCTCCGCTCCGACCGGATACTTCTCACTCAGTTGCGACCACGGATCCGGTAACACTTGTTTCAGACCAAGACCGATCCGGTTGCGCTCCCGGTCGATGGAAAGGACCATGACCGTAATTTTGTCGCCGACCTTCAGAACTTCGGAGGGGTGTCCGATATGCCCCCAGGACATTTCGGAGATGTGCAGCAGTCCATCCACACCGCCGAGGTCGATAAAGGCACCGAAACTGGTTAAGCTCTTGACCGTTCCTTCCCGCGTCTGACCTTCCGCCAAATCCGCCAGAGTGGCTTCCCGCTGTTTTGCCTGGGTTTCTTCCAGAACCTTGCGGCGGGAAAGGACGGCCCGGCGTTTTGTCTGGTCAAGTTCGATAATGGCGAATTCGTGTTCCTGGCCGACGTATTCGCTCAAATCCTTCACATACCGCCGGTCGACCTGCGAGGCCGGGACAAAACAGGACAGACCCACGTCCACCAACAGTCCGCCTTTCACCGCTTCCCGGACGGTACCCCGGACCGTTGCCCCGGCCTGATAAGCTTCCTGCAGGCGCTCCCAAGCCGCGCCTTCTTCCGCCCGCTTCTTGGATAGGACAAGCTTTCCTTCGTTATCTTCCACGCTGACGATAAAGACGTCAATGACATCACCTCTCTGAACAACCGCGGCGGGATTATCCACCCACTGCCGGCTTAGTTCGGAGATCGGCAGGACGCCTTCCGATTTGTATCCCACATCAACCAGGACTTCATCATGCGTGACGCTCATCACGGTGCCTTTTACTATTTCGCCTTCCCGCAGATTACGGAAGGTATCTTCGTAGTCATTCATGGCCCCGGTTTCTTTCTCGGCGGGTGCTTGATCCGCGTCCGGCTCCGCCGGCGGGGCCGCCCCCTCGTCAGCCGCAGCGGCTGCGTCAGGCGCCGGAACGTCTGCATCGGTAGCCTCACTTTCCGGGGCTTGGTCTATCTTTTCGTTTTCGACAGTTTCGGCTTCCGCCATTTCGTTTTCCTTTCGGATCTCTTCCATTTTCTCAACGACCTCCTTAATCAGCCAGTCCGGAGTCGACGCGCCGGCGGTAATCCCGACTCGCCGGGTGTTCGCAAACCATTCCGACCTTATCTCCCGTGCTGTTTCGACGAGCACGGTGCGCGGAGTGTGAACGGAGCAGATATCCACCAGACGATTCGTGTTTGCACTCGTCTTACTCCCCACAACTACCATCGCATCAACTTTCTTCGCCAGCGCCGAGGCTTCTTCCTGCCTTTCCTGCGTGGCAAAACAGATAGTATTGTGTATTTTCAGGTCTTTCGTTTTTTTCTCCAAGACAGCCAGAATAGCATTGACGTTGGACTGGCTCTGGGTTGTCTGAATGATCACTCCGATCCTGGAAAAAGACGGCAGCGCGGCCGCCTCTGTTTGATTTTCAATGATAATGGCCTGTTCGCCGGCCCAACCGAACAGGGCTTTTACTTCCGCGTGATCCCGTTCGCCGATGATAATTACCTGATAGCCGGACCGAAACAATTCCCCGGCCAACTCCTGGGCCCGCTTCACGAACGGGCAGGTCGCGTCGATAACGGTCAGTCCCTTCGCGGCCGCATCCGCGAAAGCTTGCGGCGGTACACCGTGCGCCCGGATAATCACCCGGCCGGCGCTTATTTCATCCAGGCCGTCCGCGACCCGAACTCCCTGCTTCCGGAGACGGTCAACGACATTTTGATTGTGAACGAGGGGACCGTAAGTATACAACGGTGCGTCCGCCGCCGCGAGGGCTCCTTCCGCCATCGCCAGAGCGCGCTTCACTCCGAAACAAAAACCCGCCTTCCCGGCCAAGGTAATTTCCACTCGCTCTTTTCACCTCACCGCAAGTCATTGCCGGCACCCGAATCTAACGGATGGGGTCCGCGCCTTCGACCGCCGGGCGGCCGACAGCGGCATTCCGAGGCGCCAAAGGCGGGCGGCCACCCGCTTCCAGCAAAGTGGCTATTTCCCCCATTATTTTGGCCCCGGCCTTTTCCATAATTTCTCCCGTGGCCTTTTGACCGTAATACTCCTCCAGGTTAAAGGGTTTGCCGACTCGGACGAACAGCGTGGGGAATGGATTCCCTTTGTGGAAAATCTTATCGGAATTGACGAGCGCCACGGGCAGGATGGGCGCCTGTGATTTCAAAGCCAGCAACGCCGCCCCCGGCTCCGGCTTCTGCAGAGAACCGGTCTTACTGCGGGTACCTTCCGGAAACATCCCCAGGATTTCCCCTCTTTCGAGCACGCTGAGGGAATGCTTGATCGCCTTCCGGTCCGGCTCTCCCCGCTTGACCGGAAAAACATGAATCCCGCGCAGGATAGAACCAAAAACCGGAATAGAAAATAACTCGGCCTTGGCCATATAATGCATCGCCCGCCGCGGCGAAATGGTAGCCACCAGAGGCGGGTCCCAAAAGCTGATATGATTCGAGACCACGATTACCGGCCCCTCGGCAGGCAGGTTTTCCTTGCCCTCAATCCGCAGGCGGCAGACGTAACGATAAAAGAGTTCGAATAATTTCCGGACAAACCAGTACAGCATTCTCACCCCTCCTGCCGGCATAATGCCATGATTTCTTCGACAACTTGCGGAACGCTTTTTCCGGTCGTATCGATCAGTACGGCGCCGGAGGCCCTGGTCAGCGGCGAATTATCTCTCCGACTGTCCATTTCATCCCGCCGACGGATATCAGCCTGGAGAGCGGCGGCATCAGGCTGATACCCGGCCCTGACCATATCCGCATACCGGCGGGCCGTCCTTTCCGCCAGGGACGCGGTCAGGTATATTTTCAGATCGGCAGCGGGTAAAACGGTCGAGCCAATGTCCCGGCCGTCCATAACAATCTTGCCGGCCCGGGCCATTTCTCTTTGCTGCCGGACCAGCGCCGTGCGCACTCCCGCGATCCGGGCGACGGCGGAAACATGCTTGTCGACCAGCGGGGAACGGATTTCACTCGTCACGTCTTTCCCATCGAGGAACACCCGCTGCTGTCCGTCATCGGACAGTGCGAATGAGATCGTCGCCGCCGCTGCGGCGACGACGGCCGCTTCGTCCGCTATCTCAATATTCCGGGACAGAACTTTCCAGGTCACCGCACGGTACATGGCCCCGGTATCGATGTAGGTATAGCCCATTACTTTTGCCAAGGCTTTCGCCACCGTACTTTTCCCGGCTCCGGCCGGTCCGTCGATCGCAATAACGGCTTTGGTCGCCAACCTTATCCACCCCGCTCGGCCCGGTTTAAGGAAACGGCAGGCCCGGAATTATTCTATCACCAGTGGCAACCGAAAAGATTACCAACGCTTGTCGATACTGAGTTTATTATAGTCCACCAACGCATTTTTGGCAATATTTCCATTGCTAGGGCGAAGCCGCGCGCCGGACCAGCCGACCAAAGCAAAAAACCGAGGCGTGGCACTCCCCGGTCGTCACCAGACTGTCCGAATCCACATTCGAAGGCAGGCTGCCGAGACGAAAACGGATTACCCCGGTGACTTGCGTGCCGTCAACCGCGACCGTGTCACCGAAATTGACCGGAACAAAGATTGGGTTTTCCCGAAAATCTCCCACCGGTTGATCGTTTACCAGAATCTTAACCGCCGGATTCGGCCCGCTCTCCAGCAAAGTGATGCTGACATGCATTTCCGACTCGTTCAGGACAGGCCCGGTCGGGATTTCTTCGCCCTCCGCCCGATGCACATAGCTCAAATAGTTGCGGGCTTGCGGCTGCAACAGCAGCATCTGCACCGTCGTGAGCAGGCAAAAACCGAAAATTAGCAGGCCGACCAACAGGCGGTTCATTTTTCCGGCCTGTTCGGCGAATTTTTCCGCAAACCGCCGCCGCTTCATCCCGCTGCCCCTTTCGGATAGTTTCTCCTTATTCTTATATCCAGAAAGCGGCAGTTTATGTGTCGGTCGGGGCTGGCGCCGGGTTCAGTCGGCCTCGGCCGCCGCCTGACCCGCGACATATCCGGTGGAAAAAGCCGCCTGAAGATTGAACCCGCCGGTCAACCCGTCGACGTCGATCACCTCACCGGCAAAATACAGGCCGCTCAGCAGCTTCGATTCCAGAGTCTTCGGGTTTATCTCCTTGGTCGAGACGCCGCCGGCCGTCACGACCGCTTCGGCCAATGGCCGCGGACCTTTTATTGTCAGTTCCAGTCCGAAGATCAGATCCCGCAGGCGGCTTCTTTCTTCTTTGGTTATCTGGTGGACAAACCTGCTTTCATTGATTCCGGAAAGGGTGACTATCACCGGGATCAGTGTGCGCGGAAACAGGTCGCCCAGAGAATTTTTGAACTGCTTTCTTTGATAAGCGGAAAAATCCCGCTGCAGCCGGTCGTCCAACTGCTCAGCGGTGAGTGCGGGCTTTAGGTTGATGAGGAGTTTCGGAGCTTTTCCGGTATCGGCAACATAAGCCACGGCGGCCCGACTGAGGGTGAGGATGGTCGGCCCGGAGACCCCGAAATGGGTAAACAGGAGTTCGCCGAACTCTTCCGCTAATTTGCGACCGTCCGCCGCGAGCAAAGTAACCAGGACATTTTTTAATGTCAATCCCTGGACGGCTTTGACCCAGGCCTCCGTTACCAATAGCGGGGCGAGAGAAGGCCGCAACGGGACAATCGTGTGTCCGACGGCGGCAGCCATCCGATAACCGTCGCCGGTCGAGCCGGTGGCAGGATACGATGCGCCGCCGGTAGCCAGAATAACCGCTTCCGCCGGGTAATCCGCCCCTGAGCGCAGTCTGACTCCCGACACGCAACCATCCGCTTGCTGCAGTTGAACTGCCGCCGCATCAAAGACAAGCTTGACCCCGCCTTCCCGCCCATAATCCGCCAGCGCCTGCACCACGTCCGCCGCCCGGTCGGAAACCGGAAAAACCCGCTGCCCTCTCTCCACTTTCGTCGGAACGCCGTGCTCTTCCATAAAGCGAATTAAGTCACGGTTGGAGTATGTATTGAAAGCACTGTAAAGAAAGCGTCCGTTGCCCGGGATATTATCAATCAGGCCGGCGATATCGGCCGCATTCGTCAGATTGCAGCGTCCTTTTCCCGTGATCAGGATTTTTTTCCCCAGGCGGGTATTCTTCTCCAGCAGAGTTACGGATGCACCCGCGGCCGCTGCCCGACCGGCGGCCATCAGGCCGGCCGCGCCGCCGCCGATAACCACGATCTTCTTTGCCACCTTATTTCCTCCCATCCGGCGATTCCTCTGTTCTCATTATCCCTTACGCCGGCCAATCTTACACCGGCTGCGGCACCGGCACAGCGAGAAAACCTTGCGCCGGCAAGGTTTTCTATTGCTTCGTTCCCTTTCCAGTTAATTCCCGGCCCCCCGCTGCCCGAATTTCGGTTCGGTGCCGGCCAGGAGGCGCTTGATGTTCGGAATGTGTTTATAAGTCACAAATCCGCCGGCCAGAAGGCCGAAGACGAGGAAAGGCAGCTTAGGCTCACAAAACCAGATAACGAGCGGCAGCAGGACAGCGACGGTGATCGAGCCGACCGAAACATAACGGGTAACCGCAACCAGAACGATGAACACGGTTAATTCAATCGCAATTACCATCGGCATCAGATACAAAAGTACCCCGGCCGCGCAGGCAACTCCGCGTCCGCCGCGAAACCCCAGAAAAACCGAATAGCTATGGGCGAGAACAGCGACACCTCCGGCTGAAACGGCCAACAGCTCCGTCCCGCCGAGTCGCAACCCCAAATAAGCAGCTAGAAAGCCCTTGCCGGCATCCAGGAGCAAGACGGTCAAGCCGGCGGCCGGACCGAGGCTGCGGAAGGCGTTCGTTGCCCCGATGTTGCCGCTGCCGGTCCGCGTAATGTCCAGGCCTTTCAGGCGGCCGGCCAAATATCCGAAAGGGATGGCACCCAAAAGGTAACTCACGCTGATTATCTTCAAAACTTGCCAGATCATCTGCCGGCCCCCTTTGCCAGATTATTCGGCGGGCTCCAGTAACTCGGCGACCGTTTTTTGCAGCAGCCGCGGGACTACTGTAAAGGCGAATTCCGCCTGCAGCCGTTCCGTAAACTTGTGCGCGTCTTTGCCGTAAGGGCCGATATTGACGACCGGCAGGTTCAGGCGCCTGATTTCATCCAAGGGCAGGACGTATTTCTTGCCCCAGGCCGGCATATTGGCGAGCAGCGTCTCCACCGCCGCACCGGCATCCCCGACGGAGAAATAGCTCAAATCGGAAATATACGGGTAAAATTTCTTTTGTACGATCCGATATCCGGTTTCCGCTTCGACTGCGGCGACGGCGCGGCCGACTGCCGCCAGCAGGTGCTTCTCCGCCGGGCTTTCCCCTTTGACGTAAATGTGCGGGTAATACGGCGGCGCATACAGCACCACTATTGTCGGGACTTTGCGCGGGCTGAGCTTACATACTTCTTCGACAACGCGCACGGTGAAATCCCGACCGTCCAGAGTTTTATCACGGTAAAGTTCTTCCTTCAAAGCGGCAATCCGCTGTTCAAACTCGGCCCCGACCGCAGCGCGGACTTCGGAGTAAAGTTCGTCGTAGGTTACTACCCGCGGTTCCCAGGGGAGACGTTGATAAACGATCCCGCTTGCTGCGCAATAACGTTCGTATTCGGCATTCAGACTGGCGATGACGTTGGTGAACGCCTGCTGCGCTTTTGCCTTCAGCTTTGCCAGCACGACGTCGGGGGTGCTCTTATGGGTAGCGTAATTGAAGTAGAGCAAAGTTGCCGGCGCCGTCTGAACCGAGTACTGCGTTTTCAGGTCTTTTTGGCGTAACGTCACCGGCGGGCTCGGGTATTCCCCTTCCGCCCCGTCACAGAATTCCATGCTCAGGTTGATTAACCGGGTAAGCTCAGATGCCAGATGATTCGGGTCAAGTCCCTCATAGGACTGGCCGACATGGGTTTCCTTGCCCGTGATGTAGAAAGTGGGCAACAGTTTGCCGACCGTCCCGATATAAACATATTTATTTTCGTCGCCGGGGTAGCGGGGAGCCATATAGTCCGCATCGATTGCCGCCATATAATCAAAGCCTTCCCGCTCTTTCAGCTCGTTCAAAATCTCCACCGCCCCGAGCATGCCGGCGGAATTGTTCTCCTCGTCCGGTACCGCCAGGAAAACGATGTTCCCCGGCAGGGGAGAAGCGGCCAAAGCGCTCAGAACGGCTATCTGAGCGGCGATACCGCTCTTCATGTCAAAAACGCCGCGCCCGAACAGCCACTCACCCGACGCGAGATCCTTTATTGTGTCGGCATCCAACGGCCGCTTGGCCAACTCTGCTGCCAGCCGCGCCGGGTCGTGCGCGAAAGCCTGCAAGTCACCGTAATCATCCGTTCCGACCGTATCCACATGCCCGAGGAATACAACGGTACGCGAGCAGCCTGGCTGCCCTTTCAGAACGGCCACGAGATTTTTTCGGCCCAGTTCATCCCCAGTGATGTCAACTATCCGGAGTTGGTCAGGATGTTTCCGGAAATATTCCGTTTGACTCAGATAATCGTAAAGATACTCAACCAGGGCGATCTCGCCGTCGGTCTCGGTAATGCTCGGGATTTTCACCAATTCCAACGTAAGGTCGCGAATCTGTTCGTCCAGATTGCCCATGCGGCCAATCCCTCCCGAATAAATATTCCTGATTACTTATTTCTTCTTTTCTTCGCGGTTTCCTTCCCGGCCCCGGCAAGAGAAAAGGCGGCGGTGTACCGTCGCCTTTACCGACTCAAATAGCAATTTCACCCGACTCGCCGCAGGATTTTCCCAACCCGGCGGCCGGTTAGTTGACCGGCCGTCAGAACCGGTACGCCGGCAATGAAAACATGCTCGATGCCAACCGGTTCGGCTGTCGGATCGCCGTAAGTAGCCCGATCCGCGACTGTCTCCGGGTCAAAAACAACCAGATCGGCGTCCATCCCCACGGCAAGCAGTCCTTTTCCCGGCAGGCCGAGGCTGCGGGCCGGCAGAGAAGTCATCTTACGGACGGCATCCTCCAGGGTGAGCACCTTTTCCTCCCGGGCATATTTGCCTAAAACCCGCGGGAAGGTTCCGTTTACGCGCGGATGGGGCTTGACCTGCGGCGCGACCGGGATGCTGTCGGAGCCGATGATTACCGCCGGGTGGCGCATAATCCGCTGCACGTCTTCCTCGCACATCGAGAAAAACAGGGCAGCGGCAGCTCCGCCCTGCTCGACAATCAGGTCGAGGGCGGCATCCACCGGTTCTTTCCTGAGCAGCACGGCGATCTCGATCAGGTTTTTCCCTTCCGCCTCCGGTCGGGCCGGAGCGTACATTATGTAGATGCCTTCCGCGCCGCAGCGCGCGAAAAGGCTCTCCCAACCGCCGCGGTCACTTAGGATTTCATCAGCTATTTTTTGTCTGAGCTCGGGATTGTTGAGATTATCGATCATTTTGGCAACCCCGCCGGCCTGCGCCCAGGGCGGCAGAATAGCGCTGAGGGTAGTGTTGCCGGCAAGGTAAGGATATTGATCGCAGACGATTTCGACTCCGTCCGCCCTTGCTTCGTCAATCAGCCGCAATGTGGCGACCGAAGCGCCCCAATTATTCCGGCCGGCGATTTTATGGTGGCTGACGATAGCCGACACACCCGTCTTCTTGGCTACTTCGATCGTTTCTCGGATCGAGTCAAGCACGTCATCCCCCTCACTGCGCATATGGGTCGCATAGACGCCGCCGTATTCAGCGACGACCTCGCACAGGGCAATCATTTCCGCCGTATCGGAGTAAACACCCGGCGGATAAATCAAGCCGCTGCTCATGCCCCAGGCGCCGTCTTGCATTGCCGCCACCACCAGGGCACGCATGGCGCGGATTTCTTCGGCCGAGGCCGGTCTGTCATCCATGCCCATCACCGCCAGCCGGACCGACCCGTGTCCGACGTAGGCGGCAATATTTATCCCGCAGTTCATTGCTTCCAGCCGGTCAAGGTACTCGCCGAAGCCCCGCCAGTCCCACGCCGGTTTTACTCCGGCCGTGGTAAAGCTGACATAGAGTTGCAACAGTTCCAAATATTTATCCCGCACCGGGGCGGCGGAAATACCGCAATTGCCAATGACCTGAGTCGTAATGCCCTGCTTGATTTTATTGCCGGCCAGCGGATCGTCGAACAGGGCGAAGTCGGCATGGCAGTGGCTGTCGATAAACCCGGGGGTCACCGCCCGACCGGCAACATCAAGGCATTCCCGGCCGGCGTCAGCCGGAATGCTGCCGATGCCGGCGATTTTACCCTGGGCGATTGCAATGTCGGCAGAGTACCACGGGTTGCCGCTCCCGTCATAAATCTTGGCGTTTTTCAGCACCATATCGTAACTGACCATACCTTTTCCCCCTTGCCCTTTTCTTTCCATCATACCGGAAAGCGGGCGTTTGCGCAAGGCTGACTGCACTTAGTGGATTTGGCTGACCGCCCGCATGAGCAGGAGGCCGAGCAGCAGACCGGCGATTCCCGTCCCCGGCTGAAGACGGCGCATTTCCGGTATCAGTTCGCCCAGGCAAATATAAGTCATGGCCCCGGCAGCCAGCGCCAGCAAGACGGAGATCAAACCGCCGGAGACGCGCAGTAAGCCGAAGCCGAGCAGCGTCCCCAGCGGGGTAAAGAAGCTGACGACAATATTGATGAGGATAACCAGCCGCGCCGGCAGTCCGGCCATGACCAACGGCGCCGCTGTGGCCATCCCCTCCGGAATGTTGTGCAGCCCGATCGCCAAAACAATAACCAAACCAATCTTTGCTGCCGCCGAATATCCGGCGGCAATCGCGATTCCTTCCGGCAAATCGTGTAAGGCGATGCCGCAAGCGATGAGATACCCCATTTTCAAGTATTTATGGCGGGAATGCTGCCGCGACGCGGTGAAGTGCCGGCTGAAACAGTTATCCAGGCCGAATAGCAGTACCAGCCCCAGGCCAATGCCGATGCCCACTTGCGCCCCGTTGCCGCAGGCAAAAGCCGAAGGAATGAGATCATAAACGACAACGGCCAACATTATCCCGGCTGCACCGCCCAGGAGAAACGCGAGAGTTTTCGGCTGCGGCCGCCCACCGACCAGGACTACGACGCTTCCCAAGGTAGTCGCCAGGCCGGCGATCAGACTATACAACAGAACAGTACCTGCCATCTGTTTATCCATCCTCCGGGTTGTTTATCGGCGCGTCGGCGCCGTCCCCAACTCTATCTTACTGATGGATAAGGCTATATAGACCCGGCGGGCAATAAAAAAGGAGTACTCGCGTACTCTCGCTTACAGGCAAACATTCTATTGCCATCGGCATGAAAAGGTACAGATCGGGCGGGATGCTCATTCGCGTCATTCCCTATACCCGGACGGCGCGCTCCTAGCCGTTCTACGGGCCGGAACGCATACAATGCGTTCCCTACAATCGGATGGAGAGACGAGAGGATTCGTTCCCGGTCATACAGCTGGCGTTCCTTTATGTTCATCACGGTGCACCTTTGCATAGGGATAACGCAGCGAAAACTCTTAACATCGTCTGCCAGCCAAGGGCGTGCGGGTCAGTTGCCCGCGGCCGGCAAAATGGCTTGCTCGGGCAGGTAGCGTTGCAGGCGGGCTTTCAGACTATCCACCATCCGGCAGTGCTCTTCCACCGGCAAGCCGTCGATGGAGCGGGTGGCTTTGGCCGTCGTCCCGTCCACCGCCCCGTGCTGCAGAATCGCTTCCAGCAATTTTCTCTCCCAGATGCCGTTATGCAACAAATCAACGCCTTGCAGGGCGGACAGACAGGCAACCAGACCGTAGGCGCCCCAATTGGTTACCCCGGCAACAATCAAATAGTCGGTCACTACGATTGAGGCAATCTTATCGCCGGCCGGGATGGAAGCCTGAACTAGGGACAGGACTTTGCCCATACCGATTTCATTGCCGCCGTCGCCGATTCCGATGGTAACGACGCCGCTCCGGCGGCTGGCGTCGATCAGGCTGTCAAGCCTGGCCGTGCAAACAGTGATGTTGTCGCCGCGCATGTTGTAATACTGTCCGTCCTGTGCCCGACCCGGACGCTCCACCGCCACGATATGCGTCGGGCGGTACTCTTCCAGCAGGCCACGATAGTATGCCTCGCCGGCGGTGACGGATACGGCAATAACTTCCGCAGCCGCCCCGTACGCGGCGGCTGCCGCCTGAACAATGGAATAATTATATTCGTCCGTGACGAAACAGACCTTTTTCCCCATTGCCAGCAGCGCTTTGCCGAGGACGACCGCCCCCGGCGGTCCGTCGGTTTCACCACGGCCGGCCGCTTTGATATAGAAGCCGGTGAGAATAAAAACCGTCTCGGCAAACAAGAGCGACATGGCCGCCCGGGCGAGATCGCCAATGCGGACCAGCCCGCCGATTCCCCGGTTGCCCGGATCGGAAGCGATAAGCTGCTCAATATCTGCCGCCAGTTGAATATTCATTGTCTCACCCCACTAGATTGAAGCTAAATTCTCATCTCTGATATCGGTAATAAACATGTGTCCGGGAGCATGGGTAATCATAAAATCAGGCTTGGAAGCCATTGCCACATTCTGCGGAGTTACGCCGCAAGCCCAGAAAACCGGCACTTCGCCCGGATTTATCCGGACCGCGTCCCCAAAATCAGGCCGTCCGAGCTCCGCGATGCCGATACTTTCCGGCGAACCGATATGCACCGGCGCGCCGTGCACCGAGGGATACCGGGAAGTAACCAGCGTGGCCTTCACTACCAGGTTGTGCGGCACCGGACGCATACTGACGACCATGTTCCCGTGGAATCTGCCGGCCGGCACACAGGGAATATTGGTCTTGTACATCGGCACATTGACTCCCTGCTCGATATGCCTTACCGGCACACCAGCCTGGATGAGAGCGCTTTCAAACGTAAAGCTGCAGCCGAGCAGAAAAGCGACCAGATCTTCCCGCCACCAATCCGAAATTGCGGTGGCCTCCGCCGCCAACTCGCCTCCCCGGTACAGGCGGTAACGTGGCAAATCGGTCCGCAAATCAGCCTGCGGAGCGGTCAGTTTCGGCTCCGGGTCACCCGGGTCGGTCACTTCCAAAACCGGGCACGGCTTCGGGTTGCGCTGGCAAAAAACGAGAAAATCGTATGCCCATGCCTGCGGCAGAATAACGAGGTTGGCCTGAGCGTAGCCGGGCGCCAGGCCCGGTGTGGGCGACACGATGCCGCCGTCTCTGATCCGGCGGCGGATTTGCGCGGGTGTTTCGTTAGGCAAAATCATCACCTCGTTCATTATATCACAAATTGCGCTAATTTGTATTTCGAGTCTTTTCCAATTTTTCCTCCCAATAATGCGAAACGCTTCGTCCGGAACAAAGCCGATAAAATTAAACAGAGAACGGGATTTGTTCCCGTTCTCTGTTCGGCTCTTTTCCGCTCTTAGTAATCCATGCCGCCCATGCCGCCCGGCGGATACGGCGGCGGATTGTCTTTCTTCGGAATATCGGCGATGAGCGCTTCCGTCGTCAGGAGCATCGAGGCGATGCTGGCCGCGTTCTCAACCGCACTCCGTTCGACCTTGGCCGGATTGACGATACCGGCTTTAACCATATCCTTGTATTCTTCCGTGAGGGCATCCAGGCCGAAACCGTTCTTCTTTTCCCGTTTAATCCGCTCGACAACAACGGAGCCTTCCAACCCGGCGTTATTCGCAATCTGGCGGATCGGCTCTTCCAGCGCCCGGCGAATGATGCTGACGCCGACTTTTTCGTCGCCTTCCGCGGCAATCTTGTCAAGGGCCGGGACGACATTGAGCAACGTTACGCCGCCGCCGGGAACAACGCCTTCTTCGACCGCTGCCCGCGTCGCGGCGAGAGCGTCTTCGATCCGGTATTTCTTCTCTTTCAGTTCCGTCTCCGTGGAGGCGCCGACCTGGATGACCGCTACGCCGCCGGCCAGTTTGGCCAGTCTCTCCTGGAGTTTTTCCCGGTCGTAGTCGGAATCGGTTTCTTCGATCTGCTTTTTGATCTGACTGACCCGGGCCTTGATCTGATCTTTATCGCCCTTGCCTTCGACAATCGTCGTTTTTTCTTTGGTGATGACGACTTTCGTGGCCTGGCCGAGCATGTCGAGTTCAATACTTTCCAATTTCAAACCGATGTCCTCGGAGATGAAGGTGCCGCCGGTCAATGTGGCGATGTCTTCCATCATCGCTTTCCGGCGATCGCCGAAGCCGGGCGCCTTGACCGCCGCGCAGTGGAGAGTGCCCTTCAGGCGGTTCACCACCAGGGTCGCCAAAGCTTCGCCTTCGACGTCTTCCGCCAGAATCAGGAGCGGGTGGCCGAGGCGAGCGATCTTCTCCAGAACCGGGATCAGGTCGGCGATAGCCGAAATCTTCTTCTCGTACAGCAGTATGTACGGATTGTCGAGCACGGCTTCCATGGTTTCCGGATTAGTGACGAAATAGGCGGAGGTGTAGCCTTTGTCGAATTCCATTCCTTCCACGGTTTCTACCGTAGTGCCGGTCCCTTTGGACTCCTCAACCGTAATGACGCCATCCTTACCGACTTTCTCCATGGCGTCGGCTATCAGGGTGCCGATTTCCGCATCGTTGGCGGCGATGGCCGCGACATGGGCGATATCGGCTTTCCCTTCCACCGGAATGCTGACCTTTTTGATTTCCTCCACAACGACGGCAACTGCCCGGTCAATTCCTTTTTTCAGGAAAATCGGATTGGTGCCGGCCGCCACATTCTTCAAACCTTCCCGAACGATCGACTGGGCCAAAACGGTAGCCGTAGTCGTGCCGTCACCGGCCACGTCGTTCGTCTTGGAGGCGACTTCCTTCACCAGTTGGGCACCCATGTTTTCAAACGGATCTTCCAGTTCGATTTCCTTGGCTACGGTCACCCCGTCCTTGGTAATCGTGGGGGCGCCGAATTTCTTTTCCAGGACGACGTTTCTGCCTTTCGGTCCGAGCGTTACCTTGACGGCATCGGCAACAATATTAACGCCGCGCTCCAAAGCCTGACGGGCATCGCTGTTAAACGTCAATTGTTTCGCCATTTTCCTTAGCCTCCTTTATCCGATAATCGATTACGCCTTAATTGCCAGGATATCGCTTTCCCGCATAATCAAATACTCTTCGCCCTCGTATTTTACTTCCGTGCCGCTGTATTTGGCAAACACGACTATTTCACCGACTTTTACTTCGGGCGCGACTCTTTCGCCGCTATCCAGCAGCTTACCGGGTCCGACGGCGATAATTTCGCCTTCCTGCGGCTTTTCCTTGGCCGTATCCGGCAGCAGGATGCCTCCTTTGGTTTTCTCCTCACCGGTAAGAACTTTGACAACGACTCGGTCCGCAAGCGGTTTGAACATATGCTCCCCTCCTTCAGTCTTTAGTTGTTAGCACTCAGTAGCGCCGAGTGCTAACAACTAAATATTATATTAATCGTTCCAGACTTGTCAATACTTCCCGGAAAATTTTGTCCGCCAACCGTTATTTGCGGCGCTTTTCTAGGATACCCCTTATTTTGGTTACTATTCTTATTTATGCCGGCAATGATATATTTTGGTATTAGCCGAAGGGACTCCTCCGGCAACCAGGACAGGCGGCGGCAATCAAACCCGCCGGAACAGCCGGGCGAAGAAATAGGCGATGGCATCGGCGCAGCGGCGGAAGAATCCGCCGCGCTCCACTGCTTCCAAGGCAACGATATCCACCTGCCTGACCGCCTGGCCGTTGACCTTGATGATCAACTCTCCGACCTTTTGACCGGCGGCAACCGGTGCGAAGACTTTTTTATCCAAAATCATTTCGGTCGTCACGTTACCCTGGTCCGCCTTGTCTACCGTCTGGTATACGCTTTCCGCCACCCCGACGGGCAGAATCGTCTTCGCTCCCCGCCAGATGCGCAGGGACTGCAACGGCTGGCTCTTGTCCTGGAGAAAAACGGAAGTGTAATTGCTAAAGCCGTAGTTAAGGAGATTTGTCGCTTCGGCCTCGCGCGTTGCAATCGAATCGGCTCCCATAATTACGGCAATCAGCCGCATCTCTTCCCGCTTGGCCGTGGCCACCAGGCAATACCCGGCCTTTTCCGTCTGTCCGGTTTTCAGGCCGTCGCAGCCCGGATAAGTCCACAACAGCCGGTTCCGGTTCTGCTGCACGTTTTCGATGTTATATTGAAACTCTTTCTGCGAGTGAAAGGCTATCGCCTCCGGATGCTTGAGAAGGTGAGTCCGGGCTAGTTTTGCCGTATCGGCGGCGCTCATGTAATGCTCCGGCGCCGTCAGACCGTGCGGATTGACAAAATGGGTATCCGGCAAGCCCAATGCTGCTGCCTGCTCATTCATTGCCGCCACGAAGGCCTCCACCGTGCCGGACAGTTTTTCCGCCACCGCTACGGTCGCGTCATTGCCGGAAGCCACGGTGATGCCTTTCAGCAATTGCTCCAGGGTCACTTTATCGCCGATGTCCAAAAACATGCTCGAACCGCCGAGCCGCCACGCCGCCTCGCTGATCTCGACTTCATCGGTCAGTTTCGCCGTGCCGTTCTGCAAAGCGTCGAAGGCGAGATAAACCGTCATAATTTTCGTCAGACTGGCCGGGTCAAGCCGTTCTTGTGCGTTCTTTTCGTAAAGGATCTGACCCGAATAAGCATCCATTAAGACCGCCGCTTTGGCGCTTACGGCGACCGGCGGTTCCGGCGCCGCAACGGCCGGCAGGCTGCCGGCCGTTGTCGACAGCAAAATCAACGTGACAATCAGTAACTTACGAAAAATGTTGACCATGGTTTGCCCTCCTGTCCTGTACCCTCTTGTTAATTATTCCCGCCCGGCCCGGAAAAATGAATAATCCCGGGAGGCTCCCGCGATTATTCGTGCCGTCCGTATTATTGACCGGCCGGTCAGACTCAAGCCGAATTCCGCCGCAGAAGATACTCCGCCAGCTTTTTTCGGACTTCCGGCGCCAGGTCGACCCGTTTTCGGAAGGAGTTTATGTATTTTTCAAAATCGCTCAGCCGGAAGACCGGAATCTTGCTGCTCATGATCTTCAGATCGACCTCATCGTTCGTGAAAACTACGACCGGCTGAATGAGCATCTGGTCGACAAAGTCGCCGGCGGGGAAGATATCCGCCGCGCCTTCCCGGATCACTTCGCGCAAGACTTCTGAGCTGTTGACGGCTCGGTTCACCGGGCTGTCAATGACATTGTGTTCATTGACCCAATAATGGTGCCAGACTTCGCCTTCCTCCACGATCTTTCCCTGACGGTGGCGGGTTTCGATGTTGAACAGCCCCCGCGGGGTTACGGCCAGATGCATGATCTTGGCTTGTTTGCCCGCGTGGGCAATTTTCAGATCATGCAGAACGTAGACATCGTCACCGGCCAAATTTTTTAAAATATTGCCGACTTTCCGCTCCATATTCAGACCGGAATGATAAGCGAAGTAAAAGCGGAAACTGACTAAAGCTACCGCCATGGGCAGCAGAACGAGCAAGCGCCACCAACTGCGCAAACTGAAGAGCAGCCAGATCGCTATCGGTAAAGACGGATAAAAGAGCAATCCGGCAATATTTCTCGCTCGTTTGACGGAATTGATGTCGCGCAGGACAACCGCCATACCATCACACCTCTCTCATTCACTGTCGGCCGCGGAAAACCGCAGCCGCTTAGCCGCCGCCAACCGGGTTGAACAAAGTAATCTCCTCGTCGTCGCTTAAACGATAATCGTCTTGTACTTTCCTCCCGGCGACGGTTGCAAACCAAAACTTCCCCGGCGGTATTGCGAGGAACTCGACAAGTCCGCCGACAGTAGTACCTTCCGGTATTTGCAGTTCCGACTTTTCTGTGCCGCCGGGTAAATACTGCCGGAGGTCTCCGAAGGCGGCTACTGTTACTACCAAGTTTTCACCTCCAGCAATTTGCCTTTTCCCGCCTAGCTTTCCCAGATTTCCTTTACTTATTTCGCCGACGTTACTGGAAAACCCTCCAGACGATGCCAGAAAGTAATAGCCGGCAGTCCGTCATCCCTCAGTTTTTTCGCAGCCGGCTTATCCGGTTAAGGAACGACGGCACAGCGGCCCACGAGCAGTTACTTAAATGGCTGCCGCCCAGCCGACACCCAGTTCGTGCAGCTTGGCCGCTGTGGGCACGCCGGAAGCATCCCAGCCCATCAGCGTGTAGTAGCCGGAGCGCGCCGCTGCGAGCTTCTCCCGATCGACCGCCACTCCCGCCAGCGGTCCGTTTGCAAACGGCTCCAAAAACCGCTCCGTCAGATAGTCATCCTCCGCCGTGAACCCTTCCCGCAGATTGAAGACCCGGGCCAGGGTCGCCGCCCGCTCGCCGGCTTTCGCCAGTTCCCACAATGACGTGTTCCAGCCCGTCACTGCCCGCACAATCTCGACCAGTTGGTTAAAATTCCAGGGGACGAAATTACACATAACCGCAACATTATTGAAATGGGACATATTCGCCTTGTAGGCAAGCAACCTTACTTTATCGTAGCTCAAGTCGGTTAACGGCAGCGGGTTGAGAACGCCGAACGTCTTGATCGCTTCCAGCGCCCCACCCGATTTTTCGTACATGGTATCGTGCATGTTGTGGCAGTGATCGGCGCCGGTGGGGGAAACTGCATAGCCGAGACCGAGGCCGTGCTTGAGCCGCGGCTCGTGCATCGGCACCTCCTGCCCCTTGACATGGATGGCATACTTCTCCGCCCCCCGTCCGATCTTCGCCGCCGCCCGCATCGAGCCTTCCG
>Ga0228535_1001040_pt1 | contig 53687 bp, 59 predicted proteins | sample SJ1metagenome_FD_168457 | JGI IMG/M metagenome (GOLD analysis project Ga0228535, IMG submission 168457) | Enriched culture of PCE-dechlorinating microbial communities from Ithaca, New York, USA - SJ1 | ecosystem: Engineered > Modeled > Simulated communities (microbial... > Unclassified | place... | reverse complement strand
TCCCATCCCCGGGGGCAGGTTTGTCTTGCTACGATCGGGCCTGCCCCCAAGGGACTGGACAGTGTCGAGGCTAATTAATTTTATCATTATTCGTTCAATAAAATGCGATGGTTTCTACAGAGCAACCATTCAAAAATTTATTTATATTACTATGAAAAACAAAATTCGTTCTCATAAAAAGAATAAATAATATGAATGGTTAAAATATTTATTGAAATCCCTTGGCCCAAGGAACGCACCTATTGGATCGGAATTGAGCTAAAAACAACTATAAAAATGGCACTTCTTATGCGGATGATCTATTATATATTAATATAAACAAAAAAATGGGATTCGATTAAAATAAACATCTAAATATTAATTATAATATTGTTGTAAAGGACCATATGCGGATCCCCCGATTCAAAGATTTGAACACACCTAGGTCGCCAATTCGATCGACACGCGATCAAATAACAAAGGTTATTTCATTCATTCCCTTACCCTCCCTCGATTCACATGGCTGTTGATGATCATGGTCCATACGCCCGCCTGATGGGGCGTTCCAAGGAGATATTCGTCCTGGGCTCGGCGATCAGCATTCTACAGTGGGACATGGAGACCAAGATGCCCCCGAAGGGCCGGGGCATGCGGGCTGAGCAACTGTCCGCCCTAGAACTACTGGCTCATAAGAAGATAACTGATCCGGAGATCGCCCGCATGCTCGAGGCATGCGAGGGGGACATCGCTTCGTTCGATGCGGTGCAGAGGAGGAACGTCCACCTGATGCGCAGGAGCTACGACGAGAGCATTCGCCTTCCCGACGCCCTTGTCGCTGAGACCGCCAAGCACCAGACCATCTGCAACGGCTCTTGGAAGAGGGCCAAGGCGGCCAAGGACTTCGGGTTGTTCCGGGATGACCTGGCCAAGATGATCGACCTCAGGATGCAGGCCGCGGACATCCTCCAGGAGGTCAAGGGGACCAGGACCCAGTACGACGCCCTCCTGGACCTGTTCGAGCCTGGAATGACCTCCGAGCGCATCGCCGAGGTATTCAAGGGGCTGCGCGACGGGCTCATCAGGCTCATAGACAAAGTACGGTCCTCGGGGACCGAGCCCGACATGTCGGTGCTAGCCCGCAGGGTACCGATCTCCGCCCAGCGTAGGATCTCCTCCGAGGCGATGGCCTTCATAGGGTTTGATACAACGAGCCCAGAGGCAGGCGGGCGCCTAGACGAGACGGAACATCCATTCACCACTGGCAGCTTCGATGACGTCCGCATCACCACGCACTACTACGAGAACCGGTTCTTCTCCTCGCTCTTCAGCGTGCTGCACGAAGGCGGCCATGCCCTGTACGATCAGGGCATCCCAAGGGAATGGATGTACCAGCCAGTGGGGACGCCCTGCTCGTACGGCGTCCACGAGTCCCAGTCCCGCTTCGTGGAGAACATCGTGGGCCGAAGCCCGGAGTTCCTGAGCTACGCCCTGCCCCGCTTCCGCAAAATATCCCCAAACGCGTTCAAGGGGTTGAAGGGCAAGAATATCATCACGGCCGTCAACGCGGTAGTGCCCTCCAAGGTCCGGATCGAGGCCGACGAGGTCACGTACGCGCTCCACATCATAATCCGGTTCGAGATCGAAAGGGACATCTTTGCCGGCAAGGTCACTGTGGACGAGCTGCCCCGACTTTGGGACCAGAAATATTCCGACTACCTAGGCGTGAAGGTTGAGGACGACGCCGAAGGGGTGCTGCAGGACACCCACTGGTCCGGAGGAAGCTTCGGCTACTTCCCCTCCTACGCCCTGGGCAACATCTATTCCGGCATGTTCCTCAAAAAAATGGAAGATGATGTGCCTGAATGGCGCGAGAGTCTCCGAAAGGGCGACTTCTCTCCCGTGCTGAGGTGGCTGCGTGCGAACGTGCACTCCAGGGGAGACCTGTATGACCCGGCGGAGCTGGTCAAGGTGGTCACAGGCAAGGAGATGGATGTGGCGCCCTTCCTTGGGTACCTGGAAGGGAAGATGTCCAGGATCTACGGCTTCTAAGGGATCGGGACCGCCTCCCTCCTTCCCTTTTGGCCCTCTTCCCCTACATCACAGTAGAAAAGGGGCGAACGGAGGCCTCACTTGAAGCGAATGGTCTCCAGGTTCATCGGGGCGCGGGTCTCCACATTGAACTTGCGGTACAGGGCTGATGCCAGCTCCAGGCACTTGTGCTCATCTCCGTGTCCGACGACGATGCGCTCCGGCTTGGGGTCGAGGCTCGCCACGTAATTGATCAGCTGCCTGCGGTCCGAGTGCCCCGAGAACCCGTCCACCGTCTCCACGTTCATGCGGAAGTCGACGGTTATCGGTTTGCCCTTTTCGGACAGGGTGAGCTCCTTCACCCCCCTCTGGATCTTGCGGCCGATGGTGCCCTCGGCCTGATACCCGACGAACACCAGGGTGACCTGGGGGTCGCTGGCCCAGGCCTTGACGTACTCCATGACCGGGCCGCCGTTCATCATGCCGCTCGTCGCCAGGACGATGCACGGCTCGATATCATGCAGGATCTTGTCCCGCATCTCCTGCGAGTCCACCCTCTTGAACATATCGCTCAGGAAGGGGTTCTGCCCCATCTGGAAGATCTGGGTGCGCAATTGGCTGTTCAGGTACTCCGGATAGGCGGTATGGATGGCTGTCGCCTCCCAGATGCTGCCGTCAAGGTAGACGGGCACCTTGTCCACCTTGCCGGTCCGGGCAAGCTCCTCTATCACCAGCATGACCTCCTGTGAGCGCCCGACGGCGAACACCGGGATGACGATCTTCCCCTTGCGCTCCATGATGGCGCGCTCGATGATCCCGCGCAGCTGTGTCGCGGCGTCCACCCTGCTGGGCTGGATGTCGTTCGGCCCCCCGTAGGTCGACTCGATGACAAGCGTTTCCAGGCGCGGGAACTTGTTGGTGGCGGCGTTGAACAGCCAGCTCCGCTCATACTTCATGTCGCCAGTGAAGGCGACGTTGTACATCCCGTCCCCGACGTGGAAGTGGCAGACGGCCGACCCTAGGATGTGCCCCGCGTTCTGCATCGTTAGTCGTATGTCCGGGGCGATGTCTGTGGTCTCCCCGTACTTCAGGGTGATGCAGTGCTTCACCACCTCCCGGACGTGCTTCGCCTCGTACTCCGCCTTGTTCGCCTCCCCATAGGACACCTTGATGGAGTCTAGGAGGCCGAGGGACATCAGCTCCCTGGTGGGCGGGGTGCAATAGACAGGCCCCTCGTACCCGTACTTGAACAGCACGGGCAACAGGCCGCAGTGGTCCATGTGGGCATGGGTGATGACCACCGCGTCCAGCTGCTCGAACGGGAGGAACTCGGGGGCGTTGAAGTAGGGCTTTGGCTGCGGGTCCGCCTTGGAGGGCCACATCCCGCAGTCGATTAGGACCTTGCTCTCCCTCGTCGAGAGCAGCGTGGCGGACCGCCCCACCTCCCGATAACCGCCTAAACAGGTCATGCGGATCCAGTTCTCCCCTTCGCCCTTGGTCTGCGCCAGTCGCCTTCCGACCTTGCGCAGGAACTCCTTGCGCTCGGCCTGCACCTCCCTGAGGTAGGCGCGGGTCTCATACACCGTCTTCGAGGGAATGGGCGGGGCTCTGATGACCTTCGGCGCCCAGCCGATCTCCTTCTTGATCTCGTTGAGCACTGCCCCCTGCTTCCCTATCACCAGCCCGGGGGCTATGGCCTCTATCGTCACCTCGCCGGTGTCGTCCTCGAACGAGATGTTGGTTATCTGCGCCTCCTCCGGGATGATCTCCCTGAGCCGCTTCTCGACATCAGCGGAATTGGCCAAGGTGGAGGGGTCTGGCCGGATCGCCACCCTCCGCCTCAATCCTTGGGCGAGCTGGCGGATCATGTCGTTCCCGGAGGCGAAGGCCTCCATGTCCTTCGTGTATATGACTACGACCGGGCCCTCGAAATCAATGGAAGATATGTCGATATGGGACGGTACGATCTTCCGTACCTGTTCTCGGGCCTCCTCGAGGATCCTTTCTGCGCTCATGGCGTTCACTTTACGGGAAATATAACAGGAAAGATGGTTGGTAAGGCGTTTCAGTTGGGCCTGGGGACGCTTATCCCCATGCGCGATGCCCGTTTCAGGATCTCTTCCTTGGACACCTCGACGTACCCGTCCTTCGTGATGGTCGCTATGTCCATGCCGTCCCCGCTCGCAGAGTCCCTCTTCATCGCCGCGTTCAACGCACGGATCGCCAGATTGATGGCGTCATCCAAGGCGATATCCTTTTTATAGTGATCCTCCAGGACCCCGTAGGCATAGGGCGAGCCGGAGCCGACGCTTATGTAATGATCGGGTATGGAACCGCCGGCCGCGTCCAGGGAGAAGATATGCCCGCCTTCCTTGTCGTACCCGCCCACGATGAGGCCGACATAGTAATAGCCGTAGGCACCCCCTCCCCTCCGCAGGATGTTGGCTGTCAGGGTAGCAGCTGACCTGACCGTCATCGGCGAGGCCCGCTTGAGCTTGTAGAGCTCCACCTCGGCCCGCAGATAACGGGCCAGGATCTGGGCGTCCCCAACCAGGCCAGCGGTGGTCAGGCCTAGGTTGTCGTCGATCTTGAAGACCTTCTGGGTTTCCTTGTGGGCGATGAAGTTGCCCATGGTGGCCCTGTTCTCGGACGCCAGGACCACTCCGTCAGCATTGACTATCCCTATAGTGGTAGTACCAGTCTTCATGTTGTCCATATGAATCGAGTCCTCCAAAACCTCGTAAAAACGAATTAGATGGAACGACTGGAGCCTCAATCAACACTATTATATATAAGTGTTTTCCAAGAACGCAGCGGCCGACGGCTCATCGATGGCCATCGTCCCGCTCCCCACGTGCGTGCCCGGGAACGGTGAAATAGCCCTGTACCAGGGCCCCTATCGCATATCCCACGGCAAGGCCGGCGATCGCCCCGGTGGCTGTACGGACGGCGTTGGTCGACTCGTACGACGTCATTGCCTGAAGGACCCCGTCCATGGCCAAGGGCACCAGGAAGGGCAAGAGCCATGGCCACGAAGGCCTTCGCCCGAGAAGGATGAACGCTGTCAGTCCCATCGTCGCACCTGCCAAAAGCCCGATGTCCCTGGCGCAGAAGGGCATCTGGTTCCCATTGAGCTCATAGGAGCGCGCAGCCTGCTGGTGGCAGTTCACGTCCCCCAAGAGATAGACTGCCCTCTGTGGACCGGGGAGTTCCACTATCCTTTCCCAGTCATCAACCCGCCCGATATGACCGTCCAGGTCGGTGACGCTCCCCTCCGGTAGGGTCAGAGGGGCAAGCACCACGGCCATCAGGATCGTCAGGAGGACGGCTTCGATGAGCAGCATGAAGCGCTTGGCGGCCACTATCCTCATTGGAGGCGCCTACCGCGCTTCGACTATAAATCGATTGATGGGGGCGTGGATTTATATTGGGCGAACCCCTCCGTTCCCTCATGCCCGAGCTTCCCGAGCCCCTCCGAAGGCTTGCCGACTTTCATGGACATCTCGGTCCCTACGTCCTTCTGGGATACCGGATGGGACTGGTGGCCAGAAAATATTTTCCAGGGAAGTTCTACGCGACCCTGTTCACGGGCAGCGAGCCCCCGGTCTCATGCCTGATCGACGGGGTGCAGTTCTCCTCACAGTGCACCTTGGGCAAGGGGAACCTGAACGTCAAGGAGGGCGGGCGGCCGATGGTACGGTTCTATGACGGGATCCGCTCCTTGGAGATGTCCCCCCTGGAAACGGTGCAAAAGCGGATCGCCATGGCCAGCACCTATGAGGCGGGGGAAAGGCTTGCATTGGAGCTGCATGAACTCTCCGACCTCGAGCTCCTGATCATCAGAGAAGGCGGAACAGAAGCGTCTGACCGCATAGTGAAGCTATGAGGAAGGCCCCCAGGGCCAGCCCCCCGCGGGCACCGTAGCTGCGGTATCCGCCACGGTCGCCCCTTCCTTCGTCCAAGCTGACAAGGAAGTAGTTCACCACGAAGGCCAGTTCCACGACGTACACGGCCGCCAAAGCCATGATCCCCGAGGTATCGCCCCCTACGAGGCCCATTATCCCGCTGGTCAGACCGATTATCGCCGGGGCGAACAGCACGCTCGTCGCGCTCATCATGTCCACCACGGGCCGGAGGTTCTCCCGCACCTTCCGTTTCGTCCTCGCCAGGTCCCCTAGGGACTGGGCCAGATTCACCGCTAGCTTGCCAGCGCCCCGGTGATCCTCTTCCGCGCATTCCATGACCGCGACGTAGTTCTGGTACAGCACCGGGTTCCATTCCCGGAGCTCAAGGTCGTCCCGGACAGCACGGGCAAGGGAGACGCGATCGGTGCGGAGGGAATGGACCATCCGCAGCGCCCAGCTCCGGAAGGCGCCTTGCTCGGTGCAGGCCACCTCCTCGAAGGCCGCCTCGAGGTCCTGGCCCCCGAGCATCGCGTTGCCTAGGCGGTACAGCCCGTCCACGAAGGACGCTTCCCGGTCCCGGTCGGTCTTCCTCGCCCGACCGCCGGAGGCGATGAGGGCGGCGAGCAGGATGGCGAGCGCGGCAATGGCCGCCAGGGGCAAGGAGCCGGTGAGGAGCATCCCCAAGGCCGCCGCCGGGGGCGATAGGAACGCCAGGACCATCCATGGCCCCCGGTGCACCGGCGCCTTGACCTCGGTGCGCAGCGGGTTCCGACCGGCCATCGAGCGGATGTATCCCAGGGTGAAGGCCGGCACCAGCACAAGCAGGAGGAGGGCGAGGGAACGGAGGTCCAAGGCGAAGCTCGCTGTCCCCGCCTCCATCCCCATGAGCGGAACAAGGGAGAAGAGCATGACGGGGGCCAGCACTCCGAACGAGAACACGAGCATGACCGGGAAGGAGAGAGAGCCTACGTACCGTTCGCAGACCTCCCTCGTCCATTCCAAGGCAAGGGAGTTCGCCCGGTCCAACAGGCGGTGCCGTCCTTCCTCCCCGCCCTCCTCCTCGGCGGCCATGACCAGTTGCAACGACCGCCGCAGTCCCTCATTGCAGGCGCCCAGTCCCGTGGTCCAAGCCGAAAGCCCCCTGCGCAGGTCCTGCACCTCCCCCGTAAGGGCCTTCCACGCCACCGATGCCAGGGAGGACTGCAGGGCCCCGTCCCCTGAGCGGGAGCCAGTCTCCACCGCCCTTTCCAGGGACGCTGAGCGGTTCATGCTCATCCCCATGGCCCCGATCACCACCGGCGTGTCGATGAGGTACGAGCGCTGCTCGGCCGCGAACCTCTTCGAAGGACCGGCAAGGACCAGCATTGGAAGGAGCAGGGGAGCGATGAAAAGGCCGATGGAGAACATGGTGTACGGGTAGGGCAACAGGAAGAGGGAGGAGAGGCCGAGCGGGAGGGCGAGCAGCGCCGTCCACAGGAATGCGTTGAACGCGGCGAGTTCTATATCCCCGGGGGCTTCCCCCCGCCGGGCCATGGACTCGACCATCCCGGGCTCCAGCTTTAGGGCGAACGTCCTCCGCATCGACGGGGGGACCTCCCGCACGAGCCGGGGGAGCCTGGACGACGGCGCCATCACCTCTCCCCCATATATGAGATGAAATCGGCCGCAGAGCCCCCGTTCCCCTGCCAGAGGTACTCGTTTGCCGCAAGGATGCTGGCCGGTGAAAGGTACGAAGGGTCCTCCCTTCCCATGTCCAGCAACGCTCTCCGCAGCTCGATCCTCCTGTGGAGGTTCGTCAAGCCCTCTTCGTAGCCCATCCCCCACCCGGAGGCTATGCGGGCGATGAGGGGCATGAAGCGCTCGCTGAGATGATAACGCCCATCGTAGCTGAGCATGGGCAGGAATTGGAGCCCGTCGGGCGTGCGTACGACCTCCGCCACCTCCGTTACCCTCCTCACTTGTCCAAGCCCCCCTCCAGGCCTTATCAGCCCCATGGTCACGATGACGTCCGTGGAGGCGAAGGAGGCCTCGGGGATCCCGAGTTCGTTCACGACCCTGTCATGGACCTCCCTGGCGCCATCCCCATGGATCGTTCCTAGCACCGAGGACCCCGCCTTGCCCGTGCGCATCCCTTCGTACAAGGTGATCGCCTCCTTGCCCCGCACCTCGCCCATCACGATCGCCGACTCGCCGAGGCGCAGGGAGACCCGCAACGCCTCCTCGGCCGACCCTGCCCCGTCCTTTCCCTGGGCAGGGCCGACCAGCATGGACTGCACCTTGAACCCCAAGGCCTGCAGGGCGCCTACCGGCACCTCCCGGGTGTCCTCGATGACAAGGACCCTCTGGTCCAATGGGAATTCAAAGAGCAGGGCGGATAGGAGGGATGATTTGCCGGAGCCCCGGGCCCCGCAGACCAGGATCGATGCCCTTCCATCGATCAGGAAGGAGAGCAGGCCAGCGGCCACCTCGTCCATGGCCCCATGCTCGGCCAGCCGCAGCAGGGTCCAGGGAAGGTCGGACCTCCGGCGCAGTGCCAGGGCCAGGCCGTCCGGGCTCAGGGGAGGGCAGAGGGCGGTCGCCCTCACCCGGGAATCCCCAAGGTCCGTCTCAAGCACCGGGGTGGAGCGGGAGAAGGGGCGCCCCGACCGGTACTTCAGTCGGCCGACGAGCGCGCCCATCTCCCCCTCCGAGACGATGACGTTGGTCTCACACCGTCCGAACACATGGCCTGGCCCGGATTGATTGAGGGTCAGGTATACCCGTGTCTGTTGGCACGGGGCGTCCACGAACACGTCCTCCACCCGGGGGTCGCGCAGGATGACGTCAAGCACCCCAAGTCCCAGGGTGTTCCTCATCACCGCGTCCGTGAACTCATCCTCAATGGCCATGGGAAGGACCATCGAGCGCAAGACCGAAAGGACATGCGCCCTGAGCTCGGCCTCCGTCTCGCTCATGGACGATGGAGGCTCCGACCTGACCTTGGCCACCGCCTTGGCGAGCAGGGCGCCAGTGCTCCGATCGATGGAATGCTCCCATGGCAGCAGCTGATACCGATGACGAAGCCCGGTGGGGTCCGCGATGAGTTCGATCGCCCCCCCGAGCACCTCGGTCCGTTCCAGGACCTTCCATCCCACTGGTCGCTCCCGTTCTATCCAATACCCGGAGATGGGGGGCTTCACCAAGCGTGCCCGGCGAAGCGCAGGAAGCGCATCTGGAAGGGCGAGTGGACGGGAAGGGCTCATCGTCCTCCCCCACGGACCTCGGTGATCCGGAAACGGTCGGCAGCCAACGCCTTCCTCGCCTTTCCGCTCATGGAGCGCATCGAACCGATCGCCTCCTGCTGTCTCTCGATGCAGGTGAGGCATTCCTCCCCCCGCCCCTGGCAGAACTGGTCGGAGGTCCCGGCGACGGCCTTCTCCAGAAAGCGTTCGATCCTCTCCGCTGAAATCGGCCGCGGACAGGGAAGGGAACGGAGGGCCTTCCGCAACCCTTCCCGCGCCTTCTCTGCCGCCATCAGGGAGCGCAGTGGCTCCAGACCATCACTCCTTACCCAGACGTCCTCGGGTCCCCTGAATATGATCCCCATCGTTTCCTGATGGGCCTCAAGGGCTGCCCGTATGCTGGGAAGGCACCCCTCCGATGGAACGTCGGCCGCCAATGGGCAACCGTTGCAATCGAAGACAACGTCCCTACCCTGCACCTGGAAACGACAGCCGCCCCTCTCCACTGAAGGCGTAATGGGGACGCCCGCGCCCTTCGGCATCATGACCACCTTCGCCATTTTCTTCCCGAGGGAACAGGGGAGATGGGAGCGTTCCATGTAACGGCTAACCGTACATTACGTCGTCAGGGAAATTAATATCCGAAGGAATGATTCCCCGAACATGGAGCTTCTAGCCCCCGCTGGAACGGAGGAGGCGTTGAGGGCGGCCGTTGCCGGAGGGGCCGATGCGGTCTATCTGGGGGGAAAGAGCTTCGGTGCCCGACATTTCGCCGGTAACTTCAGCGACAGGCAGCTGGCAGGCGCGATCGAGCTCGCGCATGCCCATGACATGCGCGTCTATGTGACCGTGAACACGCTCATCAAAGAAGCGGAGATGGCAGACGCACTGGCCTTCGTGGGGATGCTGGATACCCTGGGGGCAGACGCGGTGATAGTCCAGGACCGCGGCCTGCTCCCGCTGATCAAGGATCGGTTCTCCATCCCGGTGCACGCCTCCACGCAGATGGGTATCCATAGCCTAGCAGGCGCCGCTTGGGCCCAGGAACAGGGAGCAGAGAGGGTGATCCTCGCCAGGGAGCTGGGGCTGGAGCAGGTCCAGCGCATCGCCGAGGGGGCCGAGGTGGGGGTGGAGGTCTTCATTCATGGAGCGCAATGCTACTGCTTCTCCGGGCAATGCCTTTTCTCCAGCTTCCACGGGGGACGCTCCGGGAACAGGGGGATGTGCGCCCAGCCCTGCCGGAAGAGGTATTCGCTCGGGAATAGGGAGGGCTACCTGCTCAGCACGGCGGACATGTTCGCCATAGATGCCATCCCTGCGCTGATGCGCTCCGGGGTGAAGGCCTTGAAGATCGAAGGAAGGATGCGTTCGCCCCAGTACGTGTACCTCACATCCATGATGTACAGGAGGGCGATCGAGAGGGCGAGGGAAGGCACATCCCCTCTCATCACGGAGCGCGAGAGGGAGTTGCTGGAGGTAGTCTTCAATCGAGGCTTCTCCGGAGGATACCTCAAGGACAAGGAGTTAATACAGCCCTCCTACCCCGAATCCAGGGGGAGACCGCTAGGAACCGCCTCCGTGAAGGATGGCAGGCTGGAGATGCCTCGCCATACCCTCTGCCCCTCGGACGGCATCAGCCTCTATCGCGGGGATGTGAAGGTTGGAGGGTTCGACCTCAAGCCCTCCGATCTCCAAGTCGATGTGGTTCAGGCGGTCCCGCCCTTCCCCCTTGCCGATGGAGTGTACGCCGTCTACAAGACCAAGGACAGGGAGCTTCCGGCCATCGAGGCCGCCGTCTCGAAGATCAAATTCCAGGAGGGGGAGGCCGTCAGGAGGGCGGTGGAGCTGCCGACCAGGCGTATGCGCCGAGGGGAACGGGAAAGCGAGCTTTCCTTCTACGTGTCCAGCGTAGCCGTCCTCAAGGCCGTGCTGCCCTATGCGGACCGGATATACTTCGATGGTACAAAGCAGATGGCGGAGGCAACGCGGCTCTGCGAAGGGGAGGGAAAGGAATTGGTCCAGATGCTCCCCCGCCTCTCCCTCGATGAGGCAAGGGTGGAGAGCACCGCGGTCATGGTACACACGATCGATCAGTACGAGCTCCATAAGGACCGCAGGGTCTATGGCTCCTATCACATGAACGTGTTCAACAGCCACACGCTCCCGAGGATGTGGCAGTGGACATTGTCCCCTGAGCTCACGCGCGAAGAGATGTTCGAGGTTCTTTCCCATACAGATCAAAGGTGCGAGGTCATGGCCTTCGGACGGCTGGAGCTTATGCTCAGCCGGGACCCGACCCTGCCCGAGGGGACCCTTATCGATGAGCGGGGGGTGCGTTATCCCGTATACCGTGACAAGGAAGGCTTCGTCCATATCCTGCACAGCGCCGATCTGCTCCTTCTGGACAAGGTCCCCGAGCTGAGGGCGATGGGAGTGGACTCACTAGGCATCGACGTCCGAAGGCGCCATCCGGACCTGGCGGCGTTTGTCGCTAAGGCCTTCAGGGAGACGGACATGATGGCAATGGAGGGGCTTCGCCGGAAGTGTGGACGGTGCAGCCTCGGACACTACCGGAAGGGTGTTCTATGAGGTAGCCTGCGGGTAATGGGACCTTGCTTCACCCTCCTAGGGGCATGATGCTCCCGAACAAGGAGAGGGATCGCATGGACCAGAAGGGCGTGGGTGGCTTCCTGGAGTCTATACTGGCGGTGATGGTCGTCATCACCGCCTCCTCCGTGTTCCTGGTCGTCCTATCGGTGGATGCAGTTCCGGAGAATGGGGGCCCTGAGGAGGATGAAATTCTTGCGGTGCTCGAAAGGAACGGACTGTTCGCCCCAGTGGAGGCGATGGAACTGGACCGCTTGCGCGCCGCATACGTCTCCTTCGAGCCTTCGGAAACGGTCTCAGGGATTCATCTCGTTTACAGGCTGGCGGGGAACCAGACGCCGTTGCTGGAGCTAGGAGGGTTTCCTCCTGCCGAGGCCGATGTCCTATCCATCCAGAGGCCTTTCCTCCTTTTGGTCGAGGGAAGGGCCACCCCTGCGGTGATGGAGGTCAGTGCATGGGCCTAAGGAAGGACCGCCGGGGGATGGCGGTGCTCCTCGACGCGTTCCTCTTCCTACTGGCGATGTCCCTGCTTACCGTCATGGTGCTGGATGTCCCTACGAGCGGCGTCGAGGACGATAGGGGCGAGGTGCTGCGCTCCTACCACTCCGTGATGTTGGCCGGGGAGATGCCCATCGAAGGAGGGAGCGCCCTTTCCGCCCTCTCCCTGGCCGAATATCTGGTCGCTCTTTCCATGAGTGAGGGGCCGCTTGCGGATGGTCCCATAGCCTCGATCGATAGGGCCGTCGCCGGCACGCTCCTGGAGCTGACCGCCATCTATGAGCGCGCCTGGTGGGAACTCGAGGTCGATGGCCGAACGTACGTGTTCGGCGCAGATGTCCAAGGCGAGGTTGGGGACGTGCATGCCGACCGCAGGGAGCTGGGCGATGGGAAGGTGATATGCACGCTACTGCTCGGAGGTTAGAGCGTCCTCCCGACCCTTTCCTTGGCCACTTCGATGGCCCGTCCCGTCTCAAGCCCCGAAAACACCATGGCCAGGATCAGGCTGCCAAACATCAGGTACAGGCGCCAGGTCCCAAGCCCCAGGTCGATGGCGAAGACCTCGCAGGCCACCAGGACCGCTCCGATCGCGCTCAGCGCGTACATGGTCACCCCATAGGCGGAGATGGGGACCGTGATTATCTGGCAGTCCTTACCGCACAGCTTGCACTCCTTGCGCCGATACCATGCTGTCGGTCCAAGGTCCTTGCAATCCGGGCAGTAGCAGAACTTCATGAGGGGGCATCCGGCTGGTCGGGGTTAATCATTTCCCTTTCAGGCCATCCCTTCCTGCTCCCCTCCCCTGCTCCATACGGAGTCGGGAAGGCTCTCGTATAGGTCCTTCGGACCATCCCTCTCCGGCTTGTCCTCCAGCATTCTCTGGATACCATCCCAGTTCAGGGACCAGTAGAATATCCTCCAGTTACGCCCAGAGACCAATTGGGTCTCCTCCCATCGCGTGCTGAGGATCTTCATGTCCTGCAGGAAATAGAAGAGGCGGCGGTCATCATGGTCCAATGCATTATCGATCATCTCGTCCAAGTAGCCGAAGTAATTCAATACACGGAGGGCAATCTCATCCGCCATCGGGCCGCTGAGACCAGCGGTCTTAGTGAGGGCCCTCACCACCAATGAGTGCCCTATGGAGGTCCTCATAGCTGTTTCACTCATGAATTATAATTTCCTCGCGCGGACTTATAGGCATTGGTATGATACAAATCGAATCGCCCTTCTGTCTAGACCCATCTTCAATCTAGGTCCTGTTCCTTTTTTATATAAGGGAGCATTAACTCACTCGTTCGACGCTTGGTGGGCGCATGATAATCGACACGATCAATCAGTTCATCATCGACCTCATTGGCACAACAGGATACGCAGGAGTATTCCTGGCGATGATGATAGAAGGGATATTCACCCCCATCCCAAGCGAATTGATCATGCCGTTCGCCGGGTATGTCGCCTATACCGGGGAGCTGATGTTCTTCCTTGTCATCCTTATCGGAAGCATCGGGGCCATGGTCGGCTCCTTTATCGCGTATATGCTTGCCCTCAAACTAGGCAGACCGCTCATCGACCGTTACGGGCTCCTCTTCGGCCTCGACCAAGAGAAGATGGGGGCAGCTGAGCGCTGGTTCGAGCGCTGGGGGGTCTGGGGCATATTCATCGGGCATTCCCTTCCAGGCATCCGCTCGATCATCTCCTTCCCAGCAGGGCTGGCGAAGATGGACCGCACGAAGTTCGCAGGCTTCACCTTCCTCGGCGCATTGGTATGGAACACGGTCCTGGTCACCGCCGGGTATACCCTTGGGGACGAATGGATCAGGTTCTGGGAGAGCACCGACGGCCTCGACTATATCGTGCTGGGGGCGGCGGGCGCGGTGCTCGTGGCCTACCTCCTCTACCGCAGATGGAAGAAGCCCAAGCTCACTCGATCCGCAGACACCGAATGATGTCCTCCCGGGAGATCATCCCTTTCAGCTTTCCCTTTTCGATGACCGGCATGCTGCGTATCTGATATTCCACCATGTAATCGGCGGCCGTGGAGACGTCATCCTCGGGTCCGACGGAGATGATGGCGGTGTGCATGATGTCCGAAGCGCTCTTGCTGTAGAGCTTCAACATGCGACCAAGGCTCACGTTCAATCCCGCGGTGAAGGCTTTCAACAGGTCCAGCTTGGAGACGATCCCTACGACCTTGCCGTCCTTCACGACCGGAAAGCTGTTGAAATCGTATCGTTCGAACATCTCCTTGAGGGTGCGGATGTCGGTCTCGGGGGATACGGTGATCACTCCGGTGGTCATCACGTCCTTCACCTTTTTACGTTCGATCTGGCGGTTCATCAGTCCTCCTATTGAATAGGACCATGGGCCCATAAACAACTATCGCAACAATGCTCTTCGGGAGCGGATAGGACGCAGCGGAATGGCCTCCAAGAACAACGGTCAGAGGTGGGACGGGACGATCCTCATATTCCCACCCCTCGCTCCCAGCCCATCTTCCCAGCAGACTGCACTAAGGTTTTGTCCAGTTCGATCCTGCTGGGCTGAAACCGGTCAGGTAAGGAGGGGATGTTCCTGACAAGCCGTTCTAGGTAACGGGGATGGGATCGGGATGGCGTTTCCAGGACCCTCGAATGAATGTCCGTGAACATCGAACTGGCTGAATGGACAACGATGTCCAGGTTCTTACCTATGCTTGGAATAACAAAACGGGACCAGCAAATAGATCAGTAAATCCGATGAAGGGTCCCGAGAGATCAGCGGGCCGTCCTTATCGGGAACCTATTGAAAAACGGACCGGTGCAGGGGTGGAGATTTGAACTCCAGAACCACTAAGGATAGGATCCTAAGTCCTACGCCGTTGGCCAAGCTTGGCTACCCCTGCCTCTACCGTTCAACGCCGAATCCCTATTTATCCTGTCGGTCATATAGTCCTTGGAGCATCGCCCGGGCGTTCTCCAATGCCTTTTCCCTTCGCTTGGGATAGCTCTCCACTTTCGCTCTGACATGGATGCAATCGTCCCCGCTGGAGATGGCCAGCTCACCTAGGAACGCCCTCTGCTTGTCGAGGCGGAAGAAGAGCTGCCCATCCTCATCCAGGCGCTGGTCCAGGGTCCTCAACAGTTCCTCGACGTCTTCCTTCGAGAGCCGCTGGAAGAACTCCCTGATGACCGGTCTGCGGGAAAGGGTGCAGCTCATGATCAGGATGGCGTTGCCATGGTACCCCTCTGTGCGTTCGACAGAGACCTCCTCGCTGCCCGAGGCGAACGCCATCGCCTTCCTCACCCTCTCCTCGACCTCCGTAGCTTGGCAGAAGGCGCGGAGGGTTAGGTGCGTCACGCTCATTAGGACGGCTATCGCGCCAACGGTTCAAAAAGGATTTGCCCCTCAGCAGCATCGCACCATTCTGAATTGGTCATAGCCGATCAGCACCCTACGGAAGCCGCGCAGCCGTTCGTCCAGGGCCGCGTCCCCGGAGTCCACCCGTAAAACTTGCGTTTCGGCCAGCTTGGTCGGCGTCGCCAGTATCAGAACGTTGGCCGTCCCAACGGCCTCGATGACCCGGGGCGAGAGCTGCTGATTCCCCCTGCCCAAGATGAATCCCTGCCGGCCTATTGGGGTCAGCAGTAGCATCGTCCTCCGTCCATTGATGGCATGGAGCAGGTCCGATTCGGTCGCATCGGAAAGGACGATTTCGCCGGCAAGATAGGCGTCCACCCCTAGCAGCGTCTTCGGCCGCCCCATCCGGTCGGCCACGGCCTTTGTGGTGGTGCCCGGGCCTAAGATATATAGCGTTCCAGGGTCCATCCTCTCGACCACGTACTCGGCGATGGCCTCCTTCTGCTCCCTGTCCGATGTTCCGAAGACCGCGCCCTTGGGGGGCTGTATTCCCTCCAGGGCAGGGACCTTCATGTAGCCGTATGGCCGGGCGCGCACCTCGCCCTTCCGGAAGGCCTCCTCGTCCACGTCCATCACCTCTGCCATGCGCGTGCCCGAACGCTCCGCCAGGAAGGCGGAGATGATCTTCCCAGCTTCCTCGGGGCTGTTAGCGAATACGCCCGAATGCATCTTCACCCCGGCCGGGATGCCGATGACAGGGACCCTGTCCCCAACCACGTCCAGCACATCCCTGGCCGTGCCGTCCCCGCCGCAAAAAACGATCAGGTCGACCCCCCTGTCGAGGAAGGCCTGACATGTCCGGCGCGTGTCCTCCGCCCCGCTTTCCCCCTCGACCTGAAAGACCACCTCATGCTCCTGCCCGAGGGCCGCGAGGACGGAAGCGCCCATCTCCCCCGAGGCCGTGAGGAAGCGTACGTCCCCCTCTATCATCGCCAGGGCCCGGGTGGCTTTTCCCTGCGCCACCGGAACCGCTCCCCTGGTCACCGCCTCTCGATACGAATCCCCGTCAGTGCCTTTCAGCGCCACGCTTCCGCCCATCCCGGCGATGGGGTTCACGACCAAACCAAGGAGCACGCCACGGAAACGTTCACCATCGACATAAGGCCTTTGAGAACCGGCATGATAGGTTAGGGGATGGTACGGCGCCTGCCACGCGCCGTACCTGTAACGTTTCAGGAAGCCGGGGGCCGCTCACTGCACCAACGGGCCCATCTGCCCGACCGGGTGCAGTCCGTTTTCGGTCGGCCCTTTGGCGACCATGACCATCTCGGGCACTAGGTACTGTTCCTGGCGCTCCTCGGCCTTCCGGTCGCTCTCTTGCATGTACTGAATGACCTCATCGGTGAGGGCGGTCATGAAGGACATGCTGACCTGGGAGCAAAAGGAGTCGATGATCTTCACCACGCTGTTGTCTATGACCGAGAAGGCCTTGCTCAGCGGCAGGTCGTCCGTGATGCTCAGGAGACGGTCGTTCTCCACCACCACCGTGGTCTTTGCTATTCTCTTGAGCTTCTCTATCCCCATCTGAGCCTTGTTCGCCCTTTCCGTCTCAAAGGAGAAGGGGGTGATCGCGATGACGAACGTGATCGAGTTCAGGTCCTTGGCCACCTGAGCCACCACTGGGGCCGTTCCCGTTCCGGTGCCTCCGCCCATCCCGGCGATGACGAACACTATATCGCGGTCCTTAATGGCCTCCCTTATGGCATCCTTAGCGCACTCCGCACAGTATTCCCCCACCTCAGGGAATCCCTCGGCCCCGCGCCCTTCGGTGACATCCTTCCCGATGAGCAGCTTCTTATGCGCATTGACCTTCTGCAGGGAGCGCTCATCGGTATTGATCGCCACCGTCTGCACGTTCTTCCTGCAGCTCCCGAAGATGTTGTTCACTATATTGTTCCCAGCACCCCCACACCCCACCACAGATATCTTAGGTTCTGTCAGGCCCCGGCTGAGCATCGTTACCATCTGCTCGGTCCTGACCGTTTGTTCCATTGTTCCGGCTTCCATTCCTTTTGCCCCCATTCCTCTTGCGCGCAGCGCCTTGCGGCGCATACGCTAAGATAATTAGTGCATCCCATCCCTTTGCGCTCCTGTCCAGAGCAGGTCCGAAGGCCCCTACATCCTGGCCGCGATCTGCCTGTTCTTGGTGAAGAGCTCGTCCTTGACCTTGTCAAGGTTCTCTTTGCTGACGAACTCCTTCCTCAGGCATTCGACCACGATGTCCTCAACCGAATTGTAGTAGCCGTCCTCCACCATCCCTTCCATGATGCTACGTACCGCCGGTGGGACCTTCACCACCAAATCGCCTTTGCCAGAACCCTCGGCCCGCGCTCCTCCATCTCGTTCTATGAACGCGCGGAGGGCGATCCGTGCAAGCTGCGAACGGTTCGAGATCTCTGGATGCCCATCGATGAACTCATCGATGAGCTCCAAGTCCTCGCCTTCCAGGCGCAGCGATATTCTCTCTCCCTCCATAGCGTATGGTCCTCTTGGCATAGACTAAAAATCAGATTGTCATACTAAGTATTTAAAATGTCCGCCTTTTGTCATACAATGTCATACTGACTTAAGGGGGAGGGACTTCCGTGAACATCCTCTCACCAAAATATGAAAGGCGATGGAACAATAAATACCTCTGGCCATATACCATTGAGATGGATGAAGGAATGCATGGGCTGCGGGAAGCAGCTTCTGGACGATATGCGGTTCTGCCCCTATTGCGGCCGAGCGATGGCCGAGGAGGACCTGGAACGCTTCGAGCCTGCCAGGGGGGAGGTCGTCATCTCCGTGATCTCGCCGGTCCGCGTAACGGGAAGGGAGGGCACCTATGCGCTGGTCCTGACCGAGGAGCGCCTCATCTTCGCCCGCATCAAGGACGTCGCGGCGGACAAAGCCAAGAGCGAGCTTCGCCAACTCGGCATTTTCATGCCCGGGTCCAGCGGCTCCGACAACGTGTCACGGTTCTATGAGATGGCCCCTGGCCAGGTGCTCGCTGAAAGTCCCGACAACCAGGCCGTGGACGTGTCGGACGTCCTCTCGGTGCACCTTTCATATGACGGAGAGGGTGCCGGGGCGTACGTGGCCCGTTTCCGGCTGGAAGAAGGGGATCTCACGGTCACCGTTCCCTATGAAAGGTACTACCGGGACCTCCTCATCCGGATGTTCGAGGGGCGCATCAGCTGGTGATCATATCTCCATGTGGTCCATCTCAAGCATCAACTGATAGAAGTCGATTCCAGCGACCATGCCTCCGTTATGATAGATCTCCATCAGACGCTGCTTCCCCACCCTCAGCACCTTGGAGCTCACGCCGTACTTGATGGATGAGCTGGCCTCGATGAAGGCGGCCAGATTATCGCACCCCTTCAGCATGGCCCCGTCCACTACCCATCCTCCCTCGTTGTCATTGGTGCGGGTGCGGAAGGGGTCCACCAGCAGCTGCTCGAAGTCGCGGCGCCAGGGCGCCGGGAGCAATGGCAGGAGCTTCTCCATCACCTGCTGCTGCTCATAGTCCGAAATGAGCTCCTCCAAGCCCCCTACGGACCTCTTCACAGGGGTGATGATGTCCTTGGTGAGCACCTCCGGCAGATCGTGGAAGAGGGCCGTGTAGAAGTTGCGGACCAAACGCTCAGGAGGGGCGTTGATGCGCAACGAGCAGAGATAGGACATGATCGCCACCATCAGCATGTGCCCGAGGACGGAGGTCCTGGGGATGCGCGGAGCCCGGGCCCAGCGCTGCTGATAGCGCAGCTGCCCGCAGAACTCTATGAAACCGTAGGATTTCTTTGCCAGCATGATGCGCTGCACTCCGATGAGATCGTAGTGGTCCTCGATCTGCATCTCGATGCTCCTCTTCGTTTCCTCTATGCCGAGCATCGTAGGGTTAGCGCTGTAGATCAAATGGAACTCCCAGTTCGTCGCTAGGTAGTGCGCCGCCCTCAGCACGCGGCGCTCGATGCTCTCCTCATCCCGGGAATGATAGGCCTTGAACCGTTCCAGGAACTCATTGTCGATATCCGGCACCTCCGAGACCAGCTCCCGGAAGACGTACTCGTTGAGCTCCTTCCCCTTCTCCCGCTGCAGGTGATGGAACACCGGCGGCTTCAGGTCCGTGAGGAAGAGACGGTGGAGGAACTCGAAGATCCCGCCCTCGATCAGCTTGGGCCAGTCGATATGGGTGCCCTTCTCCGTCTCCTCGAACCTTGCGAGCACGTACGCGATGACCATCTTGTGCGACTGCTTGTCCAGCTCGGTCAGTTCGACGGGGCGGATATGGTCGTTCCACCGCTGCATGTTGGCCGCCTCGAAGAACTTGTAGATCAACTTGGCGTTCACTGGTCCTTGGGACATGGCGCTCTTCCAGGAATGTACGGCAACGGGATTAAGGCTTCGCCTGCGGTGCGCGCCGTGACCGATCGTGGCAGAAGGAACTCACATCAGCTTCTTGCACTCGGGGATCTCCTTCAGTTGATCGAACGTGATCTTCAAGGTGACCACGTCCCCCACCTTGTCCACATGGTCGATGGGGATGCAGAGGGTTGGTCCGAGCAGGGAGAACTTTTTGATGCCCAGGTCCTTCTTGGACTGCATGTTCAAGGTCACGCCGATATGGGTTAGCTTCCAATCCTCGACCGAAAGTTCGAAATCGTTCACCGTTCCGATATTGTAGGCGTCCGAGGTCAATACCGATTTCAAGAGAACGTCCTTGATGCTGACCATTATGACCAAAACACTAGCGAACGAACGCCATAAATCACTTTCGCTTCCCTTTTCACTAATATGGTGACATGAATTGGATCCAGCTCCCTCTCAGCATCTAGCGACGATGGGCAAACTTTTCATATCCAATTCCGATTCCAGGCCGTGGAAGGCCCAGGATTGGATGAACGGATGCGCCGTCTATACCAGGCGAACCGGAAGAGCATCATGAAGCTCTCCCGGACCAAGAACAAGGGCGGGAAGGCCGCCACCCAGGTCGATATCATGCTGGAGACGGGGGAGGTGCTATTGAGCGTGAACATCCGTCCCTCTAAGGTATTGTATACCGAGGACAAGAGCTATCTGACGTTCTTCGTCAGGCACGATCCCAAGCTCACAGAGGCGGAGATCGACGCCCTCTTCGAGAGGGCCCTGGCAGAGAGCGTGGGGAAGGGCTGACCCCAGCTCTATATGAAAAAGGGTTTATCGGCCCTTCGCTTTGCCCTATGACGTGCAAAAGAGGCAGGTCGCCAGATTGGCCGTGGTCGTAGGGCTGCTCATCTTCTTGATCAAGCTGACGGCCTACGCCATATCGGGCTCGGTCGCCCTGCTGTCGGATGCGCTGGAATCTATCGTCAACATCGCGGCCTCCGTGATGATGACGGCCTCGATAAAGGTGGCATCGATGCCCGCCGATGCGGACCACAAGTACGGCCATCAGCGCGCGGAGAACATCTCCAGCATGGTGGAGGGGATGCTCATCGTGATCGCGGCCATCCTCATAATCATGGCAAGCCTCATGCGCCTTTTAGACCCTCAACCCTTCACCTCCATAGGCCTTGCTCTAATAGTGTCCCTGGTGGCCACGGCCATGAACGGAGGGATGTCCTACCTGCTCATGCGGACCTCCCGCATCAGCGGCTCGATCGCTCTGGAGGGGGACGCGAAGCACCTTCTGTCCGACGTCATCTCCTCGGTCGGCATAGTCATCGGGCTTTCCCTGGCCGAACTCACCGGCTGGTACATATTGGACCCCATCCTGGCCTTGATCGTGGCGGTGCTCCTGATGCGCATGGCCTATTCGGTCCTGACCAAGACGCTGTCCGACCTGATGGACCAACGGTGCCCTGAATCGGAGGCGCTGATCGAATCAGTGCTCAAGGAGCAGGGGGGCTTCCTGCAGTTCCACGACCTGAAGACCCGCAGGGTGGGGGGCAACGTCTACGCCGAGATGCATATCTGCGTACCCGCGGAGAGCACGATGGCCGAGGCGCACGAGCTGACGGAGAGATTGGAGGAGGCGCTGCGTGCCAAGGTCCCCGGGATAATCGTCCTTATCCATGTGGAGACGGAGAAGGAACTGGTCGGCTCACCATCTGAGGAGTGAGAGCCGATCGCACGCCGTTCTCAGCACGTCGTCCCTCTTCGCAAAGCAGAACCTGACCGTGTCCTCTCCCCCTTGATGATAGAAGGCCGAGCCGGGGACGCCGGCCACACCGCACTCCCTCAGGATGTGGAGCGCCCTCTCCTTGGCGTTCCCACCGGGCACGGAGCTTACGTCCGCCAATATGTAATACGCGCCCTGGGGCACGTGGGGGCGGAGGCCCCCCTCCCTCAGCCCGCTCACCATCATATCCCTTTTCGTCTCATACTGCAGGCAGAGCCTGCGGTAGAACTCGCCGGGAAGAAGGGCGATGCCCTTGGCCACACCGACCTGCAGGGGGGCCGGGGCGCAGACGTATACGAGGTCGTTCACATAACCGATCATTCGGGCCAATCTTCGCTCGCACACAGCATACCCGACGCGCCAGCCGGTGATGCTGAACGTCTTGGAATACCCGGAGATGACGACCGTCCTGTCCCTGGCCTCGGGGAAGGCCATCGGGGAAACGTGTCTTTGGCCGTCATAGACGAAGTACTCGTATATCTCGTCGGAGAGGATGAGGAGGTCATGGTCCACCGCCAGGTCCACCAGCCCCCTGAGTTCCTCCCGGGAAAAGACCTTCCCGGATGGGTTCGCAGGAGTGTTCACGACCAAGGCCCTGGTGCGCGGCCCTATGGCGGCCGCGACCGCCTCCAGGTCAAGCCTCCATTCCGGAGGGTGCATGCTCACGAAGCGGGGGACGGCGCCCATGGCCAGGAGGGTATTCACATGATAGCCGTAGTAGGGCTCGAGGACGAGCACCTCATCGCCTTCGTTCAGCAAGGCCATGCAGGCGCTGTAGAATGCCCCCGTGGCACCTGCGGAGCAGACGACCTCTCCCTCAGGATCGATATCGATGCCGTTAAACTCCTTGAACTTCTTGGCGATGGCGGTCCTGAGGACCGGCAGCCCATCGTACCGGGTGTAGGCGTTCACCCCGTCCACCGCTGCCTGGTAGGCCCCTTCCACCACCTCCCTCGGCGTATCGGTGTCGCACACCCCCTGGGCAAGGTTGATCCCTCCGATACGGTTACACTCCAGCGTCATGTTCCTGATCTCGGACTGGACGATGAGCTGGGACCGCTTGCTGAAATCGATGGGCATTGTATCAGGGACGAATAGCCACCAAGGAAGCTATAACCATATCCGATTCCGTCAGCCCAGTTCAGGAAAGGCTAATGACGTTGAACGATGTTGGTCCCCCTGCGCGCTAGCAAAGCGCTTCGCCCCGGGGTGATCATTTGGAAGGGAAGGAGAAGGATACAGCAGCTGCAAACGAGGCCGCCGACAAGGTCGTGGCCCTCAAGGTTCTACAGAGGATCTATTCCGATCAGCTCAACGAGTACGAGAGGCAGATGGACGAGGTCTCGGCGCTGGGAAGGGTCAACCGCAACACGCTCTACAACAAGGCGGTCCTGCACGAGATAGAGGGCGTGGCCCAAAGGAGGGGGTTCGAGGAACTCCTTTCCGCCGTTTGGGTCGCCCAGTCCATGCTGGATGACATCATCGCCCTGCAACGCACGGTCTGCGTGCTGAAGCGCTCCATGGACGAGGGGGCCTTGGCCACGGTCGAAAGGGAGGAGAGAGGCATCGACCATGAGAGCCTGCCGTACGAGACCATATGAGCCATTGGGTTGCCATATCCCTGATGGCCTCAAAGCGCCACTCACCCTTTTACGCCCAATGTCACCGTCGCTCATCTAGGATCAGCACGATGGAAAGGGGAGGACGGATATCATCCCCCTTCCCAGCCTCCCATTTGACAGCGGATGCCCGTTTGAAGGGAGGCCATTGAAATCCAGGGCCTTTGCCCCGCGTATCCGACCGGGCAGCGTGGGGGCCGTTCACGCCCCCCGGCACCGATGGACGATGCTCTGGGAAGCAGTGAGGGCGATAGAGGCGAAGGTACCACTCGCCCACCATCTCGATCGCTTCCGTTCCCCGGAGACCACGACATCGGCCTTAAGATAGGGAAAGGTGGTCCCGGTCCCCTCACCCCAACCTCGCTGGACAGGGCGGAACGATCCAAAGGAAAGAGCGGGGTACGGCTTCCTTCTTCCCCTTGAAGGTCATTTGCGATGTCCGCGCATCCCGACGGCGAAGACGATGGCGCCCATTGTCAGCAACGCCCCCGCCAGGCCGAAGCCGGCCGTGAACGAAAACGTTCCCACCACAATGCCTGTCATGAACGGGCCGATCGAGTGCCCAACGTCCATGATGGAGCTCAGGACCCCGATCGAGGACCCGTGGGCCGACGTCCCGGCGATCTCGGTCACCAAGGCGGAGGTCGAAGCCGTGACCGTTGCCACAGTAAGGCCGAATCCGATCGAGAGCATGGAGAGTACCACGCCATCGTCCGTCCACGGCATGAGGACTATGGTGATCGCTCCGAGCATGAGGCCAGTGACGATGAAGGGGACCCTTCCCCACCTGTCGGACAGTCGCCCCAAGAATGGCTTCGCCAACAGCATTGCCACCACCTGGAGCCCCATAACGGTCCCGATCTCGAGCGCGGTGAGGCCGAGTTCCTGGTCCATATAGACCGGCAGGAACGTCTCGAAGGCGCCCATGGCAAAGTATTGGACGGCCTCCATCGAGGATGTGAGCATTATCCGGCGCTCCTCGAGCACGTTCCTGAGGGCGGCCACCATCGTCCCCTCGAACTTCTTCGCCTGTACGCCCGTCCCACCCTCATCCCATGGGACGATAAACGAAAGGGCGAGGGCGATCGCCGCGGACACGCCTATGGTCAGGTATAGGGAGGAGAAGGTCGTGTAGTAGAGCAACGCACCTCCGAGGAAAGGGGCTGAGAACCTTCCGACCATGGAGAACGAGGAGAACGTTCCTAATGCCTCCCCTCTCCTGGCAGGGCCGAAGCGGTCCGCCACTGCGGCGGTTGCCACGGGCATGAACATCGCGGTCGCAAAGCCATGGTAGAACCGGACCAGGGCCAATTGCCAGACGTTCGTTATGAAAAGGTAAAGAAATGGCGCCGATGCGAATATGAGGAGGGAGAGGGTGATGACCCTCGCCCTTCCATGTTTGTCCGAGTACGCGCCCGCGATCCCGCTGATCAGGATGCCCGGGATCGGGCTTACCGCGGAGATGAGCCCTATCTGAGCGTCGTCCGCTCCGATGTGCAGCGCGAGCAGCGGCAGGGCGGGGTTCTTGGCCATGGTCGAGGACGCGATGGCGAGTGCGGCTATGGTCCCGAGGACCAGGAGAAAGCGACCAGACGTCCTATCGCGGGAAGCCACAGGGCTGGATGGAGGCTATCGATATTAATAGATATTCCATGCGTCCGCTCACGGCCAGCCTTTGGGCACTGGCTAAGCGGACCGCAGCTCACAGGGCACCATCGATGCACCGGGCATCGTACGGGACAGCGATCCTGCCTAGTCCAGGGGTCGTTAGTGTCGGTATCGCCATGCTCTCAGCGGCAAAGGTGGCGGTGACCCCGCATGTCGGGCTGCACGGCATGGCGGCGGGGAACCGCAACCCTCTTTCAGCCTGGACGAAGGAAAATGGCCACGGATCAGCCGATTCATGGGAGAGGGGTATCCGAACAGCCCGCATGAAGCAGCCTCGGGCCAGCTTATCGACCGAATCGACCTGTCGAACTATGGGGCTGGACGATGATAAAAAGGGTTTTATGAGATGATGTTTTAAAGGCAACCGTAGCGAGCCTGCGATCCTTCCCATCCGCGGCACCTGGGATCGTAGGGTCCGGATAGATGGTTCATAATGACCGAGAGCGACATGAGAGATGTGGTACGGGGATTGAGGGATGTGGCCGCCGCGGAGACAAGGATCAGCTTCGTGGACCCCAACGGGCACCTGTACTATCTCGGGTATGACATCGACGACCTGGTGGGCCGGGTGGTGTATGCCGAGGTTGCATACCTGCTCGTTCACAAACGATTGCCAAACAGGGCAGAGCTGGACCGGTTCAACTCCGAGCTCATCGGCCATATGCATCTCCCCGATGAGGTGGAGGAGGGCATCAAGCGCAGCCCTGCGGCCGCACATCCGATGGACATCCTGCGCACCGGGGTCTCCCGCCTGGGGGAACATGACCGGGAGGCGCTCGATCTCTCACAGGAGGCCAACCTCCGCAAGGCCACCAGGCTCATAGCCCAGGTACCGACTATCGTTGCCACCATTCATCGATCCCGGCAGGGGAAGGACGTTCTCGAGCCCAGGGACGATCTCAGTTTCGCCCAGAACTTCCTGTACATGTTCAAGGGAAGCGTTCCGGAAAGGGATGAGGCCGATGTCATGCATCGGATCATGGTCCTGCATGCGGACCATGGCTTCAACGCCTCCACCTTCGCTGCGAGGGTCACCGCAAGCACCCGTTCGGACATGTACTCGGCGGTAACCACCGCCATCGGAACCCTGAGGGGCCCCCTCCATGGCGGAGCCAGCCAGAAGGTCATGGAGATGCTGGACGATATCGGTTCGGAGGGGATCGAGGAGTATATTGAGGGCCTATTGGACAATGGCAAGAAGATCATGGGGTTCGGGCACAGGGTGTACAAGGTCGAGGATCCCCGCACCAAACATCTGCGGAGCATAGTGCAGAACCTATGCAACAGGGATAGGACCAGGGAGCTATACGACAAGTGCCTCAGGATTGAGGGCATAGTCCATGCCCGTAAGCGGATCTATCCCAACCTGGACTTCTATTCCGCCGTGGCCATGGACGCGATCGGCGTACCGAAGGAGTACTTCACCCCCTTCTTCGCCTCCAGCAGGATCGTGGGATGGGTCGCCCACATAATGGAGCAGTACGAGGACGCGGTGCTGCTCCGCCCCGCATCGAAGTATACAGGGGAGTTCGGAAGGCCCTTCGTGCCAATCGATAGAAGGTGAGTTCCGCCCCCGGGTGAACCGAAGGGTCAGGGCAACCCCTTTATTAATCCGTAAATGGAATCGATAATGACCATTCTTTGGTCGAGGTCGATGCCATGCCATCCGCCAACCAGGACCAGGCGCTTCAACATCTGAAGCAGTGGGCGGACCGCACCGGGTACCAGGTCGGTCCGATCGAGGGGACGGGGAACGATTTCATTCTCGAGGTGACGGAAAGGGACACCTTCCCGAGCGTGCAGTTCATCCATCAGCGCAAGGAACAGCCTTATCTACTGGTGGTCGGCCAGGTCAAGGTCCCCCAGGAGGACCGCCAGCTATTGAAACGAGCTTTGGGCGAGGGGTTCAAGCGATTCATCTGGGACCTCAAGCTGGTGCTGCTGGACAAAGGGGTGGACTTCATCGTCATTGGCGAGGACGAGGGCGACCCGGACGCCTGGGAGGTACATCTCAGGATCTACGTGAAGGAGTTCGATCCCAATCTTCTTCAGGGTGCCTACACCAGGGTGAAGAACTCCTTGATAGCGGTCATCTGGTCCTACAAGAGGGCGCTGGACCAGGCGGCCATGTTCTCCGCCGGTCCTTCTGAGCAGTTCCCGCTCCCCGCCGACGACGTCGACATGGACGTCGCCGAGGACCCAGGGCGCTCCTACCGGATAATGAACGTCATGGCCAACACCGGGATCATCATGATGGTCACCCTCATGGACGGCTTCGCCCAGACGATGATGGATGTCGCCGGGGCCATGGCCGAGGGTATGACCGAGGCTTTTGAAGGCGAAGAGGCCGCGGAACAGGTGGCCAGGGAAATCGAGGAGCGGACGCCGGAGGCCAAGGGGCAGATGATGGGCATGATCTCCGAGATGCGCCAGCAGCTCTACGGGCAGATGGCCCAGAAGGTCGGGGAGATCGGGCCGCTGCTCAACGACCGCGTGTTCGACAAGGGCCCGGAGATGGTCGACGTATACGAGTTCGGGCTGCCCCGCCTGACCGAGGAGTTGGATGACGCGACCATAGCCGAATACGCCAAACTGCTGGTGCAAGAGGACAAGTACTTCACGGAAATGTTCGGCGAGCTCACCGCCTGGATGAACGGCCTGCCGCAGCTACCTAAATGAACGCTCAATCCAGCTGTCCCTGGAAATATTCCAGGTGCGCCGGGCATCGGCATTTCTTGTCCCATGGTTCAGGGCATCTGCGGATCAGTTCCACCAGGGCGTCCCCCTTCTCCTTGGTTATCGGCCCCTGAACCGAGGAGGTCTCCTGGTCCAGGAAACAATCGTGGATGATTTCCAAGGTGTATGTGCCGCAGTCTGGGCAGAAGAAGTAGGACTCGGTCCACTCGTCTCCCAGGAAGGAGCCGGACATGGAGGCCAAAGGTCCGCCACTCTCGTCATCAAGCTCGGCGCCGCACTTGGAGCATTTGAGCATGCAGATCCCGTTGCATATACGTGTTAGTAAGAATGACCTTTTTCCTCGGGAGTCTCCGTCGCCCGTGTTCCGCGTCCCGGTCGATGAGCGCATCTCAGCGCGATTCTGCCATCTTCCTCAGCTGCTCGCCGTCCAGACGATAGACGGTCCAATCAGACATCGGCTCGGCTCCCAAGCCCTTGTAGAACGAGATGCTCGGCTCGCTCCAGTCCAGGCACCACCGGTCCAGCCGCTCGCATCCCCTATCCACAGCTATCCTGGCCAAACAGGCGAACATGACCTTGCCCAGTCCAAGACCACGGCACGATTCGTCGACGAACAGGTCATCCAGGTACAGGTTGGCCTTGCCCAGGAACGTGGGGAAGTTGTGGAAGAACAGGGCAAAGGCGACCGGTTTCCCGTTCAGCTCGCCGATGATCACCTCCGCCTGGCGTTTATTGAAAAGGAAGTCCATCAGGACCTCTTCGGTGGCCACGACCTCTTCGGACAGCCTCTCGTATTCGGCCAACCTTCTGATGAAGTCCAGGACCATCGGCACGTCCTTGGGCTGAGCGTACCGGATGATGAAGTCCGGGATGGCCGTTTTGATGTCCTCATCCGAGACCATGTGAATGGGCGGTGAGGGTTTCGCTCGTTAAAACAATTAACTAGGCCTATCAAGGGGAAATGGAGAAAAGGCTGCCGTCAACGCGAACGCGCGATCGGTCAAGCCAGTGAATGGATGGGCCCAAGGTGATTCGAACACCTGACCTCCCGGTTATCAGCCGGGCGCTCCAACCAGGCTAAGCTATGGGCCCGAGTGAAGGGGCGAATGCGGCGTTCAATTTTAAACCTTTCCATGGTCCTGGCCGGTCGGCGTGAGGAATTAAGGGGGATGCTTGCCGTTCAGGCCCCCGCCGAAAGTAAGGTTAGGGTGAAGCATGGCCCAGCCGCGGCATGGCCGCAGCTGGGCATTAAAGGATTTTCGGTCATAGAGTTCAAACGGGCGTTCAGTTCCTGAAGGTGACGGAGTACTCCATCTCCTTGGCGCCGAAGTATCTCTTGCAAAACTCGGCGGTCTTCTTCGGGGGATACTCACGGCAACTGAAGATGTCGATGAACGCGCGGTTCGTGTCCTCGGCGAAGTGACCGGAGATCATCGAGGTCTCGATCAGTTGGGCCAGTGAATATCCCTCAACCTTGGGGGTGGGGCCGAACCTGACGACTATGGGATCTCCGAACCTTTTCATCTTGATGTATTCGCAAAGGTCGATGGCGAACTGGGTTATAACCTCCTTGCTCCGGATCTTCTCCGGGTCGCAATGGCTCAGGTCCACTGCGGTCGCCATTCCCCATTGGTCCTCCTTCACATACTTCTCCATCGCTTCCTCATCATTCAGAAGCTTGCCCGCCCTCGGACTCATGGTGTACATCTGTGGTAACGCCCTCTCGGTGTACTTCACCTTGAATTTCCCGCATAAACGCTTCTGATATTAAAACATAACCCGTAACTATATGTAATTTTAAAAAGAATTTTGAGCGTACAAAATTATTTTTAATTCATTGTAAAGCAATGACATTTATTTTATCGCCCTGTTCTATATTAACTAATGCGAACCTTCTGCCCTGCCCATGGCCCCAAAGGGGAACGGCGCAGTCCTTCCCGGGCCTTGTCATCGAGCCTTCCTCACCTCTTTGGGGCATCTTCAATTCTTCGGTTCCCAATCCAATGGGCGCCGACTGAGGACCGACGGACATGGAAGGCCGTCCTCCATCATAGCACGTCCCCATGCATAGGTCCGGGAAAAGGGGTCTCCAGCAATGGCAATCCGTTGGGTCACAGGGCCGACCGGGGGCAACGGACATCAGCAACCGCTCCTCCCCGCTTCCCGATCGGACCTCCATAGCCCGGGCGGCGAGAAGGTTATCTAATACCACCCTGATTCCTTGCCAATGAGCCCCACCGACGGTCTTAGGAACAAGGGTAGGACCCGCGCGGATATGGAGGACCGCCGAAGGGCGGTCGAGGAACGCACCGGCGTCCGTTTGGAGCATTCGAGCAATTGTTCGTTCGATCCCCTCTTGGCCGAGAAGAACGTCGAGAACATGATCGGCTGCACCCAAGTGCCCCTGGGCTTCGTCGGACCCCTGAGGGTGAACGGGGACCACGCCCAAGGGGAGTTCCTGGTGCCCATGGCCACCACGGAGGGGGCTCTCGTGGCCTCGGTGAACAGAGGCGCTTCAGTGATCACCGCCAGCGGAGGGGCTGAAGCGCTTCTCGTAAGGGATGAGATGACCCGCGCGCCCGTGTTCCGGACGGACGGGGTGAGGCATTCCCAAAAGGTCGTCGCTTGGGTGAACTCCAACTTTGACGAGCTGGTGGCGGCCGTGGCGTCCACGACCGGCCACGGAAGGCTTGTCAGGGTCAGGCCCTTCGCCTCAGGCCGTTCCCTCTTCCTTCGTCTTTCCTTCGAGACCGGCGACGCGATGGGGATGAACATGTGCACCATCGCCTCCGAGGCGGCCTGCTGCCTCATTGAGGAAAGGACCGGGGCCAAGCTGATCTCGGTCTCAGGCAACATGTGCGTGGACAAGAAGCCGGCCGCCCTGAACTTCATCGAGGGCAGGGGGAAGACCGTCCTGGCCGATGTCCGCGTTCCCGCACGCTCGGTGGAGGACAGACTGCATACGACCCCAGACGCCATGGTGGAGGCCTGCTATCGCAAGAACCTGATAGGGAGCGGCATGGCGCTTTCCCTTGGCTTCAACGCCCATGCGGCCAATATGCTTGCGGCCCTCTACATCGCCACCGGGCAGGACGCCGCCCAGGTCGTGGAGGGGAGCATGGTGAGCACCACCTGCGAGCCGTGGGAGGGGGGCGTTTACCTTTCGGTACGGATCCCCTGCCTGGAGCTGGGGACGGTGGGCGGGGGGACGAGGCTGCCCTGCCAGAGCGAGGCCCTGTCGATGATGGGCTGCCTGGGGGCGGGCAAGGCCAAGAAGCTGGCGGAGATCGCCGCCGCCCTAGTGCTAGCGGGGGAGCTATCGACCCTGGCGGCCCAGGCCGCGGGCGAGCTGGGCAAGGCCCATAAGGCCTTGGGAAGATAACGTTCCCGAGCTAAGCGCAAATTAAAAACCCTCATATACCTTCAACCGCATGGTGCGGCCGCATGCCAGTCATCAACTTCAACCTCGAGGACCTGAAGGCCTTGGTGGGGACCAAGATGGAGGACCGTGAGGTCCTCGAGCGGATCCCGATGATCGGCGCCGACTTCCATGAGTTCGACCCGGTCACCAAGGAAACGGCCATCGAGTTCTTTCCCAACCGTCCGGACCTGTACTCGGTGGAAGGGCTGGCTAGGGCGCTCCGTTCGTTCTTCGACATCGAGCAGGGGCTTCGCACGTACGACATGGCGTCCTCGGACATCGTACTGAAGGTCGATCCGTCGGTCAAGGCGGTGCGTCCGTACGTGGTCGGAGCGGTCCTCCGAGGCGTCGCCCTGGACGACAAGGGCATACGTTCCCTGATGGAGCTGCAGGAGAAGCTGCATCTGACCGTGGGGCGCAGGAGGGCCAAGGTGGCCATCGGCGTGCACGACTTGGACAAGGTGCGCCCCCCTTTCGTCTACAAGGCCGTCCCTCCCGACTCCCTTTCCTTCGTTCCTCTTGCCGAGGACGAGGCCATGACCCTCGCGGAGGTGCTGGAGAGGCATGAGAAGGGAAGGGATTACAGGCACCTTCTGGAAGGGAAATCCCTCTATCCGGTCATCCTTGATCATAACAACGATGTGCTGTCGTTCCCGCCGATCATCAACGGCAGGCTGACCACGGTCACCACCGAGACCAAGAACCTCTTCATCGATGTTACCGGCACGGATCAGAACACCATAGGCGGGGTGCTGAACATAGTGTGCACCTCCCTGGCCGAGAGGGGCGGGGTCATCGAGACCATCGCCCTCCGCGGGGAGGAGAAGGGCATCTCCCCCAACCTGCGCCCCAAGCAGTGGCTGCTGGACGTCGACCGGACCAACGCCTCCCTGGGGCTGGACCTTGAGCCCCTGGCCATGTGCCAGTGCCTGACCAGGATGGGCTATTCCGCCGAACCGAAGGGAAGGAAGGTCAGGGTCTGGTCCTCCCCGGTGCGGATGGACCTGCTCCACATTGCGGACGTGGTCGAGGATGTGGCCATCGGGTACGGGTACGAGAACTTCGGCAATTCCAAGCCTACCGCCAGCACAATAGGCGGCGAGCGCAGGATCGAGAGGGTGACGGACCTCGTCCGCCAGATGCTGGTTGGGTTCGGCTACTGGGAGGTGACCACCCTGACGCTCTCCTCCCTCGAGGAGCAGTTCTCCAAGGTGCCGTTCCCCGAGGTCGAGGCGGTGGAGGTGTTGAACCCCGTGAGCGAGGACCACAACTGCCTCCGGGTCCATCTCGTCCCGTCCCTACTGACCGTCCTGAGGAAGAGCAAGCACCGGGACCTGCCGCAGCGCATCTTCGAGGTGGGCGACGTGGTCATCGAGGCGAAGCGCCGACGGCACCTGGCGGTCATGGCCATCCACTCCAAGGCCGGGTTCACCGAGATGAAGTCCCTGACCGAGGGCGTCATGAGGGAGCTCAGCGTGCCGTGCTCCCTCCTGCCCGGGGATATGGGGATGTTCATCCCAGGGCGATGCACCCTGCTCAAGGTCAACGGCCGCACGGTGGGCCACTTCGGGGAACTTCATCCCAAGGTCATCACCGATTATGAGCTCGGCAACCCGATCATCGCCCTCGAGCTCGACCTCCAGGACCTGATGTCCGGTCGCGGAGAGAAGATCATCTAACCAACGCCGAGGTAGCCAAGCCCGGATCACGGCGCCGGCCTTGAGAGCCGGTGGTACCTGGTACCCCGGGAGTTCGAATCTCCCCCTCGGCGCCTCCTTTTTCAATCCAGCCCCGGCCATGTTTTCCTGGTGCGCAGCCACAACTGCATCATGGCCAGGGCACCGAGCGCTCCGAAGGCTGCCGATATGCCCCATATGGTCCGGCCGTTGTCGAAGGTGCCGTTGGGGATACCCCCAATGAACATAGACCCGAACCAACCGAATGATGGGACCACCCCAAATACCCCGAGCACTTACCACGGGGATCGTCCTGGTCAGGAGCACCGTGAGGGCGCTGGCACAACGATGATCTCCCCCCATGATGATCATCGGCAGCGCCAGCCAATTCCCGTCCGTCGCCGCCACCGGCAGGCAGCCGACTGAATACGCCACCGACCCGGCCAGCATGCTCAGGTATGGCTTCCGTCCCGCCGGCCACTGGCTTACGGGCATCCGCAGCAGGACCGCCATCAGGCCGAACACGGGCCCCATGATGGCGATGCCTTCGCGCCCGTTAGCGTACACGGAGGTGGGGCCGACCCGCCACGCCATGATGAACGGGGGAGGGGGAACATGCAGAGCAGGAGGAATTGCCCTCCTCAGCCTGCCTAAATGGCCCCTGGCAGATCTCGAACGCGTCATCACCAGGGCTGGTGAGGATGAGCCCCTCATCCCCATGGCAAGGCTGTCCGTGAGCGCCATCCTCACCACCGTCCGAAGCCCATCCCCGTCGGCCATGCCCCCTCGAGGCTGAGGCCGTCATCTATGGGTCTTCCATCGACACCCGCGTTCCTGCCTCGTTCGTCATCATGCTCCCATCCCTTTCAATGATCCCCCGCCGCTTGGTGTGGCCCGCCCAAGCGGGTCCGAGGGGTCCGGGTCCGATAAATTTCAAGAGAATTATTTAATATGCACGAATCAATATCCTATCGCTTTAGAGGAGGATGGGAGTTCGATGCGCGTCGATCGTTCCGATTCAATGGACCACCGGGGGAGGCGGTCGGGATGAGCGGGTGCCCGCAGCTGGGCCCCGATGGTAAGTGCCAGGGGCTGTACCTGGGCTTCGCTTGCATCAGGGATAAATGCCTTATGCAGGATAAGGAGGCGGCATGCCCGCACTGCATCGGGGGCGATTATTGCACGAAGTACAATCGGTTCGGATGCATCGGGCCTGAGAACTGCGCCACCGAGAACGATTACCTCGCTCACATCCGGCAGGCGAGAGACAAGGCACTGGGCTAGTAAAGCTCCTTTCTTATCCGGGGCACCATTGCCGCCAGCACGGCCTGCTCCGTTAACGCCTGCCGGTCAATGACACCGTTCGTCAGGATCCCTATGGCCCCCATGCCCGCCCCCTGGTCCCCCTCCTTGAAGAGCTGGGCGCATGCGTCCCCGACGGACAACCCTTGGCGCACTAAGGCGGCGAGGGCTGGCGGATACCGGAAGCCCATGCCGTGCCCTATGCTCACCCTGCCCATGGCATCGATGATTGCGCAGTACTGCACGTCGTACAGGCCATCGGCCCTTTCCCACACACCAGCCTCTATGCCGATCCCCAGGTCCGCGCTCCCAAGACATTCCCGGGCCCGGGCGATCGCCCCCTCCTCCGCCTCCTGGCCCCAGGGCTGCTCTCCTACCCTGCGGGGCACGGCCACCGCGGACACCTCCAAGAGCGGATGGAACCGCTGGACCACGTTCCGGGCCGCGGCCAGCTTGACCGGGTTCAATGAACCGACGTTCACCCTGAGGGGGCGGAGCAGCCGGCCCTCCTGGTCGATCTCGCCCGACAGAACGCGGCTGGAGCTTATGGGGCGGTAGTCGTCCGCTAGGACGTAGGGGACCGTCATGATGCGCACGGGACGCAGCCCGTTCCCCAGCCGCAGGGCGTTGATCCCCTTCCCTGCGGCCTCGGTCTCCTGGGAGACCACCAGAACGTCGAGCCCAGGGTCCGACGGGGCGGTGCCCTCCCGTTCATCGATGGGGGCGATGGTGAAGACAGCCCCCCGTCCTTCCAGGTATGCGCGCACCGCCGCCTCCCTCCGTTCGTACGGGAGCGCGACCGCCTTATTGCGCTCGCAGTAGGCGTCGCTCATTAGGCCCACCGCCACCAGGTCCCCGTTCTCCATGGCCACGTCAAGAAGCCTGCGATGCCCGCGATGGAGCACGTTGAACGTTCCCCCGACGCCCACCTTCGTCATAGCACCGACATCACCAGCGCGCCGATCAATATGATGACGCTCGCAATATACAGGGTCAGCAACTGTCTCCTCTTCTTGCGCATGGTCTGCTCGTTCCCCTTCTCGCATTCCTCGGAGCAGTACCTCCCATCGCCCACGAAGGCCTTGCCGCAGGCCTTGCAATGTCTGTGCTGGGCGATCTTCTGGTTCATGCGTCTCCCACATTTTCCGAGGAATATAAAGCTTGGCTCAGAGGGACCGGCGGTCCAATTCGTTGTTGACTATAGTGATGCAATGGTCGGCATGGTACGACATGGGACCGAGCGTGAGTACCCTCGGCCCGTACTGAAGGAGGAGGCCTTCCTCATCCGGGCTCAGGTCCATATGGTCGCTGAGCACGAAGGTGACGTCCTTCGGAAGCTCCACCCCCCTTATGTCCTGACCGTCCTCCCTGAGATAGACGAGCTCGGTGCCTTTGTCCAGGAGCGCAAGCACGTCCTGGAAGGACCGCGCGCTCACGTAGATGCCGGGGGTGCTCCTCTCCTCCCCCTTGGCGTCCCTCATCAGGGCGTTCCGGATCAGGGCCCCGGTGCTCCTCTCGTCGGGGTTGAGGTAACGGAGCTCGCTCCCGACCAGGCGGATGGTGCGCACCGGCCCCGGGGGGCCCTGGAGGATGAGCACGACCTCCACGTCCCTCCGGATGTCGTGGCTGAGGAAGAAGGCGGAGTTGATGCACCTGAGCAGCACGTCCAATCGCCCCGCCCCGCCGGCAAGGTCGTCCAGCTTGAAGTCGGCGGCGGTGGCCGCCTTGTGCCCGATGACGATGAAGCGCCTCATTGCAACCCTTCCAGCTGCCCGCCCTGCATCTGCTTCATGAGCTGCTTGCGCAGCTTGCGGTTGCCCATCAGCCCCCTCACGGCCTTCTTGGATGTGTTATACTGCTGCAGTAGTTCCCGGACGTGCTTGGGGTCCATGCCCGAGCCCCGGGCGATGCGCATGACCCGGGAGGACTTGATGAGCTTGGGGTTCTCCATCTCCTCCTCGGTCATCGAGTCCATGATGATGCGGTACCGGCGCAGACGCTCCTGGGTCTCCTCCACGTCGACCTTGTCCTGCAGCCCCCCGCCCAGGCCGGGGAGCATGCTCATCAGCTTCTTGAGGGGGCCCATGTTCGTGAGCATCTCCATCTGCTCGTACATCTCCTTGAGGGAGAACCTGCCGGACATGATCTTCCGGGTCGTTTCCAGGGCCTGTTCCTCGGTCATGGTCTCCTTGGCCGTCTCGATGAGCGATTGAATGTCCCCCATCCCCAGCATGCGCGAGATGAAGCGTGCCGGGATGAACGGGTCTAGGTCCTCCAGGTGCTCCCCCACGCCGATGAAGACGATGGGGGCCTTGGTGCGGGAGACCGCGCTCAGCGCCCCCCCTCCCTTGGCCGTCCCGTCCATCTTCGTCAGGATGACGGAGGTGATGCCCACCGCGTCGTGGAACGCCTGGGCCTGCGGCCCGGCCTGCTGCCCAACGCTCGCGTCCATAACCAGGATGCGCTCGTCGGGGTTGGCCACCTTGGCCACCGCCTTGAGCTCCTCTATGAGGTCCGCCTCCAGGGCATGCCTGCCAGAGGTGTCGATGATGATCACGTCCAGGCCGCTGAGTTCCCTCATGCCGGCCTCGACGATCTTGACCGCCGACCGCTCCCCGGGGCTCCCGAAAACGCGCACCCCGACCTTGTCACCGATCTGCTTGAGCTGGTCGTAGGCGGCCGGCCGATGCACGTCCGCGGCTATCAGGCCGACCTTCAGCCCTTTCTTGTGGAAGTATCGGGCGAGCTTCCCGGCGGTTGTGGTCTTCCCCTGGCCATACAGGCCGACCATCATGATCACCTGCTTGCCCAGGGGGAGCGTCCTCTGCTCGCCGAGGATCTTGACCAGTTCCTCGTAGATTATCCTGATGACGTGCTCCCGCGCGGACTTGCCCGCGGGGGGCCTCTCCGTGAGCGCCCGGCGCTCCATTTCCTTGGTAAGCTCCAGGACCAGCTTCACGTTGACGTCCGCCTGGAGGAGCGCTCTCTGGATGTCCTTGGACACCTCCTTTATCAGCTTCTCATCCACGTTGCTGGAGCCCGCCACTTTTCTTAGGGCGTCCCTAAGCGATTGCCCCAACCCTTCCAATACCATCTTCAGCCCTCATTGACAATCCTGAGGGCTTAGATAACCTTTGCCCTGGACAACGGAAGAAAAAGGGGTTTGGGAAGGACCTGTCCTGTCAGAAGGGATGGGATGCACTCTGAAAACCAGCCCAGACCTTCCCGAACACTACTATCTTTTCCACGATATATATACTTTACCATTTTTGTTGAAGATGGGGAAAAGCACTGAAATGCCCAAATGCCAGATGGGCAAAGGGTGAAGAATGTTAATGGGTTTCAGAGGTAGCCGGACTTTTGAAGGACCATAAGGTCCTCGGTGCTGAGCTTCTCTCCCTTCTTGAACTTGTCGAAGATGTCCTCAGCCTCCTTCATGGCCACGCTCTCGTCCTTCTTCTTGCGAGCCTTCCGGGCCTTCTGCCTCAGGCCGGTGATGATCTTGTCGTAATCGTGCACCTGCCGGATATGGTCGATGTGCCGGCGATGCTCCTCATCGGCCTTGGCCTTGGTCTCGATGAACCTTTCCTGGGCCTCGTCCGCCTCCTTCCTGAGCTTGTCCGCCTCCTCGTAGATCTTTATCATCGCGTCATGCTCGTTCTGGGCGGCCTCGGCCAGCTCGCTGACCAGCCTGTGCTGCTCCTCGGCCTTCTCCTTTGCCTCGCGCAGCTGCGCTATAGCTTGGCGGACCTCGTCGTTGGCCTCAAGGGCCTTCTCCCTCTCCCGGATCTGGATCTGGAGGGCCTTCATCTGCTCGACCAGGGCCTTCTCCTTGTCCCGCTTCAGGTCGCCCGAGGTCATGTGGATGAACTCGAGCTGCTTGAGGTCCTTCTTCAGCTTGGCAACCGACGGCCCCTCCTGCGGAACGTTGTCCTTCTTCAGGGCCATTACCTTCTTGTTGAGCTCGTTCACCTGCTCGTTGAGCTTGTCGCGGGCCTCCTTCGCAGCCCGCACCTGCTCGTTGAGCTTGTCGCGGTTCTCGCGGTGCTTTGCGGCCGCCTCCACCAGCTCGCGGACCTTGGCGTTGAGCTCATCCCTTTTCTGAACCCATTCCTTGGTCTTGTCGTTCAGTTCGTCCCTTAGTCGGCGGTGCCTCTCCGCCTCGTTGTTGTTGAATTGTCGCTTCTGGTCGAGGTCCTCCAAGAGTTCTGTCATAAACGTTCACGCTCAATCCTGAAATCAAATAAGACTCAAGCCTGGGAGTAGGCATAAGGAATTTTGTTTATAACTTTTTCTATATGGCCTGCGTTCCGTCCAGTGTACATGGGGAGCGCTCACCTCCGGTCGTCCTCGCCCCCTCCCCCTTCCAGGTCCACGTCCTGCCATTCGCTGTCCGTCTCCCCATCCTGCATCGTGAAGCGGACCCTCAGGCGGCCATTCTCGTACTGGATGGAGGCTGTCCGGAGCCTGGACTGGTAGAAGCAGACCCGTTTCCCCTGGCTGGAGAGCCGGCGTTCGGTGCAATGGAGGAGCCCGACCATCTCCAGGTCCCGTATCCTGCGGTAGCAGGCGGCGATGGGGATCCCGTATTGCTCGGAGATCTGCTGGGCGCTGCGCGGGGAACGGACCGTAGCCATGAGTATCTTGACCGCATACTCATCGGTCAGCAGCCTTGACTTCCCCAGAAGGTCGTTCCTCGCCATCTGGCCTATGGTATTGCCCTATGCCCATAAAAAACATGCTACGTTCTAAATGAAGGCATGGGCGCCAGCTCCTCCCTCCCCTGGTCCTTCCATTCCACCTCCACCTCGAACGACCCTTCGCGGAAGGTAAGGCGGGCCACCTGCACCTGGCAGATGAAGTACTTGCATTTCTTTCCGCTCGGGGCGATCTCCGTGCGCAGGCAGCGGAGGAGGCCGGCCGCCTCCAGGGCTGCCACCCGGCGGTAGGCCACGGCGATGGGGATCCCGGAGATGGCGCAGATCTCCTGAACGGAACGGGCCTGGGAGAAGGTCAGGCTCAGGATCCTGCCGGCATACTCGTCCGTCAGGAGGCGGGACAGGTTGAGGGCGCCCTTGACCATGCTCCTGCAAGACCGTGTTCGGATATAACCCCGATTCCGCGGATATCATGGCTGATAATGTCAGAGCATGGGCCTAAGGAGCGGAACCCCCTCGTTTATGTCCAAGCAGTGATAGAGCGTGGACGGCTTGATCCCTCTGACCATGACGGAACCGTTAATGTCCTCCAATCGGAAGTGCAGCCTGGCCTGGTGGCTCAGCGCCTCAAGCCCGGCGGAGCCCTGGGTCGCCTCCACCACCACGATGTGCCCGCCCCGCCTCATCTGGTCCACATGCTGGAGGAGCTTGGGCACGACGTTGCCGCCGTAGACCGCCTCCAGCATGTCAAGGCCGAGTAGGGAGACGTAAGGAGCGCCCGCCCCTTTCAGCATATACCGCAGCGAATCCCAGCGCAGGTCGCTCGCCAGGTCCTCCCCCTCGACCTTCTTCACGAACGGCCGGGGGTCCGCCTCCCCAGGGTCAAGCACATGGAGCGTCTCCATGGGCACCCCTTGCAGGCGCTCGGCCAATGCCCCATAGTCCAAGGTACGCTGGGGATACCAGAGCACCCCCCTTCCCTGGCGGAGGGGCTCGCCCGCCATCGCATCCTCCAGGCGCTCCATCATCTCCAAAGGCATCCCTGGCCCTATCTCCATAAGGGTCATGGAACCGGTTGGGACACCCCCGAACACCCTGTCAAGCTCCGACCAGCCGAAGGAGCCCCGCCCCGGGAGGGGAAGGCCATCGCCCCTGGTCAGACGCACATCCCCCAAGGCAAGGTCCCTCCCCATCACCGTCACCCTTCCGCCTTCCAGGGTGAAGAGGTACCTCCAGTTCCGGATGGATGAGCCCCTGAGCTTCTCGATCTCCATGGTGCGCACACGATCGTTCCCCTGGACGGGATTGCGCAGCACCACTATGCCATCCCCGAGGTAGTCCAGATGGCTGTGGTCGGCGGTCTCCATGACGAAGACGGCGTTGGTGTCAGCCCTTTCCACCAGGTCCTTCTGCACCGCGCTGACGATCCTGAAGGCAGGGATGCCATAGCTCTCTGCCAGCGCCTCCACCGAGTCCAGGACCACGAGGGTCTTCCGCGGGAGGTTGCTCTCCACGATGTCATAGGCCATCTCCAGCTCGGGAAGGACCGAGCCTATCTCCACCGTGATCGAGCCGTCCGGGTGGACCACCTCCCCCTCCTCTTCCTCCAGGCCGAGCTCGCCCGCCTCGATCTGTCCTTCCAGACGATTGAGCTCCCGGCGGTCCACCTGCGGCTCGGCCTCACCCAACTCCCTTCGCGCCCCTTCCTTTGCCCAGGAGCGCCGGAGGAAGGCCATGCCCGCCCTCATCAGCTGGTTCCGCTGCACCCTTTCCTTCAACCAGGGGAACTGATGGTAGAGGGCGATGTCCGAGACGCGGGAGGAAAGGTAGTACTCAGGCTGCTGGTCCGACAGCGCTTCGATGATCTGCAGGGCCATGGTCGTCTTGCCGGTGCCGGCCTCCCCCTTGACCAGGAGGGAATGCCCTCCGGGTGAGAGCAGGAAGTCGATGATCTCCTGGGGCAGGATCCCTACGTTAGGATGGCTCACGGAACATCAGGCGAATATACCCCGGTCCGCCATATTAATTATGGTGCCTGATTATCGATCGGGGCGAGCGGGGACGCTAGTAAGCTTAAATGCCAAAAGCATCATCATGAAGCCATACTATGCGCGGTGCGTTTCAATGCTTACATGTCCCTTAGACTTCCGCTACGGGCGCAAGGAGATGAAGGCCATCTTCTCCGAGGACCACAGGATAGACCTCCAATTGAAGGTAGAGGCGGCCCTGGCCCGAGCCCACGCCAAGGTCGGCACCATCCCCCGCTCGGCCGCCGAGGAGATCACCGCCAAAGCCTCCATCGCCATCGTCCCGCGCGAAAGGGTGAGCGAGATCGAGGCGGAGACGAAGCATGACGTAATGGCCATGGTCAAGGCCTTGTCGGAGAGGTGCGGCGACTCCGGAAGGTACGTCCATCTGGGGGCGACCTCCAACGACATCATCGACACGACCACCGCCTTGCAGCTGAAGGCCGCGCTGGACATCATCGAGGCGGACCTGCTGGCGCTCCTCTCGACGTTCGCCGACCTGGCCGAGAGGCACCGGACGACGATCTGCATGGGCCGCACCCATGGCCAGAACGCCATCCCTACCACCTACGGGTTCAAGGTGGCCGGCTACGCGTCCGAGGTCATGCGGCACCTTGAGCGCCTCCGGGAGGGGCGGAGGAGGGTGTGCGTCGGCAAGCTCTCCGGAGCGATAGGGACCGCGGCGGCGCTGGGCCCCAAGGCCAGGCAGGTGCAGGCGCACATGATGAAGGATCTCGGGCTGGGCTACGAAGAGGCCGCGACCCAGGTCGTGTGCCGGGACCGGTACGCCGAAATGGTATGCCTGATGGCCATCATCTGCACCTCGTGCGAGAGGTACGCCACCGAGGTGCGCAATCTGCAGCGCTCCGAGATCGCGGAGGTGGCCGAGCCCTTCGATACCAAGAGACAGGTGGGAAGCTCGACCATGGCCCAGAAGCGCAACCCCATCGTTTCGGAGAACGTTTGCGGGCTGAGCCGCATCGTGCGCGGCTTCGTCCCTCCCACGTTCGAGAACATGGTGCTGTGGCACGAGAGGGACCTCACCAATTCCTCGGCCGAGCGCTTCACCCTCCCGCACGTGATGATATTGACCGACGACATCCTGGTGAAGATGGAGGGCGTCTACCGGGGGCTGACCGTCAACGAGGGCAACATGCTTAGGAATATCAAGGCGGCGAAGGGGATGATCATGGCCGAACCTGTGATGATGGCCTTGACCTCGAAGGGCCTGGGAAGGCAGGAGGCTCATGAGATCGTCCGCTCGACCAGCATGCTGGCCGAGGAGAAGGGGTGGGACCTCGAAAGGGCCCTGTGGCGGAACCCGGTGGTGAGGAAACACCTCACCAAGGAGGAATTGGCGTCCGTCATGGACCCTGCCAATTACCTAGGGTCCGCGCCAGAGATGACGGACGCCGTAGTGGCAAAGGCGCGAAAGCTCCTCCAGTAGCCTATTTCGGGGGCCCCGGGAACGAAACGCTCCGGGTCATTCGGTCCATTCCGTCAAAAGGAACAGGGGCAGCTCGAAGCCTGACACCGGTCCGACCTTCACCGGCCATCTCGCTATCCTTTCGACAAGGCCCTTAAGCTCCGCGGCAAGCCCGGGGATCAGCAGCGTGCGGTGCGAGACCCTCTCCCCTATGCCGCTCCCGGCCATGGCCTTCATAATAGCCATCTGGGTGATGGTGCCCTCATGGACGGAGTTATCCACTGTGTAGCCCTTGGTGTCCATGGGGACTATGAAGCACTTGCTTCCCGCCGCGGTGAGGACCTGCCTGAGGATGTCGATGGTGATCACTGAGCTGGAGGTGAGGATCACGGGCGAGGAGGCGTCAGGGCCGTTGATCTCCAATAATGGGTCCGGGACCTTCCGGAGCATCGGATCGCTCTCCCCTAAATGGATGTCCAACGCGCAAATGCTGTCCATGACCTCTGCCATTTTCCTGTCCAAATATGGACAATCCCCTGCCTTCCTCTTTCCCATAAGGAGGGCGTTCGCGAAGCCGGCGCAGTCAGGGGTTCCACATTCCCCGCAGTCCTTTCCGGGAAGGTACCTTCGGAGGTCATCGTCCTTCAGCCAGTAGAGGTCGATCTCCTCAATGGTCATGGCATCACCAGAATTCGAAGTACGCCCTGACATAAATAATAATATCCATGCGAACGTCCTTGATGATCTTGGGCCTTGGTAGTTCGGGTCGGCTCCCATACCCTGTCCTGGGACCGGAACGATAGGTCGAGCGGGGAAGGAGGATGGCCCCGTAGGGGCGTTCTCCACCTACAAAGGATTATAAACGTGGGTACGATTCCTGAGCTTCGCACGGGCACTTAGATCAGCGGATGCGTCTTCACGACGTCGCTAAAGATCGCCGCCTTCGCAAGGCGGAGGCCGGGGGTTCAAATCCCCCAGTGTCCACCATTTCATCTGGCCAACCTCACTTTTGCCTCAAAATCGGGGCAGCGGTCCATTGCTTCTGCTGGTGCTCGTAGTAGACCGACATGCTTTCGTCCATATCCATGAACTCGAGGCCAAGGTACTTCATCGTCGTTTTAGTGTCCGTATGCCCGAGGATATGCGCTATCTTCTCGATCTTCACCCCGGCGAAGTACATCTCCCTTCCACAGGTCCTGCGCAGGTCGTGGTTGGTGAAGGGGAATCCCACCCGATCACTGACCCGCTGCACGATCTTATCGAGGGCTGTCTTCTTGTATTGGCCGAAGCACCTCATTGATTCATTCCCATAGATCAGCAGATGATCAGGTATGGCCGCCTTGGGATTCAGCCTCCGGACCTTCACGATCTCATCGGCCCTGAGTCCCTGGATGTATTCGAGGAACAGCTGGCGGGTCCGGGGATGGCAGGTTATCGTCCGATACTTCCCACCCCGCCGCCCCTTACCGTGGACAGTCAGCCGTCCATACATCCCGACGTTGAGGTCGAACGATCTCAACGTCAGCCTCATCACCTCCACCCGTCGGAGGCCGAGGTCCTTCTCAAGGTGAATGACCAACCGTTCGATACCGATGGCGTTGGCGTCCACCGTCGCCGCCTGTTCAGCACTTAGCCACCTAACCCGCTTCCTCGAGGTGTCCCCGAAAAACAGGACGATCTTCTTGATCTCGGTGTTCCCCGCCCATTTGCAATAGCCGGTCAGGGTCTCGATCATCCACTTCTTCGTGGCCTCTCCACAGACTAGGTACTCATCCTTCAGATACAGCAGCTCGGGCTTCCCTATCTTCCTGGGATTGGTGATCAGCTTCGCGTCCATCAAGGCCAGCATCTGCCTGTTTAGGGCATAGCGATAGTTCTTGATGGTTACTAGACTCATCCCCGCTTCCTCCTTGTCCCTAAGGTATTTCTCTATCCCGTCTCGGAGGATCCTTTCCCTTGAGGGCATTCAATCCTCCTGGGTGGGATAATGGACAAGCGGGGTATTTATCCACCCCCTCGCTCTCATCTTGAAAACGTTAACTAAGTTAACTCTCTTAACTTTCCTAAATGCTGGCTCAAGAGTTAACCCGGTCATCGTTTCCCTTCACCGGTCCGATCCAAGGGTTAACTGGTCCTTCCTTATGTCCGGACAGCCATCACGGACCCCATACTTCTCCAGGTTGGTCCGGTAAGCCTGAAGGAACCGCTCCTCGGTGAAGTAGGACTTGTTCCCACTCCCCCGCTTGAACGAGAAGCCCAGCGTCTTCAGCCAGCCGGTTACATACTGCGTCTCTATCCGGTCCCTCTTCGTGTATGTATCCCGGCACTCCTGGTCGTTCACGTCCTGGTTCAGCTGATCTGCGATGTCCAGCGTGGTCAGCCTTGATATGTCCTTCAGTGGCTGTCCGTTCAGGTCGTTGACCTTCGTAGTGGGCCGGCTCTTGTAGCAGAACTGCAGCGCGTGAAATGTCCTTCCCTCGGGTGTGCTGATCAGCTCATCGATAGATTCGGCTTGGCTATTTGCTACGACCTTCAGGATCTCTCTTTCCTTTCCCGCCCCGAAGATCAATGAAGGCGTCAACAAGGATTCGGCCAGGTCAATCGGGCGATCTCCCAACTCGGTCAGGGCTCCGTTGATCTCCACGGGCTTGAGGGCCAACTCCGTCGCCTTAACAAAGCACGACGAAATGTCAATCTCACCTGATCGGACCCTGATCCGGAAAGCTAACAGCCTTCCTCGGAGCTGTATCCCCCGCTCCCGGTCCACCCGACGTGCAATCTTGGCTGCTCGGGGCTTCTGCTGCATGTTCAAAATGATCGCCCGATTGACCAGGTCCTCAGGTGGCAACTTTCCTTTCGTGCCCAGCCCCATGAAACCGTAGACGTGATGGATCACTGGCTCCATGGTGTCTCGATTCATACGCAGCACTGTGCCGCCCTTCTCATATCCCGCTTTGAACACTGCCTCAACGTCGGTCAGCTTCTCGACGTTCTGAATGGCCTGGTACTCATCAATGAAGGGCGTGATGTTGCACCTTTCTATAGTGGCATAGAGGACCGCTGAAGTTGGAATAAAGGAAGCATGGCCCCGATAGACGATCTCGTTCAAGGTGTTAATCGCCCTCGATTTCCCGCTCTGAGTAGTGCCGTAGAAGATCAACCGGGGGGCGATCTGCAGCGCCTCACTCATCCACGTGCATATCGCCCAGGACGCGGCCACCGAATAATGGGCGTCATCAGTGAAATAGACGTGATCACGGATGAATCGCTCAACGTCCCCGAAGAGAGCGGGGTCATCTTTTAATGGCGGCTCCCCACATAATGGCCAAAAGACGTTCTCTATCTTCGATATGAGGACCTCCCCGAGCTCCTTCCCTTCGTCTCGGCTCCAGTCGGATAAAGAGCGAACATGGTCTGGGGCGAAGTAGGGAAGCACTGCCCCCAGGCGACCTTTTTCATCGATATAGAACTCGGTGTCCTCGATCTTCTCCAGAATCTTCTCATCAGGACCAGTGGCCTTGGTTTTCCCCACTGGATCACCCCTCCGGTTGAGAAGGCCGGTTTAGATTGATTCGGTATCCTTTCTGCTCGAGGTATTCGAAGTTCCTTCGGGATTCGGGCAGCCTCAGGTCAAATTGTAACCTTCGGGACTTCTGGAGGATCATCGCGCCCATTCGCCCCCATGCTTCCCCGCTTTTTCGATTGAGGACCCGGATATGCCAATCCCTAATCGACAATGACCGCCTTACCCCGTCTGGAGCGGTAGCGTCGATGATCAGAAGATCATCAAGGAATCCATCCCCCTCCAGGAGCAGCGTCATGGCGTGCAGGGTAAAAGAGGACCCTTCCAGCTTTGTTTGCGCCATCATCTAAGGCCTCCGCGGAGGCGTGGGATCGGGTCCTCTTCAACAATCTTCAGGAACCTTATCGAAGTTCTCTGGTAGACGATCCTCACCCCATCTATGGACGCCAGGGCCGCCTTGAGTTCCGGCACCCGTTCCAGGGGCATTCTCAGAACCAACCCGCAGCTGACGATCGTCTCATCTTCCCCGGGGCCCGTCTTCACTTCGTTTTTTGCGTCTTCGTCCATGGTTCCCTCCCTGAACGTCCAGCCGCTCCGCTAGAGCTGCAGCTGACGATCAGAATGTCTTAAGGTTTTAATGGCCCGACGATTCAGACCTCTTCATCGCTTGGGGTTGTGCTCGCGCCTTGCTCCAACGCCATCGCTTTTATGAGAAGATGCTCTATGAGTTGAGAGCGAGGTACCCTTCCCCTCTCTTGATCCAATTTTACAATCAGGGACATGGGTAGGGAGCACCCGAAAACGATTCGGGGGTCCGATGTGGGTTCCATGCTTAGCAGGTAATCGGTAAGGTAATTATTCAAGTTGCGGGTAAAATTACCCAGGCATGAGAAAATATAACTATTACAGACCTTTTTATTCGGTGGGGGAAGATTTAGATGGCCATCGAAGAGACCTTGATCAGTTCAGCAGCGATCATCGGAGCCGCGTTCATCGCGTTCTATGGGATACCATACAAGATCAGGAAGGACGCCGAAGAACACGATAGGACCGCTCGTGCAAATGCCAAGGAACGGGATAGGACCGCCCTTGCTGATAAGAAGTATGATCTGTTCTATCCGGCTGCAAAGAGTGCGTTCTGCGGCATGTGGGGTCTCACCTACTTAGTTAGCCAGTTAACGGTACCTAGGGAAGGTGAAAGAGGGACCTCATCCGAACTCTTGTTAGACATCGCTTTCTTCGACTACTCCTTTGTTAAGGCGGAGATCCGCGCTCCTGATCGAGAGGAATCGGAAAAGGATAAGCTGTTGAGGTATTCACTGGTCCTAAAAGAGATGGTAAAGAACCGCCAAGAGGAATGCGGGCGTCAGCTCGAAGAGGCTCGAGCTGTGTTCATGCTCTTAGCGAAGGACCAGATGCTGGCTGCCCGAATAGCAGAATGTGAAAATCAAGCGTCTGAGATATTGACCGATGTTGTTTTCCAAGAGGACGCCAAACAATTCGATTCTATGATTATCCGGTCCAAGATTGACGCATTCAATACGGAATGCGAGTACGTCCTCAAGTGGATCAGGAAGGAGCTCGAGGGAATTCGGGTTCCTTCCGGATGATCATCATTCCGTGGTCCGCTCGAACATCTCCGGGAGCGCGATGGTGTTCTCCATCGCAGCCTCGAAGCAGTTCTCATGGATATGGAGTTCACGCGCAAGGCTCGATACATCCTCCAACATCAGCTCCTTAAGTCTCTTGACCGCGAGGACGAAGCACCTTTCCCCCGAGTATACCGGTTGATGGCACAGATAACAGGGAGGACCGTCTCGTTTTTCGAATTCTATAAGGACCGGTCCTCCATAGTCCACTAGCAGGAGCATTGCTGGCGTAAGCATCCCTTGCAGCACCCTTGAGGTCTCCAAATGCTCGAGCCGATCAACCAGGTCATCGTTGTTCATAGGCCCTGAAAGGAGCTCGGTCCTATTGAAAGGTAAGGACCGTTTAGATCAGCCATCGTTTCCAAGCCCCAGTAGGCGGCCAATGAACCCGCCCATCAGTAACCCGAAGAACGTGGCTCCAAACATCATCGTTATGATTATGAAGAGGGACTTCGACACCGGATCATCCGCCGTATAGAACAGCCCCAGCAGAGCGAATATGATCCCTAAGCCAGTGATGATCAGGTTCCTCCAATCATCGCGCTTCTTATCCTTCTCGGACCGCAGCAAGGCCTCTTTGATTTCGTGAATGTCCTCCTCCATCGACATGATACCCACGGAAGAGGAATGGCGGGGGCGTTGCTTGAATTTATCCCCGCATAGATATTATTTGCTGGCGAATAATCAGAAGGTGCCTCAATCCCTTCCATATACTTGCTTATGATTGCAAACCCTCAAGAGCGTGATTTTACACAACCCATTCTCTCGTTCAACTTCATATAAAATCCTGGTTTCCTTATTAATACGATATGCAAGAGAGCCAGCCAGTTTCCCCTTTTTATACTCTCCAAGCGATTCGGGCGATTCAGAAGCTCTGAGATCCAACATCGCCTTATCTATCTTATCAACTAGATATTGAGGTGAACTGGATAACTTCTTCTTATAAAGGGCATGAAATTTTTTTGTTATCTCGACATTGTTGATAGAGGACCACGCCCCTTGATCAGGCTTACTTCTTCAGGTACGCGAGAAAATCCTCATCGGTCATCTCTGATGGAAGGATCTCAGACCGCCCACAACGCTTGTCTTCGAGGCTTTCGTTCAGATCCCGGAGCTCTTCGAACGTTAGTGGATCATCATCCGTCAGCACATCGGCTAGAGATAAGCTGAAGTTCCCGTGAATAGGTGGTCTTCTCACCAATACTCGCCCTCCCAGCTGAGATGGAGGCACTAAGGCGTTGCTTTCTAGGACTGGTAAATACGGCGATGATGATAATGGACTGGTGCAACACGACCCGAGATTGTTGAACATCATTTTTTCTGCTCCTTCAATGTCATTGTCCCATCGTCCTTGATCTCAAGAGACCACTTTGATCCAACCTTATATGGGACCTCCCCTTCGAAATCGGCAAAAACCCCCATGACAATTAAAGGCTGCTTCTGTGGCGGAGCTGTGCCAGGAGGCCTTGGAATGCTTCTGCGCACTTCATCGCTCATATTAACCAGGTGTCCAAACTGAACCTGAAAGGTCGGCTTACCAGTCGATCCATCGAAGGCTGGTGCTATGCTTATTACCTCAACGGTGTCCTTGAACATCTGTTACGCCCCTGCAAGGTTGCTTATCTCTTTGCTCATATATTTCTTTTTCAAGCCGAAGTAGCAGAATATTAACCGCATATTATTTTATGACGATTGTTACACCATTTGATTTCTATCTGTCAATTTATTTCTGATCAAGGCCTCTCCCCCCTGATGTTCACCAGGACGTTCTGGTGATGATGGAGGTGGAACGTCTTGGTCAGAGAGATCACGGTCCAGTTGGTACCATCTCCCACCGCCACTTCGTTGAAGGGGAGGACCGAGGCCACCCCTCCGGAGTATTTGTAGGACGTCGGGCAGCTCCCTATCCCTCCGGGGAAGTAGCCGGACCAGTGCCTGTGCCCGTCTCCGTCTGGGGAACAGTGATCATCGGCGTAGGCCAGCCGGGTCCCGGTGTCAGAGGTGGTCCAGGTCAGCCCGTCGGACCTCTTGATCCTGATCCGGTCGTAGGCGGTGTAGCCGGCGGGGAGGACGCTCGACGCCCTGGCAAACACCATCACTGTCTCGGCATGGAGGAGAGGCTGAACGATTCGGACCGCCTCGCCTGGTCCAGCCCCCTCTTGCTCAGGGTGAGGTCCTGAGGGCGCACGGTGTCCAGCTCCAGATCGGTGGAGTGCTTCCCGAGGACCAGGGCCCTGGCCACCACGGGCGAGGAGGAGAGGGCGAAGCGGTCCACGGTGAGGCCGATCACCTTGGAGCTCCCGCATTCGTCCTCGGAGTAAGGCTCCCACAGTGATGGCCAGAAGCCGTCGAGGGTGAGCGAGCCTCCGAGATCGTTCCCGTGCTGCTTCATGATCAGGGACTCGCCGGCGAGAATGGCCTGGGAGTGATCGGACACCCCGGAGTCGCTGACGTACTCGGTGAGCGGGGAGCCAGTGTCCAGGACCAGGGAGCCCGGTGAGCCGTAGAGCCTATCATCGAGCTCCGCGGCCACGGGGAGGCCGTCGAAGGCCTTCCCGATGATCCGGACGGTTCCCACCTTGGCCTCGAAGGAGCGGCGCAGCTGGTGAGCCTTGATACGCTTCCTGAGGGTGGAGGTCTCGGTGTCCATGGGAGCGTTCGAGAAGGTGATGGCCGGGGATTCCGCCCAGGGTTTGTGCCGTGTCCCGAAGATGATCCTGGGGGAGACGTAACCGGAGTCGGAGAAGGTCCATTGCACTCCCAAGGTGGGGTCGACCATGTCCGCGAGCTCCTGCAGGCACTCGAGGTAGGACCTCGTGCCGGTGCTGTAGAAGCCGATCGCCAGGGCCGCCCCGGTGGTGGAGTACTGGTACTGGAAGGAGTTGAAGCCGGCGCGGCTGAGGATCCGCTGCATCACCGCCAGGATGCTCAGCTTCCCATAGTAGTAGGAGAGGCGGAGCAGGTTCTGGTTCCCCGAGGCGGTCCGGTATCGGTCGAAGTCCGAGAGCTTGACCCGGATGACCCAGGGAGAGCCGGGGGTGATCTCGTAATCGCCGGGGGACACTTCCTCATCGACCAGGGCGATCGGCGTGATGCAGAGCGTGCCGGTGATCGATGATACTGGGGACCATGAGCCGTCGGAAGCCCTGGTCCATTGGTCCAGCACGGCCTCGTTGATCTGCGTGTCCACCCCGATCTTTATGTCCGTGAGCTCGACCCCGGACTGGCCGGAGATGCAGAAGGCGTAGACCTCTCCGGGGGTGAGGTTGATCGGGTCCGTTCCTCCGATCGAGCCGTCGTAGACCGCCCATTGCCCGTCCGTGCCCCTCAGGTTGAGCATGTAGTCCTTGACCGAGGACCCGATGACGTATCGTCCGCCGGAGTAGGTGGTGGAGTAGACCGTGCCGAAGACGATCGGGGAGAGGCCGTCGCCGTCCTTCTTGTAGGCGAGCCTGATCCGGAAGTAGGTGTTCTTCCCGTCCGGAACGCGGACGCATTGCCCGTAGCCGTAGCCGAGCGTTACCTTCGATTGCGGGGAGGGGTTGATCAGGTCCTCGTAGACCGGCGTCGGGGTGGCCACCGCCGCGCGGACCATCGGAAGGATCACGTCCGAGTCCGGAAGATTGCCCTTGACGTAGCCGGAGGACGGGAACGGTGTGCAGGTGATCGTTGGTCCGTTGGCCACGTTGGCGTTCCCTATGCGGTCCCTGAGCTTGTCGAAGATCACCACGGAGTCGATGGTCTCCCCTGGGATCATGAGATCGTCGTAGGCGGTAATGGAGACGTTCCCGCTGCCGTCCTCGGAGATGCTCAGGACCCGTCCGGAGAAGGTTTGAACCTCGGCCCCGGTGGACTCATCCCTGTGCCACGTCTTGAGGGCGTTCCCCGCCCTGATCGGCCCGGTGGCCCCGGAGGTCCACAGGTTGAAGGAGGAGTGAAGGACGTTCCTCTCCGGCACGTTGGGGATGTTGCGGACGCTGATCACGGCCTTGACAGGGGTGTTCCTCTCCATGCGGACCGTCGGAGAGTCTGTGAGCCCCAGGTGGGGGGTGATGGAGACGTCATCCCCGTCCGCGAAGGTGAGCGTGCTGGAGCCGTTGGAGTGCGTGATCTGGACCTTCCAGGTGTGGCCCATGATCAACCCTCCCGCATTTCACGTCTGGATGCCTTATAGGGAAGCATTCCGAAGCTCTTCCTCAGCTCATGTTCGATGATGGTGCTCTTGGTGGCGAGACCGCGCCTCCGCTCGATCTCTCCGATCAGATCCTCACTCAAAGTAATGTCCAGCCGCTTCTTCATCGTGCATATATGTGCAGGTGCTGGTAGAAATAGCTCAGAGGGTTTGAGAATAGGGGAAGAATGGGCCAGCCAGCTTGATGCTTAGCTGGACGTTGATACGGGTTCCTTGCTCCAAACAAGATGAAAATGAACACGGGGATCTCAGCTGCAGAGGGCCTGCAGCTCTTGGTTGATCTCCTTCATCCGCCGCTTCACGAGCTCGCGAGCGCGGTCCTGGAGCTCGGAGTTCTCCATCTCCTCAGGATCTCCAACCACTATCATCTTTGCCAGCTGTATCATTTCCTCACCATGTCATTACTGTCCGTAATGTCATCAATGACGATGCAATATCAGATATTTAATACATTATTGACAATTAGGACATTATGAACAATTCCGCGGGCGATAGAGCGGGGCTCAGGTTCATAGGATCCGCAAAGATCAGCGAGAACAAGCGGGTAACCCTGATCGAGGACGTCGCGGCGGTCCTGAAGGCCGAGCCGGGAGATAACGTTCTCTTCTACCTCGATGACGCTGGCCGTGTGATCATCGAGTCGGCGAAACGGGTTAAGGTAAACTAATTTTGGAGGGGGTGGTCCGCTCGCTTCAATTGGGTCCGGCGGGCTGCTGCTCATAACGTTCACTTGGATGGCCCTCGCGCGCGCGTAGACCTCTTCCATTTATTGTAGATAACAGGTTGGTTATTCGCCGGCAAATAATCGGGAGGTGATCTTGGTAAGAAACGACCAACCCTTCAATGTTCCATGAAGTCCGGTGAAGAATTGACCTCATTGATGTTCTCACGATTCGAGAATCCCCCCGAAAGTCAATTGTATCCTCTCCCGAATCGAACTATCGTGAACCTTTCACCATGCCCGAATTGCGGGTATCTGAACCCTCAAGACTCGACCTATTGTGGGCGGTGTGGTGTGAACCTGATGACCTATGTACCTCCCGCCCCGCTCCCCCGCTATTCGCCCACTAAGAACAGTAAGAAGGAACTGATCACGATTGGCGTAGTGGTGGGGGCCATCATCATTTTCCTGATTCTAATCGTCGCAGTCATGCTACCAGGGACAGATCAATGGCCCGAGGATGGCACTTACGATCTTCCCGCGAGCGAGCTGATGGTCCGAGGGACGGACCTATCAAACGAATGGGAGGAGACCTCCTTTAGTGGTGAGCCTGATCGTGCCAATCTCCATCTAAACGGGCCGGACGGGAGCTACCTGATCGTGCTGATGGACGTGTATCCATCCTCGGGCGCGGCGGGAAGTGCATATGGATCGATAAGAAGCGATTATGATTATTCAGGAGGGTCTCATGACCTCGGGATCGGCAACAGGTCCTGCTATCAGAGGTTCGTCGCGATTGACGGCGGCGAGACACTCTTTATCCTGGCAGCTTTCCAAAAAGGGAATGTAGTGGTTCAGTTCGACTATTCCCCTGGCTTCGATTCGATCCACCTCTCCGATCTAAAGGACGTCGCTTGGGAACAGTATAATAAAGGCCTTGTTGCAAAATTACAGTGACCGGGCTAGCCCGGTCACTGCCAGCTGATGCATGTTGAACATTATGAGCTTTGCACCGGACCTCGTTTTCCCGTGCGTCACTTTTCCGGCACCGGATACGATGCCCGAACAGATTGCCGATCATGCTGAACACAGTTTCAGCATGATCGCGCTTCGCCGTCAGGGCGGCGAAGCGCCGCGGGAACTGTTTGGCGAAGAACACCAGCTTGTTGTAGTTGACCCGGTGTTCCATCAGGCCCTTGGCGTTCTTCTTGATCTTGTGCAGAGGCGTCGCCCCGTGCAGCCTGGCCGCGGCGAGGCAAGCCTCGCCGTGGTAGGCCGAATCGGCCAGGCTGCGTACGGGAACGACGTTCTTCGGCAATCGTTCCCAGACCTTCGAGAACACCCGGCTGTCATGCACGTTCGAGGCGGTCAATTCGTAGCTGAGGA
>Ga0228535_1001039_pt1 | contig 53918 bp, 44 predicted proteins | sample SJ1metagenome_FD_168457 | JGI IMG/M metagenome (GOLD analysis project Ga0228535, IMG submission 168457) | Enriched culture of PCE-dechlorinating microbial communities from Ithaca, New York, USA - SJ1 | ecosystem: Engineered > Modeled > Simulated communities (microbial... > Unclassified | place... | reverse complement strand
CCTTTTGGGAGGCGACCGCCCCAGTCAAACTGCCCACCTGGCACGGTTCCCCACCCGGATTACGGTGTGGGGTTAGGGTCTAAATGTAGTTAGGGTGGTATTTCACTGGCGGCTCCACCGAGGCTAGCGCCCCAGCTTCAAAGCCTCCCACCTATCCTACACAAACAACACCCAAACTCAATGCCAAGCTGCAGTAAAGCTCCACGGGGTCTTTTTGTCCTGCTGCGGGTAGGCCGCATCTTCACAGCCATTTCAATTTCACCGGGTCCTTCGTCGAGACAGTGCTCTAGTTGTTACGCCGTTCGTGCGGGTCGGAACTTACCCGACAAGGAATTTCGCTACCTTAGGACCGTTATAGTTACGGCCGCCGTTCACCGGGGCTTCAGTTCAAAGCTTCGCTTACGCTAACCTCTCCCTTTAACCTTCCGGCACTGGGCAGGCGTCAGCCCCTATACCTAGTCTTACGACTTAGCAGAGACCTGTGGTTTTGCTAACCAGTCACTAGAGCCATTTCACTGCGACCTCCCGGCGCTCATTATTCATTCACGCCAGAAGGCACCCCTTATCCCGAAGTTACGGGGCTAATTTGCCTAATTCCTTAACGAAGGTTCTCCCGTTCACCTTGGTATACTCTACCCGTCTACCAGTGTCGGTTTGCGGTACGGGCACCTGGATCTCAATGCTTAGAGGCTTTTCTTGGCAGCAAGGCTTAACTCACTTACGCCTCAGGGGCTCGCCACGCAGTCTCAACTCAGCTTGCGGATTTTCCTACAAGCCTCAACGTCTGACACTGCATGCACCTGCACAACCAATCGCAGGCTGGCCTACCTCGCTGCGTCCCCTCATCGCTCCTTCCAGGTGGTGCCGGAATGTTGACCGGCTATCCATCGCTTACGCCTCTCGGCCTCAGCTTAGGACCCGACTAACCCGACGCGGAATGACCTGGCGTCGGAAACCTTAGACTTACGGTGAACACGGTTCTCACGTGTTTTACGCTACTCATGCCTGCATTCTCACTTCTGTCCGCTCCAGCCGTCCTTACGATCGACCTTCACCGCAGACAGAACGCTCCCCTACCAATCCAGCTAATGCTGAATTCCATGGCTTCGGTATTATGCTTAGCCCCGTTAGATTTTCCGCGCAGGATCACTTGACCAGTGAGCTGTTACGCACTCTTTAAAGGGTGGCTGCTTCTAAGCAAACCTCCTGGTTGTTTAAGTAATCCCACCTCGTTTCCCACTTAGCATAAATTTTGGGACCTTAGCCGATGATCTGGGCTGTTTCCCTCTCGACCACGAATCTCATCACCCGTAGTCCGACTACCACATTCTGGAGTACCGGCATTCGGAGTTTGATTGGGTTTGGTAAGCAATAAGCCCCCTAGCCCATTCAGTGCTCTACCTCCGGTACTAAACATGTGGCGCTAGCCCTAAAGCTATTTCGGGGAGAACCAGCTATCTCCGAGTTCGGTTGGCATATCACCTCTAACCACAGCTCATCCCCTAATTTTGCAACATTAGTAGGTTCGGGCCTCCACGAGCGGTTAGACTCGCTTCACCCTGGCCATGGTTAGCTCACCCGGTTTCGGGTCTAATCCTTGCGACTGTACGCCCTATTAAGACTCGCTTTCGCTACGGCTTCGGGTATAACTCCCTTAACCTCGCCACAAAGATTAACTCGCAGGCTCATTCTCCAAGAGGCACGCTGTCAGGCCTAGCGGCGCGCACCCGGCTTTCACCGGAGCACCGACCCGCCATTAGCCCTCCAACTGCTTGTAAGCTTACGGTTTCAGGTTCTATTTCACTCCCCTCAACGGGGTACTTTTCACCTTTCCCTCACGGTACTTGTTCACTATCGGTCGCCAAGTGTATTTAGCCTTGGAGAGTGGGCTCCCCAGCTTCCTGCCGGATTAGCGTGCCCGGCAGTACTCAGGAACCTGGAGGGAGAGAACTCACTTTCGCATACGGGACTAGCACCTTCTTTGGTTGGCTTTCCAACACCATTCTGCTAGCGAATTCTTTTGTAACTCCCATGTTCCAGGCCCTACAACCCCACCACAGCAAGCTGTGATGGTTTGGGCTTTTCCCCGTTCGCTCGCCACTACTAAGGGAATCATTTCTTTTCCTCTGGGTACTTAGATGTTTCAGTTCCCCAGGTGCCCCTCAATCCGACTATGTGTTCATCGGATGATGCTACCGGTTCGCGGTAGCGGGTTTCCCCATTCGGAAATCCCCGGATCGACGCCTGTTCACGGCTTCCCGAGGCTTATCGCAGTGACCTACGTCCTTCATCGGCACTTGGCGCCAAGGCATCCACCATAAGCTCTTAGTAGCTTCCGCACGTGATGCGGAGAATTTGATACTCTTTCTTTCTTCCCAAATCGATCTTTCTCAAGATCTAATGGCTTATAAATGTATGATTTGGCCTACATACTATTCAATTATTAAGGTTCTGTTTGTGCCGGTTGCCCGGCGCACTCTGCCACTGATTCTTCAGGAGCAGAGGGCTCCTACCAACCATATTCCACTTTTAAGTGAGAGACAAATCGACCCGGCATTCCCGCCGGGTCTCAATCACCGATCGGTACTGCCTTTTCTTTCATTGAGTAAAAGCTGACCTACCTGTCAAATACCTTTCCTCACTGTCTCTCCATGCTCAGTGGAGATGAGGGGATTCGAACCCCTGACCTCCGCCGTGCAAAGGCGGCGCTCTCCCAACTAAGCTACATCCCCGGTCTGTCCAGGGCTTATCAGGTGGGCCTTTCAGGGCTCGAACCTGAGACCTTGCCCTTATCAGAGGCACGCTCTAACCAACTGAGCTAAAGGCCCTCGCGACTCTCAACAACTGAGGAGTGATAGGAAGCAGATTGTCCTGCCATCACCTCGTCACCGCTGACGAGGATTTATTCGAACGCACATCCATAGATGGTTGTTCATTACTCTAGAAAGGAGGTGATCCAGGCGCACCTTCCGGTACACCTACCTTGTTACGACTTCGTCCCAGTCACCGACCCCACCCTCGACGGCTCCCTCCCTTGCGGGTTAGGATACCGGCTTCAGGTGTTGCCAGCTCCCATGACGTGACGGGCGGTGTGTACAAACCCCGGGAACGTATTCAACGCAGTATAGCTGACCTGCGTTTACTAGCAACTCCAACTTCATGCAGGCGAGTTGCAGCCTACAATCTGAACTGAGACAGACTTTGGGGATTGGCTCCACCTCGCGGTTTCGCAACCTATTGTATCTGCCATTGTAGCGTGTGTGTAGCCCAGGATATAAAGGCCATGCTGACTTGACATCATCCCCACCTTCCTCCGGCTTGATACCGGCAGTATCGTGTGACACGTATAACACACGACGAGGGTTGCGCTCGTTAGCGGACTTAACCGAACATCTCACGACACGAGCTGACGACAGCCATGCAGCACCTGTGCAAGCTCCCCGAAGGGTCGGTCACCTTTCGGATTCCTACCACTTGCATGTCAAACCCTGGTAAGGTTCTTCGTGTAGCCTCGAATTAAACCACACGCTCCGCTGCTTGTGCGGGGTCCCGTCAATTCCTTTGAGTTTTAACCTTGCGGCCGTAGTCCCCAGGCGGTGAACTTATCGCGTTAGCTTCGGCACCGACGGATTTAAACCCGCCGACGCCAAGTTCACATCGTTTACAGCTAGGACTACCGGGGTCTCTAATCCCGTTTGCTACCCTAGCTTTCGCGTCTGAGCGTCAGAAATGGGCCAGGAGGCCGCTTTCGCCACTGGTGTTCCTCCGGATATCTACGCATTTCACCACTACACCCGGAATTCCACCTCCCTCTCCCATCCTCTAGTCTGGTAGTATTGAACGACCTCTCCCAGTTAGGCCGGGAGCTTTCACATCCAACTTACCAAACCGCCTGCACGCGCTTTACGCCCAGTAAATCCGAATAACGCTTGCCTCCTACGTGTTACCGCGGCTGCTGGCACGTAGTTAGCCGAGGCTTATTCTAAGGGTACTGTCCTTCCTCATCCCCTTAAAAAGTGCTTTACAACCCGAAGGCCTTCTTCGCACACGCGGCGTTGCTGGTTCAGGCTTTCGCCCATTACCAATATTCCCTACTGCTGCCACCCGTAGGTGTATGGACCGTGTTTCAGTTCCATTGTGGGGGGTCACCCTCTCAGGTCCCCTACCCGTCATAGCCTTGGTAAGCCATTACCTCACCAACAAGCTGATGGGACGCAGGCCCCTCCCAAAGCGAATAAATCCTTTAGTCTAAGAGCATCTAATCTCAAAGACCACATGAGGTATTAGCAACCCTTTCGGGCTGTTATCCCTCACTTTGGGGCAGGTCACCAACGCGTTACTCACCCGTTCGCCACTAAGAATGTATTGCTACAATCTCCGTTCGACTTGCATGTATTAGGCACGCCGCCAGCGTTCATCCTGAGCCAGGATCAAACTCTCCGCTAAATTGTTCACCTTTGCAGGTGTAAATTTCGGAAAGAAATTGAACGACAGGGCTTTCTGTACTTCCTATCACTCTTCAATTGTTAAGGTGCTTTCCTTTTTCCGCTTCTTTTCGGCCCGTTTTTCAGACAAAAATCCGATGTCTTTCTCGTTTTATTTCGATGACATCGGCCTCTGTAAAACGATTTCCCTGCGGGAACGGCCTCAAGGAATTATTCGGTTGTCAAGATCTGCATTTGCGAGATCATTTATAAGGAACTAGATTCTAACCGAGTATCCTATGCTTGTCAAGTGTTTCCACTTTTTGGTTTTTCACAAAACCCGGGAGCGGTAAAGCTGGAAGATTGTTCTGTTGTTAATGTTTGCCTCTCGGCGAAACCTGCCTGTTTTTGGCAGCGGGTTGGATTATATCGCGTATGAGTTCCCTGTCAAGGGATTCAACCAATCAATTTCCAGAATCGATATTTTTTAAGGTTGGTGCTTTTCTCCCCCTATCCGGCTGGGCGTTTCATTATAGTATCCTTCCTTTTCATCTGGTACAATCCACCTGCTGGAACTTTTCCTGCACTTTGTCCGTTAATACTTCATAATGCGCTGAAAGCTGTGCAATTACTGGTTGACCTTTGTAACGAAACAGGATCATTATGAGCTCACATTCCATGGCGAAACCCCGCCAGCCCGCTGTTCTTTCCTTCAAACTGGAGTATGCCCTCTTCGGCATCCTCATGGCCGTTGTCATTTTTGGCCTCGCGCTCGCCGCTTTCACCCTGGGATACCAGGTGGTGTACGCCGGGCGGATATTCCCGGGTGTAACCGTTGGGGGCGTCTCGCTGGGCGGCCTGTCCATAGCGGATGCAGAAAGCAAGCTGAATTCCACCCTCACCTACCCGTACACCGGCCGCCTGGTATTGCAGAATGGAGACCAGAGCTGGCTGGTGTCCCCTGCCCAGTTGGGTGTCATCCTGGATTCGGGCAGTTCAGCCCGGGCTGCTTACCAGATCGGCAGAAACGGCAGGTTCTTCAACCGCCTGGACATCCAGATGGCTGCCCGCCAGGACCAGATTAACCTCTCGCCCGTCCTGGTATTTGACCAGCGCACCGCATTCCTCTATCTCAACCAGCTCGCGGCTGAGATTGATACCCCCATGCAGGAACCTCAGATCTCAATTATCAACACGGTGGTGAGCATCACCCCAGGCAGCGTCGGGCACACCCTGGACTATGAAGCCAGCCTGCAAAACATTTCTACCCAGGCAGCCACCCTGCAGGACGGCATTATCCCATTGGTGGTGCGCGAAACCAGCCCGGTGATCATCAACGTGGAAGAGCAGGCCGAACTGGCGCGCAAGCTGCTGAGCGAACCTCTCAGCCTTAAAATGCCCGCCAACCAGCCCGATTCGCAGGGTCCCTGGACCTTTACCCCCGATAACCTGGGCAAGATGCTGGCGTTTGAAGTGGTGCAAATCGACGGCACATCACAGTACCAGGTAACCATCAAGACCGAACTGCTGCGTGATTTCCTGCGCCGCCTGCATCCCGACCTGTACCTCAACCCCGAAAACACCCGCTTCATGTTCAATGACGACACAGGGCAACTCGAAGTGATCAAGAACGCCACCATCGGCCGCGAACTGGATGTTGAAGAAAGCATCAAAGCTGTTCACGCTCAGCTGGTTGCCGGCGGGCACGAAGCAGAACTGGTCTTTGATTTCACCGAGCCCGAAGTGACGGATTCGATGAACGGCGAACAACTCGGGATCACGGAACTGGTGCATGCAGAGACCTCCTATTTCTACGGGTCAGATGCAGCCCGCATCCAGAACATCCAGGCTTCTGCCAGCCAGTTCCACGGCTTGCTTATCGCTCCCGGTCAGACCTTTTCCATGGCATCTGCCCTGGGAGATATCAGCCTGGATAACGGCTATGCAGAAGCGCTGATCATATTCGGCAACCAGACTATCAAAGGCGTTGGCGGCGGCGTCTGCCAGGTCAGCACCACCCTTTTCAGGGCAGCCTTCTTTGCCGGTTTCCCGATCAACGAACGCTACGCCCATGCATACCGGGTTTCCTACTATGAGCGGGTTGCCGGCGGATCCATCAATCCAGACCTGGCAGGGCTGGATGCCACCGTTTATGCGCCGGTGGTGGACCTTAAGTTTACCAATGACACCCCTTACTGGCTTTTGATGGAAACTTATGTGTATCCCGGGAGCAGCTCCATCACCTGGAAGTTCTACTCGACCAGTGACGGCCGCAGCGTGGAGTGGAATACAACCGGTCCCATCAACATTGTTGAAGCCCCCAAACCGCTCTACCGCGAGAACAGCGAGCTTTCACAGGGTGATGTCCGCCAGGTTGATTGGGCGGCGCAAGGTGCAGATGTAACCGTAAACCGCACGGTGTATAAAGACGGGGCTGTCTATTTCCAGGACAGTTTCTTCACCCATTACCAGCCCTGGCAGGCCGTTTATGAATATGGTCCAGGCACACCGGATATGCCCCCTCCAGAGGATTAATCAATTGCACCTATGGTACAATTTGCACCAGATTTTGGAGGAAGACTCATGGTACATCCCGATTTATTAGAGATTTTACGCTGCCCGATTTGCGTTAGAGAGCACGAAAACGGCGGAGCGCTGGAGCTCTACAAAGAAACCTGGCTGCTTTGCACAGAATGCGACCGGAAATACCCGATCGTGGAAGATATCCCGGTAATGCTGGTTGATGAAGGGGAGAAGTGGATAAATACACCAGCCGCCGGGTTGCCAGTTCCGCCGCCCCCGTTCGACTAAAAAAGGAGCCTTTCCTCCGGCCTTTAGGAGGAATTTCTGAGATTTGCTGGTTTGGCTGGCACTGATGTTGCAACGAATAGCCCCAGCACACGAAATTTCTACCAGAGAAATGGATTACAATAAGGCCTATGGATCGCAAACCTGTACAAATGGCACAAAATCCTAAACAAAATGGCATGATCAGATCAGCCCATAGCGGTTCACCCCGTAGGAAATTTCAATTCGACCGGTTAACCATCGGTTTACTGGCTGCATTTGGCGTTGTCGGTATCATCACCGCAGTGGTAGCCTTTAATATTGTCCGCAACCTGGTAGGCTCATGGACCATAACCTCGGGTCTTCCAGGCATTGGCAGTTCCGAGAATATCGCCACTCCCAGCGGAACCGAAGCAGTGGTAGCCCTGCAGCCGGTCGGTGCTCCAACCCCTAAACCCTGGGACGGCAAAAGCCGGGTCACGATCCTCGTGATGGGTCTTGATTATGAAGACACCGAAGAGCGGCGCGTACCCCGCACCGATTCGATGATGCTGGTCACCCTGGACCCAATTTCCAATACTGCCGGTATGCTATCCATCCCGCGTGATGCCTGGGTCAACATTCCCGGCTTTGATTACGGCAAGATCAATACCGCCTATTTCCTGGGCGAGTCATACCAGATGCCCGGCGGCGGCGCTGGACTGGCTGTCCAAACCGTTGAGGCATTCCTGGGCGTGCCGATTAATTTTTACGCCCAGATCGACTTTGAGGCTTTCACCCGGTTCATCGATTTGATTGGCGGCCTGGATATTTACATCCGGGAAGAGATCACCGTTGATCCGATTGGACCTGCCAATACAGTTACCCTCTACCCTGGTGTGCAAAACCTGAATGGAGCTACCATCCTGGCGTTCGCCCGTGCCCGTTACACCGGCATGGGAGATTACGACCGGGCAGCCCGCCAGCAGCAGGTGGTAATGGCAGTCCGCGACCAGATTTTGACCTTTGATATGCTGCCCACCTTGATCAGTAAATCGCCCCAGATGTATTCGGAATTATCAGCCGGCGTGCACACCAACCTGAACTTGCAGCAGATCGTTGAACTGACCACCCTGGCGCTCAAGGTTCCCGAATCCAACATCAAGAAAGCTGTCCTGGATCAGAATTGCTTCACTTCTGCCATGTGGGAAGGCCAATCCATTGAAATTCCCATCCAGGACCTGATTCGCCTCAAGCGTGATGAGATTTTCACCACCGGCGGGGCTGTAGGTCCGGCATCCATCTCGACCGACCTGGTGCAGCTGGCAACCGCAGAGTCTGCCCGTATCTCCATTCAGAACGGCACCTCGGATCCTGCCCTGGCGCAGCGCACTGCCGAGTACCTGCGCGGCCAGGGGATGAATATTGTCGAAGAAACCAATGCTGACCAGGTCTATTACAACTCTTCTATCTTAATTTTGAATGGAAAACCATATACAGCAAGTTACATGGCACAATTGATGTCGGTTCAATCCAGCAATATTTATAACCAGTACCAGCCTGACTCTTATGCCGATATCGTGGTCATATTGGGGCAAGACTGGGCTGGAAACAACCCATTACCGTAACATAAAAACCTCCGCTGCAGCGGAGGTTTTTTTATCGTCTACAAGGAATTTTTCACCATCTTGAGGGAGTCTGCATCCAAAGACTCCGGTTCTGAGTCATTCAAGGGGATTGTCGCTGAAATTGTGGTCTCTCCAGACCATTCAGATTTCTATTTGAAAATCAGTTTGATCCCCCCAGGGTAGGAGGACCCGTCATTTAGATTACAGGATATCACAGACAACCCGGCAACCGGTTTGCTGGTATTTCCCACCCTCAGGCTGTAAGTCACCCCGTCAACCATACTGAAATCGGCGTACCCTGGACCCATCTCCGGGTGCATGCCGGTAAAGAAAGTATCTTCACCGCCCTCCCAGCTTACCGTAATCTTCACCCCAAACAGCGGCTCCTCATTCTCATCCAGTACTTCCACCTGCAGCAGCCTGGGCGGCAGGCTCGGGTTGCAAACGTTGGATTTTTCTGCCAGTATAAAGGGCAGGTTTTCTGTTGGGGCAATGGTAGTAACGCTGCGCGGAGTAAAGGTCGCGCCAGGTGTCATTGTGGCAGGTTGCCGGGTCGGTGTTTCTGTCGCGGGCACTTCCATAGGTTCTTGTGTGCTGCTTACAGCCGGTGCCAGGGTAACAGCCTGCGTTACACCCGCGCCTTCAACCGGGCTGCTGACGCCCTCGCTGACCAGGCTTTGTGATAAGACAGCCAACACATCGGCAGAATAACGGCTGCCGCCCTGGGCCAGCACCTGCTGCGCCTGCACAACCAGCGCCTGCACCGGGTCTTCATCCCCCAGCAGCCTAAGGCGGGCAGAGGCACGCCCCCTGTCCTGGTTAAAGGCGAATGCCCTGGCGATCAATAGCCGGTACTGGTCGCGGTAATCCTGGCGCAGGGTTGAAGGGGAAGTGTCAATGTACGAAACGGGGTTTAGCAGCCAGGCATACAGCAGCCCAAGGGCAAGCCCAACCACCAGTCCAGTCAGCAGGAACCAGTAACCGCGCTTCTCCTTCATGGCGTTTCTCCGCTGTTGGGAGTAAGCGACTGCAATTCCTGTAATAATTCTCCCAGCACTTTAATATCCTGGTTGCTGTAACCCAGGTCCTGCCCAACGACCACCGCCTGCTGCACCAGCCGGACCGGGTCATCTTGCAGCAATCCCAGGTCGTGTATAACAGCTTCAATATCGCGCTCTGTCTGGTATGCTTCCGCCACCATAAGGACGTAATCGGCTTTATAGTCTTTCCGCAGGGTATACAGCGGGGTATCAACGTACTTGACAGGGTTTGCCATCCAGCCATAAGCAATCCCGCCTGCGATGCCGGCAGCTATTGCCAGGATAAACAAGATCACCCGTTTTGCCCGCATAAATGCTTACCCTTTTTTCATCATCGGGATCTTGATCCCGGCTTTTTGAGCAAAGGCAATTGCTTCGGGGTACCCGGCATCTGCATGCCGGACCACGCCCATACCCGGGTCAGAAGTGAGCACCCGTTCCAGCCGTATGGCAGCCTGCGGGGTACCGTCTGCCACAATCACCTGCCCGGCATGCTGGCTGAAACCGATCCCCACCCCGCCGCCGTGATGGAAGGAAACCCAGGTTGCCCCATTGACGGCATTGATCAAAGCATTCAATATCGGCCAATCGCTGACGGCGTCCGTACCGTCCAGCATCCCTTCCGTCTCGCGGTTGGGGGATGCCACCGAACCGGAATCCAGGTGGTCGCGTCCGATCACGATCGGGGCTTTGAGAGTGCCATTTGCCACCATCTCATTGAACTTCAGCCCAGCCCTGGCACGTTCGCCATACCCCAGCCAGCAGATGCGCGATGGTAAACCCTGGAAATGGATACGGTCTTTCGCCATCTTGAGCCAGCGCCGCAGATGCTCGTCATGCGGGAAGAGCTCCAGGATGGCTTCATCGGTGCGGTAGATATCCTCCGGGTCTCCTGAAAGGGCAACCCAGCGGAAAGGACCTTTGCCTTCGCAGAATAACGGCCGTATGTAAGCCGGCACAAAACCGGGAAACGCAAAAGCATCCTGTACGCCATGGTCATAAGCCCGCTGGCGCAGGTTGTTTCCATAGTCAAAAACCTCTGCACCCTGCTTCTGAAATTCCAGCATGGCTTTCACATGCACAGCCATTGAGTCGAGGGATCGGCGGGCATAATCGGCAGGGTCATTTTTCCGCAGCTCGTCAGCTTCTTCCAGGCTCATGCCGGCCGGGACATACATCATGACATCATGGGCCGGTGTCTGGTCGGTAACCACGTCCGGGATCACCCCCAGGGAAGCCAGGCGGGGATAGATCTCAGCCGCGTTGCCGATCAAGCCGATTGAACGCGGGATGCCCTGGTCGCGCGCCTCATCTACCAGGGTCATGGCTTCTTCCAGCTCATTGACCACTATATCTACATAGCGGTGCTCCAGGCGCCTTTGCGCCCGGGCCGGGTCGATTTCCACCACCAGGCCCACACCCTCATTCATGGTGATCGCCAGCGGCTGGGCACCGCCCATTCCCCCCAGACCGGCGGTAAGGGTAAATTTGCCGCGCAGGGATTTCCAGCCGTGCTGCCTGGCCAGCGAACCGAGCGTTTCATAAGTACCCTGCAGGATGCCCTGGGTGCCGATATAGATCCACGACCCTGCCGTCATCTGCCCGTACATGATCAACCCGCGCTTTGCCAGGTCATCAAAGTGTTCCTGGGTTGCCCAATGCGGAACCAGGTTGGAGTTAGCAATTAACACCCGTGGAGCATCCGGAAGGCTGCGAAAAACGGCTACCGGCTTGCCGGACTGTACCAGCAAGGTCTCATCTGCTTCCAGGTTCTTCAGGCTCTCCAGGATGGCGTCAAACGCTTCCCAGCTGCGGGCTGCCTGCCCCCTGCCGCCATACACCACCAGGTCTTGCGGGCGTTCGGCTACTTCTGGGTCCAGGTTGTTCTGGATCATGCGGTAGGCAGCTTCGATCTGCCAGTTCTTACAGGTAAGGTCAGTACCTCTCGGCGCCTTAATCACTCTCGCATCTGGCATTTCTCCTCCTTGCAATCAGCTTTAAGCTCTAAATGATTATAAACTGAAATCAGCTTTGCCTGCCTCGACGCGGCCATCTGCATCCTGGACAGGGGTGAGATCACCATCCGGATCGCCTCTGCATACTTTTCCAGGCAGCTTGATCCAGCTTTCCTTTCAGTCCGGCTGTGCGTAAGGTTTTCCGGAGCAGCAACGGCTGCTTCCTTAAGCGGTAATCCAGGAACCTGGCGGTTTCGGCAGGGTCGGTTACCACCTCAGCCTTCGCCCTAAAGCGGGTTTTACCAGCCTGAACGCTCACATACGGGTTAGCCTGGATATTCTTCAACCAATCCGCCCGGGAGCCATCTGTTGCTCCGCCATAGTAGCGCCCGTTGATCAACTCATACTGTACACCAACGGTATGTTCCCTGTCCGACTTTCTGCCGGTGGTAGTCAGCAGCAGAATAACACCGCCAGCCACCCGGTAAAGGAAGCGCCGGTACAAATTGGTGAACTTCTGGTTGTCAGGCTGGATTTTCATCTCCTTTATTCTATCGCATTCGCTTTCTTCAGGTGTAATGCTGCCCGGGGTTGGCGGCACTATTAGAGAATTATAGATTCTTGCCAAATTGGGCAGGAAAAATGATATAGTATGGACAGGGAGAGGAAAAATGAACGATATACCTCCTTTACCACTTTACCAGCGAATCTACGCCATCGTGCGGCAGATCCCTGCCGGCAAGGTGGCGACCTACGGTCAGATTGCCAGGATTGTGGGCGGATGCACCCCCAGGATGGTCGGTTACGCCATGTCGGCTACCCCAACCGGCAGCGATATTCCGTGGCAGCGGGTGATCAACGCCCAGGGCAAAGTCAGCCCGCATGGAGACGGTTTTGGTACAGAGATGCAGCGCGCCCTGCTGATGGAAGAGGGCATAGCATTTGACAGCCAGGAGCGGGTAGATTTTGACCGGTTTGGCTGGCTGCCAGATTAGAGAACACTTAACCTGGCGTATGTACAAAGGCTGCATGAGGGGATGAAATCAAAGTTGGATTCTGGTAGAATTGCATCGCAAGTCCTTTGAGACAGGTTTTAAGGTTTATTGGTACTGCAGGTACGGAACAGGTTTCTTTTGAAGATATGCATCATCCCCCGCAAAAATCGATGAGTCAGTCACTGTTTTCAAAGAAACCGGGCATCAAGTAGTACCTTGCATGATAAGGAATGGAGAAAAATGGCTGGAATGGAGCGATTTACACAGCGTGCCCGCCGGGTTCTCAGCCTGGCGCACCAGGAAGCTGAAAGGCTTCACTTCGACACAATAGAAACCGAACACCTCCTATTGGGTTTGATCCTGGAAGAGAACGGGATCGCGCGCCGTGTTTTGACCGAACTGGGGCTGGAAACAGCCCGCGTGAAAGAAGTTGTGGAACTAATCAGCGGATTTGGTCAATACCAGGGAGGGAAGATCGAATTATCCCAGGGCGTCCAGCAGGTGCTGGAGTATGCCCTGGATGAAGCCCGTAAAATGGGGCATCACTACGTTGGAACTGAACATTTGCTGCTCGGGCTGGTGCAATCCAGTGACGGACAGGCGCTGGAAGTGTTGCGCAAGGTGGGTGTCACCCCAGAACAGATTCGCCGCCAAACCCGCCGTGTGCTGCAGGAAAACACCCCCAGCCAGCCGGCTGCACCTGCCGGCGGACCGGCGCAGCAATCTACTCCCAGGCAGGAGAAAGAAAAAGGTGCCAAAACCCCGCTGGTCGACCAGCTGGCGACCGACCTGACCACCAAAGCCGAAGAGGATAAACTCGACCCGGTTGTTGGGCGCCAGATGGAAATCGAACGCGTCATCCAGATCCTCGCCAGGCGCAATAAGAATAACCCCGCCCTCATCGGTGAACCCGGTGTCGGGAAGACAGCTATCGTGGAAGGGCTTGCCCAGCGCATCATCGACGGCGATGTGCCCGCCTTGCTGCTTGGCAAACGGGTGCTTCAGCTGGATGTGGGTTCCCTGGTGGCAGGCACCATGTACCGCGGCCAGTTCGAAGAACGCCTGAAACGCGTGATCGAAGAGCTCAAGCAGTCGGGTGCTATCCTGTTCATCGATGAGCTGCACATGCTGGTTGGAGCCGGATCTGCCGGCTCATCCGTGGATGCCGCCAACATCCTCAAGCCCGCCCTCTCACGCGGCGAGCTGCAGGTGATCGGTGCCACCACCATGGACGAGTATCGCAAGCACATTGAAAGCGATGCAGCGCTCGAGAGGCGTTTCCAGCCGATTGTTGTCAACGAACCGACTGTCGAAGAAACTATTCACATCCTGCAGGGCATCCGCAGCAAATATGAAGAACACCACCACCTGCAAATCACAGAAGAAGCCCTGCACGCAGCCGCAACGCTGTCTGCCCGCTATATCTCTGACCGCTTCCTGCCGGATAAAGCCATCGACTTGATAGACGAAGCATCCTCCCGCGTACGTATGTACAAGAGCCCGGCAGCCCAAACGAGCAAGGAGCTGCTCAAGAAACTCCGCAGCCTGCAGCCGGACATCAAACTGGCCATGCAGGAGAACCGTAAAGCCGATGTAGAGAAACTGATGGAAGAACAGCGCGGTATCGAAGAACAGCTGGAGCGCATGCGCACCGGTTGGGACCGTGAAACCAGCCCATCCGTTACTCCGGATGACATCGCTGAGCTCGTCTCCATGTGGACGGGTGTACCTGTTATGCAGCTGGCACAGGAAGAATCCGTGCGCCTGCTCAACATGGAAGATGAACTGCGCCGCTACATCATCGGGCAAAACGAAGCCATCGAGACCATCTCCAAGGCGGTCCGCCGGGCGCGTTCCGGGTTGAAAGACCCGCGCAGGCCGATTGGCTCCTTTGTCTTCCTCGGACCTACCGGGGTAGGCAAGACCGAGCTCACCAAGGCGCTGGCCCGCTTCCTGTTCGGGAGCGAGGAAGCCCTTGTGCAGCTGGACATGTCAGAGTTCATGGAACGCCATTCCATCAGCCGCCTGGTAGGGGCACCTCCCGGCTACGTTGGGTATGAAGAAGCCGGCCAGCTAACCGAGACCATCCGCCGCCGACCGTATTCGATCGTGGTATTCGATGAGATCGAGAAAGCCCACCCCGAAGCCATGAATATGCTCCTGCAGATCATGGAAGAAGGTCATCTGGCCGATGCAAAGGGCCGCAAGGTTGATTTCCGCAACACGATCGTGGTGATGACCTCCAACATCGGCGCAGATGTCATCAAGCGCCAGAGTTCGATCGGCTTCCAGCTGGAAAAAGACGAATCACTGGAAGAGAAGCTGGCTTATGACGAGATGCGCAAGAAACTGATGGAGTCGCTCAAGCGGGTCTTCCGCCCCGAGTTTATCAACCGCCTGGACGGTGTGGTCGTCTTCCGTGCGCTCAACCGCCAGGATATCCACCAAATTGTGCATCTTGAGATTGCCAAGGTGGCTGAACGCTTAAAAGAACACAACATCACCGTCGAAGCCAGCGGCGCTGTTACCGACCTGTTGGGAGACCAGGGCTACGACCCGGATATGGGCGCCCGTCCCTTGCGGCGTGTTATCCAGCAAACGATCGAAGATAAACTCTCCGATGCCATGCTGTCGCACGAATTCGAAGACGGCGAGACCATCCTGCTGGAGCTGGATGAAAACAACCAGGTGGTACTGAAGCATAAAACCGCCGAGCCGGAACAGGAACCTGAACCGGCAGGGTAAAGATAGAGTATAGAGGCTGCTCCTCATGGAACAGCCTCTTTTTGTAATATCCTGATTTTGGAACCTTAGATGCTCTTGCGGTTGTCATTCTGAGCGCAGCGAAGAATCTCGTCTTGGAAATCCAGAGCAAGATCTTTCGGTCGTAAGCTCCCTCAAGATGACATCAATATGTTTGTCACCCTGAACGAGGCGAAGGGTATCGCCTTGAAAAAACAAAACCTTACCTTCCTCACGCTGTACCTTAAAAGGTCAAAGCGGTCCACAATTCCACCCCGGCCTGATTGCATGCATTTCTCACGCCATTGACATACTGCCGTTATAATTCCTTTGAAGGAAAACCTCGCCATTATTGTGAAATAATGATTCCAGGTATGGCGGTACCAGGCCTGAGGAGCAGCCCATGTCGAAAATGATCACCCAGTATGTTTGCCAGCAATGCGGCCGCAGCTTCGCCCGCTCTTTTGGGCGCTGCCCGCAGTGCGGCACTTATGACAGCATGGTAGAAGAGGTCATTGAAAAAGCCCCCGCCGCCCAAAAGGCTTCTCCTCTCGGCACGTTAACCCGTTCGACTCCCGTCAGGCTGAACGATATCGAAGGCGATACCGCAGAACGCATTCCCATTTCCAGCGGCGAGTTTGCACGTGTGCTGGGCGGCGGCGTGGTACCGGGTTCAATCGTCCTGATCGGCGGCGACCCGGGCATTGGCAAATCCACCTTGCTGCTGCAGGTTGCCCTGGAAATGGCGGCAAAAAACACCGTCCTATATGTCTCAGGCGAAGAATCCGAGCGCCAGATCAAGATGCGCGCCACGCGCTTACAAAACTCCCCACCCGCAAAAACCTTCCCCGAACAGCTCTTCCTGGTGACCGAAACCAACCTGGATGCCATCCTCGAACACGTCCGCACGGTCAAGCCGAAAATGCTGGTGGTAGATTCCATCCAGACCGTCTATATTCCCGAGCTGGAATCTTCCGCAGGGTCGATCAGCCAGGTGCGCGAGAGCGCCTCACGCCTGCGCGAGCTTGCCAAAACCAGCGGCATGGCTGTCTTTGTCATCGGGCATGTCACCAAAGAAGGTGTGATCGCCGGGCCGCGCGTGCTGGAACATATCGTTGATACCGTCCTGTACCTGGAAGGCGATTCCTTCCAGTCTTTCCGCTTGCTGCGGTCAGTTAAAAACCGTTTTGGAGCAACCTCCGAGGTGGGGGTGTTCGAAATGCGCGAAGGCGGCATGGCAGAAGTACCCAACCCGTCTGAGGCTTTCCTGGCGGAGCGCCTGGTGAACACTCCGGGCAGCGCCATTGCCGTCACCATGGAAGGCACCCGCCCGCTCCTGGTAGAAATCCAGGGGCTCACCAGCCACACCAGCCTGAACAACCCGCGCCGTACCCCCAACGGGGTGGACATGTACCGCCTGCTGCTGATCGCGGCTGTCCTCACCCGCCGGATGGGGCTGCGCCTGGCAGAGCAGGATGTTTTTGTGAACGTGATCGGCGGGCTGCGCATCGGCGAACCGGCAGCTGACCTGGCGGTTGCGGCTGCCATCGCATCCTCCCAGCGCGACCTGCCTGTTCGGGCAGATACCGTCCTGATCGGTGAGGTGGGGCTTTCCGGCGAGCTGCGCTGGGTCAGCCAGATGGAAACCCGCCTGCGCGAAGCTGGAAAGCTCGGTTTCAAGCAAGCCATCATCCCCCGCCGGGTGAGGCGTGGTGAAGACCTGCCGCAAGGGATCACAATCCATGAAGCCCGCTCGCTGCGCGAAGCGCTTGACTATGCCTTGCTGCAGGAAAAAAGAGATTAAATTTAAACCAGCAATTTTTTGGAGCCTGAATGTCAAATTCCATTTCGTCAATCCTGTATTTCATCCGGCGCAACCACGCCCTTGAGCATGCCACCATCCAAATCCTCAGCGCCAGGAAAAAGTACAGCTTCTTGGCAGGCTACTCCGACTGGCGCGGGTTCTGGGTGCTGGGTGAAGTTGATACCCTCGACCTGCAAAACGCTGCCCGTGAAGCACTGAACCGTCTGAAAGGCGGCGAATCCCGCCTGGCGGTTCACCCGCACTGCGGAACCAATTTCGCGGTCAGTGGTTTGCTGGCTGGCACCGCAGCCATGCTGGCGCTGGCCGGCGCTGACAGCAGCCGTAAAAAGTTTGAGCGCTTTCCACTGGTAATTTCGCTGGTTACCCTGGCACTCATCGCCGCCCGGCCGCTTGGTCCTAAAGCCCAGCAGCACCTGACCACCTGCCCCCAGCCGGGAGACCTGGAGATCGCGTCCGTTCGGGTTGCTCCGGTCCAGTTTGCCAGGATGCACCGCATCCTGACCATTGGATCACAGGAATAGCACATGAGTGCATCTCAGCCTGTTGTGACCGTTTTGCATGGGGATGATGAATTCGCCATCACCCGCGAGTGCACCCGCCGGGCAGCCATGATAGCCCAGGATGACCCTAGCGGGATGAACATCATCCGGTTGGACGGACAACAGGCCAGCCAGGAAGACCTGCGCACCGCCCTGAACACTCTTCCCTTCCTGACAGAACAGCGCATGGTGGTTCTCAACGCCATGCCGCCCCGCCAGGACAGCAAGAAATTTACCGCCATGCTCGACCAGATGCCCGCCAGCACAATCCTGGTAATCCTGCTGATGGACACCTATGAACGCAAACATTGGAAAGCGGTGGACCCTGAAAAACACTGGCTGGCAGAATGGTGCAAAACCCGCAGCGGACAGGCAGAATGGCTCGAATTCTCTCTGCCGGCGCCGTTTACCATGCCGGGCTGGCTGCAAAAACAGGCAAAGGTGATGGGCGGGAAGATCACCCCGGCTGCCGCAAACCGGTTGGCTGAATGGATCGGCAATGATACCCGTCTGGCCGCTCTCGAATTGGAAAAACTGCTGACCTACACTAACTACGAGCGCACGGTGGAGGTGGAGGACGTGGAAGCGCTTTCCATCAACAACACCCAGGGCAACATCTTCCAGTTTGTAGATGCGCTGGCAGAACACAACCCAACCCAGGCGCTGAATCAGCTCCACCGGTTAATGGACGAGCAGGAGCCCGTCCAGATTTTCAGCATGATCGTACGCCAGTTCCGCCTGTTGCTACAGGTACGCGAACTGCTGGATGACGGCAAAGGGCTGCAGGATATCCCCAGAGAGATACCCGAGATCCGCGCTTCACTGGTCGCCGAGAAAATGGCGCGCCAGGCGCGCCGGTATGACCTGGAGCAGCTCAAAGCAGTTTACCGCCGCCTGCTGCTGGTAGACCGCGACCTCAAAACCAGCCAGGTAACCCCTGAGCTGGCATTTGACCTGCTGGTTGTAGAACTGGCGGGAAAAGGATAGCAGCAAACAAAAAGGGTGAAAGAAGTCATCCCTTCCTTCACCCTGCACCCTAGAGGATCACAAGGTCACTCGACCGGTACAAAGATATCGATCACCAGCTTTTCAGGGGGAGTGTGAGCCTTATCGTTGCGGTACACTTCAAACGGTTCCAGTTCGCGCAGTCGCATCCCGCTGGATGGCAGCCAGTCACGGTAAGTTGCATTCCAGGTTTGCCATAACGTGCTGTACGATCCCTTGTGGGTGAAAACAGCATACCTTCCGGCAGGATAAACGATAACTTGCATCTCTCCCTCCGGCAGCAGGGCCACAGATTCCTTAAAAACAAAGCCGGCACCGTACCGGAACTTCTTCGGGTCAGTGGAGAGGGTTCATCCGGGGAGATCCCCAGGCAGTAATCCACCTTTTTCAACAAGCCGTGCTTCATCAGGATGACGTTCAGTTTACGGAAGGCCGTGTCAGCAGTCTTGTCCTCGCTGTTGCCGATCATTCCCGTCTGCATCACATTATAGATCGTCAGGTCGGGTAAGTTGTGGATTTCAGGGTCCATTTTGCATCTCCTGTTGGGCTGAGCTGCAGGCGCAAGGACCGCCAATCCCGGGCTTGGCATTTCCTTTAGCCTGCGCATTTTGCTTGGGCTAAGCCCGAACCAGATCCTGAAGGCACGCGTGAAGGCAGACGGTATTTCATAACCGGAGATAATGGTAATTTCTGTGATGGTGCGGCTGCTCGATTGAAGCAGATCTACCGCTTTCTTCATCAGCAGGCGCTGGCGGTAGTCAGCCGGCGTTTCACCTAAAAACGCCTGGAAGATGCGGTGAAAGTGGAAGGGCGAGAAACCGCCTGCCCGGTCTAGGTCATCCAGCACGAGCGGCTGGTCCAGGTTTTCCTGCATGAAGGCCAGTGTCCAGTTGATCCCTGCCCGGTAATCTGCTTCAGCAGAGGTTGCCTGCCTGGGGATGTCCGGTTTTCAGCTTTTAGCAAGCTCCCTTTATACCTCGCCCTACCAGTTGAAGCTGTCCATTTCTTGCGGAACCTGCGGTCAGGCTTCATCCTGACACGGCAATTAGTATCCCTACTGCAACCAGCGCAAGACCTCCCAGCATAAATATGAAAGAACTGGTCACAGTGCCGGTTTCAAGCACAGCCCGCTCCGGATCATCCGGATCATAATGCACCTGCACGACCGCCCCAACCGGGTATTTTTCCAGCACTTTTTGCCCGGCTTTTTGGGTAAATTGCTTCTCCACCAGGCTGATTTGTGTGCCAGAAAATGTCTCATCACCTGCTCGATACTGGTACTCCACCTGCGGCTGGTATCCGACCTCACTGCGCCTGAGACCGTCGCCATAACTGGTGTCAACCCGTTTTTCTTCCAGGGTTGACCTGGTGATCCTTCCCGCCACTACCTTCCAGCGCCTGGCTTCCTTGCCTTGCTGCAAGCTAAGCAAGCCCATCACCATCAAAAAAATTCCCAGCCCCCCTACCAGTAATGCCAGGCAGATCAGAAACACTCCATTGATTGGCATGGTACCCTCCAGATTTTGTATAGATAGGCTGCTGATGATATTATAGTGAAAATTACCAATATTCGGATGAAGGGTGAAGATTTGGAACAGGAAAATGAACCTGCAACCCAGCCTGAACGCCCTTCCAAAATTCCACTACCTCTGCGCGGGCAATCCGCATTCTTGTGCTGGATATTCTTAATGCTGGCGGCGCTGTTCCTTACTGCTGGTACTTTCCGCTGGCTGGAAGCCTGAATCCTGCTCGGCCTGGCTATCGTAAATATGGTTGAGCTGCTGCCTTGCTACCACCAGGTCAGGCACCAAATTTTTCCGGGGGTGTGGTAAGGAATCTCTACCCTGGCCTTTCCTGCATTTTAAGATAGAATAGATGGAATTATTCCCTGGAGCTTGTCATGGAAGACACAACCTATCAAATAATCGACGGAAAAGTGATTCTCCGGGTGCGCGACCACATCTGTGATACAGGTGAAGACCTGCTTGCCAGCCCCCTGTTCATGGAGATCCTGCGGCGCTGCACAGATGAACTTGCCCGGCATAATTCTTCTCTCCTCAACATTTTCTTAGACCGCACCATCACCCACCAGAACCTGCGCTGCCTGGTAGACACCATGCACTATCTTTTGCGCGTTCCAGCGGATAAGATTCCCTGCCTGGTGGACGGATCTGAACACTTCCTGCGCGACCGGGCACTGCTCAACGACTTTGTCGAATATCTTTACAATTACTGGCGCAACCTGCAGCGCCTGGTCATCTGCGATTCTGAAGGCACCCGCTTTGACAAGCGCCCCTACCGCACTTTCAACAACACGGTGGAACAGCTTACCCATGTGGTGCGCAGCACTTACCGCGACCTGCAGGAAAACATCACCGGAAACCATCCCCGCATTTACCGCCAGGTACGCGCCGGGGCAGAGATTGCCACCATTGCTCTGCCGCGCGACCTTGTGTACCCCGAGGATACCTACAATAATTATCAGAAGTTGAGTTCGATCCCGATCATCCGCCAGGTGTTGACTTACCCCCCTTTGATCTTTAATCCACCCATGAACAAACGCTCCGGTGTCTTCGAACGGGTGGATGTCAATCCACTCGACCAGGTAGAACTGCAGAAACACAAGTGGCTGTGTTATCCTGCCCGGGTCGGTGACCTGGTGATCATGGTATATTTCAACCTGCGCTATTTTGACCTGGGCTTTGCCCTCAGCAACCTGTTCGACCTGGCTGATGATGAAGACCTGAAGCGTAAGCCGGACGCCATTTACCTCTACGGGGTTACCGAGCACATCCAGGCCAGCCCTACCAGCAACCAGACCATTTTCTATGATGATGAGGAACATGACATCCTGGTTGGGACTGTGCCAGTAGCGCCTGATTATGGTTACTTTGGCTACCTCAAGAAGATGATCCTGACCCTGCACAACATCAAGATGATGAAACGCCAGCGCATGCCATTCCACGGCGCCATGGTTCATCTTGCCATCAAGGGACGGGGCGAAGCTACCATCTTGATTATGGGCGACACCGGGGCTGGTAAATCTGAGACTCTTGAAGCATTACGCTCCATTGCCGGGGAAGACGTTGAGGATCTGACTATCATTGCTGATGATATGGGTTCCCTGGAGTTGGACGGGAACGGCCGCATCCTGGGTTACGGCAGCGAGATTGGCGCCTTTGTCCGCCTGGATGACCTCAAACCCGGCTATGCTTTCGGGCAGATCGACCGCACCATTATCATGAGTCCGGCCCAGACCAATTCCAGGGTTGTGCTGCCTGTTACCACTTTCGATACGATCGTGCGCGGGTACCCGGTGGACTTCATACTCTACGCGAACAACTACGACACAGTCAGCGCAGATACCCCCTTCATTGACCGCTTCGAAACCGCAGCCGATGCCATGCAGGTATTCCGCGCCGGGGTTGTCATGAGCAAAGGCACCACCACGACCACCGGCAAAGTGCACACATACTTTGCTAATGTCTTCGGCCCCGAGCAGTACCAGCCAATGCATGAAGCCATTGCGGAAAAGTACTTTAAAGCATTTTTCGATCGGGGTGTTTTTGTGGGTCAGATGCGCACCCAGCTGGGTGTGCCTGGTATGGAACAACAAGGGCCCGAACTGGCTGCCCGGGCGCTTTTACAGCTGGTCGGCAGCAATCGGCAGGCATAGTTCATTCAAGGTTACCAACAAATCAACTGCTGACCGGCTTATGGAATGCAACTCTCTGGCATGAGCTCAAGCCGGTAGGGAGTATCTTTGGGGGAAAAGTAAACCCTGTCTTCCAGCAGGGCATAACCCTGGCCGAAATACTCATTAAAGATCAACCTGAACGTATTAACCGGGGTGATAGAAGGGTACACTGCTTCCGGATCAGCGCCCGGCAGGTAGTAGGCATTCAGAATCTGGTTGCGGTCATTCGAGCGCACATATCCGTGGTCGCCCTGTAGAATAATGATGGGCGGCTGGCTCGATTTTTCCAGGATCGATTTAATCACTTCTATGATGCGTTTATCGGCAAACATCACCTGTTCAAGATATGCCTGGTCATCCTCTTTGCTGTTTAGCCGCATGCTGCCATCTGGATTAAAAACAAACGGCTGGTGGGTGGTAAACAGGTGCGCCAGCACAAATTTCGCCCCCTCGACCTCTGGCATCTTTTCCAGCATTTCAAGAGCATACACATTTTCCTGGTACTGGCGGTATGTCCGGCTCCGGAACAAGTCTGCATTCGGATTGATAGCTTTAAGGATCGACTCAGGCAGGAAATTGAACAGGTCAGGTTTGGCTTGCTGCCCCTCAACCACAACCCGCAGGGCTGTGGTGCGGAAAAACAGATACTGGAAATTAAGTGATTCGAGCCGGCGATAAAAAGGCAGACCTTTCTCAAGGTCAATGTACAGGTCCGAGTCCTTGATGTCGATGAAGGGATACAGGGCTTTGAAAGTAACAAACTGGTATCCCAGACCTTCAAACTGCTCCCTAACCCGGCTATGGAGGATATAGTCCTTAAAGTCATTGGCATTGATCTCAGCCTCATTCAGGAGCATTGGGGCGTCCAGTTCGGATACATAGTCCATATTCAGGGAGGAGGAAACAGAAAAAACTGTGTTGGAATAATTACTCTGGGTGCAGTCTGGAACTATAAAACCAAGCGACTCAAGCTCAGCAATGAACTCGCTGTTGTCAAAATCATACCGTTTTGCAAAAACATCCTGCCTGCCGTAGCTGTCGAGGATGATGTAATATACATCCGGTTTGCTGCCATTAAGCGTAGAACCGGGCGCAGTTTGCTCCATGCTTGAAGCAGCGTCTGAGGTTTGCTTTGGAGTGCGGAAATACTGGCCAGCCAGAGCAATCGCTGCTGTCACCAGCAAAACAGCCGCAAACAGATTGGCAATGCGGAACACAGTCGGGGAAACCTCTTTGCTGCGCAGCACGATCCAGTTTGCTGCAATTACGACTATTATCCAAACGGGCAACAGGTACCGGTGCCTGCCATAGACAAAGCCAGCGACCTGCCTGCCATCCACCAGCTCAAACACATGCCCATAAAGATAGAAGAAAATGAGCAGCAAAGCTGCCATCAAAATGCGCTTCTTTTTATTCCTGGTGATCAACAGCGGCAGGAGGAAAATGATGCCAGCGAATAAGACCGAAAACGCCAGCGACCGCCAGACAGCATAACCGGGTATCTGGTCATAATTGGCATTCCATAACGCCAGCACGGGGTAGATCGGCAAGATGAGCACGAACCAGGGAAAGTCATTTACCCAGTGGGTTTTGCTTGATTGGTTTTTCACAGGGTTTGCAGCTTTTGTTCCAAAGTTAACAGGTATGAATTCATTGTGTAATTCATGTGCAATATTAACCGCTCAAGTGTAGTATGGTCAATGGTACTGTATCCACTTATTATCACAAAATTCAACCATATCTTGTCCGGATTTTTCGGTACAATTGGTGGCAAGAATTCTACCGCCTTTTATCCACTCAAACCATCAGGGAGCAGCCCATGCAAATAGAAATCGCCACCCAGCTAACCGAAGAAATCGTTGAAGCATTCAACCGCCTGATACCCCAGTTGTCTTCTTCCAGCGCCATCCCGACCCGGGCAGAGCTGGAAGAACTGGTAACTTCTCCCTGCAATTCGGTCATCCTCGTCCGGCACGAAAACTTTGACAACCGTATTATGGGAACACTCACCCTGGTCACATTTCGCATCCCCACCGGTGTCCGCTCCTGGATCGAGGACGTGGTGGTGGATGAAGCTGCCCGCGGCAAAGGCCTGGGCAAAGCCCTCACCCTGGCTGCTCTCGACCAGGCACGCAGCCTGGGCGCCCGGACGGTTGACCTGACGTCGCGGCCCAGCCGCGAGGCCGCCAACAAGCTGTATCAGTCGGTCGGGTTTGAGTTGCGCCACAGCAACCTGTACCGCTTTACGCTGTAATCCTTTTAGGTTGATCAAAAAAATCATACAAGGAAAATACCTTGTGTGATTTTCTATTTGTGAAATTACTCCCGCCGTAAGCCTGCGGTTACCTGTTTGTCAGATATTGAACCGGATGGTGATCACATCCCCGTCTTTGACGATGTACTCTTTGCCCTCCAGGCGGAACTTACCCTTCCCTTTAACCTCGTGCATCCCGCCGGCTTCCACCAGGTCTTCGTACGCCACTACCTCAGCCCGGATAAAGCCTTTCTGCAGGTCGGTATGGATCTCGCCTGCAGCTTCAGGCGCGGTAGCGCCTTTTCGCACAGTCCAGGCGCGCACCTCGTCCGGGCCAACAGTAAAGAAGGATTCCAACCCAAGCAGGTCATATGAAAGGCGGATCATGCGGTTAAGACTGGGTTCAGCGATACCGTACTCATCCAGGAAGCTTTGCATCTCATCGAGCGGTAATTGAGCAATGTCCATTTCCAGCTTGCCTTGTAAAGCCACCACCTTGCTCGCTTTGTGGTCATATGCGATTTCCGGTGATTCCTGGCTTTCGGAAAGGTTGAGCAACAAAAGGACCGGCTTGCGGCTGAGCAACCCAAAACCGGAGATCATCTTCTCTTCCTCGGCAGTGATATCCATATCCCGGAGCGGCTTCTCTTCGCTTAAAAAGGCGTGGAATTTTGTGAACAATTCCTGCTCATGCTCAATGACAGCCTTGTCTCTGCCGGCGCCTTTTTTGCGTTCCTCGTTCAGGCGTTCCAGCTTGCGCTCTGTGGCAATCAAGTCATTCAGGATAAACTCACTGTCCATGGTGTGGATGTCCCGGCGGGGATCAACCGATCCTGCCAGGTGCGGTACGGCATCATCTTCGAAACAGCGCACCACATGGATGAACCCGTCCATCTGGGTCAACTGGTTGAGAAGGTTGCCCGAAATGCCGCTTGAACCGGCCGAACCATCCAGCCCGGCGATGTCAGAGTATGTCACCTTGGCATAGATGGTCTTCTTTGGCTGGAACATGGCGCTCAGCGTGTCCACCCTGGGGTCCGGCACATCCACCACAGCGGTGTGTACTTCGATTTTCCCGCTAACCATGCCGGTGGGCTGGCTGCCGCGCGTGAGCGCGTTAAAAATGGTTGTTTTTCCAGATTGCGGAAGTCCGATTATTCCCAATCTCATTGATTCTTTTCGATACCTTGACCCTTCACAAAAATGTGGATATACTCTTTTCACCACGCCGAAGTGGCGGAACAGGCAGACGCGCACGACTCAAAATCGTGTACCGAAAGGTATGTGGGTTCGATTCCCACCTTCGGCACTCAAATTATAGCATACGCTCCAGGACAACCTGGAGCGCGATGGTTTAATACAGAGTTTGCTCATTCTGGTTGCATCAATCGGCAGGATAAGTAAAATCATAGGTGGGGTTTATCTGCCCGGAAATGGCCGCCTGAACAGGAGGAGAAGATGGAGAAAAAATTACGCTGGTACGACCTGTTGACCATCAACAGTTACTGGCTCGGTATCAATATCGCTACCGGCATTATCACTCCCGTGCTGCTGCCTGCCCTGGTGGTTCTGTTCATGCCGCCCGAACAGAAGAATACCAACCTGGCGCTGGTACGCATGATCGGGTTGGCGGTTGCCATGCTGGTGCAGCCCCTGGCCGGCCTTTTCAGCGACCGTAGCACCCACAAACTCGGCAGAAGGCGTCCTTTCATCTTCGCTGGGGCTGTGCTTAATGTTGTTTTCCTGATCGTTATTGGTGCATCTACCCTGTTTTACGATCCTGCTGCTTCCAGCAGTACAGTCACCTCTTCCGGTTTTACCACCGCTTTCCTGGTGTTGATCCTTGGTAATTTCCTCTGGCAAATTTCCACCAACATCGGGCATGGCGCCCTGCAGGGCTTGATTCCGGACCTGGTACCAGATGACCAGCGCGGGAAAGCATCCGGCATTAAGGCTGTGTTTGAGCTGCTGCCATCCATTCTCATCGCTCTGCTGGGAATCGGGGCACTGGTGGACAACCACAAATTCTGGCAGGTGATCATTATCATCATGGCAGGCTACGTTATCACCATGCTGATCACTATGATCTGGGTTAAAGAGAAACCGCTCGAACAAAAACCTGCCGATAAGATGCAGGAGCAGGTTCTGCGTATCATATTCCTGACCATCATCTTTGTGGTTTTCGTGATCGGCGCACAATACCTGGTGCGCGCCAGCACTACCATCCTTCCAGAAGGCTCATCCAGGGTTGGGAATATCCTGATTGTCGGTCTGACCGGTCTGCTTGCCATGGCTGGCGCAGTGCTGCTGGGGGTGTATGTTGGCGCCAGGGTGGGTATTGGGAAGGAAGCCAACTCGCAGAAACGTTTCATCTGGTGGGTAGTGAACCGGCTGCTCTTCCTGGCTGCCATCGGCTCAGTGCAGGGATTTGTACAGTACTTCCTGGCGGATGTGCTGCTCGTACCGGAACCAGCCACCACTACAACCTATTTGATGATGATCATCGCCATATTCCTCCTGATATCAGCCCTTGCCGGCGGCTACATGTCGGATAAAGTCGGGCGGGCAAAACTGGTCGGCGCAGCCGGGCTGATTGCGGCAGCAGGCACCGTTTTACTGTTGTTCTCCAAATCTATTCCCATGGTGATCGTCAGCGGCAGCATCATTGGACTGGGCACTGGATTATTCTTCACTACCAACTGGGCGCTTGGAACCGACCTGGTACCGGCAGATAAAGCAGGCAAATACCTGGGCATCTCGAACCTGGCTGGTGCAGGGGCAGGCATTGTGGGCGCCGGTATTGGCGGCCCGATGGCAGATTTCTTCAACGGCATGCAACAAGGCCTGGGCTACCAGGTGATCTTTGCCATCTATGCGGCCTTGTTCGTGTTATCCACTGTCATCCTGGCGACCAGGATCGCCAGGAAACAGGGGCTGTAACCTGCAGGTCCTGTCCGTTTGTAATTGTTTTCGTAATTTCAACGCTTTCGGCCTTCTGGCCATGGATTTCTCCAGGGCCAGTTTATGTTGATACCATTTTAAGCAGCCTGCCTGCCGGTCCTCTATTATGTCCAATTGCAAATCTGCGGTCAATTTGTCAGACAAAGCACCATTTTCCTTTTGTTTTTTCTCATTTGGAGTACAATAGCAAAGGATGCAAGCCCCCAGATAAACCTTTACACAACTCTTTATACCGGAGAGGAACCTCCACATGGCAGCATTATCCTTTTTAAACAAAGACCGCACCATTGCAGGACCTGGATTTAACCGCTGGCTGGTGCCGCCAGCCGCCCTGGCAATCCATCTTTGTATTGGTATGGCATACGGTTTTTCCGTTTTTTGGCTTCCCCTATCAAGGCTGATCGGGATCAAGGAATCAGTTGTCTGCCCGGCTGACATGAGCTTCTTTCAGCAGGTATTCACCACCAAATGCGACTGGCCGGTCTCCATGGTTGGCTGGATGTACACCCTGTTCTTTGTCTTCCTGGGCCTTTCTGCAGCCACCTTCGGCAATTGGCTGGAGCACGCCGGACCACGCAAAGCAGGTGTTGTTTCTGCATTATGCTGGTGTGGCGGGTTGGTTATCTCAGCCATCGGTGTCATCCTGCACCAGGTCTGGATGCTATGGCTGGGTTCCGGTGTGATCGGCGGCATCGGCCTCGGGCTGGGGTACATTTCCCCCGTCTCCACTCTGATCAAATGGTTCCCCGACAAGCGTGGCATGGCAACCGGCATGGCAATCATGGGTTTCGGCGGCGGCGCTATGATCGGCGCTCCCCTTGCCAACAGCCTGATGAACTTCTACGCATCCGAAACCAGCGTGGGTGTCTGGCAGACCTTCCTCACCCTGGCAGTGGTCTACTTTGCATTCATGCTTTTTGGAGCACTCTCCTACCGAGTACCCCCATCCGGCTGGCTGCCCAAAGGCTGGACGCCACCGGTTGAGAAGAACAAGAACACCATGATCACCCACCGGCACATGCACGTTAAAAACGCCATGAAAACCCCCCAGTTCTGGTTGTTGTGGGGCGTTCTTTGCTTGAATGTGTCCGCCAGTATCGGTATCATCGGCATGGCATCACCCATGCTGCAGGAGGTCTTTGCCGGCAGGTTGATCGGGGTAAATTTAGCGTTTGAGAACTTAAGTACCGAACAGCTGGTCAAGATCGCTACCATCGGGGCAGGTTTCGCCGGGCTGCTTTCCGTGTTCAATATTGCCGGACGGTTCGTTTGGGCATCCCTTTCAGATTACATAGGCCGTAAGACAACTTTCTTCATTTTCTTTGTGCTAGGCGCGTTGCTCTACCTGGCAGTACCTTTCCTGGCGAAATCCAACAGCCTGGGTTTGTTTGTGGCAGCTTTCTGCATCATCGTCTCGATGTATGGCGGCGGGTTTGCCACCATCCCGGCTTACCTGGCAGACATGTTCGGCACCCAGATGGTGGGGGCTATCCATGGCAGGCTGCTCACTGCCTGGTCAACCGCGGGCGTGATCGGCCCAGTCCTGGTAAACTACCTGCGCGAGTACCAGCTCAACCGGGGTGTACCCCATCACATGGCATACGACATGACCTTCTACATCCTGGCGGCGCTGCTGGTGGGCGGTTTCATCTGCAACCTGCTGGTACGCCCGGTCAAAGAAAAATTCTTTATGACGGATGAAGAACTGGCACATGAAAAGAAGCTGGCGCATGATAAAGCGCTTGAAGAAGTGGTCGAATCTGGAAAAACCGTTAATGGTGTTGGTTCTGCCAGCAAGCCAGTCCTGGTGTTCATTGCCTGGGCTGTAGTTGGCATCCCGCTGGTTTACGGGTTCTGGAACACGGTCGAAAAAGCCATCCAGCTCTTCCAGTAAAAAAAGAATGTAGTAAATCAAAGAATTTCAACCTCCACCACCCGGTGGAGGTTTTGTTCTCCAGATTGTACACAAAATGCAGAACGGGCAGGGTAGTGGTATGATACCAATGTCCACTTCAAGAAATCAACAGGAGAAATCTGATGACCACCCACACTCCCATTGAAATCAGCCCCCACAGTGCCCAGCGCCTGCAGGAAGAGCAGGTAGTCTGGCTGACCACGGTCAGCGCTGATGGTACACCGCAGCCAAACCCGGTCTGGTTCATCTGGAAGGATGGCACGTTTGTGACCTATACCCGTCCATATTCCGCAAAAGTAAAGAACATGCTCAGGAATAATCGCGTGTCGATCAACCTGGAAGGCGCTGAACTGCTCGGAGGGGATGTGGTGATCTTTACCGGCGCAGCCGAGGTCACCTTTAATCCTGCCCTTCCCAGGCCGGAGTACCAGTATAAATATGCTGAAGCGATCCAGGCTTTTGGATTCGAAGTCCCCGGCTATTTTGATGCCTACAGCGCCGAGATCCGGATGACCCCCGACAGGGTGCGGGTTGTAAAGTAACAGTCAAGATAAGGATTTATTACAGAAAGAAAGGAGGATGGCAGACACCACCCTCCTTTCTTAATTACGGGTCAAAATACACCGGGTTGGAGATCAAAGCCGGCAGCATCGGCAGCCCGGGCAGGAAAGCCCGGTAAACTTCGACCCGTGCGAAACCCGGCTGCGGCATGGTGTAAACCGCCTCAAAACTACCGTCTGCGGGAGCCTGCAGAAGCACATCGCCGCCGGAAGCTGTGACTACCTTGACTACATCGCCGGCCAACAATCCATTTACGGTCACCTGCATTTCTTTTACTTCAGTCCATCGCACACTGTCCCCCAGCATGGCATCGCCGGCTGTCAGGTCCAGGGATGGACCGTTCGGGGCAAAGGTGATATAGGCATGCCCCTGGCGTAAAGCATCCAGGATTCCTTTCACACTCTGCGAACGGGCATACACGCAGGTAGTCGGTCCGCCCAGGAAAATAAAGGGGGTATCCCGGTGATAATCGCTCCCGCCGGTGATCGGCACCTTTTTCCCGGCAGACAGCATGCTGTGCCACAACTTGAGCGCTTTAAGGTTCGACTCGCGCATCGGACCATTCCAGACCTCCAGGCAGTCGAATGGCAGGCTGTTGATATCATAAGAAAGTTTAGCCACTTCCTCATACGGATGGTTAATCACCACCAGTGCTCCGCGGTCGCGCGCTGACTGGAATCGCTCGAGCGTTTCCTCCAGTGAATTGGTGGCAAATGGGGCATCATAAGGCTTGGCGCACCCCAGGAAATTAGCATGGCACATGTAATGGGTCCACTCAATGCCCGGGATAAATGTCACCCCATGCATGCGGGGTAAAGCATCCGGTGTAACCATCTGGTTATGGTCAGTAATTGCCACAAAATCCAATCCATGCCGCTGCGCCTTCCAGCCCAGCTCCTCAGCCGTGTGCACCCCGTCAGACGCCAGGGTATGGGTGTGCAGGTCGCCTTTCAGCAGCCTCACCTTCTCGGGCACGAAGGTGATCTCATACTCCACATTCACCCCATCGGGTGCAACTTTGTAGGCGCCTACCAGTATCTGCCATTCGCCGGGGACAGGTTCGTGCGGCAGGTAACCAGGTGTTGCCCAGGCGGCGCTTATGGTGATCTCGTTCTTGTCCGAACCGGATGCGCCAACCTGCGTTCCATCCGGGGCGATCAGCCCCAGGTCAATGGTGTTCACGTTTTGCCGGTTGGTGAATAAACCACCTGGCAGCCTGGTTTTCTCTCCCGTACTGCGCGGGTAACGGTAGATCAGGGTGAAGCTTTCCACCCCTTCCGGCAGGTGAAATGGCTGTGTAAAGTAAGTGCCCTCCTGTTCCTTGCGGATGTTCAGGGAAACCGTAATCGATTGGCTCATACGGGCATCTTCCTCATTTTTCAAGTGGACCCAGGACTAACGACAGAATACGCTTGATCTCTGAATCCCAGAAGTACCAGTCGTGTTTGCCTTCCTCTTCATGGTAGTACGATGTAAATCCCATCTTCTGGCAGGAGGCATAGAATAGTTTACTCAGCGGGTAGAGGTCATCCTGCCGGCCGCAGGAGATATACAGGTCTGGTAGCTGCACCTTGCTTTCAGCCGCTCTGCGCAGCCAGACTTCCGGGTCATGTTCGCTGCCGGACAGTTTGTTCAGGTCGCCAAAGAGGAATTGGAATTCGGGTTTTCGCGGATCATCGGGGTACTGTTGTAAATGGTTAAGCGAAAGCAGTCCGGAAAAAGTGGCGGCAACCGAATAGCGTTCAGGGTGCAGCAAGGCAGCCTTCATGGCGCCATACCCGCCCATTGACAGGCCAGCAATGAAAGTATCTTCGCGCCTGGGCGCCAGGTGAAATACATCATCAAGGTACTGCGGAAGCTCATCCACCAGGTAAGAGAAATAGTCGATCCCATTCGGCTGGTCGATGTAGAAACTGCGCCCAACAGACGGCATCACTACCACCAGTCCGTAATCTTTTGCAAGCGTCTCGATCGAAGAGTAGCGCTGCCAGGCGCTGCCGTCATCGCTCAACCCGTGCAGCAGGTAAAGCACCTTGCGCTCCCGCACCGGGACCCCATTCATACGCTTGGGATCGGGCAGGATGATATTGAGTGGGATGCACATTTTAACTGTATCAGGTACATGATCCATTCTGATGAGTGCCATAACTCCTCCTTATCCTTCACTCCCGGCTGTGGTGTCAACCGGCAGGCTTTGTTCAGGTTCAACCGGTCTGCCTGGCAGGGGTTCGCCACCATCTCCAGGTTTGGCGGGTTCATCCTTAAAATCAATGAACCACGAGAACCCAAAACTGATTAGCATCAGCACCAATGGAAAATAAGTCAGCATAAACCTGGCTGCCGCACCCGGCTGGGGGCCGGGATTGTCGCCGCTTTCAAACCCGTAAATGGTTGCCACCAGCACAAACGCAAAACTGGTAAACAGGCCATTCAGGCGGTTCATGAACCCGAGGGCGTTGTTGATGATCCCCTCGCGGCGTACATTATGTTTGCGGGTGTCTTCATCCATAATCTTGGCGCCGATCAGGTCCATGGTGGTGATCACACCGGCAAAACCAAAGCCCACCAGGGCTGCCCCGATCATGGCAGTCGACAGTGAGAATGCAAATGATAACGCCAGGAATGCCACCGCAAGGGAGAGCAAAGCCAGCCGCCAGATCTTCATCAAGCCATGTTTACGCACCAAAGCCGCCCACACTGCCACGCAGGCAATGGCGATGACCAGCACGGAGGCGAATAGCAGCGTGGATTGACCGGAACTGATCTCCAGGGTGTACTTGGCATAAAAAGGCAGCGACCCCAACACCAGTGCCATGGCTGCGCTGTAGAACGCATTGGCCAGGCCGCCGATCCAGAATTTGCGGTTAGTAATCACGCTCTTGATGCTGTCCCACAACTTCGGCTTTTCTTTGACCTCTTCCATGCTGACTTCCTGGCTGGTGAAGGTCATATACAGGATCACCCCCCCGCCCAGGATACCGTACACAATGGATGTAAGGCTGTACCCCAGTGCATCGGTCACAATGGGGGTGAGCGCGATGCTGATGATCATAGCCACCAGCTGGAACGCCTGGCGCAGGGCATTTGTGGAGGCACGGCTGGCATCCGTGGTGAACAACTCAGGGAAGAGCGCCCCATAGTTGGCATTGATCACCGAATCCAGTGTGCCGGTGAAGATGTACAGAAGCAGGCAGTAGATGAAAAGCGGGCTGTCCTTCAGCGCAGGCGGCGAGTAGAACAGGATGAAGCCGAGGATGAGGAGTGGCGTACCGATCACCAGCCACGGGCGCCGGCGTCCCCAGCGCGTACGGGTGCGGTCAGAAAGATACCCGTAAACCAGGTTATCGGTCGCATCGATGAAGGTGTAAATGAACAGGATCGTTGCAAATTGGGTGGTCTTCAGCCCAAGCCGATCCACATAAAAGATGGCTGCAAAAGTTTTGAACATATTAATCGGGATGGATGTCCCGAACATGCCGATGGCGTAATTGAACGACTTCATGTTGAGTTTTTTAGCCATGCTTTTTGCTCTCCCTGATTCAAATATGTTGGTAATGGACATTTCCAACCACAATCTGGTTGTATTATGCCCCAGTTTCGCATACAGCGAAAGCACAAGCGGATATAGAAACATACCTCCGATTCCCTCATTATTTTTGTATATATGGTATACTTCGCCCCTGGCTCACAGAGAGCCAATCGTTATTGGGAAATGTATTGATGCTTCGGAAGATTGCCCGGCGATGAAAGACAGCCGGGTTTTTTGTTGGCAGTTGCGCCGTTCCGCAAGGAAAACGCAAAGATTGTTCTTCAGCCCGTGGGTTTCTGCAATCATCAATATGCTTCACTGAAAAATTTAAGGAGTATTGATGATTACAGATTTTACCCAACTGTCTTTGCACCCGCAGCTGGTGCAGGCAGTCACTGAGCAGGGCTACACCAACCCAACCCCTATCCAGGCAGGCGTTATCCCGCTCATGCTGGCCGGGCATGATGTTATCGGCCAGGCACAGACCGGCACAGGCAAAACTGCCGCCTTTGCCCTCCCCATGATCCACAACCTGGAACCCCACCAGAAATTACCCCAGGGTCTTGTCCTAACGCCAACCCGCGAACTGGCTTTGCAGGTAGCCGGGGCAATGACCGAATACGGCCGCCACAGCGGCGCCCGGGTCCTGGCAGTATATGGCGGGCAGGCATATGGACCGCAAATTGACCGGCTGCAACGCGGTGTTGACATCATCGTCGGCACACCCGGCCGCTTGATCGACCTGATCGAGCGCAAAGTACTCAACCTGAGCCAGGTCCACACCCTGGTGCTGGACGAAGCAGATGAGATGCTCAGTATGGGTTTCGTGGAAGATATAGAAACCATCCTTTCCAGCACACCCTTCACCCGCCAAACCGCCCTTTTTTCTGCCACCATGCCGGCCGAGATCCGGCGCCTGGCAGAGCAATACATGAACAACCCGCAATCGGTCAGCATCCAGCGCGACCAGGTTACGGTGGATACGATCGAACAACGGTTTTACCTGGTGCGTGAAAACAACAAAGTGGCTGCCCTCACCCGCCTGTTCGAGGTGGAAGAGATCAGCAGCGCTTTGATCTTTGTGCGCACCCGGATTGAGACCGGCGACCTGGCAGGTGAGTTGACCGCCAGGGGTTATCCAGCCGAAGCCTTAAGCGGCGAATTAAGCCAGGATGCGCGCGAACGCACGCTCAACCGTTTCCGCCAGAACCAGATCAAAGTGGTTGTGGCAACCGATGTAGCTGCCCGCGGACTCGATATTGATGACATCTCGCATGTTTTCAACTACTCCCTGCCGGATGACCCTGAGATCTACGTCCACCGCATCGGCCGCACCGGCCGTGCCGGTAAGACTGGTATTGCCATCACCCTTGTCTCTCCCTCGGAACGCCGCAGGCTGGGCCAGGTGGAGCATTTCCTGCGAAAGAAGATCCAGCAGGCAAGCATCCCGACTGAAGAAGACATCCGTGCCCACCGTGAGCAGCTTTTAGCGAACAAAGTGATGGTATGGCTGAAGCGCGGCCGCTGCTTGAACGAGCGGGCTATGGCTGAGAGGATGATTGCCGAGGGCTTTGATGCACTCGATATCGCTGCTGCAGCCCTGAAGGTCGCCCGCGCCGAGGAAAAACAACGCCCGATCTATCCCATCCAGGCGGTGCAGGAAACCCGGCCTGAGCCAAAACCAGCCAGGAAAAGCAGCGAACCCTTACGCCGCAGTGTAAACCAGAATTCCTTTGAGCCCGGCATGCTGCGCCTGCAGCTGAATATCGGCCGCCAACAGGGCATCAAACCAGGTGAGATCGTGGGCGTGATTGCCAAACGGGCAGACATCCCCGGCAGTGCAATCGGCAAGATCCGCATCCAGGACAATCACACCTTCGTGGATGTACCGGAAGAGATGGTGCAGCACGTGATTACCTGCACCCGCGATGTTTCCATCCGCAAGATGCGCATGGATTTGCAACTGGCTTAACCAATACCTGAACAGTGATCGATCAACAACCCAACCAGACAACATGGTTGGGTTGTTCTCTACTTTCTTCCGGGCAGCTGATCCATGGTATTCCAGGTGTGATGGATCGCTTTTTTCCACATGTTGAAATTCCGATTAACCGTGCTATGTTGGTCAAGGATAAAATTTACCGGTGCCGGACCAGGTTACTGTTAGTTTTCCCTTTCTTCAGGAGGGCTAACCATGAAGGCAAACCTCATTTCACCCCGTGAACTGGGGGAGCGGATAGTCCTGGCTCTCTTTTTCATAGCAGCGGGTTTCCTCATTTTTACAAAATTCAGCCCTTACGGGCCCAAACCTACAGGCATTGGAAGTTACCTGGGCAGGATCATCCTGATTGCAGGCCTGCTCTTGATCGCATTCATCTTGAAACGCAGCAGCTACAAGATATACTGGCTGGTTCCCTATGGGCTTTTCATCATGGCGCTTACAGTAACCCTGGATTGGATTTTCGGCCGTTTCATGGTGGACACCTTGAATATTACGACCGACTCCCCCAGGGTAAACGCGTTAATGAAATTGAATGAAGCGGTACTGATCATCGTGGTGATCCTCTTTTTCACCCGGGTGTCCGAATCAAGTTTCGGCTCTATTTACGTGCAGTAAGGCAACAGGAAATGGGGCATCATTATTGGGCTGGCAACATTTGTCCTGGCAGTTGCTGTATCCAATCTCGGGGCAAAATACTTGTTCATGGCGCAGAACCTTACCCTCGAACGCGTGGTCCCATGGATCCCTTGGCTTCTGATCTATGTCCTGTCAAACGGTGCCATGGAAGAACTGCTTTTCCGCGGATTGTTTTTACAGAAACTGGAACCCTTTTTTGGAAAACTGCTTTCAAATATCCTGATTGCATTTGTCTTTACCAGCCTGCATTCATTTGCGAATTACACTTCAGAAATGACAATTTTCATCGCTGTCGTGACCTTGCTTGCCATCCTGTGGGGATACATCATGCAAAAAACCAGCAGCGCACTGGCATCCATCCTCTTCCATGCCGGGGTGGACATTTCCATCATGCTAGGCATGTTTTCAAACCTGTAATGCCGTCGTTCAAGTTTCTGCGCTATGATATAGTAGCAAATAAGAAGTGAAAGGATGAATGTTGGCGATACCGATCGTTACGGTGAAGGATTTCCGCAAACAATATGGCTCATTCACTGCCGTAGATGGGATATCTTTCGAGATCCACGAGGGAGAAATTTTTGGGCTGCTGGGTCCCAACGGGGCTGGGAAAACCAGCACCCTGGAATGTCTGGAAGGGTTGCGTAAACCGGACGGTGGCTCCTTGCAGATCGCCGGGCTTGACCCGGCTGCGGATTCACAGAAATTGCGCAACCTGATCGGTGTCCAGCTTCAGGCTGCCGGCCTGCCGGAGAGTATCACCCCGCGCGAAGCCATGCGCTTGTTTTGCTCTTACCATAATGTTGCTCCCCGGTTTGACCTGCTGGAACGGCTGGGCATCAGCGAGAAAAGCCAAACCCAGTTCTATGAGCTCTCAGCCGGACAACAAAGGCGGCTGGTGCTGGCCCTGGCTGTTGCCCATGATCCCAAAGTGCTCTTCCTGGATGAGCCAACCGCTGGGCTGGATGTGGCATCACGGGTTGAGCTGCATTCCCTCATGGAAGAGCTACAGGCCAAAGGAACCACGATCCTCCTGGCAACCCACGACATGGCTGAGGCTGAGGATATGTCCGACCGGGTAGCAATCCTGCTCAAGGGCAAGCTGGCAGCTATCGGCACCCCCATGCAGATCACCGCGACCGGTGCTGGATTGACCAGGATCTCCATCCACACCGAATGTGATTCCCTGCTCCACCCTGTGATCACTTTCCCGTCTGTTCAACACTTCAAGGTCGAAGAACAATACATCATCTACTTCAGCCAGAATGTCGGTGTAACCCTGGCCGAAATCATAGCATCGATCAATGTGCACAAAGACACCATCATTGACCTGCGGGTGGAGCGCCCCTCCCTGGAAGACCGCTTCCTGGAAATTACCAGCAGGGGAGGTGTCCGATGAAAGCATTCATGAACCACCTTGCCTTTGAATTTGGGACCGGGGTACGCAATAAGAACCTGCTGCTGATGAATTACCTTTTCCCGCTGGGTTTCTACCTCTTGATGGGTTTCATCATGCCGGCGATCAACCCGCCTTTCCGCGAAACGCTCATTCCAGCCATGGTGGTCTTTGCGATACTTTCTGCAGCCATGCTGGGCATCCCTGATCCGCTGGTAAATGCCAGGGAGAATGGGATATTCCGCAGCTATAAGATCAACGGCGTCCCAGCTTTGTCCATCCTGGTTATCCCGGTTATTACAACCACACTGCACCTGCTGATCATAGCATTTATCATCACATTGTCAGCCCCTTTGCTTTTCGCAGTAACTTACCCTGTTGACCTGTCCGGGTTTATCCTGACCTTCATTGCAATGGCAATGGCCAGCTGCGGTACAGCAGTCTTGATCGGCGTAGTAGCTTCCAGTTCGAGGATGACTGTCCTGTGGTCGCAGCTGATCTTTGTGCCATCCATCCTGCTAGGCGGGGTGATGATCCCGTACAGCATGCTGCCAGGCGTAGCGAATAAGTTATCGCAGATCCTGCCAGCCACCCATGCCATGAATGCCTTTCGGGGATTAGCAATAGGCCTGCCGGCTGATTTTTCAGCCTGGGGATCTATCATCATCCTGGTGCTTACAGGAATTTTCGGGTTTGGGCTGGCATTATTCCTTTTCAGCTGGGACAGCCGTAATACCAGGCGCCGCGGTCCCACCTGGCTGGCTTTCCTGGTACTGCTGCCAAGCATCGCAGGGATGTTTTTTCTCGGGTAAGCCGTCTCCTATTTTCCATCTGACCCGTCTATGATTCTGCCAGGATGACCCTGGCGATTCCGCATTTTTCCCTATTCGAACTGGAAGCTGTCAAGGAAGTGGTTGTAATACTCCCATTCCTCTTTGTCACCGGTATGCAGGATGACGATGGTGTACAGTTGCCCGTTATGGACAAATAAAAGCGATCATCGGCATAGGACTGCCCGCTGCGCGGCTTGCGGGTATGTACCGCAATAACCCCGGCGATTTTCCTGTTTTCAGCGAGTTCCTCGCCCAACAGGTAGTGGTCTTGCAGCCATTCACCAGGTCAGCGCCATCAGCCGGGTGATAATCAGGGTTGTCAACCGGGTGGCTCACATAGAACCCCTGCCAGGCGGAAAACCGGTTTATAGTGAACATGGAATGAGTATAAACTATGCCGTTACGTTAATGTCTAGGGCATTTGCAAAAAAATACAGGTTAAAGCCCATGCTTGCCTTCCGGCTGTGCTTCATGGCATAATAGATTTTTACTGCAATGCATAATAACTTCATTCTGCCAGTGATGGACACATTATGAACCCAGCCAGGCAAGCCCCCCGTAAGAAATCTCCGAAACCGCTCATCATCATCCTGCTGCTCATTCTGGTTGTGGCACCAGCCATAGCCGGATTGTGGTTCCTGATTTCCAACCGGACCAATGGAAAAATCATCTCCTCAGGCGAGACACGCCGCTACCTGCTGTATGTTCCGGAATCATATGACCCGGGCTCACCCACACCACTGGTATTCAACATCCATGGGTATGCCCAGTGGCCGGCTAACCAGAAGGATATCAGCAACTGGAATGATCTGGCAGATGAGGAAGGTTTTATCGTGGTGTATCCGATGGGAACCGGCCTGCCTCTGCACTGGGCAACCAGCGCTGCGGTGGATCAGTCGCCAGAAGCGATGAAAGAAGTAACCTTCTTCTCGGACCTGATCGATAAACTTACTACAGAGTACAACATCGACCCGCAGCGTATTTATGCCAGCGGCCTCTCTAACGGCGGAGGAATGTCATTCATGCTTTCCTGTACCCTGGCTGACCGCATCGCTGCCATTGGAACTGTCTCAGGCACTTACCTTTATTCGTGGGAGAGCTGCAGCCCGACACGCCCCGTTCCACTGATTGCTTTTCACGGGGTAGTGGATGAAATTGTCCCCTATTATGGGGGACCGTCGCAGATGTTCGATATCCCCTTCCCGAATATCCCTGATTGGATGGCAGAATATGCCCGCCGGAACGGCTGTACCGCTGAGAACCGGCTGCCAGCACAGGGTCAGGTAACCGGGTGGCACTTTACAGGCTGCAATCAAAACGCCGATGTGATCTTTTACACCATCGCAGACGGCGGGCACAGCTGGCCGGGGGGAGACCCGCTGCCGGAGTTTATCGTCGGCAAGACATCACGGGAAATTGATGCCACCAGGGCGATGTGGCAGTTCTTCCAGGGACACCCATTAATCAACCAGTAAGCTGCTGGCAGGCAGCCATTGCCCCAGCCAGTTTCACCGCCAGGTAATCCAGCTGCTTGCGGTTAATGCGCTGGTCAACCGGCAGGGTGAGCATGCTGCCAGCCATTTCTACCGCAAGGCTGTTCGTGCGGGTAACGGGATGGGAAATGATCTCATCCCAGTGCACCAGCAGGCTGATTTCAGCATCCCCCAGCATATCCAGCACCATGTCCCGGATGGAGGGATCCAGGTAAACTGGCAGCCCGTACGGGGCAACACCTTCAGGTAAACTGGTGAAGAGCGGGGTAACCCCGGGAATGGAACCGGTCTGCTCCAGCAGGTACAGGAAATTCTCTCGGCGGATTCGCCTCATCCCCTGCCAGTCGAGCCGCTCAATGCGCACTTTTTCAACTTCATCCCCGCTTACCACGCCGTCTATCCCATAAAAACGTTCGGCTCGCTCATAAAGCTCCTGCAGTTCTTCCCGGTCATCCCCGCCCGTGAGCAGATACCCCGCCAGGCGCTGGCGGTAAGCACGGATCAACGGCAGGCGCCGGTTGGGTTTCCCGGTGTAACGGCTGATGATGGGCTGCAGGTCAAACCGGGTTTTAAGGTATCCGCCATCGTAAGGCGCCAGCTTGCGCAGGCTGTTGAAGACATAGTCCCCAATGCTGTCCTGCGGAAATCCAGCCTGGGCATTATCTTCGACCACCAGGATGCCATGCTGCTGCAGGTTGCGGATGAAAAGCTGCACTGAGGGCGCAGGCGGGAAACCGAAGTAATTGATGAAGTAAAAAACATCCCCTTCTGCAGCCAATCGGGCAACCTGGTCGATGTTGATCGACAGGTCACGGCTGACTTCGTAGAAGGCGGACTGCAAACCAGCCGGCTGCAGGGCACGGATAATGCTCGGGCACAGGTAAGCCGGCAGCAGCATACGCCTGCACCCTTTTCCGCGCAGAGATTCCCCGATGACCCGCAGGCAAGCCTGACCGCCGTTCAGGAAGTACATCCCGCCGGTATCCAGGCTGGGCTGGTCAGTCATCCAGCGGCCGTCATAGGAAAATTCACCGCCAACAAACAAGCTCCTCATCCTTTCAAGCCATATTGTAGTGTAAATTCAGATACAATACCTGCAATAAAATGCATACCTGGAGGTTGGATGGAAGACAAACAAGTGATGGATTACATGGGGCAGTACACCCCGGAGGTCCAGGAGTTGATCTTCAAGGTGCGCACCAGGCTGGAAAGAGATCTGCCGGATGCGTGGGAATTTGTGGATATCCCTTCCAGGATCATTGCTTACGGTTACAGCCCGAAATAAAAGGACCTTGTTTGCGCCATCGCCCCTTATGCAAATTACATCAACCTGATTTTTCCACCGGAACCCGGTTATCTGACTCCCTTAAAATATTGGCGGGCACCGGAAGGCGCGCCCGCCATGTCAAAATTCAAAGTCTGAACAATACAGAGAAGCCCTGCATTGCAGAGCAGGTTCGCGAGGCAGATCTGCTCACCCGCGGCCGTTAATCTATTCTTCCATCAACTCTTTGGCTTTTTTCACCTGCTTGCCACGCTCTTCCGAGTCCAGGATGCGCTTGCGGATGCGCAGGTTTAGTGGGGTAACCTCCAGCAGCTCATCCTCGCCCAGGAACTCAATCATCTCATCCAGGCTCATACTGCGGGGGGTATTCAAACGTACCTCGATATCCTTGTTGGATGAGCGCATATTGGTCAGGTGTTTCTTCTTGCACACATTGATCACCAGGTCGCCCAGGCGGGGCTGTTCGCCAATGACCATACCTTCATACACTTCAACACCCGCCCCATAGAACAGGGTGCCGCGCTCTTCAGCGTTCTTCAACCCGTAACTGGTGGTTATGCCTGGTTCCCAGGCCACCAGGCTGCCCGTCAGGCGCGAGGTGATCGACTTGACCAGCGGTAAATAACCGTGGAATAGAGTGTTGATCACCCCCATACCGCGCGTAGCCGTCATGAACTGGTAACGGAAACCAAGCAAACCGCGTGTCGGAGCCAGGTAGGTCAGGTGTACACTGCCCGAGTTGCTGTCCTGCATATCCAGCATTTGACCGCGCCGGTTGCCGAGCATCTCGACCACCACACCGACACTGTCTTTGCTGGTCTCAATATGCACTTCCTCAAACGGCTCCAGCATTTCCCCGTCCTCGCCCTGCTTGAAAATCACCTCGGGACGCGATACCTGGAATTCATAACCTTCGCGCCGCATGGTTTCTATCAGGATAACCAGGTGCAGCTCGCCGCGCCCGGAAACCAGGAAGGTATCCGTTGATTCGGTTTCCTCCACCCGCAGGGCAACGTTGCGCTGCAATTCATTAAACAACCGCTCACGCAAGTTGCGCGAGGTGCCCCAGCGGCCGTCCTTGCCTGCCATGGGTGAGGTATTCACACCAAAGGTCATGCGGATGGTAGGTTCTTCCACCCGGATGGGCTCCAGGGCGGTTGGGTTCTCAGGGTCTGCTAGCGTTTCGCCGATAGCAATACCTTCTAGCCCGGCCAGGGCGATGATCTCGCCGGCTTCAGCCTGTTCCACCTCTACCCGCTCAAGCCCCTGGTGAATGTACAGGTAGCGGGCACGCTCGGGAAGGGTTTCACCATCCAGGGTCATGCGTGCCAGCGGGTCGCCGGCATGGATGGTCCCGGCGAAGATGCGGCCGACTGCTGTAACGCCGCGGTAATCGTCATACCCGAGCGTGGTTACCAGCATTTGCAGGGGGGCATCCTTATCCACTTTCGGGCAGGGAATGGAGCGTAGAATCGTCTCAAACAAAGGCTGCAGATCGGGGCCCAGTTCGGGGGTCAGGCTGGCACGCCCGGCAACTGCATTGGCATACACCACCGGGAAATTTGCCTGCTCGTCTGATGCACCCAGCTCAATGAACAGGTCAAAGGTTTTGTTGAGGGTTGCAGTCGGGTCAGCATCCTTGCGGTCAACTTTATTGATCACCACCACGGCATGATGGCCGCGTTCGAGCGCCTTTTTCAACACAGAGCGGGTTTGCGGCATGGGGCCTTCGGCAGCATCCACCAGCAGCAGAACGCCATCAACCATGTTCATCACGCGCTCTACCTCGCCACCGAAATCGGCATGGCCGGGGGTATCCACTATATTGATTTTGACATTTTGCCTGGTGAGGGGATCAACGATCTGGATGGCAGTGTTCTTCGCCAGGATAGTAATCCCGCGTTCGCGTTCCAGGTCATTTGAGTCCATCACCCGTTCGGCAACCTGCTGGTTTGCACGAAAGGTGTGTGCCTGTTTCAACAGCCCATCCACCAGGGTGGTCTTTCCGTGGTCAACATGGGCGATAATGGCAATATTACGGAGGTCAGTTCGTTCTTTCAGCATACTTTCTCTTTCTTTCTGTCAACTCTTTCAGACAAGCGAGAAAGTATACACCAAAAAAGGCATGGCGTGTGCAGGAGTTACCCCCACAGGAGTTACCCCCACAGGAGTTACTCCCGCCTGCCAATTGGAATGAATTCACCCAGCCGGAAGCCGGCTGGAATGAATCCATTTCTGCGCATTCAATTTGAGGTTTGCTCAGGAAAGGAAGTAATACAACGCCACAGCCAGCCCGATACCCACCACCAGCCAGCGCAAGGTAGTCGGCTTAACCTTACTGGCTATCCTGCCCCCCAGCATGCCGCCCAGCAGGGCAAAGACGGCCATGACTGCAGCTACCGGCCATAAGACATTGCCCGAAAAGACAAAAAAGACCGCTGCGGCAACATTGACACTGAGCGAAATGACCTGTTTAAGGGCATTGAGCTTGGTCAGCGAGTCATTGAGGGTCAGGCCAAGCACAGCGATAACGATAACACTCAAGCCTGCGCCAAAGTAACCACCATAAACGGCGGCAAATGCTACCGGTACCACCGACCACAGGATGTGGTCGCTGCTGGCTCCGGCACTGGTAAGACGGTTGTTGACGAATTTTCGCACCGGGTCGGATACCGCCAGCAGCAGCGCAGCCACCAGGATCAGGTAAGGCACGATCTCGCGGAACAGCTTTTCGCCTGTCTGCAGCAACAGGATGCCACCCAGGATGCCGCCAACCACCCCGATCGGAACATAATACACCAGGCGCTTTTTCTGCGCCTTTAAATCTTCGCGCTGGGCTAATGCACCGCCCAGGTAACCGGGGCAGAGCGCCACCGTGTTGGTGATGTTGGCAACCACAGCTGGTATGCCCAGGGCGGTGAGGACGGGGAATGTGATCAGGGTGCCTCCGCCTGCCAGCGCGTTTATTGCCCCGGCAGCCAGCGCTGCAACACCAATAATGACATAATCAAGGATTTCCATGCAGACTTCTTTGAACCAAGGATAAGTTGTTGAAGTATACCCGAACCAGACCAGAAAGACAGACCCCGATGCCTCATCTCTCCATATTCAGCTTCTATTTTCCCAGGTCTTTGGCCAGGGCAACTGCCCCCAGCATGCCTGAACGCGTCCCCAGGACTGGTGCAACTATGTAACTTTCAATATTGGCCAAAATGCTGGGCGTGTGGATATAGCCATTCAGGACCGTCCGCACTTTTTGCTGCACCTTCTGCAGTAATCCTGCCCGCTGCATGACACCCCCGCCCAAAACAATCCGCATGGGAGAAAGGGTCAATACCAGGTTGGCAATCCCAAGTGCCAGGTAATCAGCTTCCAGCTGCCAGGCCGGGTGGTCATCTCCCAGGGTTTCAGCAGGCTGCCCCCAGCGCTGGTTCATGGCAGTTCCTGAAGCCAGGCCTTCCAGGCAAGTACCATGAAACGGGCAGACCCCATCAAACGGGTCGCGGTCGATGTCGCGCGGGAGCAGCAGGTGCCCGGCTTCGCTGTGCAATAAGCCGTGTAGCGGCCTGCCATTTATCAAAGTTCCTACCCCAATACCCGTGCCGACCGTAATGTAAACAAACGGATCCAGTGACCGGTTGGCTTCAACCCAGGTGTGTTCGCCGTAAGCGGCAGCATTGACATCCGTCTCGAATGCTACCGGCACACCCAGGGCTCGCTGTAAAGGGCTGTAGAAATCGGTCATGCTCCAACCCGGTTTTGGCGTATACGTGATGTACCCGAAGGTAGGCGACCCGGGCTGCAGATCTACCGGGCCAAAGGTGCCGATCCCGAGGGCTACCAGCTCGCCCCGGCTGGCGTACGGCTGAAAGAACGCAATTGCGGCAGCAAGCGTCTCATGCGGGGTTGTGGTTGGTATGCGGGTTTCAGCAATGATGTCTTCAGGCGAGCGGGCAATCATGCAGTTGAACTTTGTCCCGCCAGCTTCAATGGCTCCGTACAGAGGCATCATGGTCATCTCTCCACTTCAGGGTAATCAAGCCTATTCTAACCTTGATTGGTGAGCTTGAATACCCGCAGAGCCCGTATTGTCACCCAGGGATCAGGCTCCCCTTTTTTACCGTAACTCAGCCAGGTTTTACCGGCATAATCGTATTCCAGTTTCCAGCGCCCGGCTTCATCTCGTTTATTCCAGATGTATTCCAGGCAATTCTTCAGCCTTCTGTCGTTCACATACCCCAGCACCGCCAGCACCTCAGCGATCTGGAGAATGTCGGTGACATAGAACACCGGGAAACCAAATTTCCACCAGCTACGATTGGGCGGATTTTCCGAACCGGTCGGGTATGCTGCTGTCAGCGGGTCCACTCCCAGCAGGAATTCCACACCGGACTCGATGGCAGACTGGATCAGCGGGGTGCGTTTCTCCTGCGGCAGCAAGCTGAAGGCAAGCATAATTTTCACCGCGCCCCAGGCGCAGGATTGTCCGTAATTGGCCCCGCAGGCAAACAGCGGTCCGCACTTGTGGGCATAATAGCGCAATGGATTGTTTTTCTCTTTTTTATCAGCTATCCCCTCGCCGGTAACGGTGCGCGCCATCCATTCAAAAGCCCCTTCCATGCGAGGATCATCACACCCCAGGGCTGTCAATGCCCAGCAAAGGTTGCCCTGCAGGCAGTCAAAGGTTCCTCCAGGGGCGCGGTTATAGGCAAATTGCCCGTATTCGGTCAGGGCATGAGCAAGGATGTACTGGCAGGCCGTGTCCAGGCGGCTGTCATACTCCAGGCGTGCCCCCAACTGTGCCAGCAGGATTAACGCCCAGACAGAGGAACGGTACTTGGGACCGTAACCTGCACCGGCTTTTTCCCAATATCCTTCCGGCTCCATTTTGGCAAGGATGTGGGCGATCGCGCCTTCCTGGTGTGCATATTCAGCCGCACGCTGGAGTTCCGGATCTGAGGCAGGCCTGTCCAGCAGATCGCGCAAGGCCAGGTACCTGACACCCGGATTATCCTGGGATAACAGCCAATCAATAGATGCAGGATTGATCTGCATGTTCCACCTCCGGCTCAATTCAAATCTTATACCGGCAGAGTATTGGAGGAGCAACCCTTACAGCAATGAAATAAAGCCAGCCAGGCACCTGGCGATCCTGGCCAGTTCCTGCGGGTTCACATTCACCAATGTATCCTCAGGAGTGTGGACTATCTGGGAGATAAACTGGCCAAAATCCTGCGTGGTGAGGGAAATCGCAGGACGGTTTTGCTGCAGGAAAATGCTGTGGTCACCCTGGTACCACTCCTCGCCCTGCACCAAACCGCAGGCCAGGAAGCTGGTTCGGGCTTTATCTTCTACTGCTGGCGGGCAGCCATAGAACGAGAAAGCAGTAGGGCAGCCCTTCAACCCCACCCCGTCCATGTTGATCGCCAGGAAAATACTTTATTATTCACTTTTATTGTAGCGATTTTGCATGCGGGGTGATGGGTTAGGGAAATGGATTTCCTTTTCTAGTCTACTTCAAATTCAAGCGTCCGGTCGAGCTTGTCATTCATGTAGATATCGACCTTGTATTTCCCTTGCGGCCAGCCGCTGGAGTTCGAAAGGTCAAAAGTAAAGATGTCCATCCCTTTGGTGGTAATGGAAGCCTCATCAATCACGTAATCGGGTTCTACATCTTCAACATCCGTAGCGATCCAGACCGCCCGGAGTTCTGTATCATCGGGGGCATTCTTTACTTCCACGATGGCATAAAAGGTCTCATCCGGGGCGAAAGAGGTGGTCTCATTGTTACCGGCACTATCATTTGACAGGTAAGCATTACTGATCTTGGCAGTGCTGACACTACCGCCGCATGCCAGCGCTGTTACCATGATCACCACCACAGCAATGAAAATTTGCAACCTGGTTTTATTCATAAGTGACTCCTCTAATATGAAATATCATATCCGAATTATAAAATATTACAAGCGGATATTTTCCTAATATTCCTTACATTCTTGACAGCTTTCAACGAAGCGTAAACCGAGACCCGGTAAAACAGCAGATTGCAATCCAGTAGATCACGCCTTAATAATAAAGAAAAGGAGGCATTTATGAGTACCTGGAAACGGACCACCCGCAAGCTGGACCTGTTGGATATTCAGATAGACCGCCAGCGGCCATTTTACAAGCATATCAGCGTCAATAACCTTGGATCCATTTTGAATAACACACATCATGTGTGTGGAGACCGACCCTGATAACGGGCTGGAGATCAGCGGCATTCTTACCGGTAAATCAGAACCCTCCAGGGTATTAATCGGCCTGGGTGATGAAGCCGATGCAAAAGCCTTCAAGGCTGCTGTGTTCAAGGCGATCGAGAACTTGAAGAAATGAACCTCGTCTGAACCGCAATCGGTGCCTGCCGGGGCAGGAATCCGTGCGATACGGATTGCCACCCCGGGTGTTATTTTTAATAGTCCTGAAGGATGTTCCTTCCCCGGCAAAACCCGGGCAGCCGGCCTCGCGAAAGGCAGATTATGGCAAATCCGGTAGCAGTAGTTACAGACAGCACAGCCCATATCCCAGGGAATTGTCCGGTACCTTGCCAGTATTTACCATCCCGCTCCACCTGAATTGGGGAGGTATCTCCTACCGGGATAACGTGGATAACACCCCCTCGGAGTTTACCGGCGGCTGCAATCGGACAGCGAGACACCCACAACGTCCCAGGTGACACCCGAGGAATTCCATATTCTGTATTCCGATTTTCCAGCCCGGTCGCAGGAATTGATAGATAAGACACTGGCAGCCTTCAAAGATGGTGATGTGAAAGAAACCTTCATAACGGATATATCTCCAGCCTTCGGCACCCATATCGGTCCGGAGGCTGTGAGACTGGCATATATCCTGGAAAATTAACGGGGTTACCTTATTCCTGGGCCAGGCTTTCCGGTTGGGGCTGCAGGGGGATAAACAGAAACACCGTACAGAGCAGGAAAAGGATCGCGGAGAGGCTGTACACCCTGCTGATCCCGATCAGCGGGATGAGGACCATGGCCAGGGCAGGGCCAATACTGCTGCCCAGGTCACCCATCATGGCAAATTTCCCCATGGCTGCGCCAGTGCTGTCATGGGTATGATCCCCGATCAATGCCATTAAAAGCACCATAATTGCACCACCGCTGAATGCAGTCAACACTGCGCTGACAGCCAATGCAGCCTGTGTACGGCTGAACCCAATCATCAGGTAACTGACGGTTGCCAGCAAAAAGAAACCTGCCAGCATAGGCTTTTTGCCATATTTGTCTGCCAGCCTGCCCGCCAGCGGGCTGATGAGCGCTGCTGCAACCGAACGCATGGCGAATAGTGAGCCGCTGAAGGTAGCTATCCCCACCAGGCTCCCCAGGAAAGGTACCACCTCGCCCAAACGTTCTCTGAGAAGCAGAGTGAGGGTGGATAGGACCACTCCGTCACCGGCGAACATAAATACTGCCAGCAGGATCTGCGCTTTCATGATTTCACGGTTGCCGCTGAAAGGGTTAAGCCGGTTCAGGTAATCTCTCCAAGTGATCCTACCAGTTGCTGCCAGGTTGGAGTGAGGCCGGGTCTCTGATACCAGGAATACCGCTATAAGAAGGGCGACTGCAGCAATTGCAGCACAGATCAGCATGGCTGAGCGGAATCCGATTGTATCCGTCAACCTTCCGCCCAGAGCAGGCCCAACAGCAAAGCCCAGCCAGACAAAGGTATTGTAGATACCCGTCAGCCGCCCGCGGTTGGAAGGCGTGCTCAAGTCCAGGGTCATGGTCCTGCCGCCGACATTGATTAATGCCCAGGCTGTACCCCACAGGATGCGGCTGAAAAGGAAGGGAACAAAACCTGCCGAAACGCTGTACAGAAATGTGGAAACAACCGCCAGTACCAGGCCGATAATGAATAGAATTCGCCTTCCCAGGTGGTCCTGCAGCAGGCCTACCAGGGGATTAAGGGGAATACGGATGAACCGGTGAATACTGAGCAGGATGCCGACCTGTACCAGTGTCAGCCTGGTCACCTCCAGCTGGGTCACCAGCACAGTGAATAGCGAGAGGTCGCCAAATAAGGCCAGTGCAACCGACAGCCCGATGGGAAGCACCCGTTTTTGGGCAGAGTTGAAATGCTGCATCGTGGTTTTATTTTACCTGCAACTGTCAATCAGAAAGACCTGGAAGTCTGCTGAACCCTTTCCTGAGAGCCGGCTTAGAAAACACACAAACCTTCTTTATAGCATTGACAGCAGGATTGATCAGGTATATACTTCGCGCCCATATAGTTCTACGTAGTACTAATTTGAGGACACATGAGCAATCCCCACTGTAATCCAGAGCACCAGAAAAAGCATGAAGCCGTCCGGCAGAAACTGATGGAGTTATTTGCCATGGATGACACACTGCTGCTGGACCTGTTGATCAAATTGCAGCGTGCCGCCCAGTTGTGCGACATGCTGGATACCACTGTTACAGACGGAATCGAATTATCCGGCCCGCGCTGGCGGCTGATGTCGCGCCTGTATATTGAAGAGAAACTCGGCAATCTTGAAGGAATCACACCAACTGTGTTGAGCCTTTCGCAGCGGGTGAGCAAGAACACCATCAGCTCACTGCTGCGCAGGCTGGAGGAGCAGGACCTCATTCACCGCAATCTTGACCCGGTTGACCGGCGTGTCTTTCGCATCCAGTTGACCGAGAAAGGGCGCAGCCTCATCTTGAAATCAGCCCCAGGACGGACTGCCAGATTGAACACGCTCTTCTCCGGGTTGAACCAGACAGAAAAAGGGCACCTGCTTGCCTTGCTTGATAAACTGCTTACTTCCCTGCTCAACCAGGTCCATTCCCGCCAGTTTCCCGGGCAATGCCCCGAAACACCTGCCATCAGGAGTTAATACTGCATGTCACACCTGTTAAAACACTTAAAACCATTTATCTGGATGATCCTGATTGCGATTGTGCTCCTGTTTGTCCAGGCAAACAGTGAACTATCCCTACCGGATTACCTTTCTCGTATTGTTAATGTAGGCATCCAGCAGGGCGGTGTAGAGAATGCTGTTCCCGTTGCCATCCGCCAGAACAGGATGGAAGATGTCACCTTGCTGCTTTCTGACACCGACCGGGAACGTGTTTTACAAAGCTACACCCTGGTAACACCAGGATCCACAGAATCGCAGGCTTGGATTAAACAATACCCGGCCCTTTCTACTGAAGCCGTGTACATCCGCAAAGACGTGGATGATTCCGAAATGGAATGGCTGAACACTACCATGACCCATGCTTTGCTCGTAACCAGTGGAATCGAAAGGGCTTTTGCGAATCCTGACCAGGCAGCGATCCTGGGTTTCGACATTTCAGCCTTCCCTGCTGGAACCAATCCTTTTGACCTGCTTAAAAAGGCGCCACCAGAAATGCTTGCCCGCCTGCGGGAACAAATCAGTACAGCCATGGACTCACAGCTTAAAGCGCTGGGGGAGAACATGGCAGAGCAAACCGCCATCCAGGTTGTAAAGGCAGAGTATACAGCCCTGGGCATGGATATGACTGCCCTGCAAACCGGCTACATTTTGCGCATTGGCGGGAAAATGCTGCTCATCACCCTGTTAGCTGTTGTTAGCGCAATTGGGGTTGGTTTCTTTGCATCCCGTACTGCAGCCGGTTTCGGGCGGGATGTGCGGCGTGCAGTTTTCGAGAAAGTAGAAAGCTTTGCAAACGCAGAATTTGACCGGTTTTCCACTGCGTCACTCATCACCCGTTCGACCAACGATGTCACCCAGATCCAACAGCTGACGTTCATGCTTATCCGCATGGTCTTCTTTGCCCCCATTATGGGGATAGGCGGGATAATCCGCGCCCTGGAAAAAGATTCATCGATGTGGTGGTTGATCGCAGTGGCTGTGGCTGTACTGCTGGTAGTGGTTTTAGTGTTGTTAACTTTTACCATGCCGAAATTCAAGTTAATGCAGAAACTGACCGACCGCATCAACCTGGTCACCCGTGAGCAGTTGTCCGGTATGATGGTTATCCGGGCTTTCAACCGCCAGGATTTCGAGCACAAGCGGTTTGACCAGACCAACGCTGAGCTGGCAGACACCGGGCTGTTCATCAGCCGCGCAATGTCTGCCATGTTCCCAACCATGACCCTGATTATGAATGGGCTTTCAGTCATGATCATCTGGATCGGAGCACACCAGGTGGCACAATCTACCCTGCAGGTAGGCGATATGATGGCCTTCATGCAATATGCCATGCAGATCGTGTTCTCCTTCCTGATGATGTCATTCATGTTCATCATTCTCCCCAGGGCCCTGGTTTCAGTCAACCGCGTTGCCGAAGTCCTGAACACCGAACCTTCCATAACAGATAAAGAAAAGACAGTCCACTTTCCTGAACCATTCCGGGGAGAGGTTTCCTTCAACAATGTTTCCTTCCGCTATCCAGACGCAGATGAAAACGTAATCTGCAGCATCAATTTCACAGCGAAGCCCGGGCAGATGACCGCATTCATCGGCTCTACCGGTTCAGGTAAATCAACCCTGATCAACCTCATCCCGCGCTTTTATGATGTAACTGAAGGCAGCATTACCATAGACGGGGTGGATATCCGGGATGTTCCGCAGCAAGAGCTGCGTAAGCAGATCGGATACATTCCTCAGAAAGGCATCCTGTTCTCCGGGACTGTCGAAAGCAATTTGAAATTTGGAGATGAAAAGGCGTCCCTTGAAGATTTACAGCTTGCTGTCACCATCGCCCAAGCTAAAAGTTTTATCCAGGAAGACGGGCAGGGTTTTGAGCGCGAGATCGCCCAGGGAGGCGCCAATGTGTCCGGTGGGCAAAAACAGCGCCTGACCATCGCCCGCGCCCTGGTTAAGAAAGCTCCAATCTACATCTTTGACGACAGCTTTTCTGCGCTTGATTTCAAAACCGATGCAGAGCTGCGCAAGGCACTCAAAGAGCACACTTCCAGCAGCACCATTCTTATCGTCACCCAGCGTGTTTCCACCATCCTGCAGGCAGACCAGATCATCGTCCTGGAAGATGGAGATATCGTCGGGAAGGGTACCCATAAGGAATTGATGAAAACCTGCCAAACATACCGCGAAATTGCCTTATCCCAGTTAAGTCTGGAGGAGCTGTCATGACAAACCAATCTACCCGCCCTTCCAGTTCGACAACCCAGCGGCATTCTATGCCCAGGCATGGTGGTCCGGGCGGCGGTCCGCCCGGCATGAGGCGCGTGGAAAAAGCACGCGACTTCAAAGGCACCATGAAGCGCCTGATCCTGTACTTGAAACCTTACCAGGTTTCGATCATTGTGATCTTGGTGCTGGCTGCCATCTCAACCGTCTTCAATATTTTCGGCCCCAAGATCCTTGGTAAGGCTATCACGCGCCTGTTTGAAGGTGTAATGGGTATGATCGCCGGGACCGGCACCGGGATCGATTTTGAGTATATCGGCCGGATCATCATCCTGATGGCAACACTTTACCTGATCTCCGCCTTGATTAACTATGTCCAGGGCTGGGTCATGTCCGGTATTACAGCCAAAATCACCTACCAGTTCCGCCAGGATATTTCCGAGAAGATCAACCGCATGCCGTTGAAATACTTTGACGGCACCAATCATGGCGAAGTGCTTTCCCGTATCACCAACGATGTGGATACCGTCAGCCAGACCATGAACCAGAGCCTGACCCAGATCATCACCTCGGCAGTAACCCTGATCGGTGTACTGATCATGATGCTTTCGATCAATGCCTGGATGACGCTTGTTTCGCTGGTGATCATCCCGCTTTCAGCCATCACCACCATGCAGATCGTCAAGCGCTCGCAGAAATTCTTTAAAGAGCAGCAGGATTACCTGGGCCATGTCAACGGGCATGTGGAAGAAATGTTCGGCGGGCACCAGGTGATGAAAGCGTTCAATGGTGAGGCAAAGAGCCTGGAGGTTTTCGATCGCTCCAATTCGGTTCTGTACAGCTCAGCCTGGAAATCACAATTCCTTTCGAGCATCATGATGCCGATAATGAACTTCCTTGGCAATGTCAGTTATGTTATTGTTACCATCCTGGGGGGCTGGTTTGCCATCCGGGGCACCATCACAGTAGGCGATATCCAGGCCTTCATCCAGTATGTGCGTTCCTTCAACCAGCCTATCAGCCAGCTGGCAAACATCTCTAACCTGCTGCAGCAAACCGCTGCTGCAGCCGAAAGGGTGTTTGAGTTCCTGAACCAGGCAGAAGAAGTGCCGGAGGTCTCCAACCCGGTGCAGCTTGGAGAGGTGAAAGGCGAAGTCGAATTCCGCAATGTACACTTCGGGTATGATCCGGAAAAGATCATCATCAAGGATTTTTCGGCGCAAATCAAACCCGGGCAGCAGATCGCTATTGTCGGCCCGACCGGGGCAGGCAAGACCACCATGGTTAAATTACT